>Ga0209537_1001064_pt1 | contig 32095 bp, 29 predicted proteins | sample BioPla4DNA1_FD_187698 | JGI IMG/M metagenome (GOLD analysis project Ga0209537, IMG submission 187698) | Biogas fermentation microbial communities from Germany - Plant 4 DNA1 (SPAdes) (version 2) | ecosystem: Engineered > Bioreactor > Anaerobic > Digestate | place: Bielefeld, North...
TTTCTCTCTAAATCAGGGCAATAATCTTTAATGTAATCAAATATTTTTTTCTTTTCCTCACTATTAAAATTTTTCATTGTGTCCGTTGCCATGGCAATTCTTTTTCTATTTGATTTTTTCACCTTTTCAGAAGAAAATCCCTGATCAAGGCATATGAAGCTTTGTTCTAAAAATTCCCTTGTTTCTTCCTCAGTTGCTTCTTTATATAATTCTTCTATCCCTTTAAAGATTGAGGTTATAGAGGTTAATTTTTTGAAGTATAATTTATCTAGATCTTTTAAATAAATAGCATCCGGAATATCATTAATTACTATAAATTTAGTATTTTCTTTGAATTCAAATGCGTCTCCAATACATACTAAGTTTTTACTTAAAATATGAGAACTTAACCCTCTTTGAAAATAATATTCATTCTTATCTTGATATGAAAAGATAAAATCTATTTTATCTACTTTTTACATTTTTTTATAATCATATGAATATAAAATAATTTTTATATCAATAGACCAATTAATTTAAGCTATTTTGAGTTATAATTTTATAAAAGAAAACGGACTTAGCCACTAATATTAAATGACTGGCCGAGGTGAAATAGTTATGACGATAGCTGAAAAGTTAAGAAACGAAGGAAAATTGGAAGGCGAAAGAGAATTTGCAATTAGAATGTTAAGCGGAAGATTTGGCAACCAACTAACTGAAGAAATAAAAGATAAGATAAGAAAAGCGGACGAAAAGACGATAGATTACATAGGAGACAACTTGTTAGAAATAACCATAGAAGAACTAAAAGGGTTATTGAAATAATTTCTGAAAAGACGCCCTCCATGGGCGTTTTTCAATTAAAAACTGTCGCTAATTTTAATGAACATTTGTTATTGCTAACTACTTTTCGTTTAGCAGACACTTATTTTTGGTACACATTTCGTTTAGTAAGTGCAGCTGCCTTCTTGATTTTGCAAATAGGATTTTCCCTATTTTACATTTCTCTCTTTAGAATACGGCGATAGAATTGAACTATTTGTAAAAACTATCAATTTGTGAGAAGCTCTTGTTAAAGCCACATATAGATTTTTAGGATCTTCGAATTTATGTGCATTTAAGACCGCAACGTTGTCAAATTCTAATCCTTTGATTAATAAAGTAGTTCCTATACATTTTCCTTCGATTTTTCTTCCTATTCTTCGCTTTCTGTTTTTTATTTTCTTCATAGATTCATATACAGATGTGTTATTATATTCCGCTTCTTCTAATGCTTTGCATAAATCGTTAAATAATTCTTTTCTATAACACAATACCTCTGGAAGATTTCTAATTTGCTTTAAAGTTTGAGCAATAAGTAAAAAAGAGATTTTATCTTGTAATTTTTCTAAATTCTTTCTTATTGGTTCTATTTTTTTTCTATCTTTCTCATCCCTTTTCTTTATCAATGATTTTTTATTAAACCAATTCTCAATTCCTGTTTTTTTAAATATCGCCTTCGTACAAATAAAATCGTAAATTATATTATAAATATTATCAGGAGTGCTTTTATCAAAATGCTTTGAAAATTTATAGAAGTCTTTATCATCAATTGCTTCAACTAAATAAATCCGATTTTCAAATTTCTTTATTATCTCTATTCTTATGTTTATACTTCTACTTTCTGGGTGAATTATCAAGAGATTGTCTTCCTTAAGCAAATCCCAGATTTTTTTATTATAATTAGTACTTGGCTTATAAATATCTTCTTCATTAATATGTACAACTTCAATAACATCTTTAAATGTATTCAAATCTATATCTTCTTTGTTCTCTAATTTCTTTCTTATTTTCATTAAACACATTCCCAATTCAGGATTTGTATTTTTCCATCTCCAAGGTTCCTCCAATTCAAATTTTTCAAAACCCTTTAAATCTTTATCAAATTCTACCAATTGCTGTTTTCGAAAACTAAATATTCCTTGTAAAGGGTCCCCTAATACATGAGTTGGTAAAATTTCTGATAATGCCATTATAAATTTGTGTTGATTTTTTGTACAATCCTGATACTCATCAACAAATAACCCTTCATAAGTTAATTTAATAATATCGCTAATTGGCTTTATTTTTACTAACTCAAATGCTTTTTCAATAATGAAAGGAAAATAATCTTTACTATCTTGTTCAGGAACATCGTTTTGACAGTAAAAAGCATTAACATATTTTTGAGCATAACTATCAATAGTTTCAACTCTGTATTTATCAGTTGTAATACCTTTTTCTTTAATTTTTTCTTTAAGTGAAGCAACTCCTGCATGAGTGTGAGTTAGTATTAAATGCAACCCTTCTGTATATTTTAAACATTCTGCAATAGTGTAAGTTTTTCCACAACCAGCTGGAGCTATTAACAGACTTTTCCTTTTGGAAATAAAATCTCTACATAAATTTATATAATCATTCATTATCTATCCAACCTAATAGTTCTTGTAGTCTTTTCCCTAGCGTTTTGTCTTTAATTTTATCAAAGTATTTAAAAATAACCGAACCAAGAAATTCACCATGGTCAATTCTCTTAAACCAACGGCTACCTTTTGCAGCTTCCCCAAGTGCTCTTCTAATTTCTGGAGTATCATCTTCTTTCCAATCCTGGCTTAATTTTTTCCCAAATTTACTTTCAACACTATTTCTTACGGATTCTTCACAAGATTTAGATTCTTGATATGCTATCAACTCTTTTATTGCATCCCATGGTAAATCATTAAAGACCTGCTGTTCAATTGAATTATTCTCATCCCAGTCAAATATCTTAATTCCTTCAACCTTCATGTCCTTTTTGTTATCATTTAAATTTTTTTCATCTGAGTCACAAAGTACACAAATATCCAATCCAAGTTTCTTTAATTCAAGTGCTCTTTCAGAAAGATTATTGCCTCCGCCTCCGGTATATACTACATCTAAAGCTGATAGGTTTGTTTTACCTTTTGATATCCTAAAATCATCTAATGCCCGGCAAATTCCAATTTCTGTTTTACCCTCACAAACAATAACCTTCTTTGCATAAACAGCCTCAGGACAAGCCCTGATTACACCTTGAAATTTTTTATCGCTTTTTTTACATTGCACCATACCATTAACATTATTAAGTATTAAAATATTTTCTACTTCAAGCTCTTCAATTACTCCCTGCGAGTGGGTAGTTATAAATATTTGTCCCTCATTGTCTTTATTTAAAGTTCTCACTAAATGTTTAACTCTGTCTGGTTCCAACCCTTGTTCGATTTCATCAATTAATATTATGCCTCCACTCTCAACCAATGCCGTTTGCAATGCCATAGATACTAATCTTTTGGTTCCTTTACCTTTTAAACGAAGTGGAATTTTCCCATCGTGGAGGCTGATTTTCCCTTCTTTTATGAAAACGTCTTTGAAGTCTATAGAATTAGACACGTCAGAAAGTTTTATCCCTAATTCTTCTGTTTTTGACTTTAGAATATCCATTACTTTTTGAAATTGTTCAAATGAATAACTATCGATTGTATCTTTAGCATTCCTAATTGTATCTATTAAAATAGTATCCTTTTCAGAGATATCAACATTTTCACCTTGTTTCAGTAAAGAATATAATGGACTTCCTTTATTCCAGTAGAAATGACCATCTAAATAGTCAGAAACCATAAATGCGTTTAATTTTGCTCTATCATAAGCTGATATTGCAGTTAAAGAATCTTGTCTGCTGTTTATTATATACCATTTCGGTTCTAAATCTTTTTCTACCTTTAATTTAATGGTTAATGCCTTCTCATAATCATCTTCTAATTCATCTTTAATAGCATTAGTTTTTTTATCAATACCTCTTATATAAAGGCCATATTTATCTTCTCTTAACAATTCGTCAGGAACCCCTACTAATGTTGCTTCAATCTCGATAGGATGTTCAATATCACAATTGTAGAAATCAGTATCATAAAAAGATAAATTCCAATTTGGATAAAGCACATACAAAATTGCGCTTAAGACAGATGTTTTTCCAGAGTCTCCTCTCCCTACCAAACATATCAAATTTAAATCATCAAAAGTATGAGAAAATTCTCTAATACCTCTAAAATTTTTTATAACAAGTTTAAATATTCTTGCCATAGGTCCTCCTACCCTTTTTTACATGCTGCCTTTTATGAAATTTGATGATACAAATATAAGCGTAAACAACTATTTACTTTAAAAAACGAGTGAGTAGTAGAAGTTTATACTGTCTGAATTTTTAAGTTCGTTCGCTACCTACATTCCGCCCATAAATCCGATACTTGGTTGACCTTTCAAGGCCGTACTAGAATGCTCATAGCAATTATACAGCAAAAAATATTAAAAAGAAAAAGAACACATTAGATAATATTAAATGTCTGTGAAAAAGATTGGTTAGATCATAATTCGATGTCTTTAAAATGGTATCATATCCTTCAACTCCAATATTCTTCTTTGACTTAAAAACATACTCTCTGTCTACAAGATGAATGTAGTCATTACTACTTGGGATAAATTCCTTCTTAATAATCAGTTTTTAGTGGTAAAAAACTCATTTATAATATTTATCAAAAGATTAATTAAAAACTCAATCAAATAATTATCAATCCTCCACAGCAATAAAAGGATAAATATTTCAAATAGACATTTGAATATTTTACCTTCTTTTAAATTCTTCAACTGTTCTCCAAAAAAGACGCCTTATGTAGACGCCTTGTGTATTTTCAACAATCTAATATTTTATCTAAAGATTAACTAAATCACTTACCCATATAATATTCCATTAGTATTTCTATGACCTCGGCTCTTGTGAACCCTTAAGAAAAAATTCTTTTATACGATTCTCGACGGTCATTTCACCCAATTTTTGAAGAAAAACTATGACTTACTAAACTGTTTAAATATTTTACTCGGGGTAATCTTCCTCTGAACATACTTTATCTCTGTCGAAATTAATCGGCTCGGGGAAGATTATTTCTCTCGCACATTGTAAGGCATATTGATCGGTCATGCCTACAACGTAATCCAAAACTATTTGTTTAGGTATAAAGGGTTCCTTTTTTGTATATAATTCTTTCATTTTGCATAGATAATTCCCAAATCTTTTATCAAGGGGGATATCAGAATTATTATATTTGTCATATTCTAGTCCTTTTTCGCTTAAAATAGTCACCAAATGATTGAAAATGATTTCGATAATTTTATCTACGTGTGTAATATAAGTTTTTAAGCGGTTATGTTCATATATATTTTTATAATTAAAGTCTTTTAAATTATTCATTAGTTCGAATTTTTCATCTGAAAATCCTATTTCACCATTTTCACCAGACCAATCAATTAAATCAGTAACAAAAGTATCGATAATTTCCCCATTTTTCTTTCCTAGTTTTTCACGGACGTCTGATGGAATATCTTCCTCTTTTATTAACTGTGCAGTGATAGCATCTTCAATATCCCTTCCTAAATATGAAATCTTATCTGCCATTCTGACTACACAACCTTCATAGGTAGTGGGAAGAGTGCTTCTATCTCTAATTTCCTCTAATACCTTCTCTTCTTTAACAGGACTAATAGATTGAATAAAATCTTCACCACAGTGGGAAATAATCCCATCCCTTACTGCATAGGTTAAATTAAGGCCTTCCCCTGTTCCATCTAATTTATCCACTACTCTTAAACTGTGTACTTCATGAATGAAACCGCCTATGTCCTTTGCTAGTTCATTTAGCTTCTTTTCCACAGCATGTCCAAAAGGCGCATGCCCTAAATCATGCCCTAAAGCGATAGCTTGAGCTAAGTCAACATCTAATCCTAACCCCTTACAAATAGAAGCAGCAATAGTGGATACATGTAAAGAATGTTCTATTCTGGTACAGATGTGATCATTTTGAGGAGAGAAAAATACTTGCGTCTTATTTTTTAACCTTCGAAAAGACATTGAATGAATTATTGCTGTTTGATCACGAAAATAGGGCCCTCTAATGTCTTCTTTTCGTTCTATTATCCTTCTTTTATAAACATCATCACTCAATGGATTCTGCAATTTAAACTCATCTCCTATGCTTATTAATTGGAGAAAAGCTTCCCTCTTCCCCCTCTATAAAAATCTCAAATATTATCTGAAATTATAACCTTTGCCAGCTATTCTTTGTTTTCAAAGTTCCAGTCTGTTATTCTTTTTATCCCTTCTTCTAATCTTGCATCTGGGCCTAAGTCTCTTTGTATTTTCATTATGTGGCTCCTTGTTAGCAAATGATATTTCGACACTTATATTAGATGAATATAATCGTATCTTGGTTCAAATTACTATATTTTAGTAAATACCTTGCCTATAAACTATAAAAAACAAAAAACATAAATTAAACGATTATTTACCTTCTATTCGTTTGTTAATGATTCGCTTTTCTATTCTTTATGTATGTAAGCAAAAATTTCCTTATTTGAATGTCGAAAAAATACGCTAAGGACAAATAAACTAAGCTCCCTATTAAAAATTGAACTATATTCGTAACGACAGAAATTCCCATTCTATGCCCAATAAATCTTACAATGATTATTACAAGCAAAGAGAATATTAAATAAATCCAATTAGTTTTTAGCAATTTCTTTATTTTTATATACCTAGACACAAAGAAATATAACATAATAGTTATAAAGACTTCTGCAAACACTGATGCAATTGAAGCTCCTTTGGCTTGAAATTTTGGTATCAAAATAAGGTTCATTGTAAAGTTAATTATGGCACCTGTAAATAATGTTAATGTCAATTTATTTTCTTGCCCAATAGATAATAAAAATTGATGGCCAGCCGTAGTCCCATAAGCTATAGCGACAATAATAGGTGAAATAATCTGAATTAAAATTATTGCATCCACAAAATCTGCTCCAAAGAACCAAGGAATAAATTCAGGAGAAATAGAAATTATCATTGAAAAAATATAGAATGAGAAAAAAGTGGCAAATTTGAAAGATTTCTGAAAATACATATCCACAGAACTAAGATCGTTATTTTTGAATTCTGAAGACATTCTAACCATCATTATTGGAGTAATACTTGAAACTACTGCCAATGCCATTCTTACTAATTTTTGTGAGTAATCATAATAACCTAATTGCTCATTTGTGCTCATTAAACCTAACATTAATTTATCTAATTGCGAGTAGATGGAAATAGCAATAGTTGGTAAAAAAAGCATAATTATCCTCGGCAACAACTTATAAGCGTCCTTTAGGTTAGGCTTAACAAAAGTTATGTATTTTTTTATTTGACTCCACATTGATATATTAATAATTAATGGAGTTATTGTATTTACAAGAAAATATTTGCCTAAATCATCTGGTGTTTTTATTAGTGTAAAAATAAGGGCTATCGAAAGGGCTCTTCCAAGAAAGTTCCTCAAAGCAACTTTTCCAAACTCTTCTTGTGAAGAAAAAAGCCAGGTTATATCAAAAGTAGTAGATAAAAATATTATTGATTGAAATAAAAAATATTTTGTATATTGTGGTTCTTCTAAAAATATAAAAATATAAAAAATGATAGTCGTTATCGCAAGATTTAGAGCATTTAATGTCACTATATCCCAAAAGAGCTTACTTCTTTTCAAAATATCGCTTTTATAATAAGCCAATTCTCGTGAAGCGAATAAATTTATACTTAATGTGCCAAACATTACAAAAAAACTAACAACAGTAGTCACATATGCATGAATTCCTATTCTTTCAGGGCCAAAAACTCTAGCAATGTACGGTGCGGTGAGTAATGGTGCCAAAATAGAGAATATTTGATATGAAAGATTATAAAAATAATTTTTTTTAATTGATTTTGCCATTAGAAATCCTTCTTGTATAAGTATAATATATATGAATGTGAAACTTAAAAAATTTGTTAAAATCTGTTTTTTGTAAAAAGATAATCTGCTACCGCTAACTGAGCATTAGTGCTTACCCATGATTGTTGCACTCTATCCACATCTCTAAAGAAAAAACTTTCTGATTTTTAGATTGTTAGCTTTTTCTATTCATCCTTCAACTTTCTTTGATTTCAATATTGATTTAAATGCGATCCATCAAAAACTCACACTTCAAACCTTCAAGTTTTTTCTTATCTTCCACATTCCAGTATAGTACAACGTTTGTACTTTCTATTTTTTCAAGATCGTTTTCTGTTATGTATTTAACTCTCAACTCTTTCAATATCCCTTCTATTATTTCCTTCATTTCCTTATCTTTCCCAAATAGAACGTAAGTTCTATTTCTTCCATATCTTTGTGTTATTCTTTCTATGTTTTGTTTTATCAACAATGTTCTTCTGTAGTATATTTTCATATACTCTATTGTCTTTTTACTCTTTTCTTTGAATCCTTCTGGGGTTAATATGTACCTGAAACTCTTGCTGTTCAACCTTTCTAATTTGACAAACCCTTTTTTGATGAACTTTTTTAAAAGTAAATTCACCATTCCCAAGGATAACCCTGTTTTTTCTGAAAGGTCTCTTTGAGTTATATTAGAATTCTTTTCCAATTCTTCTAAAAGATACTAGGTTATTCAATCCTTTATTATATACAAAATAAAATAACCTCGGAAAATAAATTAAGGTCTTCAATTTCAGCTTTTCTTTCCAACTTTTGGGGTTGTAATTAAGTAAAAGTTCTTTAACTTTTGGATTCTTACTAACTTTTAATAAGATCTTTTTATTCTCAGGATTTTTACTTTTAGAAATTCTAACAAACGAGCCGACATAAGCTTGAGGTATTTTTTTGTATTTTATTAAAAATAATACTTCATCATCGGCATCATTTTTTTCTAAGTACTTTAAAACTCGCTTCATAGCACCAACATTGTGGAACGTTCTTACTGTTGTTCCTTTGGTTGCAGAATTTTTTCTTTGAACATAAAACACTAAAGTTTCCGGAATGCTATCTACTAACCTAGAATGAAATAAAGCTTTTATCCGAAATTCCTCGTCTTCCCCAATAATAATTTTTTTTGTAAATATTAAATTATTGTCGATCAGTAACTTTTTTTTGAAAATAATACTGCCTATCCATGTGTTTAAATCTCTTTGCAAAATTATTCTTAGAAAATCTTTGCCCTTTAAAGGTTTACTTAAATGCTCGTCTATCTGTAAGGGTTTGGCTAAAAACTTTTCATTTTCTGCAACTAGGATAAAATTGCAAACAACCAAATCATAATCATTTTCCTTAACCTTATTATACATTTTTTCAAGAAAAAAAGCATCATAATAATCATCGCCATCAAGAAAGCAAACATATTCACCATTTGCTTCAATTAACCCGTTATTTCTTGCAACACTGACTCCTTGATTATGTTGCTTCAATAATTTCCAAGGGAAATCTGCATTCCTTAAAATAGATTTTACTTGGTTTTCAGTATTATCTGTAGAACCATCATTAACAATAATTACTTCAAAATCTTTAAAAGTCTGAAGAGTTAGACTTTTTAATGTCTTTTCAATATAATTCTCAACATTATACGCAGGTATGATCACAGATACTTTTGCCATAATAAAGCCCCTTATATAAAAATTTTCAAGTTAGAACTTTAGCTTACTTTTAGAGGTAATTGTATTTGCCATTTCTTTAACTTAAATACGATCCATCAAAAACTCACACTTCAAACCTTCAAGCTTTGCTTTATCTTCCACATTCCAGTATAGTACAACGTTTGTACTTTCTATTTTTTCAACATCGTTTTCTGTTATGTAGTTAACTCTCAACTCTTTCAATATCCCTTCTATTATTTCCTTCATTTCTTTATCTTTCCCAAATAGAACGTAAGTTCTATTTCTTCCATATCTTTGTGTTATTCTTTCTATGTTTTGTTTTATCAGCAATGTTCTTCTGTAGTATATTTTCATATACTCTATTGTCTTTTTACTCTTTTCTTTGAATCCTTCTGGGGTTAATATGTACCTGAAACTCTTGCTGTTCAACCTTTCTAATTTGACAAACCCTTTTTTGATGAACTTTTTTAAAAGTAAATTCACCATTCCCAAGGATAACCCTGTTTTTTCTGAAAGGTCTCTTTGAGTTATATTAGAATTCTTTTCTAATTCTTCTAAAATGAGTATCTCATTATCTTGCATAATATGCAACACCTTCGTTCAATTTTTGAACAATACAAAAAGATTATAGCAATTATTTTGATATTTGTCAAATATTTTTGAATCTCTTACGAAAATAATAGGTACTTAACTGGAATTAAATTAAAATTACTAACTACAATATATAAAGTCAGTTATTTGCATATATGTTGATGATGTCTCCTCCTTGCCCTATCTTTGCTATTTACCATGACTCTGTTATATTCAGTATCTGTTAAAAGAATTCGCGCAGTCCTTTTTTCACCTCGTATCATTTAGAAAAAAGCAAGTATATTAGGAGTGATATGAGATATTTTAATCATATACGCTTATTTACGCTTATTTCATTTTTTCTAACCCTACTTTTTGGAAGATAACCACTTTTACTTTTGATGTTATCTGTTTTTTTATCAATCAAATTTCACTTCTCTGTTTTAATAATTGTTCATACAAACGAATTAAATTAGAATACCGAGCTTCCCATGTGTTTTTAAGAGCGGTTTCTCGAGCATAGTGAGATGCCTCAACCAACCAATCTCTATTCTCATAAACTCTGTTTATTTTATCGGCAACATCATTCATATCGTTTATTTTGGTAAAATATCCATTTTTCCCATTTTCAACGAGTGGATTCATGTTTTCAGTGATGATGACAGGCAGGCCAGCTGCTAAAGCTTCATACGCAACGAGAGGACCTGATTCATAATAAGATGGCAAAGCCAGCAAATGAGCCGAATTATAAACATCATTTAACTTATCATGAGGAATCCTTCCAAGGTATTCTATATTTTTAATAATTGTTTTGAACCGAGAAGAATAAATTTCTGCAACCGATCCAACAACTTTGAACTTTATTTTTCTTTTTTTATTCCTTAGAAATTCGATAGCGTTGTAAAGCAGATCGAAACCCTTGGTATAAGTAATATTACCAACAAACAAAACTACTAATTCTTCTTGAAAATAAAAATCATTGCCTTTCTCCTTAGGAAAAAATTTTAAACAATCTGTTCCAAATGGGATGATATGTACTTTTGAGTCGTCTAAATTATTCAATGATTTTTTTACGAATTCAGAAGGAGCTATAATTGCATCACAAATTTCTATTTCTTCATCGATAATTTCATCGCGTTTTTGAGAAGGGAAAATAAAGTAAGTATTTTCACCAAAATACTTCTTGTGAATTTTTCTTATAGAATCGGGATGAATAGTGTACAATTCAAGGACTTTGATTCCCTTGGGATTTTTTTTAGATATTTTTTTGAATGAATTTAATGAGTAATTCATCCATCCATGGTATATATCAGAATTCAATGGCAAGTAATTTGATGCAATGAATGAAAAATATTTATCGGACGTATGATGGGCAAATTCGATGGAACTCTGTTTTAGAAACGGATGCGATAGTTTTCTTAATAATGAATTCAAAACATAGGTTGATAAAACGGCATTTGTTAGTTTGTTTATCTCGTTGCCTTTTTTTAGCCTAAAAAATAGTTTTATAGTTTCGCGAGAATCATTTACATCTAAATAACGGAATGTTATAACTTTTTGTAGATATTGATCTATATAAAGTTGCTTTGCTAGATAAGTCAACTCTCGTGATGGCCTTCCTATTAGAGTTATTTTCATATTCTCATCCTTTTTTCCCGATTTTTTGATATTATCAATGGTAGTAATATCCATGCGATAATATAAGTAGTTCCTGGACCAAATGGGGGCAAGCCTTCAAAAATAGATATTGTCAAAGCTGTAAGCCATGCTAAAGATACATAAAATCTTAAGTCTTTGATCGAATTTTTCCTTAGATTAATAATTATTGTATAAAGAACAAAAAGAATAAATGGAATATAAAAAATCGCTCCTATCAAACCATAATTTGCAAGAACTAACAAAAACGCATTGTCAACATAATAATTTTGGATCCCTAAAGTTCCTACTATTGGATTGTTCGCAAAAACACTTAATGCTTGGGCATAAAATTCCAATCTGCCGGCACTTAGATTACTCAAATCATTAATATTGTAGTTTTTTATAAAGACTTCAATAGCCGACGAGATGATCGAGGTTACCAAGTCTGAAGCAAAAATAGCAAATAATAAAATTGATAAAATTACAATCGTCAATTTTAAAATAGACGATATTCTTTTTATTTTTAGAGATTTTAAAATTAAAATAAAGATTGCAAAGTACAGTGCGACTAAACCACTTCTGTTTCTTATTAAATTTAAAACAAGAAACTCAAAAACAATAGAAAACAAAAAAAAGATCTTCAATATTTTGCTCTTAAGATTCAATATCAGAAAAATACCAAACAAGATAGAGAAAACTATCATTGGACCTTTTGAATTTTTTTGGGCATATACATATTGAGATGAAATAAATATCTCGCCGAAATAAGTATTAAATATATTAATTGTTAGTAGTAAAATCAATGTCGCATAAATTATTATTAAAATGTTATATACCTTTACATTTGAATTTTTGGAAATTACAAAAGAAGTCATGTAAATAAAAAAACTTATTGATATTGGAATATAAAGAGTACCAATGTTGTTGAGTGAATTTCCAAATAATATACCTATTAAAGATAAAACCTGAAAAGATAAAAATAAAAATAAGAAATATCGAGTAAAATTATCAATCTTTATTTTAAAAAAATGTCTAATGGCCAGAATTACTGCTAAAAATCCTATTAAATAAATAACTTTTCTAATTAGGGAATAATAAGAATTAAAAAAAGAAAATTGTTGTAATATAGAAACTATTACAAGTAGAAAAATTATATCGATTAGTAAATAATTAGGCTTAGTTTTTTGATTCATTTGTTCTAATTCAAAATTTTTGTCTATCCTATACAAATTATCTTCCATCAGAATTTTGCTCCCCAAATATCTTTTATAATTTGAAAAATGTTTTGGGCATTTTCCCTCCACGTCAAGCTTTTTGAAGTTTTCAAAGCGGCATCTGACATTTTGTGAGTTATTTGTGTATAAGAGACAAAATTTTTCAGAACTGAAGCAACATACATTGAATCCATCCTTTTAGCTTTTTTAATTACGCAGCCTTGAATACCATCGAGTATCAATTCTTGAATAACAACTGATTGAGAAAAACTATAGGTAATCTTCTGCTCATAGCTTCAAGTGCAGCTACAGAACAATTTTCTTCAGAAACAAGAACAAATACATGAGAACTATCCAATTCGTTGAAAACCAAATCATGTGGCATATTCCCTGAAAGTCTTACAATATTTTGGAGTTTCAAAGAATTTATCAATTTCTCGTATTCCCTTCTCAAAGGGCCATTACCTATTATTTCTAATTCTGCTTTTTCTTTTAAAATTGGATCATCAAACGCTTTTATCAGGGTCCTATGATTCTTATACTCGGATAAAGCGCCAACAGAGATGAACTTTATTCTGCCATTAAGATTGAATTTTTTTGATCCTTCAATTGGTTGCGCCCCGCCGTTGTAAATTACCATAGGATTCTTCACAGAATATTTTGATAAAATCGAGTTTAAAAGATACTTTGACGGACAAATAAAAGCATCCGCACTACTTGCAACTTCAGAATAATTTTGTTGGTATTCATCATTTCCATGAAAAGGATCTCCACCAGAGTGCTCAATAGTTATAAAAGGGATTCTGTATTCTTCTTTTAATTTTTTTGCGATTAGACCTTCCAAAATAGGATGATGGGCGAGTATAATGTCGAAATCATTAACATTCACACTTTTTTGAACAATTTTAAACCAAGAATCTGCCACAACTGTTGATGAATCAAATCTTGCTTTTCTTCTGTAACTCTTGATCGAAACTCGAGGATACAAAGTGGTAAAATCACCAAACTCGTGCTCGATTTCCACATTAGACCATTTTTTCAATTTGGATGGCAAAATTCGATTAAAAATTTTTGGTATCCAAAGGTTTGGGGTCGGGCTTACAACGGTACAATCTATTAATTTGGCTAATTCTTTAGTTTGTTCCAAGGCCCAAGGAGACAAGTGCATCAAATTTGGAGGTTTAGGGAAACTCGAAATTATAATTAACAATTTTATTTTATCACCCATGAATTCCACCTTCTTCGATTTTATGTTATTTTGAAACCTGCTTCGCTATTGTTTCCTAAGAAAGGTCTTTTTGAGTTATATTAGAGTTCTTTTCCAATTCTTCTAAAATGAGTATCTCGCTATCTTGCATGATATTCAACACCTTCGTTCAATTTTTGAACAATGTAAAAAGATTATACTATAAAAAATAGAATTTTGCAAACATTGTTTTTCAATCCCTCTCGTACAAATCTCTAGTATAAACCTTTTCTATAACATCTTTTAATTCTTCATGCATTCTGTTTGTCAGTATTAAATCTGATTTTTGTTTGAAGTAGTTAATGTCGTTAATTACTTCTAAATTATAAAAGATGTTTTCTTTTAGTTCTGGTTCGTAAATAATTATTTCAATTCCATATTTTCTTAAGATCCGCATAACATCTAAAATAGCTGATTGTCTGAAGTTATCTGAATCCTTTTTCATTGTTAATCTATATATTCCAACTACTTTTGGGTTTCTTTTTATTACCATATTTGCAATGTGTTCCTTTCTTGTTCTGTTTGCTTCTACTATGGCTGTTATTAAACTATTGGGTACATTTTCATAATTTGCCAATAATTGCTTTGTATCCTTTGGAAGGCAGTACCCACCATAACCAAATGAAGGGTTGTTGTAGAAATTTCCTATTCTTGGATCTAAACATACTCCTTCTATTATTTGTTTAGTGTCTAACCCTCTTATTTCTGCAAAGGTGTCTAATTCATTGAAGAAAGAAACTCTCATGGCTAAATATGTGTTGGCAAATAATTTTATCGCTTCAGCTTCTGTAGAATCAGTGAATAATGTTGGTACATCTTTTTTTATTGCTCCTTGCAACAACAAGTCTGCAAATATTTTTGCTCTTTCACTCTTTTCTCCAATAACTATTCTTGAAGGGTATAAGTTATCGTATAAGGCTTTTCCCTCTCTCAAGAATTCTGGAGAAAATATTATATTCTCCGTTTTAAACTTTTCTCTTGCTTCTTTTGTATATCCAACGGGAATAGTTGATTTTATTATCATTGTTCCCTTAGGGTTGATTTCAATAACATCTTTTATGACACTATCAACAGAAGTCGTATCGAAATAGTTTCTTTCCGTGTCATAATCTGTAGGAGTAGCTATTATTATATATTCTGCATCTTCATAAGCCTTTTGTTTGTCAGTTGTCGCTGTTAAATTAAGATCTTTTGTATCTAAATAGTCTTGTATTTCTTTGTCTGTTATGGGTGATTTTTTATTGTTAATCATGTCTACTTTTTCTTTTACCACGTCTAAGGCTAATACTTCATTGTGTTGAGAAAGTAGTACTGCCAATGACAATCCCACATACCCCAGACCTACAACTGTGATTTTCATTTTATCGGTCAACTCCTTTTAGTGAATAGAATAATTCATAAAGTAAAAGAGTCCTCTTTTTGTTAATTTTCTTTCCAAAAAAATAAATGGAAAAAATAAGATAAGAATGGAGAATCAATTAATATGTTATATTTAACTGAATTCTCTTGATATTACCGTTATCAATCTCACTTTAGCTTAATTTGTGAAAATCTCTATTAGAAGGATTACATAATGGATCATTCATAAATATTTCATGAGTTGTTTTTGGACTTTTATCATAGTAATATTCAATACTTTCTTTTGCGATTCTATTGTAGGATAATAAATCGAGTTGTTTTTTACTGTCTTCTCTCATCTTATTTATTAAATTTTCAGAATTCGATAGTATATCTAAAATCTGCCTAATCTCGATACTTTCTCCTGTAAATAAATATACACCATTCCCTCTAATAAAATGCGAAGTACTTCCATGATATCTAAGTATTAAAGGAGTATTGGTTGCTATTGCATCTTCTACTAACGTTGTATGTTGCTTTGGCCAAATAGCCACATCTGCACCTGCTAATAAACTGAGAGTCCCTACCCTATCTTGCCATCCAAGAAATGTCACATTATTTGGAGCTTGTTCTATTAGATTGTTTGTATAACTATCGTCTAACTTGCCAAAAATTTGTAATTCAACGTTTAAATCTTGTACGGCACTAATTAGCTCCTCTAGCCCTTTTCCTTTAAACCATTTCCCCCCAGTGATCACTTTCAATTTATTATTTTTATTATTATTTAAAAAATCTTTGTTTCCTAAATGCTCTTTAACTGCAAATTCATCAGCGCCGATTGGTAATAATCTTATTAAATCATGTGGAATGCCTAATTCGTTTTCTGCAAAATAGCACCGTGCTGGGGTAACTCCAAAAACCAAGTCAATATAGTTAATCCACTTTTTGATCCTTAAAGTTGAGTAAATTCTATAATATGATAACCTCCATAAAGGATTCCTAGCAGAAATGTTTAAATCAGAATGATTATCTGCTACCAAGAAGGTGGAAGGATTTGTTTTTTTATATTTGCAAACTGTTTTTATAGAGGGTGAAGTTAACCCGTGATGAAAAATATAATCTGGTTTTTCTTTATTTAAAATGTCATATAAATTATCAAAAACAACAAACCGCCCTTTAAACTCCCATTTAATAGGTAGCCTTAATATTCTAATCCCATTATCTTCATACTCACCAGTCCCAACTATTTTAGGATCTTTTTCCCCGCTAAAATAAGACATTCTATCCGATGTAATCACCATTACTTCATGTCCCAGTTTTGCTTGATAACGTGGCAAAAGATTCTCTTGATACCCATAACCTTCATTATAATATTGGCAAACATGAATTATTTTTAAATGGTCTTTCTTTCTCATATTTAAACCTCTTTTTCTAATTTTTCATACAACTCAATATATTCCTGAAATTTATTGTTTTTATTATAATATTTATTTGCTCTTTTAATACAAGATTCACTATATTTTTCTTTTCCCTCTGTTTTTATTTTTCTTATCATTTTTATTGCTTCTTCTAAATCCCCTTTTTCTACAATGAATCCTGTCGTGTCATCTATTGTTTCAATAGATCCTCCTGTATTAAAAGTTATAACAGGAGTCCCACAAGCCTGAGCTTCCACATTAGTTAAACCCATTACTTCTTCCAACGTAGGATTAAAAAAAACATCCGCTGTAGTATAAATCTCTGCAAGTTCTTTGACATTGTTTGTTCTTGTAATACCAATAACATTTTTAGGTAGTTGTTTTAATTCACTTTTTGATAATCCAACCATAACTATAGTTTCATCAGGTTCTATTAATTTTGACAGTTCAATAAAATACTCGAATCCTTTTCTTTTCTCCCATTTGTTAGCAACTCCTAATATGATAAACTTATTTTCTAAATTGTAACTTTTTCTAAAATTATTTGGAGATGGTTTAAACACACTCAAATCTATCCCATTGTTTATAACTTTCACAGTATATTCTTTTAAAAAAGATCTTTTTACTAATTTAGCTAACCATTCTGATGGAGTAACTAAAGTTAATTTATCAAGTCCTGTAAATAACTTTTTCTTTTTTTCAAAGTTGTTATATGAATTATCTATAAATATGCTCTTTGGATAACTTTTTCTTTCTGGACATTTTTGACAATGAGTTTCCCATTTATAACAGTTAGCAAAATCAAAATATGAACAATGCCCTGTAAATGCCCAACAATCATGCAAAGTCCATACTATAGGTTTATTGTATTCTTTTAAAAAGTTGAATAAAAGATCTATATTTATGTAATACCCGTGTACGTTGTGCAGATGAATTATATCTGGTTTATAATTTTTAACTTGTTCTATGAATTTATGAGTCGCATTTTTTGAACCAAATCCATGTTTGTCTAACATCCTTGTTTTTAAAGCATGTCTATAAAAATCCAAATTGTTTCCTATTTTTATGGTATTATCACAATTGTGAGCAGTTCCTCTTCCATATGCAACAACACTTTCATGTCCTTGCTCTATAAGTATTTTATGAATGTCTGAAGCAATTCTTCCCGTACTTCCTGTACCACAAACAGTGTTTACTTGTAATACTTTCATCTTATTTCCCCCAAACAACCCTATTGACATAATCTGTATAAGAGACAATTATTCTTAATACTTTGTCAGACACATTTGGAACTATGTAATCATTAACAGGTCTTATTGTTTCTTTGTTTTGTGTTTCTAAAATTTTTAATCCTTGAAGTATCCTTTCTTTGTTTAAGCCCACCATCATCACAGTTGCTTCTTCCATCGCTTCTGGCCTTTCGTGAGCTTCTCTAATATTTAAAGCTTTTAATTTCAATATAGATGTTTCTTCGCTTATTGTTCCGCTATCACTTAAAACAGCTTTTGCGTTTATTTGCAACTTGATATAATCAATGAAGCCAAAAGGTTTTTCTGTTCTAATTAGTGGATGAAGTTTTACATCTTTTAATTCTATCATTTTTCTTGTTCTGGGGTGTGTACTAAAGATTATAGGTAGTTGATATATTCCTGCTATTGTATTCAAACAATCTATTAAATTATTAAAATTATTTTCAGAATTTATGTTTTCTTCTCTATGTGCTGAGACTACAAAATATTGATTCTCTTTTAAGTTTAATTTACTTAAAATATCTGATTTTTCTATATCTTCCTTCTTATTTTGTAACACTTCGTACATTGGACTTCCTGTTTTTATTACCCTATCTGAAGGAAATCCTTCTCTGATGAGATGTTCTCGAGCTAAATCGCTATATACAAGGTTTATATCAGCTATTTGATCTACTATTCTTCTATTTAATTCTTCTGGAACTCTTTGATCAAAACATCTGTTTCCTGCTTCCATATGAAAAACAGGGATATGCCTTCTTTTTGCCGCATAGGCAGATAAACAACTGTTGGTGTCTCCCAAAACTAGAAATGCATCGGGCTTTATTTTTTCTAAGATAGGATCTATTTTCACAAGTATGTTGCCTATAGTTTCAACGGCATTTCCAGTTGCTGCATTTAAAAAATAGTCTGGTTTTTTTAATTCTAAGTCTTCAAAAAAAATCTCGTTTAATTCATAGTCGTAATTTTGTCCTGTATGAACTAAATAGTGTTCTATTGCTTCTGACTCTTCTAGTTTTCTAATCACTTGAGATAGTCTTATTATTTCAGGCCTTGTTCCTACAACGGTCATAACCTTAAGTTTATTCACCTTAAACCTCCAAATAATAAGTATCAGGATTTTCTGGATCAAAAGGTTCGTTTGCCCACATAACAGTAACCATGTCTGTTTTTCCTACATTTTCTATATTGTGAGTATATCCCGGAGGAATATCTACTACTTCCAACTTGTCTCCACTTACATTGTATTCTATAATTTCTTGAGAATCTATTTTTCTAAATCTAATAACGCCTTCTCCATATGCTACCAAAAACTTTTCATTTTTTGTATGATGCCAATGGTTTCCCTTTGTAATTCCAGGCTTAATAATGTTTATTGACACTTGACCTCTATCTAAAGTTCTGATAAACTCTGTAAAAGAACCTCTGTTATCAACGTTCATTTTTAATTCATAACTGAATTTATCTTCTGGTAAGTAACTTAAATAAGTACTGTACAATTTTTTAATAAACGGATTTGACATATTAGGAATATCTAAATTTTTTCTTGTTTCTTTAAAGTTTTTTATTATTTGTGCTAGTTCTCCAACAGTTGTATTATACGTCACAGGTACATAACAGTAATTACCTTTTTTTGTTGGTTTATCCATTAAAGCTCTTTTAAATTCATCTAAGACATCGTCTATGTAACACAGAGTTAGTTCTGATTCTGGATTGTTTATTTTTATTTCTAAATCCCTTGCTATATTGTAGCAGAAAGTAGCTACAACACTATTATAGTTTGGCTTGCTCCATTTTCCAAAAAGATTAGGTAGTCTATATACATAAACCTCAACGTTATGTTCTTTTGAATATTGGAATAATAAATCTTCTCCCGCTTTTTTGCTTTTTCCATACGGATTGTCTAATTCAGCTTGTATTGATGAAGTTAATAATATTGGACTTTTATTGTTGTGAGCTTTTAGTTTTTCTAACAACTCAAGTGTGAAACCATAGTTTCCTTTCATAAATTCATTGGGATCTTCTGGTCTATTTACTCCAGCCAAATGAAATACAAAATTGCAATTCTTTGTGTATTCATCCAATTTTCCTTTTGGAGAGTCTACATCAAATTCATAGATATTTTTATACCCACAATTTTTTAATTCTGCAATTAAATTTCTCCCTACAAACCCCTTTGCTCCTGTTACCAATATATTCATAACATCAACCTTTCTTTGTTTTAAAATCCTTCACTTGCAACAGGTGTTGTTCCACCATTTTTGAAATCTTCAAGTTCTATCTGTATGTAATCTAGTGAGAGTAGTTTTTCTTTTGTTTGTTCTAAACTCAAAATAGTAGTGTTATCTGATCTGTAATCTTCATATTTAGATAAATCCAATGTTCCATGGTTAAAGTATTTTTCATAATTTAAGTCTCTTGTATCAGCAGGTATCCTGTAAAAATCCCCTAAATCTTGGGCAACAAGGTGTTCTTCCTTTGTTAGAAGAGTCTCATGCATTTTTTCTCCATGTCTTGTTCCTATTATTTTTATTTCATTATCAACTTCAAAGATCTCTTTTAAAGCTTGAGCTAGTATGCCTATTGTAGATGCAGGAGATTTTCTTACAAATCTATCTCCTTGATTTCCATTTTCAAACGCATATAATACAAGATCAACCGCTTCTTCTATACTCATTAAGAATCTTGTCATATCTGGGTTAGTTACAGTAAGAGGCTTGCCGCTTTTTATTTGTGAGACAAAAAGTGGAATAACAGATCCTCTTGATGCCATGACGTTGCCATATCGAGTGCCACAAATGAGTGTTTTATCTGGATCTACCGTTCTAGATTTAGCAACAAAAACTTTTTCCATCAGTGCTTTTGACATTCCCATAGCGTTTATTGGATATACTGCTTTATCAGTAGATAAACAAACAACCTTTTTTACTCCATACTCTATTGCAGCTGTCAAAACATTTTCTGTGCCTAATATGTTTGTTTTAACAGCTTCTAGAGGAAAAAATTCGCAAGAAGGAACTTGTTTTAAAGCAGCTGCCTGAAACACATAGTCTACCCCATGCATTGCATTTCTAACACTTTGTATATCTCGAACATCTCCGATGAAAAATTTTAGCTTGTCATTTTTATAATATCTTCTCATGTCATCTTGTTTTTTTTCATCACGAGAGAATATTCGAATTTCTTTTATATCTGTATTTAAAAATCTTCTAACAACCGCATTACCAAAAGTACCTGTTCCACCTGTAACTAACAAGACTTTGTCTTTGAACATGGTTCCCTCCAGTTATATAATTTGTCCAATATAATATTAATATTCTTTTCAATATTAAAATTTTCTTCTAAATACTTTCGAGCGTTTCGACCCATTTCTTTTCTTAATTTTTCATCATTAGCTAATTTATTTGCATAAACTAAAAAAGACTCTAAATCTCCAGCTTTACACCAAAATCCACTTCTGGAATTTTCAATAGTTTCTTTAATATCTGTAACCTCATCAGTTGCTGCTAAAATAGGAAGATAATTTTCCATATAAACAGTTAGTCGTGACGGATAATTTGGAATAGTAAATCTTTTGTCTAAGAAAATTAATCCTACGTCGGCTTGTTTCACTAACTCATCATATTCACGTTTTGGTAGAAAACCCATCAGCTTAACGTTATTTAGCTTTCGAATTTCGAGAAAATTTTTAATTTTATTATATTCAGTTCCCGAACCAACAATTAATAAAAAGGAGTTTTCTATTTTCTCAAAATTTTCTATGACCTCAAGTAAAAAATCTATTCCTTGTGGTTTACCTAAATTTCCACCATATATAAACAATGTTTTATCGATTGGAATTTCATATTTTGTTAATATTTCATTATTTTTAACTTCTTTATCTTCTAGTTCTAATGGCTTTATTGAATTAGGAAAAATTTCAATTTTATATTTCTCAATTTTGTTATGATCTAATATATATTGTCTATTTTTCTCTGACATACAACCTATATAATCTGATATTTTATAAAGCTTTTTTTCTTTTTTTCTAAAATATTTATAAATAAATCCATTTTTTTTCATTAATCCGAGATCTACAGCATTTTGAGGGAAAATATCTTTAAGCAATAAATAAGTGATTGAATTTTGTTTTTCTTTAAAATGTTTTATTATTCTATAAAATGTAATTGGCGGTGTTGAATAAATCACCATATCAAATCTGATATTATTAAAGTATTTTTTTATCGATTTTAAATAATCTCTTTCAATTCTTAATGTTGAAATTCCTTTTTCTATAAAATTGGTTTTTGTAATATTTCCGGTTTTCACTCTTAGGCTTATTATATTTCCAGTATCAACTAATTCAGTTTCTTTATTGTATCTTCTTTCTCTTGGGGAAATGACAAATACTTTTTCACCCTTACGGGCTATTTCCCTTACAAAGTCATGATATATTCCACGATCGTTTATATTCTCATAAGCAACTAAGGTTAGAAATAATATATTCATGAATATCTTCTCCTACTTACTTTTAATTATATCTTTGTATTGTTTAATTAGTTTTAAATCTTTAAAAGGATTCGTACTACGCCTATCTAAATTTGTTTCTATGTAATTACATCCAAGCTCAATTAGTTTTTTTACTTTTGTATCATTTTTACTTTCAGGTATAGAAAAATAAATTTCAAATTCTTCATTAATTAATCTTTCTAAAAGTTCGTATCTAAAATTATATAAGCCTTCGATTGTATTAGTTAAAATTAAGATTTTAGCCATTTGTTTTCTATCCTTTGCCCTTATCTTATTTTTCTTACCGGATTTCCAACGTATACTCCTGGTTCGTTGATATCTTTTACAACTACAGCGCCAGCTCCAATTAAGACATTTTCTGATATATTTATGTTTTGTATTATTATAGCTCCAGTTCCAATAAAAGAATTGTTACCTATGTGTGTTCCGCCACTTAATATTGCACCTGGTCCTATGTGAACATTGTCTTCTATAATACAATCGTGTCCAATAATAGATCCATTGCTAATTATACAGTTTTCCCCAATTTTGGTACTCGGGTTAACTACAACATTTTTTCTAATTAAGGTCCCTTCTCCAATTTCAGAATATTGTGAAACATTAGCTGATTTAGAAATTATAACTGGTGTATTAAACCCAATATTTTTAATTTTATTAAATAATTTTTTTCTGTGTTCGTTTATTTCTACTTTTCCCATAGAAACGAAAGCGTTTTTATAACCTTTTTTGTATAAATCTTCTAGTTGGTCATCTGTATATTCTATTTTGATTCCTAATATTTCTTTTCCAATATTTTCTTTTAAATCACTTATTAGAATTTCATCATAATCATTATCTTCCTTTAAAATATCTATTATTACTTTACAAAGGCCTCCTCCACCAACAAGTATAATTGAATTAGACATTGTTTATAACCTCCTTAACATATTCAATCTGTTCATAATTATTCACAGTTGAACCAGGTAAATTTAAACCTTTTTCATAGATTTCGTATGCATTTTTGTATTCTTCTTTTTTGTACTCTTTGTATGGTGGAAATTCTACAATAGGTATAAATATTCTTCTTGTTGGAATACCTTTTTCTTTTAATTCATTTTGTATTTCAGGTATTGATTTATTTGATTCAATTTTTATTGAGGGTAGCCAATAAGAACTTTCTGCATCTGCATAGGATTTTTGAAATATAATTTTATCGTTGTTTTTAAATCCTTCTTTGTATATTTCGGCGAACTTTCTTTTTTTACTTAGAAATTCTGGGAGTCTTTCAAATTGGGCTAATCCCAAACTAGCTTCTAAATTGGTCATTCTGTAATTGAATCCTATTTCAGGATGGTAATATCCTTTGCTTGAATCTCTGGCTTGGTTTACTAAAAATTTAAGATGATCCGCTTTTTTATTGTCATTTGTAACTATCATGCCACCTCCACCGGTAGTTATGATCTTGTTACCGTTGAAACTAAATGCATTTAATTCTCCAAAAGTTCCTGTGAATTGTCCTTTATATGTTGCTCCTAAACTCTCGGTAGCATCTTCGATAACTGGGATATTATATTTTTTGGATATTTCCATTATTTTATCCATATCACAAGGGTTACCATACAAATGAACAGGTATTATAGCTTTTGTTTTTTCTGTTATATGATTTTCTATTTCTTTTGGGTCTATGTTCCAAGTTTCAGGATCAACATCAACAAAAACAGGGGTAGCCCCTACATATTTAATTGGATTAACAGTAGCTACAAAAGTTATAACAGGAACTATTACTTCATCTCCAGGCCCTATTCCTAGTTCATATAATGCAAGATGCAATGCAGCTGTTCCGCTTTGTGTTGAAACAGCTCTTTTAGCTTTTAGATATTGGGCAAATTTGTTTTCGAATATATCTATGTTTTCTCCAACCGAAGAGACAAAGGTCGAATCAATACATTCGACTAAATATTTTTTTTCTAATTCACCTAAGTTTGGTGCGTCAAGTAAAATGGGTTTGATAATAAACACCTTCTTTTAAAGATTTTACAACTTAAACTGCTCATTTATAAAAAAGTTGATTAGTTTAAGAGTTTCTGATATTACGTCATTAAAATTTTCTCTATTTTTATACCACTTTGTCTTGTCAAACTTTTCGTATTTTGTAGGAGAAGATATTGTTTCAATTTTTAAATTATTCTTTTTTATTGATTTATTAAACATTAGGGTTGTTCTTCTGGAATGATAGGGCGACGTAACTAAAATAACTTTTTTATAATCTTTATTTTTTATATATTTTGTAATATTAACTACTTCGTCAAAAGTATTCTCTGATTTGTCTTTTAAGAACGTTATGTCTTCTTCTTTTACTCCCAAATCTAATAATAATAACTTTGTAGCTTGTGCACCTGTTATGTAATTTAGATTATCGTCTAAGTATTCTTCTCCAGGAATATAATTTTCTGTAAAGATGATTTCGTTTGAATAATTAGCTTGGTATAAGTCATATGCTTGCAATATTCGAGATATGTTACTACCTAGAAAGATTATAATGGCGTCTGCTGTTTCTAATGCATCTTCATATACTATATAATGACCGATACTAAAAATGTATATTGTAATTAAACCTATAATTATAAAAAGAGTTAAAAAAAGTTTTTTGTGTTTTTTAATGTTGATTTACTCCTCCAAATTATACATTTTTCATCTATTTCAATCAAATATTATATATTTCAGGTTTATAGTGATGTAAATTATCTTGTATCCAATCGATTGTTTCTTTTAAACCTTCCTCTAGCATGTATTTTGGTTCCCAACCAGTTGTTTTTTTTGCTTTTTCTGCATTTGATAGTAGCCTTTCCACTTCTGATTTTTCAGGTCTAATTCGCTGAGTGTCTTCGATTATTTCTACTTCTTTCTCAGTTAATTCGATTATCTTTTCAGCTAAATCTCCTATAGATATCTCTTGCCCAGTACCAAGGTTGTAAACATCGCCTATTGTATTTTCATGTAAGCCTACGGTTATAAATCCATTGGCAATGTCTTTTACATAGTTTAAATCGCGTGTCGGAGATAGATTTCCAAGTTTTATTTGTTTCTTTCCCGCTAAGATTTGACTTATTATTGTTGGTATTACAGCTCTTGCTGATTGACGTGGTCCATAAGTGTTAAAAGGCCTTATAATAGTAACTGGGGTTCCGAAAGATCTATAGTACGATAATGCTAAATGATCTGCTGCGGCCTTACTTGCTGCGTATGGAGACTGTGGATTGTAGGGATGTTTTTCATCTATTGGAACATATTGAGCAGTTCCATATATTTCACTTGTTGAAGTTATTATTATTCGCTTTAGGTTTAACTTTCTTCCTGATTCTAAAACGTTATATGTTCCTTCTGTATTTGTTTTTATATAGGCAAGAGGCGATATATATGAATAGGGTATTCCTATTAATGCTGCTAAATGAAATACTACATCTACGTCTTTCATTGCATCATAAACAGAGTCAAAGTCTCTCACATCGCCTGTGTATATCTCTATATCGTTTTTATATTTTGATTCCTCAAGCCATCCCCAGTCATTTTTAAAATTATACCTCACAAAGGCTTTAACCTCAAAACCTTTTTCAACTAAGAGCTCTGTTAAATGTGAGCCAATAAAACCTTCTGAACCTGTTACTAATACTTTCATTAATTCAATCCTCCAATACTTAAAATAGATCTACTTCAAATTTTATTCCTACTTGAAAGTTTGTTTCATTGTTATCTTCTACTGGTTGCCATATTTTTGCTTCTTTGTCTCTTTCTACTTCTACAAATTCTATTTTGTTTGTGTAATGGTTTATAGTTATATTCGGAGTTAATTTAAAATTATCAGTTAATTTTAGAGTTAATTCCCAATTTAATTCAATGAAATGCTCTAAGATGTCGTCGTTCAAAAGGTGTGTTCCAGGTTCATACGTCTCATATCCGTTCCAAGGTTCATGCGGAGATTTTTCTCCTGATATAGCATATTCTAAGGATACGTAATTGTCAATTTTATCTGATTGGTTTAAATAATCTATTAGAAAAGAAACCGTGTTTTCTCCGTATATGTAACCTAGATAATTTTCTTTGTAATCTAATATTTTTGTTTTGGGATTATCTTTTGGATAATAATACTCCGAAGAAGGATAATAAGTATATTCTGTCTGTTTGCCTGATTCTGTACGTTGATTGGTATACTTTGTAGCTCCTGCATGGTAAAATCCGAAAATGCCATATTTTGTTGCCTGCTTAGTTCCTAGGGACCATGCTATTTTGTCAGGATTTTGATAAGATTCTGGATTAAAAATTCTATTTAAATTCAGGTCATCAATAAAGAGTTGCAAGTAATAACTTGATTTTTCATTGTTGTATTCTATGAACATTCCAATTATTGAGTTATCATCAACAATTTCTTCTTTTTGAACCCATGGGGCGGAATATGTGTATCTAATTTCTTGAATCATTGTTGATGGAAAAGGATTTAAAAAATAATATGGATCAAAGATTCTATTTTTGTATATAATAATATCTTGTAATCCAATTTTAAAATTACCTAAAGTTATACCGTAAGTTTTGTAATTCAAGCCTCTGTCTTGATACTCTAAGGCAGAATCTTTGTTAAGTAACATCCAGTTAGATTTATAAAAAAATTTTTCTCCTTCATAATCAAAATTCACTGAGTATTTCCCAATTTCTGTTTGATTGTTAAAAAAAAGCGAGTATTTTGAATCAATTTCATCTTTTGGAATTATTTGTCCTACTGTTATAGTAGTCTTCTTGTTTAAATTTACTCCTATATATCCTTCTTTCAGTAAATAATAATATCCAAACATAGTAACATCTTGCCATGGTTTATATATATATTTTTCATCATTATTCAACGACGCATCTAAATTAATCCAAAAGTATTTTTGATCGTTAAAGGATAAGCTTAAATTTATTTCGTTGGCACTAAAGTTGGTTTTGAAGTATAAACTAGCATCTGTGTATTCTTCTATATTTGCAAAAATTGCAAAAGGAAATAGTATTAAAAATATTGTTATGATCTTTTTCACTTTTCTGTCCTCCTATTTATCCCTGAGTATTCCTCGTTGACTTTTAAATATTCATCTATTTTTCCAATATCAAGCCATTCGCCATTATGTTCATAGATTCCTATTTTCTTGCCTTTTTCCATCAAAAACTCCCATAACTCTGGCATCGATAATTTTATACCTTTTTCTTTTTCTTGTCTTAGCAGCTCTATAGTCTCTTTTTTTATTCCATATATTCCGGTATTTAAATAGAAATTGAGAGTTGGTTTTTCTTTCCAATTTAATAATTGCTTTGACTTATTGTCAAACTCTAAAACCCCAAAATCAATGAAACTTTCTTTTTTAATAGATGTGATGACAAAGTCAAAGTCATTTTCTTTTAATACCTGATACAATTTTGTTAAGTCTATATTGCTAAGAACGTCCCCATTATGTATTAATAGATCTTTTCTGAAATCATCTGGAAGATAAAACAGTGAACCTGCTGTATCTGTGAATATTTCTTCTTCAAGATAATAGATGTTAACTCCTAAAGACATCCCGTTTTTTAAATAATTTTTGATCATTTCCCCCTTATAGTTTATGGAAATATAAAAATTTTTTATTCCCTGGTCCCTTAAGTTTTCTATTATTCTTTCTATTATAGGCTTTTCTCCTATAGGAAGCAATGGTTTAGGAACAGCATAGGTTAAAGGTCTCAATCTTGAACCTAAACCGCCCGCAAGGATCAGTGCATCTTCAAACATTTTTCTCCCTTCCTAACTCCCAGAGATAAGTCAATTCTAACCCTTTTTCTAAATGTGTGATATGAATGTCAGAAAAATCTTGCAATAACTTTTTGTTGTCAGCAACTACATAATCATGATCATATTCGTCTCTAATTTTCTCTGGATTAAAAATTATTTGTGGTTTTCTGTGAGTTAACTTATTTATCTTGGCTATTAGGTCTTTGATTGATGTTGGTATATTGGTGCCAACATTGTATATGTAAAGATTTTTAGTATTTTCTTTTTCATATACTTGTTTTATGATATTTACTAGATCGTCTATAAATAAAAAATCCCTCACTTTTTTTAAATCTCCTATTTCAATGACTTCGTTACGTATATAACTCTTAAATAAGTTTGAAATAAGGGTATAATTGTCCATGTATGGGCCATATAAACTGAATAGTCTGAGGATATATGTTTCTACGTTATATTTTTCATGTAAGTATATGAGAATATTTTCTATCGTCAAAGCGTTTATTCCTATTGAATTTTTTGGTACTTTTGGGCTGTCCTCTTTGAAAGGTATTCCGTAAACTGGTTCGTAAACATTATATGAAGATATAAAAATTATTTTTGATACTTTTTTTAACTTTACCAACAAATTTATCGCATCTAAAACTTGCGCTATTTCAGTAAAATTATTGTAATCATAATAAGAAAAGATAAGATCAATCTTATCTTTTTCGAATAATCGATAAAAATCGGCTCTGTTTGTTATATCGTTGAGCTTTTCATAACTTTCAATCTTTTCTGAAAGGGACTTTGAGATCCAGTCTTCTATTCTAAAACCATACAGCATTATTTTCCTCTCCCCATAATTACAGTTTCAACCGTTCTTAACAATGTTGCTAAATACAGTGATAAACTGTAGTTTTTAACATAATATAGATCGTAAGATAGTCTTTCTGAAAATATTTCTTTTGTGACTGCTTCTGGATACCTAAAAAAAACTTGTGCATGGCCAGTAATGCCCTGAGGAACCAGCAATCTATAACCGTAATAAGGTATATTTTCGTCACAAAATATCTTTGTTGATTTTATGTCAGGTCTTGGACCTACTAAACTCATGTCGCCTTTTAAAATGTTAATTAATTGGGGTAATTCGTTTAATCGAAATTTTCTTAAAAAGTTTCCTGTTTTTGTTAGCATATCTTCATAAGTTCCGTCACTTTTTTGAACTCTTCTCATAGTTTTTAGCTTGTATACTTTGAAAATCTTTTCATTTTGACCTATTCTCTCTTGTTTGAAGAATATTTCTACCTTCTCTTTGTGAACAAGGTCGTCTGTCAAAACAACTAATATACTAGCTAATAAAAATGGTGATGAGATGACAAATAATATTAGAGAAAAAAATATATCGAATATCCTGTTCATGGCAGAGTTTTTCTGGCTTTCGAAGATAACCTTGTAATAATCTTCGTACCTTTCTATAACTTCTACAGGGATTCTTCTTAAATATTTTTCTGCCATGTTTGGGAGATATTCTATTTCCATGCCTTCTGCTTTGTAGTTTTGGATCTGTGGTTTTACCCTTTCTTCTAGTTCTGGGTCTGTTATTACTATGCCGTGGATTATGTGGGAAGTGGTTTGACCGTTTTGTTTTATTATCTCTTCAAGTGTTGTTGGATCTGGGTTTATGTATTGGGTAAACCTGATTTTGTGTAGTGTTTTTTCTGAGATTTCTTGCATTATGTGGCCTATTTCTTCTTTTCTTCCTATTACAAGATAGTTTTTTACAGGCATGTGTTTTTCGTATATATTATATTCTATTTTATGCAAAATAGGTAAAATGATTATTGTAAATAGTAGGTTATAAAGGAAAAAGTATCTATTGAAGTATTTGCTGAGAAAGAAGTAAAGAATTAGAATGAGTATGAAACTGATGAGAGTTCCAACGGTTGTTTTTATTAAGGATTCTGTATAGCTTTTCATTGTTTGGGTGTCGTAGACTCTAAATGAGTAGATTCCAAGGTATATTATTAAGGACGAGATAATGGCAATTGGAACAGACAAATGTAGGAAAAAGATGTTCATCAAGAGTATCAAAGCAATATCAATAAGTTGAACTGTTAACTTTTTCATATCGAGTCATGTCCCCCTTTTATATGTTCAAACAACATTTAAAAGTGATTTTATTCGGTATTTTAAGTTAATAAGTTAAAAGAAGACAAACACCATATTTCAAAAATTATTATAGCATAGTTAAATGAAAATATCAATATCTAATTGAACAAAAAGTTATTATATTTTTTATTGTGAAATAGTGAAATAATGATTGATGAGGGATAGCACCATGACCAATAGATTGTAACTGGGTTACCAACAGGAACTGTTTTAAAACCTGGAGACGCCCATATAGGTCAAAAACATTTAAAACCGGGAGACGCGCATGTAGCACGTCTCTACAACTAAAAATAAATTCATAAATACGATTAAACCTTGGAGACGCCCATATAGGTCAAAAACATTTAAAACCGGGAGATGCGCATGTAGCACGTCTCTACAACTAAAAATAAATTCATAAATACGATTAAACCCTGGAGACGCGCATGTAGGTCAAAAACATTTAAAACCAGGAGACGCGCATGTAGCACGTCTCTACAACTAAAAATAAATTCATAAATACGATTAAACCTTGGAGACGCACGTATAGCACGTCTCTACATTTGTTCTGGATTGGGGGATAGTAATATGTCTAAGGCTTTTGATGTGATGTTTGAGTATTGTTTAAATAGGTTTAGGTCTACTTCTTTACCTTGTCTTCCGTGGTTTCCTGTTGCAAGAAAATCGACCATATTTCGATTTAGATAGTATTTCCCTGCTTTTGTGTTTAATCCATCAAAGTCCATATGAAAATATACACCCATTTCTCTTAATCGCATGAGTGTGCTTTTATTTTCTAGTAACCAAGTATGTTTTTCTGCGTGAAATAGTACTACCTCGTATCCATCTAATTGTAGATTGAATATTTCATCTAATGCATAAAATGGAAAGTTTGCTTTGTCAAATTCTACAAAAGCAAATGTGTCGTTGAAGGGTATGAATTCTTTGTAATTTAGGGTCATGTAAAGTTCTGAAGCCAGATATGTTTGTACCCCTGTGTTTTTTTCTACTATGTCTTTTATTTCATGGTATTTTTCTTTTATTTTGGTTATGTCTGTTTTTACGACTGGGTGATTCAGGTGCGGGGTAAATATGACATGTGTAATATCATATCGTTTATAACGATTTAATTCATAAAGCGTTTCTTCAATTGTTTTTACCTTATCATCAATCGTCGGAAGTAAATGGGTATGAATATCTATAAACATAATACTCTCCTTCTTCCTTTTGAGAATTATAAAGCACTTTATGTTAAAAAATGAAAATGAATATTAAATGAATTTGTCTTAGTGTGTATTATATCATATTTTTTATACAAACATACACTTTCATTTAAAATTCATATTCGGAAACAAACATTTATTAAAAGAGTTACTTAGATTTAACTTTCTCTGCGGATATTACTTATGAGAAGGGAATTTTTTGAGAGAATGAATGGTTAATAAAAATTTGGGTATGCTATTTTTGGTAAAGGGGGTTTGTGGATTGAAAGAGATTGTGGGGTTGATTCCTGATCTTG
>Ga0209537_1001067_pt1 | contig 32042 bp, 30 predicted proteins | sample BioPla4DNA1_FD_187698 | JGI IMG/M metagenome (GOLD analysis project Ga0209537, IMG submission 187698) | Biogas fermentation microbial communities from Germany - Plant 4 DNA1 (SPAdes) (version 2) | ecosystem: Engineered > Bioreactor > Anaerobic > Digestate | place: Bielefeld, North...
TTATCAATTATATGTTCCCTTAAATAATTGGCACCCACATTCATAAGTTCCACTGCATCAAGAGCTGATCTTCCTGATTCAGGGGATTGGGCAGCATGGGCTGAAATACCATAGAACTTAAACTTCATAGTATTCATAGCTAGAAAAGCTTCCCTTATTGCTGCATTTACTGCCATGGGATGCCAGCTTAAGGCTATGTCACAGCCGTCAAAGGCTCTTTTTTAACCATTTTAACCTTTCCTACCAGTGTTTCCTCTTCAGGACAGCCATAATATCTTATGGTACCAGGAGTATTTGTCCTGTCAAGATACTCCTTTATGGCCAATGCTGCACCAAAGGGTGCTGCTCCTAATAAGTTATGTCCGCAGGCATGCCCTGGACCATCTTTTTCTACAGGATTATATTTAGTATCCACCTTTTGAGATAGACCTGGCAGGGCGTCATATTCTCCTAATAAGGCTATCACAGGATGTCCACTGCCATATTCCGCATAAAAGGCATGTTCCATTCCTGGTATGTCTCCTATTTTAAAACCCTTTTTCTTGAATTTTCTTCTATACAGATTAGCTTCTTTTTCTTCCTGTCCTGAAACCTATGGGTTGCTCCATATTTCTAGATTGACCTCATTTACTTCATCTGTTAAACTTTCTAAGTATTTTAACAGCTCCTTTTTATCCATATACTACCTTCCTTTCATTACCTAAAGTAAGTATTATAGTAAATAGTAAATTCTTCTTATGCATGGTTATACCTATATATATTGTAAAAAAACTGAATCTATGGTAAATATTATACCCTCACATACTTATATTACCACAGCAATTATCATACTACTAAATAATAATAACAGCAATAATATTTTGTCAAAATTTAAAAAATATATTAAAACAAGGCCTAATTTCTGTAGATTAGGCCTTGTTTTAATTTATCTTATTTGTTTAAAAAATCCAAGGCTCCCTGGATAATTAAGGCTGCCCCTCTGGCAAGTAAGGATTCATCAATATCAAATTTAGGATTATGATGAGGATAACATTTTCCATCTACTGCTTTTGGATTGTTTAGGAAGAAGAAGGTTCCAGGTACTTTTTCTAAGAAGTAAGCCATATCTTCTCCACCCATTACAGGTTTATTTGTTATTATTATATCTTCCTCCGGAATTACTTTTTTAGCAGACTCAATAAAGGCCTTAGTAAATTCTTCATCATTTACTAGAGGTGGATATCCAAAGGTATAATCGTATTCATAAGAACCCCTCATAGTTTCAGAAATTCCCTTAGCAACTTCACCTATTCTCTTTGCCACATATTCCCTAACCTTTTGGTCTGTTGCCCTTACTGTACCTTCTAATTCTACATATTCAGGTATAATATTGTATGCCTGTCCGCCATTGATCTTTCCTACAGTTATAACCCCATGATCTGTTGCTGCTATTTCCCTGCTTATTATTGTTTGAATAGTAGATAAAAATTTACCAGCCATAACAACAGGGTCTACACCAGTATTTGGATAAGCCCCATGACATCCTTTTCCTATTAATTTTACCTTAAAGCTATCTAAACATGCCATTAAGTTACCATAGGATACCATTATGGAACCTTTTAGTTCTTTATCTTCTGTTAAGTTACCTGCATGTAGACCTAAAACAGCATCTACTTTTGGATTTTCCAGTACACCTTCTTCTATCATTGGCTTGGCCCCACCAGGACCTTCTTCTGCCGGTTGGAATATTAGCTTAACATTTCCGTTTATTTTGTCCCTATTTTCACTTAATACCTTGGCTACCCCTAAAAGAATTGCAGTATGGGCATCATGGGCACAGGCATGCATGTTACCATTCTTGGAAGCAAAGGGTAGGTTGGTTTCTTCCTTAATTGGAAGGGCATCCATATCAGCTCTTAAGGCTATGGTTTTCCCTTCATTATTGCCTTTTATTAAACCAACTACACCAGAAACAGCTACATTTTCCTTAACTTCTATGCCCATTTTCTTTAATTCATTTGCAACATAGGCTGAAGTCTTAGGTAAATTTAATCCTACTTCTGGAATTTGATGCAAATCACGTCTACACTTTATAATATAATCCTCTACTTCTTTTACCTTTTCCCAAACATTCACTGTTATCACCTCTATTTTATCAAGTAGTTTTCAATCAATCTAATATAATATTTTACTGCCCTATCTAAGCTTTCCAGCGTAATATATTCATTAGGCTGATGAGCCATGTTTGAATCTCCTGGCCCATAGAATATACATGGTACCGGTTTTGCTGGCAGGAAGATAGACGCATCTGTATAAAAGTTAACACCTTTTGCCTTCGTCTCTTCTCCAAAAACTTCTTTATAAGTTTTTTCAGCCAGTTTTACAAAAGGATGGTTTCCTTTAGTTTCCACAGCCTGCCTATTGTTTAATATTTTAATGTCGGCTTTAAAATTCTCAATTTCATTAGATAATTTTTCAATTATTCTTTCAAAATCCTTTATAATTTCATCATGATCCATGCCTGAAACTGTCCTCATATCTATAGTAATACTGCATTTATCCGGCACTACATTGGTTTTCACTCCACCATGAATAGTTGATATATTCATAGTTGGATGTCCTACAATTTCATTTACTTGGTACTTAAATTTATAGTTAATTAATTCTGATAATAGTGCATTCATATGAACAACTGCATTAATACCATTTTCAGGAAATGCCCCATGGGCTGTTTTGCCATAGGTTGTTATTTCAACCCAGAAAGCACCTTTTTCTGCAATATTTATTGAATTTGAACTGGGTTCGCCTATTATAATGGCACCAACATCATCTAAGCCTCCATTTTCAACAAAATGGACTGCACCTATACTATCAGTTTCTTCTCCAGCTGTGGCAGTATAAATGAAATCCCCTTTTAACTCAGCACCGGATTCTTTAATGGCTTTAATAGCTATTAGCATAGCTGCTAGTCCACCCTTCATGTCTGCAGTTCCTCTACCATATATCTTGCCATCTACAATTTCTCCACTGAAGGGTCCATACTTCCACTCTATATCTCCAGGTGGAACTGTATCTAGATGTCCATTAAAGAGCAGTGCTTCCCTTTCACCTGTTCCCTTTAATCTGCCAATTACATTTGCTCTATTGTTGCCTAAATCTACTAAAACGGTTTCTAAACCAATTTCATCTAATAAAGATTTTATATATTCAGCTAAAGGCTTTTCATTGCCAGGTTCATTTACAGTATTAAATCTAACCATTTCTTGCAGCACTATTGTTGCTTCATTTAAAAGTCTGTTGCCCATTTATTTTCCCCCTTATTTAGCTGCCTTTTTACTTCTTTTGTAAGATGAAACAGCAAATCCTATTGTGCTAAATACTACAGTTGGTATTATTAAATATACTGGTAAAACTTTTACAATACCTACTAGGAATAAAGCCATGCCTAAAGCAAATATTCCAAACTTTGGATGCTTTATAGCAAACATTGCAAACATAGGTCCAAATATTGAAGGTAGTACATAATCAAAGGCTGCTATTACAGCAGGTGGAAGTATACTCATAATAGTTGCTCCTGCTGTTGCAGCAATGGCAACCACAACTAAATTTGTAATAATAGATCCTGCTATTGCAAGTACTGCTACTAATTCATGTTTATGGGTACCAGGTTCAGTCTTAAGAGCCTCTTGGGCTACTGCAGCAACTGGTAGTCTCATATTACCAATATTTCCTGCTAAAAAAGACATATAAGTGCCTGATACACCAAGTACAGGGAAATATGATATTGGTTCAATGAAATAATAAGAGCCAAATATTGAAGCTATTAAAAACCAACCAGTTAAAATTGCTCCTACAGGTGGAATAGCACCATATCTAAGCCATAAATATATAGCTGGTAAAAAGCTTAATGGAATTGCTAATAATAAGGTCCACCTTCCTGTTTTAATAATTGGTTTTGTAAAGACTTCATCATAAGAAAGATTACTTTTATCCTCAGATTTTTTAAAAGTAGTACCTATATTTAATTTTGCATCCATATTTATGACCTCCTTAATTATGCTTATTATGCTGGGAATATGGAACCAGCTATCATACCAATTATCATAGCTATTCCAAGATTGTATTCTGCCAGTTTAGGCATTTTTTCAGATAATTTTATTAACCCAATCATTGCAAAACCGGAAATTAATGCTGCTACAAGTCTTCCGCCACCTGCTAGTATATGATCACTTACTAAATAAGACATAGCACCTAGCATGGCAGCTCCACCAATTAAACCTATTAGTTTTGGATCGCCCTTTGAAATTTTATTTTGTAAGCCATCTAATTTATGGGTAAATAATGCAGAAAATAATAACCATCCTGAACCATTTAAGGCCATTACCCAAACTGAGTTAGCATATTCCACAACTCCATAATCCGGTCCACCAAATTCTACCCCCATTGCCTGGGCACCCATAGTTGATGCAGTAAGCTCTGTTGAAGCTGATCCAATTATGGATAATCTCATCCAAGTTATTGGACCTCCTACTACAGCCATCATACCTAGCATGACTATAAATACAGCCATAGCAGGCCCTATTGCTGATATAGCTCCTATTCTAAAGGCTGAAGTCGCTTCCTTTCTTGTCATATTTGCTACAGAGCCACTTTTAACTGCCCTTCTTGCAAATAGCATTGCCTGTATTGCTGATAAAATAATTACTGGTGCACACATTACCCATAGCCAGGGGTCATTTGCAATCTTTAAATAATCACTCATCTTATTACCTCCTTATGATTCCTTTTGATTTTGTTGCCTTCATTCTACTACAAAATTCGATAATTTTCTTTGTGGGTTAAATAAATAAATTTTAGTTTTTTTGGACAAGTATAAAAATATACAAAATTAAAAAGTTTTTTTGTAGAAATATATAAATTTAAATATTTATGTATATAAATAAGTTCCTTATTTTCATAAATTTGGTATATTTTTTGATATTAGTTAATATATTTGTAAGCTCAAGGACAAACTAACATCTCCTATGAATGCCTTCTTAGCAGTAATAGTTCCATCTCATAAGGGCTGCAATTAGATAAATTAGAAATGAAATTATTAATTAAAAAAATGACAGAACTATTTAATAACTTGGATATCTATTGACTTTTGGATATAAAAATTTCCATTTTATAGAAGTTTATATATAATATAAGAATCATCTTCAAAATAGATCCCAAAATCAACCTTAATTTAATATCTCTTTCCACTTCTATTTTCTTCTTCTAAAGAGAAAACACGCTTAGTGAAGATATAACTCCTCTCTTTAATATTTACAATTAATTTTACTACCCTTAAAATATAGCATAATACTTGCTTAAACAAATTACCTGCTCCTTGTCCACAAAATTTTTGAATAAATTCTATAAAATGCGGTATATATATTTTAAACGGTACAAATACAGGAGGAATATATGAAGCTTATTAACACAGCATTGGTCATGCTTGGATTTCTCTTCCTGGCAATAGGATTAGTAGGCGTTTTAGTACCTGTACTGCCAACTACACCCTTTTTATTACTTGCTTCAGCCAGTTTTGTTAAAGGTTCCAGCAAGTTTGATAGTTGGCTAAAAAGTACAAGAATATACAAGGATTATGCAGAGGATTTTGTAAAGTACAGAGCCATGACCTTTAAAAGAAAGGCACAAATAATGGCATTATCAGATATAATGCTTCTAATTCCCCTAATTAAAGTTAATAATATATATGTAAGGATATTCATAGCAGTTGTAGTAATTATTAAATATTGGTACTTTATATTTAAAATAAAAACCATATAAGAATAATCCCTCTCTCATGTACAAATGAACCTATGGTAAAACAAGATTGCCATAGGTTTACTTTTTTTCAAAGGAATTAAATAAACATATAGTCTCTTTAGTAGCATACTTGATAAAATTTTATCCTAAGGACTATAATAGTATTAGATAGTAAATCTAGGAAAAAGGAGGATTTATCTTGATTGTTGGTATTGATATGGGTGGTACCAATATAGATGGGGTTGTTATAGATGATGGGAAAATTATAAATACTATAAAAAGACCAACTGATAGAAGTGATCTCTTGGGAACTGTTTGGACTACCCTTAAGGAACTTTTAAAGGATTATGATAAGGCTAAAATAAAAAGGATTAATTTAAGCACTACCATATGTACCAATGCCATTATAGAAGGAAAAACATCCAGGGTAGGCATGATAATTGAACCAGGTCCAGGCATGCCCTATGATTTTTTAGCCTGTGGAGAAGAAAACCTGTTTGTATCTGGATATATTGACCATAGGGGTAATATAGTCAGGGATTTAGATCTATCTGAAATAAAAAAAGGATGTGAATTTTTTAAAGAAAAAGATATTCAAGCCTTTGCAGTTGTAAGCAAATTTTCAACTAGAAACCCGGAACATGAAAGAAGGATTAAAGAAATATTGGAAAAAGTATTTATAAATGATAAACCTCCTGTTATTACCATGGGTCATACAATGTCAGGTAAGCTTAATTTCCCTCGCAGAGTATATACATCCTATCTAAATTCTGCAGTACATAAAACCTTTGAAGAATTCGCCATAAACATCAAAAATTCCATGGAAAAGGAAGGAATATACGCACCCCTTTTCATACTTAAGGCTGATGGAGGTACTATGAACTTAGATAAGGCCCAGGAAAAGCCTGTAGAAACAATTCTTTCTGGACCTGCTGCCAGCTTTATGGGAATTTCTGCCCTACTTCCAACAGGGGAAGATGCAGTACTTTTAGATATAGGCGGAACTACTACAGATATATTCTTCCTGGCAGATGGAGTCCCCCTTTTTGAACCTCTAGGCATAAAAATTGATAAGTACAAAACCTTAGTCAGAGCCATATACACCATTTCCATGGGACTAGGGGGAGATAGTGCCATAAATATAGAAAATGGTAACATTAAAATAGGTCCAAAAAGGGAAGGAAAACCCTATGCCCTTGGTGGTCCAAAACCTACTCCTACTGATGCAATGATTTATTTAGAATTAATGGATGACCAGATTCTAAACTACCATCAGGATGGCACTAATGATATTAAAAAAATAAAGGAAAGAGCCAAGAAAGCTATGACCTTATTGGGAAAAGAAATTGATTTAGAAGCTAGAGATATGGCTAGGCTTATATTGGACAAGATGGCAGATATGATTAAGAATAAGGTAGATAATATTTTAGAAGAAATAAATTCTAAACCTGTCTACACTATTAAGGAGCTTTTATATGGCAAAAAAATTGAACCAAAAGTAATAAATATAATAGGGGGACCAGCTAAGGTACTAGCTTCTATACTTGAAGAAAAGTTTAATCTTCCCTCCCACTATCCGGAAAAATATGAAGTGGCCAATGCTGTAGGGGCAGCCTTAGCCCGTCCTACTACAGAAATCACATTACATGCTGACACTTCAAAAAGAAAGCTTTCTGTACCTGAATTAGAACTTTATGAAAAAATAAGCTCAAGATTTGACTTGAATCAAGCAAGGGATAAGGCCTTAGAATTAGTAAAAGAAAGTGCCAAAACTGCAGGAGCTACAGAATATGAACTGGATGCAGAAATTACTGAAGAAAGTAGCTTCAACATGGTAAGGGGCTTTTACACTACAGGTAAGGATATTAGGGTAAAAGCACAGATAAAACCTGGCCTTATTCACCAAATTAGGAGTGATAAAAATGATAAGAGCTAAAAATAAATTAGGTCTTGTATTTTTCCCAGCCTTTGACTGGGCCATAAGTCCTACTCATCCTGAAAGGGAAGAAAGGCTTCTATATACCCAGGACCAATTATTTGAAGAAGGTATTGAGGATATTGAAGGTATTGAATTTTTTAATCCTATAGTGGCTGATGAAAAGGATGTGGAAAGGGTACATTTTTGTGTACCAGATGTAAAATCCAGAGTAACACAGTCCCATCTTATTTCTGCAGGTGGAGCCATAAAAGCTTTTCAAGTCTTAATGGATAAAAGGGTTCATAAGTCCTTTGCACTAATACGCCCTCCAGGCCATCATGCCCAAAGGGTTGTCTATGGAGATAGGGGTTTCTGCATTATAAATGTTGAGGCTGTTATGCTTGAAAGGATTAGGCAGGAATATGGAAATTTAAGGGTGGCTATTGTAGATACAGATTGTCACCATGGTGATGGTACCCAGGATATATACTGGAATGACAAGGACACCCTTTTTATTTCCTTCCATCAGGATGGACGAACCCTATATCCTGGAACAGGATTTTTAGATGAATTTGGTGGCCCAGCCGCATATGGATACAATATAAACATACCACTGCCACCAGGTACAGGCGAAGAAGGCTTTTTATATGTATTAGACAATGTGGTACAGCCTATATTAGATGAATATAAACCAGATATAATAATAAATTCTGCAGGTCAAGACAACCACTACACAGATCCCATAACTCATATGAACTTTACAGCTCAGGGCTATGCAGAGCTTAACAAAAGATTAAATCCAGATATTGCAGTACTGGAAGGAGGTTATTCCATAGAGGGAGCCCTTCCTTATATAAATCTTGGCATAATATTGGCCATGGCTGGCATTGACTATTCCAAAGTGCATGAACCAGACTATGACAAGGAAAGACTAAAACAGCCAAAGGATATAACTGAATATGTAAAAAAAGTATCAGAAGTAGTATATAGACGTTGGAAGGATAAGGACAACTTATATATTAAGGATATAAAGGGTAAGGATTATGTTCAAAGGCAAAGGCAGGTATACTATGATACAGATGGAATAATGGAATATCAGACTCAGAATTTTAAGGTGTGTAAAAATTGCTCCGGAGTAAATACTATTGATTCTAGAAGTGATACAGGCTACCATATATTTGGAATCACCATTCCAAGGGATGCCTGCTCTAGCTGCATGGATGAAGGATACAGATTATATAAATATGCCTTAAATAAGTATACAAATGTATATTTGCAGGACAGGGTTAATGATGAGTACCTGGCTAAATAAAAGTCTTTTAATAAAATAGGACATATTCATATGGCCTTAAAGCCTTATAAATATGTCCTTATATTTTCCCCTTAAATCCTAGAATCCCTACAACCTTTCTATATATATTTCAGCACTATATTCCTGCTCCTTCAGTTTAATAAAGTGTTCCTTATAATCAAATATAAAATTCATAACAGCAGACTGTAGATCTATATTTCTTAAAAAGTGAATGGTACAAAGAGTATTATCCTCCAAGGTTGAAAATCTAATAAGAATATTTTTTACACCCAACAGTTGTATTCTACTATTAAAATAATCCGGCATACCGTCTATGTACAAATTTAAAGTTCTATATTCTAATGGAATAATCAAATCTATATCAGGCCCATCTTCCATAAAAGGCCTGATTTCAAAATCACTTTGGATTTTTAACCTTCCCTTTTTATATTCCATTACTTAAATCAACCCCCCTTCAAGCTAAGACAGATAACTGTCCCCTGCCTTATTCCACAACAATATCGCTATTGGTCTTCCTGCATGTCAGCTTATTAAGTACAATAATGTACCAGCTTGTTAAGACTAGCCCCTTTAACATGCTGCTTATTGTTATGGACCACCATACCCCGTCTAATCCAAGGGAGGTGGAGGATAGTATCAGTGCCATAGGTATACGTAAAGCATTAAAAACCACACCTACAACGGAGGGTGGAATTGTCTTGCCCAAGCCATTGAAGGCACCCCTACTTGCAATTTCAAAGGTCATTAGTATTTCTGATATTGCTAGTATTCTAAGATATTTTGCACCAATTTTTAATGCTTCTGGATCATCAGGTATAAAAATTTTAAATAGTGGATTTGCACCAAATACAAATAATATAGTAACAAATACTCCTAAAGTTCCGACTATTTGCAAGCCTTTTTTATAGCCTTCTTTTATTCTTTCCCATTTTCCTGCCCCATAGTTTTGACCTACAAAGGCAGATATGGCAGTAGAAAAACCTCCAGCAGTCATCCAAGAGATGGATTCAATTTGATTTCCTACCTTTTGTGCTGCAACTGGAACAGGTCCCCATTGGGCTATTATCCTCGCTAATATCATTCCAATACCTGCAAAAATACCCTGTTGAACAGATGCGGGAAAACCTAGCTTAAATATGAGCCCTATACACTCCTTATCAAAGGGGATTGTGAAAAAATTTAAATCCTTAAATATTTTACTCCTCTTCCTGCTAATTATAATAAATATTGTAGTCACTATAGCTTGAGCAATAACAGTAGCTATGGCTGCACCCCTTATTCCCATTTCAGGAAAGGGCCCAATACCCATTATCATCAATGGATCTAGTATCATATTGGTGATTAGTCCTACTGAATTTATTTTAAAGGGAGTGGTACTATTTCCTGAACCATTAAAAATTCCAGAAAAAACAGGATTTATAAAATAAAATATAAAGCCTAAAGAAACAATTACCAAGTAATCTATTGCCATACCAACAACTTCAGCATCCCTCAAATTAAAAAAACCTATAATTTCATGCCTAAAAAGTATAAGAATTAATCCATATATTAATGCAATGACAATAGATAGCTTCAAAGTATTTGAAGCAAATTTTTTAGCAGATTCCATATCTTCCCTTCCATAGGCCTGGGCTATACTAACTTCTGCTCCAATTTTAGGTATCATAAATAGGGCTGAAGCAAACCATGTAAAAAAGCCAGCAGTACCTGATGCTGCAACTGCTTTTGTCCCCACCCTTCCAAGCCAAATCATATCTGTCATATTATATGCCACTTGGACAAAGGATGTGGCCATAATGGGTAAAGCAAGTTTAATCAGTTTATCCGTTATGCTGCCTTCTGTAAGCCTGCCATTCTCCATATTGATTCCTCCATTTACACAAGTATATGTTTCGAGTTGCTAGATAATATTCTATAATATGAATATATTTTATTCAATAGCAGACCAATAAAATACTGAATTAAATAAACATCAAAAAATTAGAGCATTCCAATAGAATGCTCCTTAGCGGATAATGAGAAAGGTAAATATATTAAATTAATTGAATAAAGCTTTTATACCTTTATTTTTTACTAAATACACATTGTCATATTTAGCCTTATTTTCCCTAAAAATAACATGGCTTACATTCACAACTGTTATATCCTTTAGATTAAGCAAAGTATTTTCTATTTCCTTAGCAGTTTTTGAATCCAGGCTTGCAAAGGCTTCGTCCAAAAATAAAATATCTGCTTTTTGCAGTAGACTTCTTGCTATGGCAATTCTGCTCCTTTCTCCACCTGAAATATTTTTCCCATTATCATATATCATTGTATCCAATCCTTGGGGAAGGGACTTTATAAAATCATTTAATCCTGTTTTTTCTATAGCATCTTGTATTTCTGCTTCACTATAATCCTTATACAAGGTTAGATTATTCCTTATTGTATCCTCAAACAGAAAAACCTCCTGTTCAACATTTGATATATGCTTAAAATAGCTTTCCTTTGTTATATCTTTTAAATCTTTCCCATCTATTAATATTTTTCCCTTGTTTGGCACAAAGTATTTTCTCAATAATTTTAAAAAGGTTGATTTACCTCCTCCGCTTGGTCCTATAATAAGGTATTTTTCACCCTTTTTAAAGGAAATATTTACATCACTTAATATATACCCATCATCATAGGCGAAGGAAACATCCTTAAATTCAATGCCATCCTTAAAGGCTTCCAGCTCAACAGTCTCAATGTAGTCATCTTGATTTTCCAAGGTCTTATCAATTTTCTCAAAAAGCCTTTTAGTTGATAAGAGCTTTGGAAGCCTTTCCCCTATTACCATAACAGGATTTATTATCCTGTCTATATTGTTAATTACCAATACAACGCCACCAAAGCTTATACTGCCTTTAATTGCCATATAGGATGTTATTCCCAGCAGGATAAAGAGGGCAAGATATATTGTTATATTTTGCAATGCAGTTATATAGGTTTCTAATTTATCTATTACATATCCCTTTTCTTGTATACTATTACTCTTGTCATAAAAGTCCTTTTTTACCTTTGAATTTAAATTGTTAGACTTAATTATATGGAAGGCTGATAGTACTTCCTTAATATATGTTGTGTACTTCTCGTACAGTTCAGATCTTTGTATATGGTGCTTCTGGATTGGCTTGTTAAGGGCTACAGAAATAATGGAACTTGCAATTCCAATACTCAAACCTAGTAGTAAAGCCATAGGACTTACGTAGACTATTATTGCAATAACAACTATAAAATATATTATGTTTATTAGGATCTCATAAATACCAGTTATATAGTTGTTTTCTATTGTATTAATATCATTGGTAATAGCTGATATATATTTGGCAGTATTTTCTTTTTGAAATTCATTTATATTCTTTTTAAAAACACTATTTACATAGTATTCCTTGGCTAAAACTAAGGCCTTCTTCTTAAATAAGCCCTTTCCAAAAGCCATTAGTACACCTGTTGGCAATAGTAATATAGCAAGCAGTATCAGTTTAATTGCTTCACTTTTAAATAAGCTTTTATTTCCAGAAAAAACTATATCTATTACATTCATCAAGTATATATGGACTAATCCTTCTAAAATAGCTGCACAAGTTGTTATTATTAAGAGCAATATTAAATAGGGCCAGGATTTTAATATAGCCTTTCTCATACTGCAAGTTCCTCCCTTGCAAAGTAGTCCTTACTGGGGTATTGTCTTACTAATCCATCCCTTATTTCCAAAACGTAATCATAATTTTCTGTTATACCTTCATAATATCTATGGGATATGGCTACAACGGTACTATCTAAGGATAATATTGTACTTTCAATTAGACTGCCTAGTTCTTCATTTAAACTTGAAGTAGCCTCATCTACAAATAAAATATCAACATCCTTAACTAAGGCTCTAGCTATGGAAATTCTCTGCCTTTGCCCTCCTGACAGGTTTTTACCATTTTCTAGTAGCATTTCATTTAATCCATTTTTCTTCTCTTCTATAAGCTCCATAAGTCCTGCATCTTCACAAGCTTTTAGTACCTTTTCCTTTGGTATATCTTTATACAGTGTTATATTGTTGTATACTGTATCCTCAAACAGGAATACATCTTGGTATACAAAGGATATATTGTCATTGAAGCTTTCCTCTTTTATATCCCTATAATCTACTCCATCTACCTGTATAGTCCCTTCATAGTCCTCCAAAGACATGGATAAAAGCTTGATAAGGGTTGATTTTCCCACACCACTGGGCCCTCTTATAAGATATTTTTTTCCTTTTTCAATAGTAAAACAAGCCCCTTTAAATATTTCCTTATCTTCATATGAAAATTTTAAATCCTTTACTTCTATTAATGATTCAAAGGTAAAATCTTTAGTCCTATTATTATTTACAATCCTTTTTTCTCCATTGCCAGTTATCTTTTCATATATATTGGCAGAGGCCTTTAGCTCGTTAAAAAGGGGGAGTATTCTAACTATTGGCCATATACAACCATTGGATAGTTGAACCAAAAATAAAATTTTAGTCACAGATGTACCCTGTAAAAAGAGATTCATTGCATAGATCATTATTCCTATCATAATTATAAAACCAAAGAAACCTAAAAAATAGCCCTGTCCTTCTGCAAATATGGTATAGTGCAATTTCTTTCTTTCTACTTTATCTATGGATTTTAAAGTATTGTACAAAAATCTATCTTCTACATTATTAAGTTTCAATATTTCCAAACCTTTAAATGTATTTGAAACATTTGTAGTAAATTTTTCATTTCTGTCTGAAACAGCTTCCTGCAGTTTTACCGTTTTATTTTGAAAAGCCTTGCTGATGGCAAATACCAAAACTGAAACTATAAATATTGCTATGGTATATTTAAAATCTATAAATGCAAGTATAAATAAGGATGCAATATAATAACCACCTGAATATATAACATTAATTAATTTAAGGAAAAAGTTTTGTTCAAATAAATTAATGTCATTAATTAAATTTGATACATATACATCCTTTGATCTTTTGTTATACTCCTTATAAGAATAATTCATAATTTTATCGAAGGCTTTAATTCTAACATCTAAAATGGTATCCCTCATAAAACTTATCCTCATAAATCTGGAAATGACAAATAATAGTGTACCAATAACTGTAGAAGAAATTGCTATAATCATTACCTTTTTGAAGTAATTTATATCCCCTCTTTCAATACTCCCCAGTATTAGTGCAATAGATATATTCACAAGAAGGGAAGTTATAATAGGTAGCATGCAAGCAATTATATATAAGGTAAACCTTCCTTTTCTTTTTAGAAGCAATTCTTTCATTATACTCTACCCCTTTTTATCTGCTCAGTTATTAATCATATTATATTAAAATATTAAAATTGTCAATATCAACCTTGATATTTTTAATTTTTATTTTAATTTTATTTATTTATTGATTAATATATTTAAGGTTTTTTATTTTGCTTCTATTTTGCATCAATAAATTGGCCTCTATATATTAAACGAACAAAATAGTTAAAATGTTGCTATTATTATATCACTGAATACAAAAATTTAGGGCAAGCAAAACTTGCCCTACAAATACTCTTCTTTCCTAATAGTAATCTGGGAAAGGTATTTCAGCTTTTCCTCCTCTAATATATGAATTTGTCCACTCTAACATTTCAGGTGCAGTACCTTCATTTAACATTTGCTGCCATTTTTCATCTGTTAGCCTTTCAGTAGATATGAATTCATAATAACTAAATACAGCTCCCCTGGTTAAGTAAAGTTTGTCACCTATAGGCACTACCACATATATCTCACTTGCAGCCCCTACTGCAGCCTCCATATAACCTCCAGAGCTGAATTGGTTTGGTGCTATTGTGTGGAAATCAGCAATTAGGCCCATATTTCTGTCAGTAGCAGAGCTTATTTCACTCCAACGGTGTATATCTCCTGCAAAGGAAGATGCTAATCGTTCTAACCTTCCTCCATAATACATTATATAAGTATACTCCTCTTCCGTTAATACTTCATTATTCAATTCCTTTATTGAACAATTTATAAGGAATTCAAGGAGATCTTCAAATTCTTCAATCTTATACTCAATATTATCCGTTAGCATATCCCTTGCCTTTAAATTTTCTTTAGAATATCTTGTCAACCATAGCAATTTTTCATATACTTCCATGTTTGGCTCCACATATCCTACTGGTGTAATATATCCGCCTCCTCCCATTTCTGCCCCAGATTGCTTTCCATACAAAATAGTATCATGCTTTAACTGAGTCCAGCTTGCTAAGGCTGTAGTTAAATTCTTATCTGTCCAGGCTACATTTGTCATAAAGGATGGATAACCTTCATCATAAGGCTTTAGCAGTCCTTTTAAGGTCCACAGCCATCCCGTATACATATTTCTTCTCCACTCTGCATCTTCAATTTTCTTAACTTCATCTTTAAGCCTATTAAATTCCTTTGGATAATCTTCCCAATACTGATTTATAGATTTTCCCATCTGTATTTCTTCTGCCCTATCAGAACCCAAAACTCCCATTACATCTAGCCCTGATGGTATAGGTCGTATGATTGGCTCCACTAATTCCTGTATTATTTCTGCATCTAGTACATATCTTTGACCCATGAATCTAAACTGCTTTCCAACTGGAGTAGTAACAGAGGTGTATTTAGCCTTTATTTTAGGTTCTGGAAACTCTTTAGCCTTTTCATATACCTCATTTAGTTTTGCTTCCTCCATTAATTTGTTTAAATCTATTTCCTCTCCATATAAATCCAACAATTGTTTATACTCATAAGGTCCTAAATCATCTGCACTGCCTACAAAGAAATTTGTTGGCTCATAAATATCCTTCCATAGCCTAAAATTTTCTTCATCAGAGTATAAGCTATAAGTAATCAAAAGTGCCTGAACAGTCTGCTCAATATTTCTCTCTTCATTGTCATTAAAATACAGAGGAAATGGTGCCTGGCCATACCACATCATGGCCTTAAAATACCTTTCAAAATCCTTGCTTCTAGTATAATGTCCTCTGGGAGTAAACTGACTATAGTCTAAGTCGTAGGGAAAGAGACTGGATTTTTGAAAGCCAGCATGTTCATCAATCTTTTCTATTTCTTCTAAGGCAATATCCTTAGCCTCTTGAGGTATTCCCTGTGGAAGTTCATTATTAAAACAAAGCTGTGCTACTGAGAAAAAGGCTATATTCTTAAGCTGTATATTTTTAACATCTTCATCTGTAATTTCCCCATAGATAGAAATTGAGTCATTAAGAATTCTTTCAGTAAGTTCTTCTAGCATTCCAAGCAACTTTTGCTCTTCAATATTTCTTAATGTATAGTCGTAGAATATATGGTATATATGTAAAACTGAATCTGTAGTTATAAAGGATGGGATACTCTTATACTCATTGTCCTCATAGATGTAAAAAAGCTGTTCCACATCAGTTGGATTTACAAAGAAGTTGTTCTCTTTCAACAGCTTTAACTGTTCCTCGGTAAAATCTCCAAACTGATCTAAATTCTCAATGTTTGATAAATCCTCCTTTACCCTATATGGTTCTACATTTGCCTCGAACTTAATTGGCTCATAAGGTACCGCTATAACTTCCATTGTGGTTTCAAAGTCATTTTCTTCATCACTTATCCTGTCAACTTTACTGTCACCACATGCTGCTATAAAAAATAGCATAGTAAAAAATAAAATAAGTAACCTACTACCCCTTTTCACTCCTTATACACCCTTTCTATTTTTAACCTATTATCTTTCAACTTAACTTTTCCCTGATATCTACCCTCCTTTTCAACAACTGTAATAAACAAATATGCACCATCTACTCTTAAGTCCTCAATATTATAAAAGCCTTCAGTTTGCAAAAAACCTTCAAAGCCAAATCCCTTCCATTTATATGTATTAATTACCTTTTCTCCACTTTCCAGTAGCTCAATGGATACTAACTCATCTACCCCATCTTTATCAATGTCATAGAAATCATAATCATCAAAGGGTTTTGAAAGCCTTGAACCTCTCCATTTAGGTAATAGCCTATTACCTTCAAAATAATATATAAAGGGCCTTTTGGCCATTACCTGATGTAAGGGAGTTTTCTTATAGACTCCTATGGATATTTCATCCCTTCCATCTCCATCAACATCCCCTATTGTTACCTTCCATGGTTTTAAATCCGACAAATCCTTTCTGTATACTTCCTTAATAGGAGAAGCTAGTTTAAATATAATAATCTCTCTACCATAGCTATTGAATCTTCTTTTTGTCAGTATTATTAGTTCTTCAAAATCATCGCCATTAATGTCTCCTATGGCACAATCCATAACTGTACCTTTGATTTTAAAAGATTCAATTTCCTCCCCTTTGCCATCATAAATATTTACAAGATCCTTATACTTTCTTATGTGGTAATTTTCACTATTGTAAACCATAGTTCCCAAATCTGAGTTGACCTTATATATTAAAAAGATAGAAATTATGACCATTGTAATTAAAACAATAACTTTTAAATGCTTCATAATAGGCTCGTCCTTTTCATTGCTTCATAATGATATTGTTCTACCAGAATTATATCCTAAATTTTCCATCAACAAGTTAAGATTTAGTTACAAAAATATGAAGATGTTTATAACAAATAATCCCATGTTTTCTTTTTTATTATATTATCTTTTCAACATACCTGACTTTTGCAAGCTATTTCTTCTAAAAAAGTAGGTTATTAAAACTATTGCAGGAATAATAATTATACTGATAATTGTAACTGTTATAATAAATACCTGGGGAAGTACTATTTTTGTTACTATTGTTCTTCTGCCTTTTATATATAAAACTATAATGGTCATTACAATAATGATTGGAATATAGGTTCTTTGATTTCTTGTATTGAAAACTTTTCCAAAGACTACTGTGCATGTGTGAAAATACACACATAATCTCAATATGCTTCCTATTATCCATGAAATTACATATAATAGGTCAAATCCCATAGTATCTCCAATTTTTATTAGCCGGGCATAAGTATAAAAAGGGAAATTTGCATGTTTTGTATAGGCAATACCTAAGGTTGACTGTACAACTACTGTAGACAGTACTGTAATAATTGATGAAAACAACACTGAATATGTAAAAACCTTATTTACATCTTTCTTTTTTTCTAAATTGGATGCTAACATTGCTAAAATCAATATATCCATGTGGACCAATGAATTAAAAATTGCCCCTAAATTTAACTGTTTAAAATTTGAATCCTTAAGAATTGGAAGAAACACATCAAAATCGTAATTTTCCAATCCCAATAACAACAGCATGAAAAATATGAATAATATAATTGGAAATACTACTTCTGATAATCTAGCTATATTAATTGAGCCTTTATTTACAATGTAGAGAGTAGTAACTGTTACAATTGATAAGTTTACCCAAGTAGGGGTATTTGGATATAAGGCGGATTCCAGTATTTCTATAAATGTACCTGTTAAAAAAATCAAAAAGAATAGAAAAACTATTCCATAAATTATTGCTAAAATTCTTCCTATATATTTTCCCATGATTATTTCTGTAAATTCCAACAGATTCTTTCCATAAAACCTTCTACTTAAATATAACAATGGAAAGCTGATCATTATAGTGTAAGGAATTGATAACAGAATGATAAACCATGTATCCTGATTAGCATATTCACTTTTTATTAATGGAGCATAAGTTAGTGGAACCATCATTCTATTAATTGTAATTAAAAATATGGCTTGATAAGTATATATTTTATCTTTAACCTTAACTTCTCTCATATTACTTCTCCTTAACTGTTAATGGTTTATTTAAAAGGCCACTACTTATTATATTGGTAATAACTTCTATTTGAAAATCAGCATTTGCAAAAAACTCATCCCATTTTCCTTCTATTCTTCTCCACTGCTCAGTGTGTTTTTTATGAAATACATGGCCAAAACCAAATATATCAAAGCCAAACTCTTTCTGCACCTTCTTAACAGTCATTTTAATCCCTTCTTCTACTGTGCGGGAACAAGCTTGTGCCATCTTTTCTAGATTTGCATAATTAGTAATATCTATATTCCCACCTACTTCTCCTATAAAACCAGTTATAGTAATCTTAGTTTTTAATATTAATCTTCCATCTTTTAGTTCCACATCATTTTTTGTGCTAACCTTTATAGTAGACAGGGAACTAAATAGTGTTTTATTTCCATCCACTGGTGTAGGAAATGTTATAATTCCTCCTTTAACATTATTTAAAATATAATTTAAAGCCTTTGTATCATTACCACTTAAGTAACCTACCAAGGTATCATTTTTAAATACGGCTGAGCCTATGGAAGATAACTCAAAATTTTCAGTTCCTGTTTCATTTTCTGTATGATTTATGCCCTTTTTTTGTCTTGCTTCCAATACAGCTACAACAGGATGCCGCCCCATATGATAATAATGTTTTACAAAATCCATCATATTAGTATCTATGGTTTTTGGATTGTATTTAATACTATCAATTAAAGTTACTATATAATTTGCAGGTATTGGTTCAATACCGCTGCTTATACCCATTACTTCATAAGCTTTATCTTCTTTTGCAACTATTACATAGGCACTTTCCCTCAGCTCCCTGGCTCTAAATAGCTGGTCCATATACTGCATAACACCTTTTTTTGCTATGTCTTCTCCAAATATAATAGCTTTAGTATGGGCACCATAAATTCTGTAACCAAATTTTAATGTAATATCTCTAAGGGCTTCCAGTATTGTATTTCCAGTTCCTTGAACATATTTAACAGATACATTTCCCGTACCAGAGCTATCTGAAGAATACTCTATATCAATTACTTCTGCTGTAATCAATATTTTATTATCTTCTAAATCTATTCCTATTAGTAGAGCAATTGCTAATTCATCTAATTCTGTAGCATCAAAACAGCCTGATAAAATGCTGATACACAACATATATATGCATAATAGGAACATCTTGCCTTTCATCTCATTCACCTCTTGGAGGTACCTGCCTTTTAATATTTTTTCTAGCTATAGCCAAAGGCCTATATATAAATTTCCTTTCATGCCATCTTATTGTACCGTCCTTAAGTGCCAACAGGTTTAAAGGAGCCAAGGTCCATGCATATGGAATTCCAAAGGATTCAAGGGATACAATCTGGGTAGTAATAACCAGAAAGGAACATACAACACCATAAATTCCAAATAATCCTCCTAACATGGTTACTAGCAGCCTATATACAACAATTCCCTCTGATAGTTGGGGTATTATAAATTCAGCCAAGGCAGTTACAGATACTAAAATTATTGTTGGAGCACTTACTAAACCTGCTTGGACTGCAGCCTGACCTATTACCAAGGCTCCAAATATGGTTACTGTTGAACCTATATTTTTAGGTAGCCTAAGACCTGATTCCTTTGTTAACTCTAAAGCTATAATTAGTAAAATAGTCTCAATTGTAATGTGCAAAGGTACCCCTTCCCTGGATGCAGCTGCACTTACTAAAAGAACTGTAGGAATCATCTCTTGATGATAAAGTTGTAATGCAACATATGCTCCCGGCAAGTATATTGTAACTATAAAAGCCATAATTCTTAAAGCTCTTAAAAAGGAAGCATAGAATGGTCTCAAATAATAATCTTCACTGATCATAAGGCCTTCAACAAACAATCTAGGCACAATAAGCACATGGGGAGTTCCATCTGTAAATATTGCTACCCTTCCCTCTAAAAGTTTTGCAGCAGCAATATCTGGTTTCTCTGTAACAGTTATTGTAGAAAATATAATCTTGGGACTATCTTCTATTAATTCCTCTATATAACCACTTTCCAGTATTGAATCTATATTTATTTTGCTTAATCTATTTTTTAATTCCCTCAGTACATCCTCATTTACTATTCCTTTAATATAGGCTAAGCTTACCATGGTTTTAGTCTGTTTGCCTAGTCTCATATCTTCATAAACAAGATTGTTATTTCTCAATCTACGCCTTAACAAAACCTTATTTACAGCTATATCTTCAATAAAACCTTCTTTAGGTCCTCTGATTACAGATTCAGCCTGAGGTTGATCTACCTGTCTTTTATCCCACTTGCTTAATTTAACCGTATAGACTTTTTTTAAGCCTTCTGCAAAAATGATTACTTTTCCGTATACAATTTCATTTACTATTTCATCTACTGTATAAATTTCCTTAATATTGGAGGCCATTATAAAATATTTAATATCCTTTGTTTTTTTTACATTTAATATTAAAGACTCTATTATATCCCTATCAAGTATATCCCTATCAACAAGCCCTTCAATATAACATACCATCATCCTTATTTTAGATAAGCTTTCAAATTCATAGGCTACAAAGTCAGAAGAATTGTTAAAGAGACTTGTAAAAAGTTGTTTATTGTCTTTTATCCTTTTAGAAATCATATGATTCCCCCCTTAGTGCTTTATTACTTAGTATTCCATAGTATCTTTATGTTATTAGTTTTGGGATGAAAATTTTGCAATAAAAAGTTCCTTTCCTGCTTTCACAGAAAAGGAATTTTTAAATCATATTAAAATTCTATGCATCCTCCGCCAATACCATAGTATTTGCCAATACCAATTTGTTTAGCTATTAATAGTAAGGGTGTTAAAGGGATGGGTTTTATAAAGGAAAGTCTCCCTATGTAGCCATCTAGATTAATTCTATTTGATCCTAAATATATTGGCCTTTTAACCTTAAATTTAATAAAATCCTTATCATAAAATTCCTCTATTATTTCTATTGGTTCATCTGTAATATTATATAGTTTATTTAGATCTTCTATTTTTTCTTTTTCATATAGAAAAATATCTTCTGTTTTATCTATGGGTGTCAATATTTCAATATTATAAATCCCCCTATGATTATTTATATCTATACTTGTATCATCTATAGTTCTACTTTCAATTATAAATCTATGATTTTCTTTAAAAAGCCCCTTAACTTCAATTCCCTTTAATATGAAATCTACAAAATCCATATGTAATGCTGCATCTCCTAGAAACAAAAATTTAAGCTTTAATCTGTCCCCCTGTTTAAAATGCTTTTTTGAAATTAAGGGCTTTTTTATTATGACAGGCATCAAGTTAATATGCATAAAATCTCCTGCTGTAACATAGTTATATACACATTTTTTGCCATAGGAACATTCTATGCACTTCTCTTTGCTATTTATGCATAAAATATTTTTTAATTTCTTGAATATACATTTGAAAATTGCAATTTCTGGATCTTCAACAAAATCTATATTGGTTAAAAAATGTATACTATATTCAATAGTTCTTATATTTATCATACTAATCTACCTTTTCTAATATTGTGAATCCTAATAATTTTGGTGCAAGGGAACTTCCAACAAAATTCCTGGTTTTGGGAAACTCATATTGTTGTCTATATTTATAGGGTCTAGCAATATTTTTGATCTCCTTATTGTAGTAATTCTTGTCCAACTTTTTTATAGCTAAAGCTAAAGTATTTGATTTATAGCCTTTTCCTTTACCAAGCCTAATTACTGGTGAGTCCATACTATTTTTTTCCTTTATTTCTTCTAAGGCTTCTATTACTTCCTTTGAATTAAAAAATTGGTTGTTTTGTACTTTAAAGTATTCTATTTCATCATCTATTATATCTTTTGAAAATTCATATAGAACCCTTAATATTTCTTTTTCATTAAAATAATCCACTAGGTCAATATTAAAATCTATTTTTCTATATAATGTATCTATTTTCTTTTTAAATAGGTCTATATTTCCTTCATCTAAATTATTCATCAATTGGAAGCCTTCTGTATAATCCCCTGGCCCTATTGCTTCAATTACATTGCCTGAAATAAATTTATTAATATTATATATAGTTTCATTATAAATAACAACCTTATTCTCCATTAAATTAACATCTCTTATAATTAAAAATTTAAATGGATCTCCTTGTATGTTTTTACCAGCCTTATTTTTTGTATTGGTAAAAAATATAATATAATCATCAATCTCTAAATTCCGATTTTTTCTAAGGAAATTTATTCCATTCTTCAAGTAATCAATTCCTTTTTTGCAAATATAGTCATATAATATTGCTGTTCTAATTACCCCTTTTATGGAAGAACCAGGTATATAAGTTCCCTTTATATTTCTCATGGTCCTGTATATTTCTTTCCCATCTAAGCCTGATGCTTTGTTTATGGCTTTTGTTTTATAATTATCTACAATACTTTCATCAATAATTCCTTTATCAATATAATAATCTAAATTCTTGTGATATTCAGATCTTTTACTTGTAAAGGCATAGCTATTTAATAGTTCATCGTTCAGCAGTTCATTTTCTTTAATAGATTTTATTACATCCATTTGGTCAAATATTAGTACCTCTTTGTCCCTTGCAATATATTCCATTGGGTTTAATTTTTCTCCATTATGAATATGTATAGGTGTTAAAACTTTAAGCCTATATGCCACCTTTATCACCTGCCTTATAAGAAAAATCCTAATCCGTTATTCCTAATTCTCTTGCCTTTTAAATTTTTTACTACTGGAAGTCTACCGTATACCTCCTTGTTTTCTTTTAGTATAATAGTTGAACCTTCTGATAGATATATAATTTCATTTTTAAATATATCCTCGCTGAAAAATTCGTCCCTTGATTCCAGCCTAGAAGAACCTATGCCAATATTAAATAAGCTCTTATCCCAATCCACCTCTTCATAATTAGGAATGTATTTAGATAACAATATATTCTCCTTAATGGATTTTTCATAATTAAATTCTCCTGCCAATTCTAGCCTAAAATTATTAGCTCCCACACTTTTGTCTGCACCAATGCCCATATCAGATAAAAGCTTGAAAACTGGCTTCAAATATTGAATTTTATTTGTTTTTATTAAGAAATATAGCCTTGAATTTTCAGGTGTAAATATTCTTTTATAGTAATAAAGTTCCCCTCCCTCTGTAGTAGTGCTGCTAAGCCTATTAATCATATTTCTCCTGCTGTGTTCCTCGTATAAGTCGTGCACCTCAATCTTTTCATCACTGTGAAATAATATGCCTTTTTTATAGGAGTAAGGTCCTTTTTCCCTTATAATACTTTCTGCTACTTTTAGCCTATCAAGCTTTCCATTTAGGTATTCCTTTAAAACACCTTCTGAAAAATAATTTATCTTTTTTAAGAGCTTGCTTTTTCTTGAAAGCCTGCTACCTTTTACTCCCACCCTATTTCCAATTTCAATTAATTCCTCTAATGTAGCCCATATAATCATTGGTGCTTTATAAAGCCCATCTGGATATGCAGTAGATACAATAAATTTATTTTCGCTTGTTTCAAAATTGTTAAGTAAATGCTCCAGCTCTTCTTCTCCATATAAATCCCTAATTGCCCAACATATGCTGCCAAAAAGAGTTTGTGAATCGGGGATAGATGTCATACTACCATAGGGGGTTAAGTAAACCTTATATACATTCACCTGCATCACCCCTATTAAGATATGATCTCATCAAGCTTATGTATTATTTCTTCCAATTTTATATTCTTTATTTCTTCCTGGTCTTGTTCTCCAATATAATAATCCTTATCCCTGATATATACCTTAATATCTGTAAATTTAACCTTTCCAGCTCCCCTTGAACCACTTCCGCCTAAATAGTTATCTTCCAAAAGCTTCATACCTTCAAAGATTAAACTTAATAATTTCTTATCCTCTTCTATGTATTGAGTAAATACTATTTCTCCAGCAAATTCTGCGCCCTTTGGGACCCTTTCAAAAAATCTTGGGTTTGCCTTTGAAGTTAATCTATCTATATTGTTTTCAGCCTTAATTTCTGTAAATATATTATCCCCTAAATAGGTTTGCAGCATCTCAGCACTTTCCTCTGTTAAATAGGCATCACGTACTATAGCCCTTGTAATCAAGACCTTTTCTTGGTCATTATCATAGTCTTTATTTCCCGGGGAAAGCCCAAATAGCTTACATACATCGTATTTAGGGTCATTTAGTACCTTGCCGCCATTTTCAATTACATCCTTAGGATAATGCTGCCATTCCAATAAACTTCTCATTTTTCCCTTCAGGGATGAGCCTGGTATATAGGGTTGTCCTGTAATTGGATTTTTTATTACCGGATTGTCCATACCACCTATTTCAAATGAAGTATTTCCAGCTCCTATTTGCAAACCAGTTTCACATACCAATTTATATTCAATAATATATTTTTTAATCATAATCAATACCTCCTTTACTATTTGTTCATTTTTGAATAAGCAACTATTGCCGTATAAAAAGCTACAAAGCTTTTATAGTCTTCTTTATCTTTGATCTTTTTAGGTGTAATACATTCCTTCATTAGGTTATAGAAATCCCAGGTAATTAAATCCCTTCCCTTAGCATAGGCAATTTGAGGCATTAATAATAGGATTTCATTCATCTGTTGGGTAGTTAATTGACCATCCTTATTTCTATCCACCTTATCTTCAATGGTTTTTAGATGGGTAAATATTTTTCTAAGCTGATTTGAGTTCATTGAAGCATCTTTTCCTTTTCTCAAACTATTGACAACTTTTTCCGCCCAACCTCCTGGTAAAGCATATTTTTCCGGTATAAAAACTTCCTTTAATGAGTTGGCCTTCTTTATTTCATCAATAAGTTCACCTATAGGGCTATTTGACTGTTTATTTTGATTTTTATCTTTTACTTTTGACATATTAAACCTCCTTTACCTTTCTAGTTTTCATCAGGGCAATCATAAGTGGATATTTTACAAATTCTATTTCAGAATCTTTAATATCAGCCGTAACCAACCTATCTATCATTTCTTTTTTTACATTCTCATCATTTACATTTCTGGATATCAAATAAGCAACTAATGGTATTAGATCAAAGTCTATATTGCCCTTTCTATTTATATTTTTGCTGGCTACCATAATTGTAAAAGCTAAATTCCTTGAAAGTTTATTTTCCTCTAGCCATTTAGTATATAACTCTCCATCCTTCATAACCTTTTTAATATTATATATATCTTCATCCCACCTAAAGGCTTCATTAAAAATACATATAGAATCCTTTGTTTTGCTGGATTTTGCTTTTTCCAAGTATTTTTCCCCTTCCTGGAGGGAAATTCTAATGGGCATTTTTGAGTCAGCAAAATATACTCCAGCAGATATGGTTATGTTTGGATTAAGGCATACAAAATAATTAAGCTTTTCCTTTATTCTAATGGCCAATTCAATAGTCCAGTCCCAGGGTCCAATTATGGCTAAATCGTCTCCGCCGGAAAAATTAATGTAGTATAGGTTGTCCAGAGAAACTTTATTATTTTTTGATTCTTGAATATATTCTTGGTACAAATCTTCACATATTTTGTTTATATATCCGCAGAAAAATATATCTATCATTCTGCTTAAAGTTGAAACCCTGGATATACTTTTGTTTCTATCCTCTAATCCAGTAGAAAATATGGTCCCTAGATTGTCTATATCCATCTTTAATACTGCAATCTTGTCTTCCCCTTCAGCCATAGTACCAATATCATTAAAAGAAGCCACAGAACCTTCTTTAATTGGTACAGTATTTCCAACAAATTTTAATCTTCCAAAATTCCCTGCTCCATTTATGTTCTCTATCATAAATCCTATATTGTTATTTTCTAACCTTTCATAAAAAGCAACTTGTCCCATATTTCCAAATTTAACTAACAAGTCTGCATCTTCTATGCTATTATCAAAATCGTATGCTATGTACTTATATCTGTTCCTTACAAGGAACTCTCCCAAATGAATATGAATATAGCATTCATCACATATATTTATTTGCTCATTTTTATATAATTGGGTTTTTGCTTCATTAGCATAACAGTATTTACATAGATTTTTAATTGTGCCTTTATTTATAAAGAAATTATCCTTTTCTATATTAATTATGTCTATAAATTTTCTGTTCTTTTCCATTAATGTATGTTCCTGCAATTTTACAAGAGAATCTGAATAGTTTTTAACTCCTTCTTCATCTACTTCAATATATGATATTACAAGACCTAACTTAGTCTTGTACTTTTCATATAGATATTTTTGTATTTGAACCTTAATTTCTTCTATTGTAGTTTTAGTATCTTCAGTATTAGGAAGCAGTAGTTGAAATTTGCCACCACCACAATAGAGGATATTTGAAATGGTAAGCCCAAGCTTTTTTACAAAATACTTGCTTAGAAAATCAATTAATACATTAATGTAAGTAGACCTACCCCTTAAAATTTTTGAAACATATCTCTTAGTTTCTTCCCCTTCCGTTACCTGAAATATGAAATTCTGTATACCTGATACATCCCCTTCTAACAGTATAAATTGCCTATCCTTTTTTTCATTGCTATTATGAAATTCCCTTAAGCAAACTGCTATAGCAGATGTAGTTTTTAAGTGGTCAAATAAGCTTATGTCTGAATATTTACTTGTAGTGGAAGGGACAAAGGTAGTATATTTTTCTAAAATATAGTATATTTTATTGTAAATTGCCTCCTTATTAATTGAATCTGTTGAAGTATCTATTTCCTTTTTTATATCTTCCTCCATTAGCTTTAATATATTTTTATATTCCTTTTCAATCTCTTCAGGACTTGCCTTTTCTTCCTTCATTGGAAATATTTCTTCTGAAATATTTAGAGGGACAATCTTGTAGCAATAATTCCCCTTCCTATGTTCTTTGCCTATATTGATGTCATCAAATATGGAATACAATCTTTTATTATAATATTGTTCATTGTTAATACTTTCCTTCCTATCTCCACTGTCCATACCAGAAGAAAGTCTATCAGCTTCCTTTAATATTTCTTGCCATCTGTCCTTTGGTTCATCGTATTTTTCAAGAGTATATATTATATCTTCACTTAATGCTGTTTTTAGATTTTCTTGTAAAAATTGTACTGTGTAATGGGAAGGCAATCCAGCTCGCTTAAAAATCTTTCCTAGGTCATGCAATAGTCCAGCAATGGCTATATCATAATTATCCAAGCCTCACACCTCCTTCTTTTAGTCATGAGGAATATATTTTCTAAAATTTATATGCCTAAATACCCTTTTGGTCTTAACTAATCCATCTTCAATATATTCCTCCACTTCCCTCTTTGTAGTTGAATATATAGGTATTCTATCATTGTTTATGCAATAATCAACTACATAATAGGTAGCACCAAAATCTCCTTGAACTAAAACATAGTCTCCTTCATTTGATTCATTATCTATCCATTTTATTATTTTGTTAATGTCATCTATTGGTAAATCTCCATAAGGAGAAATATTTGACCATATAACCTTAATCTCTTCCGGCATCAAAACTATTGAACTAACCTTTAGCCTATTTTTAGCCTCTTCTATTTGTTTCTCTGTTAATGTATGGGATATTAATGACAATAGCTTCATATATTTCACTCCAAAATTATTGTATAGATTTAACTAATTTTACACATCCAAACCCTTGGGAATTTTTGCTTCCTAAACCGCAGTTTAATGCTGTGTATATTAATTTTTCATCTCCGGATATTTTAAATATTCCACTAGTTCCTTTAACTATAAACTTTTTAAAGTATAAAATATTTTTGGACACCTTATCTTCTACAGCTTTTATTTCAAACTTAGCATTTTCAAAAGATTCATTATAAATCAATCTGGCCTTTCTTATTAAATTATCCTTTATGTACTTTTGAAAAAGGCCATCTTCTGGAAAATAATAAATAGTTTTCTTTCTTTTGTTTAAGCTGACGGTAGAATAAACCGTTATTGGAGAAAGAGTCCTAACAATAGCTTTGCTTGCTTTTGTATTGTTTTCATTTACAACTATTTCTGCAACCTCTACCCTTTGGTTGTCAATTTCCAGTTCCTTATTGTAAAGGCAGGATTTCAAAAATTCCTTATTAAAATCATCTACAATACTTGATACAGTTAGCTCAACACTATCTAAAAAAGTTATGGTTTTATTTATCTTATCAAAAATATAATCTCCATATAGTTGAGAAAAGGTAAATAATTTGAAACTTTTTCCATCAAGCTGGAAGCCCTTTTCATGTAAAAACTCTCTAAAATTATCATCAAATATGTTCTTGTATATAAAACCCTGCAATATGTGATTGTAATGGATTGGAAGCTTAAGATTGTTGCATTTAAATTTTATTGTATACTGCATGTTTACTCTCCTTTTCTTCTACTCATTGCCATTTATGTAATTTAAAAATCTCTCAAAGTAATCTTTTACTTTTTTCTCCAGATCACCATAATTTGATGCATCATTTCTAAAACCAAAGTGGTTTATATCATTCCTTTTACTGGTAACACCATTAGATATATCCACTAATTCATCATCAAGCTTTTCCACTATTTCCTTAACCTTATCCCAGTATTCCTTTTCAACCAGCCATTCCTCTTCTGGCTTCTTTTGTGCTTTTATTTTTAAAGCTTTTTGAACTATTTCTTCCCTATTATCATAATTTGAAGAATCCAAGCCAAATCTCTCACAGGTATAGGTCTTAATAGTTTCATCCAAGGCAGTATAGGCTTGTTGTATTAAATTATTTTCTATTGACCACTTTACAGCAGCTATACCAACACTTAAATTATCGCTTCCATCAAATAGTTCCAGCCTCTTCTCTATTTTATCCATTAAAGGTATAAGGGGCTTTAATTTTTTGGCCTCATCCATACTTTTCATTTGCCTAAAATTTTCATGTGCCAGGTCAACAGCAGCAGATATTGATTTTCTAGCAGAGCCCTTTCCACTTATTGCCCTTCCTCTACAGGTGTATAAGCACATGGTTAGATTATTAATACTATCTATAAATTGTCTTGTATCCCTTGCCCATTGTTCACTTCTTAAATGGGGTCTAAGCTGCCTGGTGGATATATCTTTTAGTGGCCCACTTATTCCATATTTTAAAAATACATTTACTGCCTGGGACCAGGTTAGCATTTCATCAAGTGGAGTTAAATCAAATATAGGCGCAACGTCATTCTCATCTTTTGAATCAAAGGCTCCATAATATATACCAAGTAGGTTTGCATTTTTTGTAACCTTTGCATAGTTTAATATTACTAGTGCTAACATGGGTATAGATCTAAAGCTATGGGTAATGTCAAATACTATTTCATCTCCATCTTCTATTTCATTAGTTACAATATGGAATATTTCCCATATTTCTTCTTCTGTTTTTCCTTCTGGAATTGATACACCTTTTATATTTATATTTAACTTTTCTAATATAGTTTTAAGTCTTCTCCTATCATCCTCCTCATTGTACCAATTTAGCTTTTTTGCCTTTTCTGTAATAAATATTACAGCAGTATCCTCCTTGGTCCAATCTTTACAGGCCAATTTCAATATGGCTTCCTGTATAAATTTTGTACAATAACTTTCTTTAGTGTCACCAAATTTATAAGCACACTCCTTATAATCATTTACCCCCAGAAAGGATAAAAACTTCCTAGCCAAAAAAACACCTCCTTGTCGACAAAAATAAATCAAATTTAATCTTAATTATATATTCGACGTAAAAGGGAATTTTCCTTCAAAATTACTAATAATTTTAGAAAATCAAAAAACTCACTCTATAGAAGTGAGAAATTATTGTCATAGTTAGCAACAAAGGCTGACCACGCTGACCACTTTGAGAGTTATTTTAAGCATGTGTTTTAATTCTTTGGCGGCAGGCTACTAAAGAAGCAAAAAATAATATAAAAAGCAGTATCTTATCTCATCTTTTCTATTTATTGAATTATAAACAAGTATATTTAATAATCTTAAATAAAAATAATTTTTTGAATTTTTTGTATGTACTTTTTGCAAAGTTTGTTATATAATATACATATAGTTAGTTTGTTATTTAACAAACACTTTGTCCTTTAAGGGGGTATTTATATGATTAGCATCCTCAAGCCAGAAGAAAAAACTACATACCAAGTAATGCTTATTGCCTATAAACGCCTTGATGAAAAGATCAAAAAACTTGTTACTAAGTACTCAGTATTAAATATCAAAGACAAGGAAACTTTAACAGCTCACGCAAATATTATGGGTTCAGGGGCAAGTTTTAATTTAAACGACAGGATAAAAATTTATCTAAGTTGGTTTATTGAAGATATAATGGAAAAATTAGATGAAGGCTACACCTTAGACATTATTGAAATTCATAAATCTTACGGAGATACAAGAAAAAATTTCTTAGAAATACTTAATTTTGAATACGAAGATGATATACTGATATTAAACGAGTTAGAAATTTAGCAATTTGCAGTTAATATAAAAGCAGGGCTTCTGCCCTGCTTTTATTTCATTTGCATAACATTTAACCCGTTTTTCACCTGCTGTATATCTTCAGCTTTAGCTGTAGGTGCTGGTGAATAATATCCTTTTTGCTCAGCTACTTGGAATAATTCATATTGGAACTGTTCTGCTTCATTTCTTAACTGCTGTAATGTATTTCTTAACTGTTGATTGGCACATTCTACAATTGCAGAATGATAGCAGTTTATACTTAGTTTAGTCATGTTTATAGCATCATTTACCATATCCCTTTCATGCATCATAAAATTTCACCTCCTATTTTAGTGAATTTATTAGGTTATTTACTGTTGTCTGTGCATCTTGAGATGCTTGTTTAAACAGTTGCTTTAATTGTGGGTCCTGGCACTGATTGGCAAATGTCTCATATTTGACTACCATATTTTGGTGAAGGCTTGTAATTTCTCTTAAGTGGTTTAATTCCATTTGATTAATATTTCCTAAGTTAATAGGGTTCTTTAGTGGCATATAATCACTCCTTTCTTTAATTTTTTGACCTTTTCAAATCTATTTTGTCTCCAGGATTGTCAAATATTCATGGAAAAAAACATCATAAATAATGGACTAAAATAGGGACATAATATTTTAAAAAGACCAGCTAATAAAAGTCAATAGTTTTTAAAAAATAATTTTGAAAGATTATTGAAACTATCTTGCAAGGCAGAACCTTTAAAAAGGGCATAACAACAAAACCACCTATTGAAGATTAACAT
>Ga0209537_1001071_pt1 | contig 31967 bp, 37 predicted proteins | sample BioPla4DNA1_FD_187698 | JGI IMG/M metagenome (GOLD analysis project Ga0209537, IMG submission 187698) | Biogas fermentation microbial communities from Germany - Plant 4 DNA1 (SPAdes) (version 2) | ecosystem: Engineered > Bioreactor > Anaerobic > Digestate | place: Bielefeld, North...
CTAAAAATAAAATGCAAAATATTTTCATACTTCATAACTTTATCATTCAAAAATTGATTTAGGTCAATTTAATTTCTTCTTTCTTCTTATATAATAAAAGATAAATTAATTAAGAGAATTATTAAGTAATAGGAGGCTTCCATAGATGGACAAAGAAAAAATATTATCAATCAAGGATTTACACATTACCTTTAACAGCTATGCAGGCAATATTCATGCTATCAGAGGTTTGAATCTTGACTTGCACCGAGGCGAAACTATTGCCATTGTAGGCGAAAGTGGAAGTGGTAAGTCCGTTACTATGAAGGCTGCTATGGGAATTATGAATGAAAATGCAAAGGTTACTTCTGGAACTATAAATTTTACTTATTATAGAGGAAATGAAAAGGTTAAGGTTGATATATTAAAACTTTCTAAAAAAGAACTACAAAAGCATATCAATGGGAAGCGTATTGCCATGATATTTCAAGATCCCCTTACTGCATTAAATCCCACTATGAAAATTGGTGCTCAAATTTTGGAAGGTATGATACTTCACGAAAAAATTTCCAAAAAAGAAGCCCGAAAAAGAGCTCTTGAGCTTTTGGAGCTAGTTGGAATTACTGATGCTGATAAGCGGATAGATAACTATCCTTATCAGCTATCTGGAGGAATGAAGCAAAGAGTTTGTATAGCTATAGCTCTTGCTTGTAAGCCAGACCTTTTAATATGTGATGAGCCAACCACAGCCTTGGATGTAACTATACAGGCAAAGATACTGGAACTTATAAAGGATCTTCAAAAGAAGCTAAATATTTCAGTAATTTTTATTACCCATGATCTTGGAGTAGTGGCAAAGGTGGCAGATACAGTAGCTGTTATGTATGCAGGAAAAATTATAGAGAAAGGTACGGTGGAAGAGATATTCTTTGATCCTAAACATCCATATACCTGGGGATTGCTATCAGCAATGCCAGATTTGGATACTAGAGATGAATGGCTCTATACAATACCAGGGTCTCCCCCAGACCTATCAGCAGAAATCAAAGGAGATGCTTTTGCACCTAGAAATGCTTATGCTTTAGCTATTGATAAGATTGAAGAACCCCCAATGTTTAAAGTTTCAGATACCCATTATGCAGCTACTTGGCCCCTTCATGAATATGCACCAAGGATAAATATGCCCATGGAGTTACGTAGAAGAATAGACAGGATGTTAAAGGAGGCAGAAGATTATGGAATCCAAAAAACCTCTTTTAGAGGTTAAAAATTTAAAGCAACATTTTTTTATTAATGATAACTACACCGTAAAAGCAGTAAACGGTGTTTCATTTAATATATACCCAGGTGAAACTTATGGGCTTGTTGGTGAATCAGGCAGTGGTAAATCTACTATTGGCCGCTCTATTATACGCTTATACAAGCCTACAGAAGGCAGCATTAGTTTTGATGGAATAGATATATCTGATAAGCTTACTGATAGTGAAAATAAGTATTTGAGAAGTAATATGCAAATGATTTTTCAAGACCCTATGACAAGCCTTCAACCCCGCAGTACAGTGTTAGATATTATAGCAGAAGGCCTAGATATTCATCATCTTTATAAGAATAGAGAAGAAAGGGCGGAAAAAGTATACAAGGTTTTAGAAAAGGTGGGCTTATCAAAAAAGCATGCAAACAGATATCCTCATGAGTTTTCTGGTGGTCAAAGACAGCGTATTGGTATAGCAAGAGCCCTTATTATGAATCCTAAGCTTATTATCGCAGACGAGGCTATAAGTGCTCTTGACGTATCCATCCAAGCACAAATTATAAATCTATTAAAGAGCATTCAGCAAGAAACCAATACTGCCTTGCTATTTATTGCTCACGATTTGTCTATGGTTAAATATATTTCTCAAAGGATTGGAGTACTTCATTTAGGCTATCTGGTTGAAACAGGCACCACTGAAGAAATTTTCTCGAATCCAATCCACCCGTATACCAAGTCATTGTTGTCCGCTATTCCCCGTCCTAATCCCCTTTTAGAAAAGAATAGAATTTCAATGGACTATGATTATAAAACCAGTGGAATTGACTATTCAAAAGGAATCAATCAAAATGTTGGAGGTAGCCATTTTGTTTTAGCTACTGATGAAGAATTAAAAAAATGGACTACAAACTCTAGCAACTAAAATATCAATGGACAATGGACCATTAAAAAGTCCATCGTCCATTACTATACTTCAAGCATCTTTACTAATGCATCCCTGTTGGTTATCTTTATTTTCCTCTGGCCCTCCTGCTTAATCCATCCCTTCCTTTCAAAGCTTGTAAGCTTTCTGCTCAAGGTTTCCCTACTTGTTCCAATGTGTGAGGCCAGGTCTTTTTTACTTATTAATAAATTAATAAAATTCTTATCATCGGCCATTTTCAGCAAAGCATTTGCTAGGCGATGTTCTACATCCTGAACAGTGAGCGCCTGAATTTGATTTTCAGCCTTTTCAAGTCTTATACTCATCTCTTTTAAAATCTTCAAAGCAATACTGGGTCGTCTTTCTATTAAGCTTTCAATGTGCGTTCCATCCACAATACACACTGTAGTTGGCTCTAAAGCTTCTGAATTATTATTCAAGGGAGCATGAGTAAATAAGGATAATTCCCCCATAAATTCCCCCGGTCCTAAAATTCTTATTATTTGCTCTTTCCCCGATTCTGAAAGCTTAACAACCTTAACCCTTCCCTCATTAATTATAAATAACTTCTCCGCCTTATGTCCTTCGATATATATGTTTTCACCCTTCTCATATTTTCTTTGAGTGATAGTTCTAGTTATCTCATGTAATTCTTCTGGGGTTAGGCTAGAGAAGATAGAAACTCTCTCTATACAGCTTATACAGCCTCTATTTAAGCAGCTGGGGCAATTACGGCAACTCATAAGTTCTCTCCTTTTCAGCAAAAATTGTTATATTTTATTATGAATCTTTCTTGCCCCTTTTGCAAATTAAAATCAGTTATTATTTATCCAATTCCTTTTCTAGCATACATATCTGTTTTTTCAAATCTTCAATTTTTTCTCGAATATCATTATTATCATTATTATTACTAGATTGTTGATCTTCCAGTAATTGTGCCTGTCCAGCCGCTGTAACCATATTTGTGCCAATATTAATCAAGAAATTACCAAGGGAGTTTTGTTGATCCAAATCTAAGCCTCTTAACAATAGAATTCCTAATATAGATGAAAGTAGTGAAAACTGCTCCGGTGATAAAGAAAATAACCAGTCAACTAATGGATTTTTATAGCAATTGCTACTATTACTTGAACTGTTATTTAATCCTCCGTTATCATTTTTACTTACCATCATTTCTTCCCCTATTTTGATTTCAAAAAATAAGATCTTATTAAGTAACAAGATCTAATCTACTTTTAATATATATAATTAATATATGTTTTCTTGTTTGGTAAGTGACAAAATAAACTAATAATAACATTTTCCAACAAAGGAGCCTTAATTATTGATATATAATTAATTATATTTTCCTTCTACCTTTATTATCAAAATTTCTTTTTAAATGTGTTTCGACCTTTACTATAATAATTACCATTTCAATAATAAAAGTTATCAGCGGCATATATGCTAACAACAAGGATTCCTTACCAATCTGTAGAATAACGCATACTAAAAGAATAAGCATGTTTATAACAATAAAAACTATGCCTAACTGTATGCCTAATTTACCTGCTAATCTATTTGCTTCTTGCCAGGCTTCTTCTGATGCCATTGACGCTTTAGTTCTATATCCAAAAACGCTATTAATTTTACTTGGTATTCCTTTATAGCTAAGACCACCTAATGAGACTATTGAACCAAGAAGAAAGATGAGTAATATAGATACTAATACTACTATATACATATATTCCTCTCCCCTGATATATAGGTTAATTATTGACTATCAGCAAATCTATGCCTTTTTATTATTCGTTTTAATTAAATTATGATAAGCAATTTATACGAATATAAATTGTACTACAAAAGGATAGAATTTTACTTATGAATAAATTTCCATTTATTGTAATTAATATATACCCCTATAATACTTGCATAATATAATGTTTTCTTTAAGGAGGTACTGTTAATGTGGGTAATGTCTTTAGCACAATTTCTTTTCAACGTTTTTATATTTGCATTAATATTCTTTATTATTTTTGTTGAAATCCCAAGCTTTATATTGACTATAATTAAAGAATTAAAAAAATAGTTGTCAGAGTATCAACTTTATAGGATTTTTCTCCTACTTTTTAGAGAGTTTTAGTACTACTTGTCCTAATTCCTCTATAGATCATCAACCCTTCTTTGAAACAAAGCCACATATGTAAAAAGCAATATCCTCTCTCTTACATGACTGTTTCAATGATTTAGGCGATACTACTAATAAAGCTACTAAAAGCTGTTACACAAACTCCGTTTTTACTAGTTGCGTAACAGCCCAATTTTAAAGTAAAATTTCTAAATTTAGATGTATTTCTACATATACCGCACGCCCCTGGGGCTTACTTTAAAAAAGCCAAGATAGTCGATATTAAATCATCAATATTCTTATTAGTAACTTCTTCATCATCACTGATTAAGCAACTTTGGGCATAGTTTTCCACCAATAATGCCCCCACTTCATTAATATTTTCTCTAACAGAAGCAAACTGAACCAAGATTTCCTGACAGCAACTATCATATTGAATCATCTTTTCTATTCCTTCTACCTGTCCTTGAATTTCTTGAAGCTTTTTCACAATTTCTTCCTTCAAATTTTCTGAGTTTGCTTTCTTTTCCTTGGAATTGCTGCTCCGTAAAAATAAAAGTAAGGTAGATACAAGCCTATCCACATTTTTACTGGTATCTTCACTATTATCAGCTATCATACAGTTCTTAGCAAAATTTTTAAGCAACAAAGCTCCAGCCTTGTTATTTGCTGCTCTAATGGCAGCTATTTGCACTAGTACATCTCTACAGCATACTTCTCCTGATACCATTTTTTCAATACCTTTAACCTGTCCTTGAATTCTTCTAAGTCTTACTCCTATATCTTTTTTTAAATTCTCCTTTTTCATATATTCCTCCGTTATACCTATACCCTGTATATGTTGTTTTTTAATTTTACCATTTTGATAAAGTTAGTTCAACTTTCAATACTTGATTAGAAGCCCTTTCCCACATCATATGATGAATGAGCATCGGAACCGTAGACTATCCTTATGCCATACTCTTTAACTAATTCTAAAAATTTACCAGAAGGATATGTTTCATTACATCTGTCTTTCCTTAAGCCAGCAGTATTAAAATCAACCTCATAGTCTCTTGCTTTTATTTCCTTTACTATTTCCTCCATCAATTCAACATTATTATAGTCTACTGGATAATCCAAATTGAACTTTCTAACTAAAGTTGGATGTCCCAAACGTTTAGGTTTATATCTACCTAAATCTGCTTTAATGGATTTAAGTAAAGTTTCAAAATATTTATCGTATACCTTATCCACTCCACCTAATTTGCTAACTATTCTACCGAATTCATCTGAGCTAAAATCTACAGCTATATATTCATCATCTATCTTAAGGAAATGAACAGAAAGTATAGAGTCTTCTAGATACTTTCCATACTGATTAAGTAATTCAGTTATCTTATTCTCGTAACCTTCTACATAATCAACCTCTAAGCCAATATTAATCTTAATATGGTCTCTATATTTTTCTTTTAACAGAACTAACTCTTTAAAATATTCTTCAATAGCCTCTTCAGAAGGAGAGCAATCTCTTAAAAACTCAGGATCCATGAAATCCCATGGCAAAGGCATATGCTCCGTAAAACTTATTTCTTCCAAACCAATATCTAAGGCTCTTTTGATATAAAGTTCAAATGAATCTTTAGAACCATGTGGGCAGTAGGGGGAATGAATATGACTATCTCTTAAAATCTTTGCTATACTCATATCTATCTCCTTGCTAAAATTAATTATCTTATCATTTATTTTACTATAGTATGTTTGAATTTTACAGGTTTATCTTATACACAATACTTATGTCTATAGTATTTTCATTTAGGTATAAAATAATAATCCTTAGGAATACTATCCTAAGGAGGTAAAAAATGAAGAATAAGTTATTTATAATGATATTAAGTCTTATTTTTTTAACTGCTTTCTTTCGTTTCAAAGTAATTAGTAACTTAGTTCTTGCCCTTGAATCAGACAATATCGCTTTAAATGTATTTGCACCTACAGAAAAAAGAGGCAATCCTGCTTATGATACTGTAATTGATAAATACGGTATACCTCACTTTAGGGTGTTTTTTTGGGTTCCAAAGAATGCAAAACGCTTAATCCCTTATGCCGATCCAGGTATAAAGACTAAGGTTTTAACCCATGGTCCCATAGAAAACTGGTCTGTGGTTAAAACAAATACCATCAAAAATAATGAGCAATTAGTTTTTATTTATGTTCCTAAAAGCTTTGTACTTTTTTATGGTAAAGGCTTTCAAAATGTTATTCATTTACGTTATCAATGAATTCATGCATAAACTCTAGGGCTGTTCTTTTCCTTTATTATATTTTTCGTATTGGAAAAAAGATATATTCCTGTCCTTCTTCTGGACATATATAATCATGAGCAGCTCCTACAAGTTTAATGCTTTTTTCCGTCATATACTTTATAACTTCAGCAAAAGTATTAGGTCCCTCATTCTTAACATAAATATACTCATAGGCTGGAATTGTCCATTTCACCCAACCTTCTGGTGCTTCAGCATCATCCACTACTTCAACACCAGCTAGGTAAAGGCCTTTACTGAAATTATCCTCCCAAGGCTTAAATTGATGAGACAAATCCGACATAGCGCCCCATATTCCTATGATATTGCCCTGCTCATCCCTCTTTGCCAAAGCTGCCACTTCTTGAAAATTTCCATTGGCCTTCTGCCATAGCTTCTCAATGAATCCTTCGCCATCATTAGTTGAACCTTCCTTCCCTATGACCGAAAAGGATTCTTTTATACACTTATTTATCTCCATATTTATAACTCCTACTTCATATTTTTTTAAACCTCATAATAGTAATCTCATGCAAAATACTAAAATTGTCATCAATAATACTTTTTAGTAGTTCCAAATGTTCATTACTAAAGGTCTGAACCTCTTCTTCAGAGAGACTTGCCCCAACCCCTCTGCTGGCCTTTATCCTTCCATTCCAGCTTTCATAAGTGAAAGGAATATACTCATCGTAGCTATAAAAGGTTGTCATTCTAAAATTACGCTCACACCATTTAGGAACAACTATAGGATTTCTATCATTAAAAGCTTCCCAGTTTGGATTATACTTTTTTACAAGACCAAGAGATTTCTCAGTAATAAAGTCCTCCTTTGGTAGCCAGTTCATAAAAGCTATCACTAGTTCCCCATCCTTTTTCATTAGTCTTTTGATTTCAGGTATGATTATATTTTTTATAAATCTATCCTTTCTCCTTTAATGTATTATAGTTCATAAAACATAAAAGTTTTTACTTTAAAAAACTATATAACCGTTTCTAATCAACCCTTTACTTATCTATAAACTTGATATTACAAATTGAACAATACTTATCATCTAAATTAACCTTTGTATTACCACAGTTTTCACACTCATAAAAACCATTTGCCAAGGGTATTTTTATATTTCTTCTATTCTTATGATAAAGATATAGTCTTTTATCCTGTCTGAATTCTATAGCCAAAATTATGATGAATACAAATAGAATCAATAGTCCAAGCCCCATCGATACCTTTATAGCTATTAAAATAGTGCCTTGAATATTAAATGCTTTCCACAATACATAAAGGCAAAAAGGTATTATTAGTAATAACATAGCAATACATAATACTATGGTTGGTCCAAAATGCAATGAATCAATCTTCTTCATCTTTATTCACCATTACAAGTTTTTAATTTTTATAGAGTTTCCTGATATATATTGCTGAGTGTATTTACACACAGCAATACATACTCCACAGGTTCCTACATCTAATCCAAAGGGCTTACCCCTTCTTATAACCTCAGCCTAACATGCAAAAGCATCTAGCAAGGCATCCCTATCTATTCCTACTCTCCAGTTATCTCCTTGTACTGCTTTGCCAGGACAATGTCTGACACATAGGTCACAGGCGCCACATTTTGAATCATTAATATGTCCTCCTGTGAATAATGGCATGTCTGTTAATACAGAATTAATTCTAATAGCATTACCGTACTCCTCCGTAGCTAAGGTGGCTGACTTACCAATCCATCCTAGACCTGCTCTAGTAGCTACAGTTTTTATGTAGTAGGGGCGTTCTGCAATGACTATCTTGCTTTATGGAAGCTTGGGAAAAGGCATTAAATCCTTTAGCTTTGATAAAATCCTCCATATAGTTGCTAAGGTCCTTAAGCTTCTTAATTACAGATTCCATTTCGTAATAATAATCTAAATGAGATCCTGTTTGTATTTTAGCCACAATACTATGATTTAAGGCTATTGCTATGGATATACCGAAAGGAAATCCTTTCCGAAGTTCCTCATCAATTTGCGATAAATCCGCAAAGCCTACCAAGGTTGCCCCAAGTTTATTCAATTCTTATTTAATTGCATCATTATAATACATAAATTCGTCCCCTAAAAATTTTTAGATTCCATAATGAATCATATATTTACTCCCCGCCGTAGCCATTCTAACCATCTTTATTATATTCATCCCTTTTAGATAAAAAAGTATACTTATATAAATTATACCTGTTAATAGCATCATAGGAAAGAAAAAGCTTTTGTTAAATGAAAAAAAGTGCCGCTAAAATAGCGACACACTTGTTCTATAATATAAATTTCATTAAACTTTTATATCTTTAATTTTTTTCTGTTATGTTTATACCAAGTTCAGTAAGTTGTTTTTCATCAACTACATTAGGAGCTTCTGTCATTGGATCAAAGGCATTTTGGTTCTTAGGGAAGGCTATAACGTCCTTAATATTATCACGGTTAGTTAAGAACATAACCATTCTATCAAAACCAAAAGCTAAACCTCCATGTGGTGGTGGTCCGAATTTAAAGGCTTCTAGTAAAAAACCAAATCTTTCCCAAGCACTTTCTTCTGTAAAACCTAGTACCTTAAACATTTTTTCCTGAAGCTTAGTATCGTGAATTCTGATACTTCCACCACCTAGCTCTTCACCGTTAAGCACTATATCATAAGCCTTAGCTCTAACCCTTGATGGATCAGTGTCTAAATACTGAATATCTTCATCCATAGGCATAGTGAAGGGATGGTGTTCAGCTACATATCTCTGAGCCTCTTCATCATAGGATACTAGTGGGAATTCTGTTATCCAAACAAATTTAAATTCCTTGTTATCCTTTAATAGCTCCAGCTTCTTAGCTACTTCTAATCTTAAGGCACCTAAAGCAGTTAAAACTACCTTGTTAGTATCTGCCACGATAAATACAAGGTCACCAACTTTTGCTTCCATAGCATTTAATATTTCCATAATCTTGTCGTCCCCAAGGAATTTACTTATAGGTGATTTAACTCCATCCTCCTTATAAGCTATCCATGCTAGGCCCTTTGCCTTATAGGTCTTAACAAATTCACCAAATCTATCTATATCCTTTCTTCCCATGGAAGCAGCATTATCAACCTTTATAGCTCTTACTGAGCCATTATTTTCTATAGCATTTCTAAATACTGCAAAATCACAGTTTCTTACTATATCACTTATATCTGTTATTTCCATACCAAATCTTAAATCTGGCTTATCTGAGCCGTACTTTTCCATGGCTTCCTTGTAAGGCATTCTTCTTATTGGTGTTGGAACATCATAATTCAATATTTCCTTGAAGACCCTCTTAATTAGACCTTCATTTAAGGTCATAACATCCTCTGCCTCTACAAAGGAAAGCTCCATATCAACCTGAGTAAATTCAGGCTGTCTGTTAGCTCTTAAATCTTCATCTCTAAAGCATTTAACTATTTGGAAGTATCTATCAAAGCCTGATACCATTAATAGCTGTTTAAAGAGCTGTGGTGACTGAGGAAGAGCATAAAACATTCCTGGATAGTTTCTGCTTGGTACTAGATAATCTCTGGCTCCTTCTGGTGTGCTTTTGGTAAGCATAGGTGTTTCTATTTCTAGGAAGCCATTTTCATCTAGATAATCTCTAATTACTTTAGCACACTTATGTCTAACCATAAATATGTCTTGCATATCTGGTCTTCTTAAATCTAGGTATCTATACTTCATTCTAATGTTTTCTGCAGCATCTAAATTTTCCTTTATATATATTGGTGGAGTTTCAGACTCGGAAAGTATTTTTATTGCCTGACCCTTTAATTCAAACTCTCCAGTTTTCATATTTGGATTTACAGATTCTCTTCTTGCAAGTACTCCTGTTACTGCTATACAGTATTCGGATTTTACGTTATCAGCCTTTTCAAAGGCTTCCTTGCTTATCTCTTCACCAAATACTACTTGAAGTATTCCTGATCTATCTCTTAAATCAACAAATATAAGAGCTCCAAGATTTCTTTTTCTTTGAACCCATCCCATTACGGTTATTGTTTGATCTAAGTTCGCCTCAGTAACATCACCGCAAAGTAGGCTTCTTTTTAATCCATTTAATGTTTCTGCCATTTGGTTTTACCTCCTAATTTTTAGCCATTAATAATTGTAGCTATTGCCTCATAATCCTCTATGTTAATATCCATAGTGCTTCCGTCTTCCATTTTCTTTAAACGAGCTACCTTTTTCTCCAATTCATCTTCTCCTAATATAAGAGAAAACTTAGAACCTAATTTATTAGCATATTTCATTTGAGCCTTAACACTTCTGCCCATATGATCACAATCACATTTTACTCCTCTTTTTCTTAATTCATAGGCCATCTTTAATGCTTGGTAGGAGGCTTTTTCTCCCATAGAGCCAATATATAATTGGATTTGATCTGGCTTTGGAAACTCTATTCCTGCAGCCTCTAAGGTCATAATAAGCCGTTCTAAGCCCATACCAAAACCAACTGCTGGCATAGAAGGCCCTCCTATCTGCTCTATTAAATAATCATAGCGACCTCCACCGCATACAGTGAAATTATCATTAATTATTTCAAATACAGTTTTACTATAATAATCTAATCCTCTAACTATATAAGGATCTACCTTGTAAGGGATACCCATAGCTTCTAAATAACCCTTAAGCTTTTCCATGTGATCCTTACAATCATCGCATATGTAATCTAAAATAACTGGTGCTTCCTTTGTTATAATCTTGCATCGCTCTTCCTTACAGTCCAATATTCTCATAGGATTCTTTTCATATCTGCTATTGCAGGTTTTACATAGCTTATCTAAATTTTCCTTTAAAAAGGCTTTTAAGGCTTCATTATACTTCTTTCTGCACACAGGACAACCTATGCTATTGATATGAAGCTCTAAATTTTTTAAGCCTAGCTCACTAACTGCTCTCATAGCAAGGCTAATAACCTCTGCATCGAGAGATGGAGCTGGGGCTCCAAATACCTCTATACCAAATTGATGATGTTCTCTAAATCTTCCCTTTTGAACATTTTCATAACGAAATACTGGTGTGAAATAAAACAATTTAGTTGGTTGAGCCTCACTATACAAGCTACTTTCTATAAAGGCTCTAACTGCAGGAGCTGTTCCTTCTGGCTTTAGTGTTATACTTCTACCACCCTTATCCTCAAAGGTATACATCTCCTTTTGAACTACGTCTGTAGTTTCTCCTACACCTCTTATAAATAGCTCTGTAGCTTCAAAGGCAGGGGTTCTTATTTCCCTACAACCATACTGCTCTGCGATATTTTTTAATTTACCTTCTACGTAGTGCCATTTATAAGCCTCCTGAGGAAGTACGTCTTTTGTACCCTTTTGTGCCTGTATCATATATAAACCTCCTTAAATCTTAAATACGGTATCAAGGAGAGCTATTTTACCTTCAATAAGTTCATCTATTCGTTTTACATACTCTCCAATATCTTTCAAATTTGCAAATCGTTCTATTCTGTTTTCTTCAGGGAAAACAACCTTAGTAGAGGCATCTGCTCCTAAGGCTATAATTGATTGATTTTCTTCCATAATTTTTATGTTATAAATACATTCTAAGCCCCTTTTAGTATAGCCTATATTCTCCATATTTCCTACCATATTTTTTTGCCTATAAAGATAATATGGTATCATTCCTAATTCTTCGGCGGTTTTTCGTGTATAGCTAAACATTTTATTAAGTTCTTCTATGCTAAGATTACTAGAATATTGATTATTTACTAAAGCCTCATGTAGCTTAGAAGCACGCTTTATGGACATTCCATGAACAGTAAGGCTTTCAGGCTTTAACTTTGCTATTTCCTTGCAGGTCATTTCTATTTCCTCTAGCCCTTCACCAGGAAGTCCTACTATAATATCCATATTAATATTATCAAAGCCTAAGCTCCTAGCCAAATTATACTTTTCTTTAATATTATCAACGGTATGAATCCTGCCTATAGCCTTAAGAGTTTTATCATTCATGCTTTGAGGATTTATACTTATTCTTGTAACCTTATACTGCTTCATAGTGCGTAGCTTTTCTTCTGTAATACTATCTGGTCTTCCTGCTTCGACGGTAAACTCTTTTACCTCAAAACCCTTCACAAAGGCATTATATATACTTTCCATAACATTAGAAAATTGAACATTATTAACGGAGGTAGGTGTACCTCCTCCAAAATATACACTTTCTATGGTCAAATTATTTTCTCTTATGTATTCTGATAAAGCTTTAATTTCTTTATTTAATGCTTCTATATAGGCTTCTACAAGCTGTTCCTTTCCCCTAATCCCATTTGCAGCAAAGGAACAGTAGGCGCATCTTGTGGGACAGAAAGGCATACCAATGTATACACTGATATTTCTTTTATCATTATACAGGTATTCCTCTTGATTCTTAGCAACCTCATAGCATAGTTTAGCCTTTTCCTCTGAGGTCTGATAATGTTCCTTATAATAATTAATTATATCTCTTAATTGGTAATTATTTTTAATCAACCTTGCGGCTATTTTGGTTGGCCTTATGCCTATTAAGGTGCCCCAGGGATGGATACTCCCTGTTTTTTGAGCAAAAAAATTATATATGGCTAATTTAATATTCTCTTTTATAGTATATTTCTCATTAATAGTATAACTATAATTATCTTCCTTACCCTCAATTAAAACCGTTTCATTGTTAATTATTATAGAGTAATCTACAGAAGCATCTGAATATTTCACATCCTTATAAGGAAAAAATATCTTCACAATTTGGAAAACATCATATTTATAGGTTTCATTATTTATGCTTAAATTAATGCTCATTTTATCTCCTCGATAATCAGTTAAAAGAATGGATTGTATTGCTCTTCATTACCAATGGTAGTTTCTTCTCCATGTCCAGGCAATACTGTAGTATTTTTAGGTAAAATCATTAGCTTAGTCTTTATACTATTTACTAGAGTCCCATAATCTCCGCCATAAAAGTCTGTACGACCAATACTTCTATTAAATAGGGTATCACCACTAAATAATATACTATCTACATAAAAGCAAACTCCCCCCGGTGAATGACCTGGAGTTTTAATGCAGCTTATTTTATTTTTGCCTAGTTCAAGCACAGTATCTTCAGTTATAAAGTCATTTATGGAACCATCATATGCTTCCATATAAAATAATTCACTCTCTTTATAATGTATTAACTCATAATCTTCCTTTGCAATAAATACTGGAACCTTATATTTATTTTTCAATGCCATAGCTGCTCCTGTATGATCAAAGTGACCATGAGTTAGCAAAATATATTTAACCTTTGCCCTATCTTTCTCTAATACAGATATTAATTTATCCTCGTCGCCACCAGGATCGATTATGGCTGTCTCCTTTGTTTCTTCGTCAATAACAATGTAGCAATTAGTGTCCAAAGGACCTGCCGCTATTCTTACAACCTTCATATAATCCTCCTAAAAATTCTTTTTGCTATCAATTAGAAGAGTAACGGGACCATCATTAACAATATTTACTTCCATATTGGCACCAAAAATTCCCGTTTGCACTATAAGCCCTTCCTTCTTACATTCCTCAACAAAGGCTTCGTATAATTTATTTGCTTCTTCTCCAGAGAGAGCTTCCATATAATTAGGTCTTCTACCTTTACGACAGTCTCCATAAAGAGTAAATTGAGATACTATTAAAAGTTCTCCTCCAATATCCTTAAGTGAAAGATTCATCTTTCCCTCACTATCATCAAAAATTCTTAAATTAATAATCTTATCCTTTGTATATAGTATATCTTCAATTGAATCTTCTTTAGATATACCAATAAGAACTAAAATACCTCTTCTGATTTCACCAACAATGGTACCATCTACCTTTACATTGCTGCTAGTAACTCTCTGAACTACTGCTCTCATTTACTCACCTCTAGCTCTTGGTTCTAAATACTTCAACAACTCCATCTAATCTTCTAAGTTTCTTCATTAAATCCTTTAATTCTTCTACATCAACTATCTTAAGCTTTGTATTGATTATAGCATATCCACCCTTTGAGGTTTTAGCATTCAAAGCATGAAGATGAATTTTGCAATCGGTAATGAGCATCATGATATCTGATAATATACCATCCCTATCTTCAGCCTTTATTTGAATCTCTGCAATATAGCCGCTGGATTTGCCACCAGACCAGCTCACTTCTACTATCTTGTTTTCAGTATCCTGTAAAAGAATTTCTGCATTTGTACAGTCTTTTCGATGAATTGATACTCCTCTTCCCTTTGTGATATAACCAATTATGGGATCGCCAGGTACTGGGTTGCAACATTTAGCAAATCTCACTAACACATTAGAAAGCCCTTTAACAATAATACCATAATCATTGGTCTTTTTACGGGTTTTAGAGGATTTTGCAATTTGCTCCTCTATATTCTTTAGTGCAGTGGCATTATCTACTTCACCTTGCTTTTCTTCTTTATAGGCTTCCTTTAATTTGGTAACTACATTAGCTGCTATTAGTCCACCCATACCAACTGCTGCATATATATCATCAATGCCATTAAAATTATATTTCTTAAGCATTTTTTCAAGAGCCTCACCCTTGGCAATTTCACCAAAATTAAAGCCCTGTCTCTTAGCATCCTTTTCTAGAAGATCCTTACCCTTGCTAATATTTTCATCTCTTTTAGCCCTTTTAAACCAAGCTCTAATTTTACTTTTAGCCTGATTACTCTTAGCAATATTTAACCAATCCATATTTGGACCTTTTGGAGCTGTGGAAGTTAATACTTCTACTATTTGTCCTGTTTTTAAAGGATAATCTAAAGGTACCATCTTTCCATTTACCTTAGCACCAATACAACGATTTCCTATATCTGTATGTATTTTATATGCAAAATCTATTGGTGTAGCTTCTGCAGGTAAATCTATAACTGCACCCTTAGGTGTAAAAACAAATATTTCATCAGAAAAAAGGTCAATTTTAAAGGCTTCCATAAATTCTTCTGCATCTGAAGTCTCTCTCTGCCATTCTAACATGTCCCTAATCCAGGACAATCTCTTATCAATATCGCTATCACTCTCTACACTACCCTTCTCCTTGTACTTCCAATGAGCTGCGATACCGTATTCTGCTGTTCTATGCATTTCAAAGGTACGTATTTGAATTTCAAAGGGTTTACCCTGTGGGCCTATAACTGTAGAATGAAGTGATTGGTACATATTAGGCTTAGGCATAGCAATATAATCCTTAAACCTTCCAGGTATAGGCTTATACATAGTATGGACTATACCTAATGCTGCATAGCAATCTCTAATAGTATCTACCAAAATTCTTACTGCAGTGAGGTCAAATATTTGATCTATGGTTTTGTTTTTATTTACCATCTTTCTATATATACTATAGAAATGCTTTGGTCTACCATCTATTTCAGCCTTAATATTAGATTTTGCGAGATTTGCTTGTAGCTGTTCTACTATTAATCTAATATAAGCTTCTCTTTCTACTCTTTTTTCAGCAACCTTTTTCACCAAATCATAGTATTCTGCTTGATTAATATATCTAAAAGCTAAATCCTCTAACTCCCATTTTATTTTAGATATACCAAGTCTATGGGCTAAAGGTGCATATATATCAAAGGTTTCCTTAGCGGTTTCCTTTTGCTTTTGAACCGGTCTATATTTTAGAGTTCTCATATTATGAAGTCTATCTGCTAATTTAATTATGATTACTCTAATATCCTTTGTCATAGCCAACAACATTTTTCTAACATTATCAGCCTTTTGCTCCTCTTTACTCTTATATTGAATTTTGCTTAACTTTGTGACTCCTTCAACAAGATCTGCTATCTCAACGTTAAACTCTCTTTTAATATCTTCGTAGGTATATTGAGTATCTTCAACAACATCATGGAGCAGCCCTGCTGCTATAGTGTTACTGTCCATGCCCATTTCAGCTAAAATACAAGCAACTTCTGTAGGATGAGTAACATAAGGTTCACCGGATTCTCTTTTTTGTTCCTTATGGGCTTCACTGGCAAAATTATATGCTTTTTCAATTATTTCTATATTGGCATTTGCACAATTTTTGTTAACAACATCTATTAATTTCTGCAGCATAAGGTTACTCTCCTCTGTTATAAACTTTCCTTTAAAGTCAATGGCTGGTTAGTCAACCAGCCATCATTTTTCTATATTATATAATAATGAGTATTATTTTTCAATTATTTTTACACATCATATTGAACAAGTGAATTAATATTATATTTTTGGAGTTTTTCTCTTCCATTTAATTCTGTTAATTCTATTACAAACTCCATGGCAGCTACTTCTCCACCGGCTAATTCTACTAATCTTGCAACAGATTCAATAGTTCCTCCTGTAGCTAATAAGTCATCCACTACTGCTACTCTTTGCCCTGGCTTTATAGCATCCTTGTGTATTTCTAGACAATCACTACCGTATTCTAAGTCGTATTCAATCTTTACAGTATCATAGGGTAATTTTCCTTGTTTTCTTACTGGAACAAAGCCCACACCTAAGGCATAAGCTACTGGTACTCCAAAAATAAAGCCTCTAGCCTCTGGTCCCACAATCACATCGATATTTTTATCCTTTAAATCCTTTACTATCTCATCGATTGCGTACTTCAAAGCCTCCGCATCTTGTATTAAGGTAGTAACATCTTTAAAGCTAATACCTTCCTTTGGAAACCCTTCAATAACTCTAATTTTATTTCTTAAATCCATATTTATTCCCCCAAAATTATATTTATATATAGTAAAGTTAATTCTTTCTAAAGAAAAGCTATAAAATAAACCTTACTAATTAGCCAATAGTTCATTGTTAAACTTACAAACTTCCTTAATTAAATATTTAGCTATTTGCTCAGCTCTGTAGCCATCAGTAGTTGTAAAAAGCTCCACTGCTATTTTTGCATTGTCCATTTTGCCAATAACATTAGTAGTAGGAGTTATACTTCTTGCCAGTTTATATACACTTTCTACTGATACACCATTTATATTATGTACTTTCAACAAAGCCTTGATACCATGGTTTCTAGTCTTGCTAATTTGTTTTAAACCATCCATAACAAAAATTTCATTTTCATCTATAATAGGCTTCTTGGAAGCTAAAGTACCAATTAAAACCAAATCCCTATATTTTGCAGCATATTTCATTTCATAATACATAGAGAGGGCTTGGGCTAGCTTATAGCTTAAACCACTATTGGACAGCTCTTTAAATTTATACAAGCATTCTTTTTGATTAGGATTAATAGTTATAGTTTTAGTATCTGTAATATCAGTGCTATTGTTTAAAACTACTATATCAATACCCATATTCCTGCAAAGCTCTAATTGAGATGGGGACTGTACATCACATCCAACAGTTATAACAAGTTTAGCACCTAAAAAATTAATATGATTCTTAATAGTCTCCGTCACTAAGGTATCCTCTTTGCTATCTTGGATATAATACTCTACATCTGCGTTTAAATATTTAAACAGCAAAAAAATCAAAGAAACTCCGCAGATAGCATCGGCATTGCAGGCTCCATAGATGACAATTTTTTCTCTTTCATTAATAGCCTTAACTGTCCTTTCCAACGCTTTACTCATATCCTTTAAAAAAAAAGGATTATATGTAGATAAAAAGTTAGGATAATTAAAAGCCTCCAAAAACCTAGACATAGATAACCCTCCAATAATTATAGAAAACACTTTTATTATATAGGATAATTTAGATTTTGACAATTTATTTTCGTAGAAAAAAAGAGAAACCTCAAAGAGGCTTCTCTAAAGGTGCTTTTATATGCTATTATGCCGCAGCCACCTTTTTCTTGTTTTTCATATTCTTAAATATTACCCACAAAGGACTTGCTATAAATATTGAAGAATAAGTACCTGAAATTATTCCTACTATTATAGGAAGAGAAAAGTCTCTAACAGAAGGAACAAAAACATAAACAGCTACTATAGTTAGAAGGGTAGTTAATGAGGTATTAATAGATCTCTTTATAGATTCATTAATACTTATATTTGCTATCTCAGTAGAGCTCTTTCCTCTAAGCTTTTTGGAATTTTCTCTTATTCTATCAAATATAACTATAGTATCATTAATAGAATAACCAACTATTGTCAATATCGCTGCAATGAAGGATGCATTAACAGAAATACGAAGCAATGCATACAAGCTTATAGTTATAAGTACATCATGGATAAGAGCTATGATGGCAGCTAATCCGAATTTAATATCCTTAAATCTGAATCTTATATATACTACCATAAATACGGATGCTATTAATAATGCCCAAAAAGCTTTCAATCTTATCTCATTTCCAATAGTAGCATCTCTATGCTTTACATCAACTAAAGCATTGTCTGCAAGATTATATTTATCTTTTATTTCTTTAAACATTTTATCTGCTTTTTCATTATCTAATTGATTTGACTGTATTTCAATCTGTGTTTCATTAACAGTTCTTGATGGTGTACCTGGAGCGTACTTGCTAATTATTTCATCTATATCTGCCTTGTTAGCAGTTTTACTTGCTTCTCCTAGTTCTATTGTAACAACAGTACCACCTCTAAAGTCCACACCCTCATTAAGTCCTTTATTTACTATCATAAATATTATACCTATGGCAATCAGAGCAAGAGAAATTCCGAACCATAGCTTTGTTCTTTCGATAATCTTCAGCATGTGCATTACCCCCTCTTTACTCCGAAATATGATGGCTTGCTTAATATACCAGCATTAAGTGCTAATTTCAAAAGTCTCTTGGTTACTACAATAGCTGTAAACATACTAATGGAAACACCTATAAGTAGAGTTAATCCAAAGCCTTTTACACCGCCTGTACCTATAATAAGTAATGTGGCAGCTGCAATGATTGTAGTAATATTAGAATCCAATATTGAACTCATAGCTCTATTGAATCCTAAGTCTACAGCAGATCTTGGAGACTTTCCTAATTTTAATTCTTCTTTTATTCTTTCAAATACTAACACATTAGCATCTACTGCCATACCTATGGTTAATAAAAGACCTGCAATACCTGGTAAGGTTAATACTACATCAAATACAACAAAAGCTAATAATACCAATAAGATGAAAACAGTTAATGCTAAAGTTGCTAACAAGCCAGGAACCCTGTAGAAAATAAGCATAAATAAAAATACTAGAATGATTCCTATAGCTCCAGCCTTTAAGCTTTGTGGTATAGCAGCGTCTCCAATTGTTGGTCCAACGGTGTTAGTTTCTACATTTTTTAATACCACTGGTAATGCACCGGACTTAATAATACTTGCTAGCTTTTCAGCTTCTTCAACTGAGGCTTGACCTGTGATACTAGCTTCTCCATCAGTTATATGAGCTTCAACCACAGGTGCTGAAACAACTTCATCGTCCATCTTAATAGAGATACTTTGTCCTAGATACTTTTTTGTTGCATCTGCAAATTTTTGCTTGCCAGAATTATTTAATTTTAAACTAACTACTGGTCTATTTAAATTATCCATCATAACTGCTGCATCCTTTACGTCAGAACCAGTTAACACTTCTGTTCCGTCAGGTCCTACAAAGGTAAGTTTTCCAGCTTTACTTAATGTTTGAACAATATCATTTGAATCATATCGTCCAGGAATTTCTATTCTAATTCTGTTAGTACCTTCCTTAGCAATAACAGTTTCTGAAACCCCTAGGTTATTAATTCTTTGCTCAAGTACAACAATAGTTCTGTCTACTGCGCTTTCGTCATTGGATTCAGCGGTTGCTTCTAATAATATACTTACACCACCCTGTAAATCCAACCCTCTTTTTATGACTTCACCAAAGGATTGTACTCTATAACCTCCAATATCAGGAGTTCCCAATATGCCTATCACTGAAAATGCTCCTATTAATAAAATACTAATAATAAGCATTACAATACTTGACGCTTTTGTTCTTTTCTTTGTCCTCATATTTTTCCCCCTCTGAACACTTCATAGGATTTATTATATTACTCAATAAATTTTTAGTCAATAACTGTTAATTATATTATTGCTCCTCATAAGCACACTTTAATGCTATGGCACATTCCAAACGCTTCTTAGTTATCTTACAACCAAGCTCATATGGTATATGAATGTCCTTATTAAAGTTATAGTTGTTTGCTTGACAACCACCACTGCAGTAGAACCTAGCCCAGCAGCCCCTGCAAGTAGGCTTATTATATATATGGGCAGTCTTAAATTCCTGTGTTAATTCTTCATTAAAGCCTTCCTCAAAAAGGTTTCCTAGCTTGAAGTCTTGGTTCCCCACAAATTGATGGCAGGGATAAATATCACCTTCTGGAGTTACAGCTACATATTCATGGCCTGCTCCACAGCCGCTTATTCTTTTATATACACAAGGTCCACCATTTAAATCTATAGCAAAATGATAGAATTTAAATTCCTTGTCTGTACCTATTCTATCTTTCATTTCCTCAGTTAGTTTATCGTATGAAGCATAAATTGCCTCCAAATCCTCTTCTCTTAAAGAAAGAGGATCACTTTCTGGTAAAACTACTGGTTCTATGGAAATTTCCTTAAAGCCTTCATTGGCTAAAGCAATAACATCCTCATAAAAATCAGTGTTATTTCTTGTATAAGTTCCTCTTGCATAATATTGTTTGCTCTTATCACGGCGTTCAACCATTTTCTTTATTTTAGGAAGTATGTTTTCATAGGTACCGCTACCATCGTGCCTTACCCTTACCTTATCGTTAACTTCCTTTCGTCCATCTATAGACAAAACTATATTTCCCATATTCTTATCTATATATTCCATTATTTCATCTGTTAATAAAGTAGCATTGGTAGTCATTGTAAATCTTATGTTTTTATTATGTATTTTTTCCTGTTCCTTTGCATATTCAACAATTTCCTTTATAGTATTAAAGGCTAACAGTGGTTCTCCACCAAAAAGGTCTATTTCTATGTTTTTTCTTGGTCCAGCGTTTTTTATTACAAAGTCCACTGCCTTTTTACCAACTTCAGCACTCATTAACATTCTATGTCCCTTGTATTCTCCTTCTTCTGCAAAACAATATTTGCATTTCAAGTTACAGTCATGGGCAATGTTTAAACACATGGCTTTAATAAAGGACTTTGATTTATCATTCATAGCTATATCTTCATATTTATCCCCTGAATAAAGCATTTCTTCATCTATAAGCTCTTGTAGCTCAGAAAAAGCTTCTTCAAGTTCTTCTGTATTGTATTTATAACTAAGCTTTTTTATAGTTTCCTCTTTATTTGGTATATTTTCTTCATCTAAAATATCATAAATAAGCTCGTCTACTATATGAACACATCCAGAATTTACGTCCAACACATAGTAGTCTCCACCTTGAATAAATTTATGTATTAGAGCCAAAGTTACATCCTCCTAACAAAATTATTTATGTACAATAATATTCATTTCATAAAAAACTATTATAAGCAAACAAAATGTGCAACTATAGTTGCACATGAAATAAGCAGTAACTGAAGGGAAGTTACTCCCTTATATTGTTACTGCTGCCCTATGATTTTAGTTTTCACAGGCTAAGTTTGCAACGGTGCAAGAAGTCTTGCAAGCGGACTGGCATGAATTTGCACATTCTTTGCATCCAGGCTTTGCTAAGCTATTCTTTAAATTTGCTTTATTTACTGTTCTAATATGTTTCACTTTCTAGCCCTCCATTCCAAAAAACACTTCACTTGCATTATAACACATAAAGTTGTTTAAATAAAGTATTTCTATATATTTATACCAAGCATACCGGATAAAGCTCCTACTAAAATGGCAATCAGCAATCTTAATAATTCTGTAGTACCAAATGAAATGTTCTTAAAAAGCAACGCTGACAATATGTATATTAGTAACATATAAAACACAGCTACTAATATACCTACTAGCCAACCATTCTTATTGTTTTTCCTTGCAGAATAAATAGCACCATATACAACACTAAGGCAGGTAGCAATCACATAATATACTGAAATAAATTGAGTGTTTACCTCTTTAAAAGTCATAATAATACTAAATATTATTAGTAGTGCAATAGTTATTAAAACAGACCTCAAAACTCCCATAGAAATCTTAGTAAAAAAAGCCTTTTGCTCCATAAACAAACACCTCCCATCTACTAATTATCTATGTAGACTGAAGGTGTTTTAGTACTAGATAAGCTTATTTCTTTACTTTTTTAGTGTCGTTTTTTTCTACCGTTTTGTTCTCTACCTTACTTTCATTTATAACGTGAGAAATTCCTTGCTTTGAAAGCTTAATTCTAGCTCTATCTGGGCCAGTTTGTAACAATATGTAATCATCTTCTATACTAGTGATTTTTCCAACGATACCGCCCTTGGTCATAATTTCATCATTTAGCTTTAAAGAATTTAACATTGCATTATACTTTTTCTTCCTTCTATTTTCAGGAACGAAAATTAAAAGATAAAACATTGCCATCATTATCACTATTGATATGATAAATCCTTTTACATCTCCAGTCATTAATACAACCCTCCTTATAAAGAAAAATTTATGCCTAATTAATTCTAGCCCTTTTGACTAAATTGTTCAACCATTTTATCCTTAAATTTATAAAATTCATTGTTTTCTATAGCAGTTCTTATATCTTCCATCAATTTGTTATAGAAATATAAATTATGCAGTACACATAAGCGCATAGCTAGCATTTCTTTAGCTTTAAAAAGATGTCTTATATAAGCTCTACTATAGTGTTTACATGCAGGGCATCCACAACCTTCATCAATAGGTTTAGAATCTAGTTCATATTTTGCATTCATTAGATTTATCTTTCCAAATTGGTTAAATACATGGCCATGGCGTCCGTTTCTAGCTGGTAGGACACAATCGAAAAAGTCAACACCTCTAGCTACCCCTTCTAAAATATTAATTGGTGTTCCTACTCCCATCAAGTAAACAGGCTTATCTTCAGGCAAATTAGGGACTACTGCCTCTATAATTCTGTACATTTCTTCATGGGTTTCTCCTACTGCCAAGCCACCAATAGCATATCCATCAAGATCAAGCTTTGCAATCTCCTTGGCATGGGCTATTCTTATATCCTCATAAATTCCACCTTGATTTATACCAAAAAGCATCTGATTTTTATTTATGGTTGTATCAAGAGAGTTTAAGCGTTTCATCTCCTCAATACACCTATGTAGCCATCGGGTGGTTCTTGCCACTGATTTTTCAACATATTCTCTAGGGGATGGATTGGGTATACATTCATCAAAAGCCATAGCAATAGTTGAAGCCAAATTGCTTTGAATCCTCATACTTTCCTCAGGACCCATAAATATCCTTTTTCCATCTATATGAGAATTAAAATACACCCCTTCTTCTTCTATTTTTCTTATTCCTGCTAGTGAAAAAACTTGAAAGCCACCAGAATCTGTTAGGATAGGTCTATCCCAATTCATAAATTTATGCAGTCCACCTAGCTTATAAACTACTTCATCCCCTGGTCTTAAATGTAGGTGGTAGGTATTTGAAAGCTCTACCTGGCATCCTATTTCCTTTAAATCCATAGAGGATACTGCACCTTTAATTGCAGCTAGAGTACCTACATTCATAAAGACTGGTGTTTGGATAGTACCGTGCACTGTTGTAAAGGTTCCTCTTTTCGCCTTGCCTTCTTTTTTTAATATTTTAAACATACAATCACATCCTTTGTTAATGAATGTCTTAACCTTGTTAGCTTTATTTTATAAACATAGCATCTCCAAAGCTGAAAAATCTAAATCGCTCTTCTATAGCCTTATTGTAAGCCTTCATTATATTGTCTTTACCAGCTAAGGCACTTACCAACATAATCAAGGTAGATTCCGGTAAATGAAAATTAGTTATCAAGGAATCTACTATTTTAAATTTATAGCCAGGATATATAAAAATATCAGTCCAGCCACTCTTAGCAATTAGATAACCATCGTCTTTTGCTACACTTTCTAGAGTTCTGCAGGATGTAGTTCCTACAGCTATAATTCTTCCACCATTACTTTTAACCTTATTAATTTTATTGCAGTTTTCTTCGTCTAACATATAAAACTCAGAATGCATTTTATGCTCTTCAATTACATCCACTTTCACAGGCCGAAATGTACCTAAGCCTACATGGAGTGTTACATAGGCTATTTCAACACCCTTTTTCTCGATATTCTCTAGTAGTTCCTTAGTAAAATGTAAACCAGCGGTAGGTGCCGCTGCTGAACCAAGAGTCTTAGAATATACCGTTTGATATCTTTCCTTATCCTCTAGTTCTTCTGTGATATATGGAGGTAAGGGCATTTGGCCTAGCTCATCCAAAACCTCCTCAAAAATCCCATCATAATAAAACTCAATTATTCTATTTCCCTCTTCTAATATATCTACTACCTTAGCCTTAAGTCTTCCATTACCAAAAATAAATTCAGTACCAATCTTTGCTCTTTTCCCAGGCTTAACTAGACTTTCCCACTTATCCCCTTCTGTTCTTTTTAAAAGCAAAAATTCTATTTTACCGCCTGAGCCCACTTTTTCACCAATCAATCTTGCTGGCATTACTCTAGTATCATTTAGTACTAGGCAATCTCCTTCCTTTAGGTACTGGATAATATTCTTAAAGGTAGTCTCTTCTATTTCCCCAGTATTTTTATCTAAAATCATTAGTCTAGACTCATCTCTTTTTTCCAAAGGATGTTGAGCAATTAATTCCTTTGGTAAGTCAAAATAAAAATCCTCTACTTTCAAATCTAACACCTCTTTAGTAATTATTCCTTCTCAAACAAGTGCAATTGTTCAATATTATCTTTTACTCTGCTTCTTTTGGTATGTTTATAAGCTTTATCTGTTGCTACCCTACCTCTTGGAGTTCTTATAATAAAGCCCTTTTGAAGCAAATAAGGCTCATACACGTCCTCTATAGTGTCCAACTCTTCACCTATAAAATAGGATAAGGTTTCTATACCTACTGGTCCACCAGAAAAGTTATCTATTATAGCTTCTAGTATTCGATTATCCACTCGGTCAAAGCCTTCTTCATCTACTTCTAATAGTTCTAAGGCTTCTTTAGCATCCTGTAGCTTAATTATATTTTCTCCTTTTACTTGAGAATAATCCCTAACCCTCTTTAAAAGTCTATTAGCTATTCTCGGTGTTCCCCTGGACCTTCGTGCAATTTCAAAGGCACTGTCTTCCGTTATTTCACAGCCTAGCACCGCTGCAGATCTAACTACAATTTCCTTTAACTCCTCACTGCTATAGTATTCCATAGCACATAATACTCCAAATCTATCTCTTAAAGGAGAAGTCAACAAACCTACTCTTGTAGTAGCACCTATTAAAGTAAAGTTAGGCAAATCTAATCTAATAGATTTAGCTGCGGCGCCTTTTCCAATGACAATATCTAAGGCATAATCCTCCATAGCAGGGTATAAAATTTCTTCTACACTCCTATTTAGTCTGTGAATTTCGTCTATAAACAAGACATCCTTGCTATTTAAGGTAGTTAATATAGCAGCCAAATCACCAGCTCTTTCTATGGCTGGTCCAGAAGTTACTTTTAAATTTCCTCCCATTTGCTTGGCTATAATATTGGCCAAGGTAGTTTTACCCAAACCGGGAGGTCCATATAATAGCACATGATCTAGCGCTTCATTTCTCTCTTGAGCCGCCTTTATAAAAACCTTAAGCTTATCTACTACCTTTTTTTGACCGATATATTCATCAAGAGTTTGAGGACGCAAACTGTATTCAGAATTATTCTCTTCTATAAAAGCCATTGATGATAAAATTCTTTCATCCATTGCCAAAATCCTTTCAATTCATTAGTTGCTTTAAAGCATCTTTTATTATAGTTTCTAGGGGCGCAGCCACATCGATATTTTTTAGGGCTGTTGCCGCTTCTTTTTCAGAGTATCCTAGGGATATCAAGGCGGCTAATGCATCGCTTAGAATAGAACTTTGCTCTTTGCTTTCTACACTTAACCCCTCTTCGTTAACTGCACACAGCTTCTTCATTTTATCCTGTAACTCTAATATAATTCTTTGTGCAATCTTTTTGCCAACTCCCGGAGCCCTGCACAAAGCCTTCTCGTCTCCAGTAGCAATAGAATATTGCAAGGTATCTACATCTAAAATAGATTGTATGGATAGTGCAGCCTTAGCTCCTACACCATTGATATTTATTAGTAAAAGGAACATTTCCAGCTCATCTCTAGTACTAAAGCCGTAAAGGCCTATAAAATCTTCTCTAACCATTTGATATGTATACAATAATACCTCATCATCTATTTTAGGAAGCTTGGTTAATGTACTACCAGGGACAAATATTTTATATCCTATACCATTGTTCTCAATAACTACATAATCCTTATAAAATCCTTTATATTTCCCTTTTATATATTCATACATAAACACTTCCTCCTCATTAACTCTATCATATACTACTTTACCATCCGATAAGTAATAATTCAATAATAAACCCTTAGCATAAAATGCTAAGGGTTTACAAGACCTATGAACAAATAGCCATTAATTCATCTAAAGCCTCTTCTTTATTTTCATATTCATACTTAAATTCCTTAAGGCTTTTCTGAGCACTTTCCGGAAAGGTTTCTAAATTTCTATCAGTTATATCCTCCTCCGGCTTTTCTATGTAAAGATTACCGTAATAATCACACTTAAATACAGCTATAAAATCTTTATCGGTAACACCTATGTAATACCTGCCTGGAACATAAGGTGTATCTTTTACAAATAAAATTTCATTCTGTTTTTCTTCTACAAATTCAAAGTTATCCTTACTATAATACTCCTTAACCTTGTTTAAGGTTATGTCACCAGCTATAAAATTTTTTAACTCTTGAAGGGAAACTTCAAGTTTGCTAACTTCAGTATTATTATTGCGTAGCTTTAAAATAATCTTTGAGTTTTCTGATAAAATTCTTTCAACGGTCCTTGTCTTTGATAGGACGTCTACATTTTCATTAGATTTAATAGCATTTCTATTTATAAGCTTTATAGCAACATTAAAACTAATAGCAAATATTAAAACAACACTTAGGGTAAAGATTATAAAATAATCAACCTTACTAAATCTCATAATATCACTCCTTCTTTATTACCAAACAACAAGGATGTTATTTACAATAACCATTTGTGTTTTTGGTAATACTTAACATATTGATTCTAAGTGATATTATGGACATTTTTACCTGATTTTATACCCTATACCCTAATAAATATAATTAATTTGTTATTGACTGGTTTCATCTAGATACTGCAATAAATCTTCACCTAAATCTACATCAAAGTAGCAATTTTCAATTTTACTTAAATCTCTATAAAGTACATTAAGACGGTTTATTAGTATTTGAACTGGTTCATTATTTTCCTTTGAAACTGCTTCTTCTATAACCCCTTTATTGTCTGCATCGTCAGCGGTAATATCTAACAATTTCTTTATGGCTTCTTCATACTCCTCAATTTTTATACAAATGTTATTGTATAAATCTCTGATTTGTGCAAACTTTAGCTTCATAAAAACTCCCCCTAAGTATACATTTAATTTTATAATTTAAATCCGTGAAAATTGGCTTTCCATGGATTATTAAGCTAATCAAAACATTGAAGTAGCAATTGCTTGCTACCTTATATTTTTACACACCATAAAAAATATTCTACACTAATTCAATAAATCCTGCTATTTTTATAAAAACAATATTTTTATTCAGTCTATGCTACCAAGTCATAGAAAGTCAATAATTCAACGTTTTTATAAATAAATCCCTTAATGCACTAACAGTATACCACAATATAATTCAATCTGCCAAGTATTCAATAGCATATGCAATAGGCTGTATATTTATATATTCAACATAATTCTTTCATGATGTCCTCTTATATATGGTAATTTATCATATTTTTACATATATTAGTACAAAAAATCACTCCTTTAGTTGAATAGATTCAACCTTTAGAGTGATTATGTATAATAATTATATCCAAATCAAACCGTAACTGTTAGCCTTCCCAGCCCTCAGGGAACTCAGCATTGTGGTAAACATCTTGAACATCATCATCATCTTCTAAAGTGTCCAACATTTTCTGGAACTTAGCAGCAGTTTCTTCATCAATTTCTGTATAAGTGTCAGGCACCATCTTTACTTCTGCCTCCAAGAACTCCAAGCCTTTAGCCTCCAAAGCTTCTCTTACCGTTCCAAAATCATCTGGAGCTGTGGTTATAATGAACACCTCTTCTTCTGAAGCAAAATCTTCTGCTCCCGCTTCTAAGGCTTCCATCATCAATTCATCTTCATCAAGTTCGTCAGTTTTCTCTATAACAATTTGTCCCTTCTTCTGGAACATAAAAGACACACATCCTGTAGCTCCCAAGTTACCACCATACTTTGTGAAAGCATGTCTCACATTACCAGCACTTCTATTTTTATTATCAGTTAATACATTAACTATAACTGCTATTCCAGAAGGACCATATCCTTCATAAACTATTTCTTCATAGTTAACTGCATCCATTTCACCAGAGCTCTTTTTAATTACTCTGTTTATGGTATCTTGAGGCATATTATTTGCTTTAGCTTTAGCAATTACATCCCTTAATTTAGTATTAGTATCTGGGTTTGGCCCACCATTTTTAACGGCTAAAGCTAGTTCCTTACCTAGCTTTGTGAATATTTTCCCTCTTTTTGCATCAGTTTTGCTCTTTTTAGCTTGAATATTATGCCATTTTGAATGTCCGGACATTATGTACTCCTCCTAAAAAAACATAAATTATAACTATATCAATTTTCTTAAAGCAAATCTTGAAATATTATATCATATAAACAAATGAAACTTCAACTCTCATCAAGTTAATTTTGGTAAAAGGTAAATATATCCAATATCTAATAATTCTTCTAAAGATTAAGTAAAAATTTATGATTTTCTTTAAAATAAATATCTTCCTTTTGATCTAATATGGTAAATTTATTATTGGTAATATCCATTAGAGCCTCTCTTATCTCCTCTATTTTTTCCTTTTCACAAACAATACTTAGCTCAACCATATCAGTGTACTCAGTATTATCAATTTGCCAATTGTTTTTATTAAAAGTATACTGTATTTTTCCTAATAAATCATAATCTATCCTAATCCTAAGCATAACTGCATTAACCTTTTCCACTATACCAGCTTCCTTAACCGCTAGAGCAGCAGCTTTCGAATAAGCTCTTACTAAACCAGAAGCCCCCAATAACACACCACCAAAATATCTAGTAACCACTATAACGATGTCTGTGATATTATTTCTTTTAATAACCTCCAGCACTGGTATCCCCCCTGTTCCTTGGGGTTCCCCATCATCGCTATATCTTTGAATTGAACAATTGGCCCCTATAACATAGGCATAAACATTATGCCTTGCCTCTCTGTGACTTGCCTTTATACTATTAATAAAATTTCTAGCCTCATCTTCAGTAGATACTCTGGCAACACTACCAATAAACACTGACTTTTTTTCTTCGTACTCTGCAGAAGCTTGTCCTTTTATAGTTCTATATTCCATATCCTACTCCTAATCCTTATATTTTTTTAAAATAGCTGCAATTTTTCTTAGGCCTTCTTCTATTTGCTTTTTATCAGTTTGAGAAAATCCAATTCTAAAATAGCAACTCCCTTCAGATATATCCTTATAGAAGATGGCACCCGGCGTTATTAGTACATAATTTTTTCTACATAACTGAAAGAGATCATGGCTTTGAATATTTACATTGCCCCGTAACCTTACATAAAAGTTCATACCTCCACCAGGGCATTGATATTCAACAAAATCACTTAAATATTCTTCAAGCTTGTTAATCATAAAACTATATCTTTCCATGTAGATTTTATTTAATTTTTCAATATAGTCTCTCCAATATCCTGAATTTATATATAATTCTAAGGCTCTTTGCATTAAGCTAGAGGTAGCAATATCCGAGTTTATCTTTGCATTTTGAATTTTCTCTCTAAACTTCGGTGGAACTATTAAGTATCCCAGTCGAATACCTGGCAAAAATATTTTAGAAAAGCTTTTTATATAAATTACTCTGTTGTCAAAATCCATTTGCTTAAAGCTTTTATATTTTATATTGGAATCGTAAATAAGCTCCGATAGATAATCATCTTCTATAATATAAAAATCATAAATACTTGCTAAATAAAGAAGCTTTCTTTTCTTTTCTTCAGAATAGGAGGCACCAGTAGGATTTTGAAAATAACTCATGAGATAGAGAAACCTTATCTTATTCTTTCTTAGTATGTTCTCTAGCTTATCAATATTAATGCCATCCATTCCCATTTCAATTTCATGGATATCAGCCCTTCTCCAATTAAAAACTGCCAAAGCACCACTATAGGTAGGCTTTTCAATTACTATTCCCTCTTGATTATTAATCAAGGCTTTAGAAACAATATCCAACCCCTGCTGAGCCCCTGATACAATTAACACCTCATCGGCCTTTATAGAGTTATTCCAAAAATTTTCTACTATGCTTTTTCTTAAGCCCTCATAGCCTAGAAGCTCTTGATATATAAGAGCCTTGGCTCCATCCCGTTCTAGTACCTTATTTATAACATCCTTAAAAACTTCTACAGAAAATAAAGTAGTACAGGCAGTCTCTCCTGTAAAATCTATATATTTTTCCAGCTTCTCTGTGGTGATTTTTTTAAAGACATCCTTATATATTTTCTTAATATTTCTACTACCATCTACTTTCTTAACAAAGGTGCCACTACCAATTTTCTGAACTACGTATCCGTCATCCTGAAGCTTTTTATAGGCACTTATAACTGTTGCTTTGTTAACCTGCAAATCATTAGCTAAATCTCTAATGGTAGGTAATTTAAAACCATCAATTAATTTATTTTGCTCAATTAATCTCTTTATCTCATTATATATTTGGAGGTACTTTGGAACATCTGTTTCTTTAAGTTTTATACCCAAATTATTCATGATTTCACCACATTAATACTAATATCCTTATCATTTATATTATAACAATAAATTCTCAACAGACAACTAATCAATAGTTAACCATTTTATAATTAAAATTTTCTGTATTTCCACAGTTTCTACATATATACACATGTTTACAATAAGCTGCATTCTCTATGGGCATATCTGCACTATAAGGGTCTAGATAATCTTCTACTCTCCCATTATCCTCCAATAATTCAGAGCAATTTGAGCAGCGATAGCTTAAATTAAACATGGAATTACATACTGGACACACCTTCATAGCATCACTCCTCAGTTTATAAATTTAAGCTTTATCTTCCCTTATCAGTCTTTATATATTATTACCTAAAACTATAAAAATATAAGAAGGCTGTGGCCTTCTTATATAATGTATTTCATAGTCTTATTTTTAACCTCTTCATC
>Ga0209537_1001077_pt1 | contig 31897 bp, 25 predicted proteins | sample BioPla4DNA1_FD_187698 | JGI IMG/M metagenome (GOLD analysis project Ga0209537, IMG submission 187698) | Biogas fermentation microbial communities from Germany - Plant 4 DNA1 (SPAdes) (version 2) | ecosystem: Engineered > Bioreactor > Anaerobic > Digestate | place: Bielefeld, North...
ACCAGGTCTTCGGAGATTTTCTTGAATTCTGCTTCCAGTACTGCCACCCCTCTGGGCTGGCTTTCAAATTGGTTGAGTGCGTCCACCGCCGCCTGCAGCTCCTGGTCGGTTATGCTGCGCTGCTCCTGGAAAAAGCTCACTGAGCGGCTCATCTGGTCCTGGTTTTTCTCATTCATCATTTTTTGATATTCCGAGGCCAGGGTATTGGCGATGTGGCTCGCCAGCGTGGGGTTGGTATTTTGCACGGTGACCTCAATGAGGTTGGAATCCTTCACAATGGTAGTGTTTATAAGGCCGGCCAGCGCGGAGGCCCCCATGTTAAGATCTAATTTTTCCGAGACGCGCTTCATGAGGGCTTCACTCTTGAGCTGGCCCTGGTAAGTGTTCATGGTCCAGGCGGGCAGGGGCGAAGCGGTAGCTACCACGTCTTCTAAATCGCCGGTCTGTTGGGTGGGGTTGCTCTGCAGTTTTTCGGTGGCTTTGGTAACCATCAAAAGGGTTTTGGCCTGATATACCGGGTCCAGAACCAGTTTGCTGATAAGGCCGGCGCAAAGGCTCATGATCAGGCTCATGGCAATGATGAGTTTGCCCCATTTTTTGAGTACTTCTAATATTTGCCGTAAGTCTAGCTCGACTTCATCATTTTCCACGTACGGACTGTGTTCGGGGTTTGCCATTGTTCCTCTCCCTCGTTTGTTAATTGACAGATGGGGACGGTCCTTTTTTGTCAACTTTGCCACATGACACATGGAAATGACACAAGGGGCAGGCACCTTGCGTCATAGGAACCGGTGACACAGGGCGACTGTCCCCTTATGTCATGTGTCGCCGGTCCCTGTTGGTCACATTGTTTCAGGAATTGGCCATGACTTGTTTGAACCGTTGCCAGGGCGAAAGCTGGATCTTCGGGCAAGGTTTCAAGTCTTGTCCCTCGCTCAAGCGGCGTGGGTTTTCAAGGCATAATAACTGGGCGCAGTGCTGCCCCAGGCGTTTGCGTATTCTCAAATATGCTTCATCTAAGCGGGGTCTCCTACCGTACAGGGAGTGGGCATCAGATGCCACCACGCAGCTGTAGCCCTCGCTGATCAACCGCCAGGCGTTTTTTTGCACTCTGTTGCCGAACAGGCCGGTAAGGCTGGTGGCTGTGAGCTGCATAACCGCTCCGCAGCCGCCGATAGCTTCAAGCAGGGCGTGGTTCTCCATTAGCTGGTAGTTGCGCTCCGGATGGGCGATAACCGGAATAACCCCCGCTAGCTGCAATTCATAGAGTATCTCGGTGGTAAAGTCCGGTACCAGGGTACGCGGCAGTTCTACCAGGAGATAGCGACCCGTGTCGTTTAAGGTCAGCAGTTCATTGTTTTTGAGCCGCCTGGCCAGGTCAGGCTCGAGATGATACTCGGCTCCTGGCATTATGTTTAAAGATATGTTGCTTTTCTGCAGTTCCAGTCTAAGTCTATCAATTGCGTCCAGTATTACCTGACGATTGTTGTCGAATACTCCTTTGATCACATGCGGGGTAGCGATTATTCCGTGTATACCCGTGCTTTCCGCCATGGCCGCCATTTGCAGGGCCATTTTCAGGTCCATTGCGCCGTCGTCGAGTCCAGGCAAAATATGACTGTGAATGTCAATCAAAAAAACACGCCTCCTAATGACACTGCACGTTTCCCGGGGAAACACAAGGGGCTTGACTTCTCTGTCTCTATATTGGGGGTACGTTATTTCTATACCCTGGAGGTATTCCCTGCAACTGGGGATTTTCCCCGTAATTGAGAGCATTCTTTTTCTACTCGGGATTTTCCTCCTAGGCCCGGGAAAATTTTTCTATTTTCGGGACCTTTTTTCTATGTTCGGGAAGATTCTTTTATATGTGTGCCCCCGTTATATGCAGTTGTCATTTAATGAGCCGCTACTTGATTTACTACCTGATGTTTGCAGAATTCTATAACTTCTTTTGCTCTTTTCTACTAATTTATAAGTTCTTCAGAGCCATTTCCTGATTGGTCAACATTTCCATTCAGGCACTTTACGTAATTATACTTGTGTCCCTAGCGAATTGGAATACTGGGGTCTAGTATCCTTAAGCTTTTCCCATATTTTTCGCCCAGTGCTTTCAAGGCCGCAATATCCTCAGCACTGAGATTGGTCAACAGTATCTCCCTCACCTTGAGCATTTCCTCTTTACTGGGCCGGGGTTTGCGTCCTACCTCGTAAACATAGTTTAAATCCTCCCTTGACAGGCTCCCCACCAGTATGATTGCGGCTTTGAGGAGATCTTTGCGGTCCACCGGGCGTTGGATGCGGGTCTCAATTTCGGCTGCCAGCCTGGCGTGCTCCGGGCTTAAAGGGTCAAGAGAGCCCCCTGGTTCATACCCTGAGCCGGGATCGGTATTCCCCGGGGTGCCGGCTGAACCCGGATTGGCCTGGTTGTCAGCCCCGGTCTGGCTGGTGACCAACAACAGGTCATACCTGTCCAAATCCAGCATGCCGAAGCTGTCTGCCATCTTGTTCAGCTCGTTGTTTACGATCAAGGCCAGGCTGCTGAGCACTATTATCACAGTGGATATGATTATGTACAAAGTCTGTTTGTTCATAACATCCTCATTTATTGTGCCCGGGCAGCGGAGGGAGGAGGCCTCATAGTTTCTGCGTCATCCATTTTTCCTTACCCGGATGCAGGTGCCTGGCCTCCGTGAAGTCCTCAAAAGCACATTATTATTCTGGAGTGGTATCGCTATTCTCCGCTTCGCTGACCGGTGTATCCATGCCGGTGTTTGCCTGGGCTATCAAGTCCAGCAGGTTCAGGATGATTACCCCGGCTTCAGCGCGGCTGACGGGATTCTGCGGAGCCAATATTTCACCGTTCCAGACTTCTATCAATTTATATTCGACTGCCAGCGAAACCGAGTGGCTGGCCCAACCGGAAATCAGGTGGCGGTCAGCGAATGGGGCTATAATGCTGGCGTGACCGTCCTGGTCGTGGCTGAGCAAACCCTGGTGCCGCATGGCGTTGACGATCATTACCGCTATCTGTTCCCTGGTTATGGGATCATCGGGGCCGAAAAGGTCAGCACCATAGCCGTTGACTATCCCGGCTTGCGCCGCTTGATGTACCGCGAAGAAATACCAGCTGTCAGCCGTCACGTCCCGGAAGGAGCTACGGATGATCGGGGTGTTCCCCAGATGGAGTGCCCGCACCAGCATGGATGAGAATTGGGCTCGGGTGATTTGAGCGTCAGCATTAATGAAACCCCGCTCATCTCCACATATGATGCCCATGGTAATCAGCCTTTGCAGCTGGCTCTCGGCCCAGTGACCGCGGATTTCTTCCAGCTGCGCCGGTGTGGGGGTGAATGTCACCGGGCCGGTCGGGATCCCGGGTATGGGTCTGGTCCCGGGGGGTACGGTTATGCCGGTGCCGGGTTTCACATTTAAGGCGGCATCCACGGCTCGGGCTACGATGGTACATATTTCATCGAGTAAGGTTTCTAACTGGGCTTTTACGTCCGCATTGCGGGGATCGTCGACCTGCGCGGCGATGTAGTCCAACAGGCCTTCGTAATTGGGATCGCGCACCAGCCTGCGGGCGGCGTGCCTGTTGACCTGATCGAAGCTGGGTTGAGCAGGGTCATAGTTGGCTATGGTGTCGTTGTAGACATCCTGCACCAGGCGGTCCATCAGAACTGCCATGGCGGGATCAATGCGGTTGTAAATGCTGCTGTGCCGTGCTTTGAAGTCGGCCATGTCGCTGGCCAGAGATGCGTAAGCGATCTGGGGCGTCATGAGTGTTATGAGCAAAGTCAGTGCTAGTAATGTGTTTAGGCTTCTTTTCAAGCTGATTCACTCCGTTATTTAGTCATGATGCAGCCGCGGGATGAGCAGCTCGTTGGCAAAGAGGGGGCGAGTGGGTCAGTGGTTCGACCCGAAAAGCATGCTTCCCGGCAGCACCATAATCCAAAGTACTGTACAAATGTCCGCAGTCCTTTGCTGCTTAGCCTGTATTTTGGGAAATAAGGGCTGCGTTTACAAATGGGAATGCTTTTAATTCAACTCTATTATACATAATAACCAACCGTTTCCTATATTGCCACAATTTTTTGAAAAACTTGGGCATGGGGGTGACAGTTGGGGACGGTGACAGTTGGGGACGGTCCTTTTTTGTCACCCCACATCTGTCACCCTTAAATGTCTTGCTTTTTGGCAAGCATACATTTACCTTATAGTTGGGCGTTAACGGTTGTTTATCGACATCTCCTGCTCTTAAGGTTGGTTTTATGCTGAGTTTGATTCCATACTTAAAACGTTATACCCTGGGCCTGGTGGCAGTGGCCATCATACTTTCTGCCCAGACCCTGGCTGAGCTTTATCTGCCGACGCTTATGGCCGATGTGGTCAACAACGGCATGATGAAGGGCGATACTGCCTATATCTGGCGCTACGGCAGCTATATGCTGGCGGTGGCCATGTTGAGCAGTTTCCTCGCCATCGCGGCCGTTTACTGCGCGGCGGTGATTGGCATGGGCTTCGGGCGCGACCTGCGCAACCTGGTGTTCCAGCGGGTGGAAAGCTTTTCCCTGCACGAGTTTGACCGGATCGGCACGGCTTCATTAATAACCCGCACCACCAATGACATCACCCAGATGCAGATGGTGGTAGTGATGGGGCTGCGCTTCATTGTCACGGCTCCCATTATGTGCATTGGCGGCCTTTTCATGGCCTACTCCAAAGACCCGCGGCTGACCCTTATCCTGGCGGTGGTTTTGCCCCTTATGGCCCTGGGGATCGGATTGGTGGCCCGGACGGCGGTGCCTTTATTCAGGGCTATGCAGGCCAAGCTGGATAAAGTCAACCTGGTGCTGCGCGAGAACCTGACCGGAATCCGGGTCATCCGGGCCTTTGACCGCCAGACAAGCGAGACCCGGCGCTTCAAAACCGCCAACCGGGATTTGACCGACACGGCTATCAGGGTGAATAAAATCATGGCGGCCATGAACCCGGTTATGGTAATTTTTATGAATCTCACCTCTATTGGCATCATCTGGTTCGGCGGGCTGCGCATTTCGTCGGGCAATCTGTTGATCGGCGATATGATGGCATTTCTCCAGTACGCCATGCAGATCATGTTTTCTATTATTATGGTGACCATGATGTTCGTCATGCTGCCCCGCGCCGAGGCCTCGGCAGCGCGCATCAATGAAGTCCTGAAAATGGCCCCCGATATCGTTGACCCGCCTCAGCCCAAAAAGGCGGCTCGCACCGGGCTGGTGGAATTTCGCGGTGTGACCTTTTCCTATCCAGGGGCTGAAAATCCCGCCATAAGCGATATAGGTTTCACTGCCCGCCCCGGCCAGGTGACCGCTATAATTGGCGGCACCGGTTCCGGCAAATCGACCCTTATCAATCTGATTCCGCGCTTCTACGATACCACCCGGGGGCAGGTCTTGGTTGATGGGGTGGATGTGCGCGAGATGAGCCAGGAGGATCTGCGGGACAGGATTGGTTTCGTGCCCCAAACCCCGATCCTGTTCAGCGGCACGGTGGCCGAGAATATACGTTACGGTAACAAACAGGCCAGTGATGCCGAAGTGAGGCATGCAGCCGCAGTTGCTCAGGCCGATGGTTTTATCGCCGAGCTGCCCGGGGGATACGATGCGGTGATCGCCCAGGGCGGCACCAACCTGTCCGGCGGGCAAAAACAGCGCCTGGCTATCAGCCGGGCCCTGGTGAGGAAGCCGGCAATATATATTTTTGATGATAGCTTTTCAGCCCTCGATTTTGGCACCGATGCCCGTTTGAGGGCGGCCCTGAAGAAAGAAACCGCGCAGGCTACGGTTATTATCGTGGCTCAGCGGGTCAGCACGGTGATGGATGCTGACCAGATTCTGGTTCTGGACCAGGGGCGGATAGTAGGGATGGGCACGCACCAGGATCTGCTGGCGGAAAACGAGGTTTACCGGGAAATCGTTTTCTCGCAGCTGTCAGAGGAGGATATTGCATGATGGGGGTGTGGGTGACAGTTGGGGACGGTCCTTTGGGTGACAGTTGGGGACGGTCCCCAACTGTCACCCATTTGTCACCCCTAGGAGAGCGATTGAATGAGCCAGACGACATCTGACAAACAGGATAATAACCATAAAGACTTTTCGCCGATGCGGCCGAGGCATGGGCACCGCCGCGGGGTGCGCGGGGGGCTGGCTGTTCCCCCGGAAAAAGCCCGCGATGTCAGGGGTACTCTGAAACGCTTGTGGGCTTACCTGCGCCCGCAGCGCTATCGTATGCTGCTGGTGTTTTGCCTGGCGGTTCTCAGCACCCTGTTTGCCATAGCAGGTCCCAAGCTGATCGGCATGGCCGTAAACAAGATCGGTGAAGGGGTGATGGCAGGCTACAATCACTATGTCGAGCTTGAACAGGCGGTGCGGAATAATATGCCGGACTGGTATATTGAACAGCTGCGGGCTCAGGTTCAGCCCGGGTTTGATTTCGATTATATCGCCCGGATCCTGCTGGTCTTGTTGGGGCTGTATTTGTTGAGCTCGCTGTTTGCTTTCCTGATGGCCTATATTATGTCCAGCGTTGCCCAGGAAACCGTTTATAACATGCGCAATGACGTGAAAGACAAGCTCGATCGCCTGCCTTTGAGCTATTTCGACCGCCACACCCATGGCGAGATCCTCAGCCGGGTTACCAACGATATGGACAATATCGCCAATACCCTGCAGCAGACCCTGACCCAGCTGATAACCTCGGTAGTGACCCTGGCCGGGATTCTGGCGATGATGCTTTCCATCAGCCTGCTGATGACCTTGATCGCCCTGGTGACCCTGCCTTTGAGCGCCCTGGTCACGGCGGTCGTAGCGCGCTATTCGCAGCGCTTTTTCGTGCAGCAGCAAAAAACCCTGGGCGAGCTCAACGGCCATGTGGAGGAGATGTATGGCGGCCATAAGATTGTCAAGCTGTTTGGGCATGAGCGGGATTCGGTGGAGAAGTTCAAAGAGATCAACCAGCGGCTCTATGAGGTGGGCTGGAAGGCGCAGTTCATGTCGGGCATAATTTTCCCCGCGATAAATTTCGTCAATAACATGGGCTATGTGCTGGTGGTTCTGGTGGGGGGGTTGCTGGTAGCCCAGCGGGCCATTTTCATCGGCGATGTGCAGGCTTTTATCCAATACATGCGGCAGTTTACCCATCCCATCGTCCAGGTGGCCAATATCACCAATATCCTGCAATCCACTATCGCGTCGGCCGAGCGGGTATTCGAGGTGCTGGATGAGGAGGAGCAGCTGCCTGACAAAGAGGAAGCGGTGGTTCTGCCTTTCCCCCGCGGCGAGGTGCGTTTCGATCATGTGCGCTTCGGCTACAGCCCGGAGGCTTTATTGATGGAGGATTTGAGCATACACGTGAAGGCCGGCCAGACCGTGGCTATAGTGGGACCCACCGGGGCCGGCAAGACTACTCTGGTCAATCTCATCATGCGCTTCTATGAAATACAGGGCGGTTCCATCACCGTGGACGGGGTGGATATTCGCGATATGCGGCGCGGGGATTTGCGCACCATGTTCGGCATGGTTTTGCAGGATGCCTGGCTTTTCAATGGCACTATCCGCGAGAATATCGGCTACGGAAAGGAAGGGGCCAGTTTTAATGAAATCGTAGCTGCAGCCAAAGCGGCCCACGCCCACCATTTTATCATGACCCTGCCGGATGGTTATGAAACCGTCTTGAATGAGGAGGCTTCCAATATTTCGCAGGGGCAGAAGCAGTTATTGACTATCGCCCGGGCGGTGCTGGCTGACCCGCCCATACTGATACTGGACGAGGCCACCAGTAATGTGGATACCCGCACCGAGGTCTTGCTGCAAAGGGCTATGAAGTCCTTGATGCGGGGGCGTACCAGTTTCGTCATCGCGCACCGCTTGTCAACCATACGCGATGCCGACCTGATCCTTGTAATGAACCAGGGCGCTATCGTCGAGCAGGGTACGCACCGCAGCTTGTTGGCCCAGGGAGGCTTTTATGCCGACCTGTACCACAGCCAGTTCGCGGCCGGTTGAGCGGTGCAATAAGTGTGGTGCTTGGCACCACACTTATTAAGTTCGCTGCTGTTTGAGCGTTGAGGCCTTTCCCACATTTATCAAAGGCTGGTCGCCCAAGCACCGGCAACTCCCTGAGTGCAATAGATAATGTTAGCGGCCATTGTACGGCAACCTTGTTGCCAAAACACCGGCAGCCCCCTGAGTGCAATGGATAATGTTGGCGGTCATTGTACGGCAACCTTGTCGCCTAAGCACCGGCAGCCCCCTGAGACCAACGGTTGCCCGGCGATAAGTGTCGTGCCTGGCACCATACTTATTTTTTCCGGTAAAATAGAGGGAAGGCTTTTTTGCCCATAGATGCAGAAAGATTCGTTGGGCTAATGGTAATGGCTATGATGGTCGTTTCTGTTTTTTGCCACTAAATGCAGAAAGATTCGGGGACATTCGATTTTTATGCTGATATGGAGAGATAAAAACCTGCGGGTTACGATATGGAAGATCGCCTGGCCGGCCATGGGGGAAATGACCCTCTACATGCTGGTAGGAGTGGTGGATGTAGCTGTGGTAGGGCGGCTGGGCGAGGTTCCCCTGGCAGCTGCCAGCCTGGGGGCGGAGATTTTCTTTTCGCTGGTGCTTTTCCTGAATGCCCTGGGTGTCGGCGCGTCCGTCCTGGTAGCCCAGGCCAAGGGCGGCGACCGCCTTGACGAAGCCGCCCAGGTAGCCGGCCAGAGCCTGCTTATGGCGCTTTTCATAGGCTTGCTGACCGGGGTTTTAACTCAGGCCTTCCTGGTGCAAATCCTGTCCCTCTTCAAAGTGGAGGCAGCTGTCAGCCAACTGGCCTTTACCTACCTGCGCATCACCCTGGCCCTGGTTCCCTTTGCCCTGATCTATTATATGTTAAGCTCGGTTTTCCGCGGTCTGGGTCGCACCGATATCCCCATGAAAATCGGCATTATCACTAATACATTCAATGTGGTGGGAGATGTGGTGCTGGTTTTTGGCTGGTTCGGTTTCCCGGCCTTAGGGGTGGCGGGAGCGGCCCTGGCCACCAGTATTGCTCATTTTCTCGGCTTCGTCCTTTCAGCAGCCGCTCTCTTGACTAATTATACCGAACTGGCGGTACGCATTAAGGACATTTTCGTAATGCGCTTGAACACCATAAGACGCATACTCAGCCTGGGCATACCTGCACTGGTTGAACAGCTTTTCGTCACTGCAGCTCAACTAACCTCCACATATCTCCTGGTGTTTTTGGGCACCCTGGCTTACGCCTCCCATCAGGTAGCCCTGGTGGTGGAGTCAATTTCTTATATGCCCGGCTTTGGGATAGCCATCGCAGCTACCACCCTGGTGGGACAGGCGGTGGGGGCTGCGGACCGCAGCAAGGCTGAGCAGAACAGCCGGGGCTGCCTGGAAATGGCAGCCATCCTAATGGGCTTTATCGGGCTGATCTTTGCCGTTTTCCCCTATTTTATCGCTTCACTGTTCACCAATGACCCGGATATAATAAGGACCGCCGGGCTCCTGGTGCGCATCGCCTCGCTGGAGCAGCTGACCATCGCCATCGATATGGTCATGAGCGGCATCCTCAAAGGCTCGGGGGACACCCGCACGCCAATGTACATTTCCACTGTATTCACCTGGTTAATGCGCATTCCCCTGATGTATCTGTTCATCATGGTGCTGCACTGGCCGGTGGCGTCCATATGGGTGCTGTTCGTCATCGACTGGGGCCTGCGCGGCGTGGTCTATACTATCATTTATCGCCGCAAGAAATGGCTGGAAAGGGCTATGTTGGCCAGAGCGATATGAGAAAACTACCACAGATTGAGGCGGCGGGCTTCGCTTTTCAGGTAATCGCGGAAGTTGGGGTGAGCGATGCTGATCAAAGCCCTGACCCGTTCAGGTATGGAGCGCCCCCGCAGGCAGACCGCGCCATATTCAGTGACTACGTAGTCCACATCTACCCGCGAAGTGGTGACCGCAGTGCCGGCTTCAAACTGGGGCACGATTCGAGATATGCTGTCCTCTTTGGCTGATGAATAGAAAGCGATGATGGATTTGCCTCCCGGCGATTCCTGGGCCCCTTTTACAAATTCCTTGTGCCCGCCGGTGCCGCTGAAGAGGCGCAAACCCGCCGTTTCCGCCGAGCATTGCCCGGTCAGGTCCATTTGCAGAGCAGAATTGATGGAAACCATTTTATAGTTCTGGCGGATCACCGCCGGATCGTTCATTACCTTTCCGGACAAAAATTCAACCGCCGGGTTGTCGTCCAGGAAGTCATACAGGCGCCTGGTCCCCAGTCCGATATCACCCACGAATTTGCCTTTGAAAATGGTCTTTTTGCGGTTGGTTATGGCACCGACTTCGTAAAGATCGAGGATGGCATCGGAGATGACTTCGGAATGCACCCCCAGATCCTTTTTGTCGCTTAGATGCCGGGCAATTGCGCCGGTTATCCCGCCAAAGCCAACTTGAATGGTCGAGCCGTCCTCAACCAGCTCGGCTGCATAACGACCGATAAGATCGGCTTTGGGATTGCTGGGCTCGGGCTGCAGCGCTGGGACTTCGTTATCGGCTTCAACTATATAGTCCACCTCGGAGATGTGCACGTGGGTTTCGCCGTAGACCCGGGGCAGACGCGGGTTGACCTCAATGATGACCAGATCGGCTTTTTCGATGGCTTCCCGCTCAAAAACCGAAGAAACCGAGGTTGTCATCATGCCGTGCTTATCCATGCTGGATGCGCTGCCCCAGAATATATTGGGGCGGCGATGGTGGATGCGGTTCTGCAAAAAGGTGTGCAATTCCATGGGCACGTAATTGACAGTCCCCAGGGGATGACCCTGGCGCGGTCCCCAAGTGAGAAACCAGCAGTTGAGCAAAACACTGTCTTTTATGTCGGGATCCATGTAGAAGGGGTAGTGCCCGATCATCAATGCATTGACGATGGAAACATTTTTTACCTTTCCCTTGAGCAGGTGCAGGTGGTTGAAAAGGGTTACAGGCTCCGCTGCACCCAGGCTGGTCAAGACTTCGTCATTGCTTTCGATCAGATCCAGGGCGGTTTCTATCGTTATCACCTTGCGGCGGTATTGACTGCTGTAGTCCATCTGCTGGCGGCACCTCATGTATACAGAATCATCAGCAATTATCACATAAAATCCGCCATATTTCAACCATTATTGTGTGGGCGATAGGGGTACAAGTACCTTGTACGCATATCCATTTGTCAACCTCCGGCGGCATTTACTCATATAGTATAGCAGGCCTGGTGGCAAGGTACCGGCACTGCTATGCCTGCAGCCGTCACTATTCTTTCATTTAGCAGAAGCGGGCATGTTGCGCTAACAACAGGGGCCTAGATCTGCCGTCACTATTTACTCATATAGTAGAAGACCTGGCGGCACATAGATTAGCCGGTTCATATGCCCGGTTTTCTGCGTATTTATCTGTTTAGTTTAGAATTCGTACCTGGAACACTGTCGTTTCGACATGAATAAAATGTAAAACAAGGGAGTATATCTCTTCTCTGCCATTAATCTAATAAGGAGGAATATATTAATGACTAGATTTAGACGTCGACACCGGTCCAGAAGAGTCCAACGTGTTTCGGTCGAAAGGGTCTTTCCCAGCCGTGTGTTCCACAGTTGTGATTGCCACCGCCATGATTTTCATCACGACAGGTTCTGTGACCATGGGGTTCACGACAGGTCTTGCCCAACCTGTTCAACAGTAGATAGCCCGAGGGTTTGCTTCACCACTTCCCGGGCCAGCGGTGGAGTGCCGATCTGCCCGACCCCTCTGTCCCCGCATTTGGTTCTGGTTTGCGGAGAAGGTTTCCATGTTGACATGAAACATGTTCGTGAACGTCATCACGATGATCATCACGACATTCTGCTGGCAAGAGTCACTGTTGATAAGTCTTCCTGTTTCAATCCAAAAGTGAAAATTGACTTCTCAGCTATTTTCAAAGTTGAGGACGATGATGATGTCGAATTGGTAATTGCATTGAAGAGGGATTGTGACGGGCATCGCCACGGGCATCACCACGGGCATCACACCATTTTGCAGACCTGGAAGCTTGAATTCAACGATGTTGAAGAACTGCCGTTCAGCTTTACTTTCTGCGATCAAGACTTCCCCTCCGGGTGTGGAATCTGTGAGTACACTGTTGAAATCATCGATATCAATGTCAGAGGCGGCGAGAGAGTCGACGAACTTAGAGTCAGGAACGCTGCCATCAATGCAATTGTGCAGAGGTAACATGGTGGCCTGAGGACGGATACCAGCGGAGACGCTATGGTCCCATAACGGTATGGTGGTTTTTACGAGTGGCTTAAGCAGTTATATCAGCAGAGACGCTCTCCTGTTTGCCTTCTGGCACAGGGGTGGGTGGTTGACCAAGGGGGCAGGGTTGAACAGGGGCATGGCCCCTTCAGGTGGGAAGATGACAAATGGGGACCGCCCCCCAATTGTCAACTTTCCGCCTTTCTGCTCCCTTTCTGGTTACCAGGCCAATAAAGATCAGTTATTGCTCTGTGACCAACCCTGGGCCAACAAAGATCAGTTATTGCTCTATGGCCCACCCCTAGGCCAACAACGATCAGTTATTGCTCTGTGGCCATTGCACAATCACCGCATGCGGGGCTAACTCTCCTGAAAAAATCAGTCACCCCTCAGCTACCAACCCTACAGTCACCTTACCTGGGGTTTTTTCCCCAAAATCAAGATCAGTCACCGGAAATTATATTGCCCAAAATGTTGCCCAGGCCGCGGCTTTCTTCCCGTGATCCTCCTACCCTTGAGGCGGCCACTATGCGGTCCGCCAGGCGGGACAGGGGCAGGCTCTGCAGATAAACCAGTCCCGGGCCGGTCACAGTAGCCATAAACAGGCCTTCCCCGCCAAACAGGGCATTTTTAAAACCGCCTACAAACTCAATGTTATAGTCGACCGATTCTTCAAAAGCCGCCAGACATCCGGTATCAACCTTGAGTTTTTCCCCGGGCTGCAGCCTCTTCTCTATCAGTGTGCCTCCTGCGTGTATGAAAGCCAGGCCATCTCCTTTGAGGCGCTGCAGGATAAAACCCTCTCCGCCGAACAGGCCGGCCCCAATCCTCTTGGTAAAGGCGATCTCGATCTCAATACCCCGGGCAGCACATATGAATGAATCTTTCTGGCACATAAAACGCCCGCCGTGCAGTGTCAGGTCGATGGGGATAATTTTGCCCGGATAAGGGGCCCCAAAGGCTACCCTTTGCTTGGAGCGGGTCGAATTCATGAAGGTGGTGATAAAAAAGCTCTCACCGGTAAGCATGCGCTTGAAGCCCTTAAACATGCCGCCTCCGGTCCCGGTCTGCATCTGCACCCCGGCGTCCATGTAGGTCATGGCCCCGGCCTCGGCGCGAACCCCCTCCCCAGGATCCAGTTCAATTTCAACCAACTGCATATCATCTCCGAAAATCTGATAATCGATGATGTCAGCCATAATATTCCCCTTTCCGCTATGTATGTACGACAGATGGGGATGGCCGGGACACGAGACCAGCCGCGCACCATCCCCATTTGCCAATACCAATATTATAACTTAGCTGATTGTAACTTAGCTACCATGCTTTGGGATTAAATTCCATTTCGCTTTACAATACTTTGCGTACCATGCGGCAGATCCGATAGGTGGTGACAGCCCTCTGCCCCGAACATTTGAGCAGGCTATCGGCCAGGTGTTGATAGCATTGGGCGGCAATCTTGGCATCGGAGAGGTAAAGCCCCAGGAGGCCCTCGACCACGGTGGTGTGAAAAGCCGGGTCGGGCATGCTGGCGGCGCTATCGTGGGCCTGGCGGACGAAGAATTTGAGGCGTTCCAGCATCTCTGCTTCATCGCGGTAGTAAAAGGTAAAATTCAGGTCGCCGCCCTGCCGGTCTTCCTCGCGGTCGATGAAATAGTCCAGCAGGATGTGCAGGCCGCAGATCCAGGGAAAGTAAGCCTGCCAGGTCCGCTGTATGACGGCATCGTCCAATTCTTCACGGCCGGCCAGGCCCAGCAGGGCAAATAAAGCCAGCGTGGAGCCGGCAGCCGCAGCGATTTCCTGCCAGCGCACCCCGGGATAACGCGAGCACAGCTCTTTTGCCCAGCCGATCAGCTGCTCTTCCCGGATTTCGGGGTGCAGGTGTTTGCGTACCTGCAGCTCAATGTACCAGTTGGCCAGCTCCCAGAGCCGCTCCTGCACCCTTCGGTAGTTGGACAGGGTCTCGATCTGGGTCTGGCACTCGGCCACCAGTTTATTGATATAGCCTCCATCCTGTTTGTGCGGGTAGAACAGGTAGTAGTCTTCACAGGCGCTGCCCGGGGTCAGAGCCGTTAACAGGCTGTTGTGCAGATGGCGAAAGGCCTCACCATCAGTGCTGCCCGCCCGGTCGCATAAGTTGTCCAGGTAATCGCATAAAGTCTGGTAGGCCACGATAATGCGCAGCACGGCTTTTTCATGGCCGCGGGCTGCAATGGCAAAGACCGCGCCGCCCTGGCAATGAAAAGCCTTTTTCTCCAGGCTGGCCAATGCCATTTGGCGCAATACCGGATCAGGGCAGCGTTCCGCTTCATTCCGCCAGGCAGCCAGTAGCTTTTGTACCCGGGGGAGTGTGAAGAGGATATGCTGCAGGAGCAAAGCCGACTGCCCCGGTACAGCCCTGTTTTTTGGCTTTATCCGGGCAGGATCGCGGGCGGTTTTGGTCGCAGTCATGCTCAGGCCTGCCTTTCCATAAGGGGATGATAACGCCCCAGCACCGGGCGATAGTGATCGATAAAGCTCATACAGGTTCTTTTCAATATTTCCAGGTTTTCGCCCTCGGGAAGCCCTGCCAGGTGCTCCTGGCCCCGCTCCAAAAAGTCGGTGGCGTGTTCGATGGCTTCAGCAATTGAGCCGCTCTCGATCAGCATGTTTATGATTGCGCCCAGGCTGGCGGCGATGCTGGAACGGCGCTCCAGGAGGGCTTTGATTCGCTCCGCGCAGCCCTCTTTCTGTAAAGCCAATATGACCGGCAGGGTTATATTGCCCTGGGTAATGTCGTTTCCCACCGGTTTGCCCAATATGGCGCTGTCAGCCACCAAATCCATCACGTCATCGATGATCTGATACGCATAGCCCAGACAGAGCCCGAACTGTTCGAGCTGCCTGGTCTGCTCGGGGCCGGCCTGGCTGATCAGGCTGCCGATTTTGCAGCTGGAGGCAAACAAGCAGGCGGTTTTGCGATAGATTTTATCATAATACTCCTCCAGGCCGATGTTCAGGTTGTAAGCCTGCCCCATCTGCATGATCTCCCCGGAACACATTACCTGTATGGTGTGGGTGATGTTTTCCATGACCTGGTTTTGCTGGTGGCGGTTGATGATATTGAAGGCTGCGGCGAATAGGTAATCGCCCGCCAGTACGCTGGCGTGATTGCCGAAACGGGCGTTGAGGCTTTCCCGCCCGCGCCGCAAATGGGCACTGTCGATCACGTCGTCGTGCACCAGTGAGGCCAGGTGAATCAATTCTACCGCTACGGCGATATCCCGCACCACAATGGGGTCGTGCGGATTTATGGCGGCGGCATGATAAACCAGGCGGGGACGCAGCATTTTGCCGCTTTCCTCCAAAAGATAAGCCATTATCCGGTCCACCTTTGGGTTGCCGGTCCTGGTCAGCTGGCGGAGGCGGTTTTGTATCAGTTCAGCCGGAAATGGATCCGCTTTAACCGCTGTTGAAGGCTTGATAACCAAAACTCCCTTTCGGATAATCCTGTTTGTGCCTAGTATCCCCCACCGCATACAGAATATACCATGCCACAAGGGGACGCTCGATGACACAAGGGGACGCGTTCCTCGTGTCATCGAGCGTCCCCTTGTGGCATCTGGCAGCTAAGATGAGAGGATTTTGAGTTTTACTTGCTGGTGGGCGAAGTTTTCTATGCTGTCATCAAGAGGGGTGATCTCTGAAGTGAGGCCGCGCCGTTTTGCCATGGCATTGATAAAGAAATCGGCTACAGCCGGGTTTTTGGGCAATAATGGGCCGTGCAGGTAGGTGCCGATGAGGTTTTTGTATTTGATGCCTTCACTGCCGTCCTGGCCGTTGTTGCCGTAACCTTTGACGACCCTGCCGAATGCCTCCAGGCGCGGGTCTTCCAGGTAGGTGCGGCCGGCATGGTTTTCAAAACCCACCACGCTGGTGTTGCGGCCAGCCAAATGCGCTTCCAGCAGCACGTTGCCGACCAGGCGAGGCTCACCGCCCCGGGTGATGAAGTTGAAAAACCCTAATCCCTTCAGCATTTTTCCGTCGGCTGCGATGTAAGCCTCCCCCAGCATTTGGTAAGCCCCGCAAACGCATAGAACCGGCAGTCCTGCTTCGATGGCAGCGATGAAGCTATCCGCCCGGGTTATCAGATCCCCGTATACCAGGGCTTGTTCACGGTCAGAACCGCCGCCCATGAAAACCATGTCTGTGTCATCGATATCGAGGGCCTCACCCAGGCCGACGCTCTTGATCAGGCACTCATGCCCGCGCCACTCCAGGCGCTTTTTAAGGCATAACAAATTGCCGCGGTCGCCATACAAGTCCATCAAATCAGGGTACAGATGAGCAATGGTGAATTGAGCCATATTCACCCTCCTATGCTGGTGACAAATGGGGACGGTCCTTTTTTGTCACCGTCCCCATTTGTCACCCTTGTGAATAAGTGTGGTGCCTGGCACCGAGTCTGAGGTCCAACAGTATTTTGCGGCATTGGAACAGGGCGGTATAGGTTGACAGAATATAGCTGACCTCGCCCGGTCCCTGCAGGGCTTTCCTGATGCCCGCCTCCAGATTGCTCTCGATCTCTATAATCGCCATGTCAACCCCGGCATATTTTGCCCGTACCGCCATATCCCCGCTGCGCAGCCCGGAGCAGACAAAAACTGAAATCGCGGTGCCTGGCACGGTTACACTTTCCAGGTCGGCATCCCAGATCCAGGATATATCACGCCCATCAGCTACATTGTCGTTTAAAGCTATAAACAGGTTCTTGCTTCTTTTGTCCTGCAGCAGGGTCTGCAGGCTCTGATTGAACCCAGTGGGGTTTTTGACCAGGGTGAGAATGGCCTCCCGCTCGCCGATGACAAAGCGCTCCATACGCCCCGCCTGGGGTTGAAAGCCTGCCAGGGCTTCCTGTATAACAGCATCCTCTACCCCCAGGCTTTTGGTCAGGGCTACTGCAGCCAAAAGGTTATAGGCGTTGTAGAAGCCCTGGTATGGGCTCCGGATTTGAATGCCATTTACTTTCATGGTGATGCCCTGATCGAGCTCCAGGTCGGTTGCTTCGAAATCTGGGCGCGGATTGCGGTTGCCGCAGTTGGGACAGCGGAAAACCCCCAGCTGCGCGAAATGAAAACGCAGGTACTCGATTTCCTCCCCGCACCGCATGCAGTAACGCCCTTCCCTGCTGTGGTGGTTCTCCAGGGTGTCGTAAGGGGTTTCTCCAAAGCCATAATAGCTGCAGGGCAGGCCGGTGTCATACGCAAAACCGCTCATCAATGGATCGTCGGCATTGAGCCACAACCTCAGGCTGCGGCCTTTTACCCCTTCGGTTATCAGGCTTATGGTGTGATCCAGCTCGCCGAAGCGGTCCAGTTGGTCGCGGAAAAAGTTGGTTACCAGCAGGACTCCGGCATCAACCTCGCTCAACAGCGGCGCCACATTGGCCTCGTCGGTTTCCAGCAAGGCATAATCCCATATCCGGCTGCCGGGCAGGTTGGTGGCCTCGATAAACGCCGTGGTGATACCGTTCAACATATTGGCCCCGGCCCGGTTATGAACCACGCTGTGCTCGTTGGCTTGCAATATGTGCGCAATCATGTTGCTGGTGGTGGTTTTGCCATTGGTACCGGTGATGATGATGATCTCTTTTTCTACCCTGGCGGCCAATTTCTTGAGTATGCCGGGATCCAGCCAGCGCGCCACCCGCCCGGCCAACACCGTGCCCTGATTGCCGAATTGGCGGCTGACCCATATGATGATTTTGGCTACTGTGACAGCCAGAATGGTTCGCAGCATGTGATCCCAATCCCGTCCCTAGTTTAATCAACAAAAATCGAGAGTACGGCATTATCAAGGAGCCGGACAGCCTAAGCCCGCCCCTATGTTTAATCTAAACTCAACGTGCGGCCTACATCCGGCCTATATAATGCTTAACCAACACTTTAGCTGCAACACGGTTTATTACCCAAAACTGCAGTTTTGGTATCAACCCGGCAGTTCATGCCAATGCTGCCAACCGGGTTGTCCCCTAACAATGTATCACAAACCTGTCCGGCCTGCAGAGAGGCAAAAAGGCCGTTACGCGGTTGTCCACTAACAATTTATCACAAACACTGTGCTAACGGAACAGCAGTGATGGATGATCGACATGCGGTGATGACGAATCAAGCCGGCCCTTGGAAATACCCCGCAGGTGAGGCTTTGGATTTAAGCCCGCCATTGGGAATGTTGCCCAAATGAGGCTTGACTGCCTCGCCTCGCGGTAGATGAATCGAGCCTGTGGTAATACTCCGCAGGTAAGGCTTTACCGCCTCGCCTCGCAGTTTACGAATAAAGTCTACCCTTGGGAATATCCCGCTGGTAAGGCTTTACAACCTCGTCTGCGCTAGATGAATGGAGCCGGCCTTTTAAGCGCCCTTAAATGAAACAGGGATGTTCCGTTTCCCCATGGGGCATTTCCCAACGCGAACGGAGCATCCCCGGCTATCAAGTTCTCACCTGTCACATTCGTCAACAAGCTCACTTACGGCACCATGCGGGACAGCCAGTCATACACCCGGCTGCGGCGGTGGACATGCGTATTTATGAGCTGCTGGTAGACCTTTTCCAACTGCAGGGCCATGTTCTGGGATGAGACCTGCTCGGCTTTCACCAGGGCATTGTTGCGGAAGTAATGATATATCTTGTCATCGCTTAGCAGTCTGAGGATTGCTCCGGTGAACTCATCTTGATCACAAGCCGTCAAAAAGCCGTTAATGCCGTGATCCACCATATCCGCTACCCCATATGCCCTGATGGCTACCACCGGCAGGCCGGCGGCCATGGCTTCAATCAGCACCAGCCCTTGAGTTTCAGTCATAGAGGAGAATACGAACAGATCGGCGCTGTAATAAACCTGGATCAGGGTTTCAAACGGAACCGCCCCAGTAAAAATAACATCGCGCTCCAGTTTCAGGCCAAGATAAACCGCCTGCTGTTTCAAGGCGCTTTCCAACGGCCCCTGGGCGGTTATCACCAGAGTGGTCTGAGGATTCTGCTGGTGCACCCGGGCAAAAGCATCCAGGAGGAATTCCAGGTTTTTCTCCTTGGTCAGGCGCCCCACATTGAGCAGGATCTTATTCTCGGCAGGAATGTCATAACGCTCCCGCAGAACATTCCCCTTGCAGTCTAAGGCTCTAAACCGCTCTACTGGCACCCCGGTGGGGATTACCGAGATCGGGGTGGGGATGTTATAGCTGCAAAGAATGTTTGACACCTCTGAACTGGGGACAATGATATGATCTACCTGACGGCAAAAATTATTGGCGAACTTAATGGTCATTTCGCGGGCTAACTCCTGAGCCACGGGCAGGTAGTGAATGTACTGGTCATAAAGGGTATGATAGGTAAACACGATGGGAAGGCCGAGGCGCCTGGCATAGTGCAGCCCCACCCGCCCCATGGTAAATGGAGAGTGCACATGGATGATATCCAAATCTAGCTTGCGGAGGAGGTATTTCATACCCGGAAACACCGGTATGGCCAGGGTAAAGTCAGGATTGGTAGGTGCGGGAACAGAATAGAAGCGGTATACCCCCTCTTCGCTTTCCACATAATTGGGATAATTGGGGGCAAATATAAAGAATTGGTGCCCTAATTGCTCTAATTCCCTCTTAAAGGTAGTGATCGAGGTAACTACACCGCTGGTATAAGGTTTGTAACTATCCGTGAAAATCCCGATTTTCACGCCTAGTACCTCCTTTTCCATGATGTACTCGTTAGTCTAATTTGGTTATCAATACTATAAACAAGCCAAATAGTTTTGGCAATGTCAAGCTTTCGCCAAAATGTTATTCTTAGTGTCGTTATACCCGTCTTTTATTACGACACGGCCAAGGGAAACTTGCACACTACCTCATCGTGTAGGGGTGAGACTATTCCAACTATGGCATGAACAATTGGGGAATAAACCCCATTTTATCTCGCTGGGTACGTGCCCGAGAGATATCTCAAGCCTACGATATAACCGGTCCCCTGGCTAGAGTATAGCCAGGCCAAGGTGGGCAGGTTCTCGAGCCTGTAACATAGCCCATACCCTGGTTAGAGTATGGCTATTCCAAAAAAGGCGGCAGATTTCATGCCTGCACCATCTAACCAACACCCGCGTCCTGCTCCAATCTTAGCCGCCTGGTCCATATTCTTTGCAAATAGCCCCTTAGCCTTCTTTTAGATCTGGATCTGGGAGGCCGATAAACGGCCAATGTCCTGGCCGCCACAGCCTTAGCCTTCTCTAATATCCGGATCAGGATTGTACAGGGTGTTGCGGTATTCATCATAATCATACCCGGCTATATCAAAAGCGGTGTCATACATCCGGCCCGGCGGAATCACAGCCTCCTCAGCCGGCCGGGTAAAATAATTATGGCTTTGCTGCCGGGCACAACGGGCGCACAGCGTGGTATTGACCACCCTTTGCAAACGGGCCGGTTCGATGGGCTGGCCGCACTGCTCGCAAATCCCGTAAGTGCCGTTGTGATAATGCGCCAGGGCATCATTGACCTTTTCCAATTCGAATTCCAACATCTCCAAAAGGCCCATTTCTTTCTCCCGCTCATAGGTATCGCTGGCCACATCCCCGGGATGCTGGTCGTAAAGAGACAGTTCATCCATGTATTCCGCTATAGGCATCTGCAGGATGTCACGCCGGCGAGCTATCTGCTCCTCGATATCCTCTTTTCTGGATAACAGGGCCTGGTAATAATCAGTCTGGTTCATAGTCAATCCTCGCCTTCAGGTTTTTTTACAAACCCGCTCAGTTGACCCCCAACTGTTTTTGCACAATTTGAACGATATCGGCGATGAAATCGCCGATAAGCGGTAGGTTGAGCAATATGACGCGCTGCAGCAGGTATAAGACCACGGCTGCCAGGATGGTAAACCCTATGGCCATGCCCAGGCCCCGGGCTATTCCGGACCAAAAATTGATCCAGAAAAGGCGGCGGGGATGGCGCAGCATCTCGACATATTCCGCCACCCCGAGTTTGTGCATAGTCTGGACCATTTCCTCCAGCTTGCGGTTTAAGCCCAGGAGCAGCTCTACCTGTACATCCTCGTCATTTTTCTTCACTATCCTCACCCTTGTATATATTATTCCAGGATGAACGGCTTCAATACGCTTTTCGGCCTTGGGGTGTACTGCACTCAGATGGCGGCGATAGGTGTGAACGGTTCCATAGCTGTAATTAAATCGTTGTTTGCTAAAGCTGGCTGCAAAGCCTCCGGAGTGTGAACATCAGGATCGGACGGAGCCTTTGGGAATAGTCTTGCGGTAGCAGGCTAGGTGAACCGAAAAACCCCGGACTTCAGTCTGGGCAGTCGTCACTAGTTGTTGAGCGATTGAATAGGTGCCGGGATCCTGCCTCGACGGGAAATGAAATGCGCCGGAGAACTGTTGTTTACCGGTATTACCGGGGCACGCCCTAAAAGCCCACCGAATTCCACCCAATCCCCGGGCTTTTTGCCCGGTGCAGGAATGATGCGCACAGCCGTGGTTTTGCGGTTTATCATGCCGATGGCCATTTCATCGGCGATCAGGGCTGCAATGCTGTATTCGCTGGTGTCGCCGGGAATGGCGATCATGTCCAGCCCAACTGAACATACCGCAGTCATGGCCTCAAGTTTTTCTATGGTCAGGACACCCTCGGCAGCCGCCTGTATCATACCGGCATCTTCGCTGACGGGAATAAAAGCCCCGGAAAGTCCCCCTACATAAGACGAAGCCATGGCTCCACCCTTTTTCACGGCATCGTTCAACATGGCCAGAGCCGCCGTACTTCCCGGGCCACCCACTTGTTCCAGGCCCATGGCCTGGAGTATATCAGCCACGCTGTCGCCAACCGCGGGAGTAGGGGCCAATGACAGGTCCAGGATTCCAAATGGCACCCCCAGGCGCCTGGAGGCCACCCGGCCGACCAGTTCTCCAGCACGGGTGATCTTAAATGCGGTGTTCTTGATGAGATTGGCGAGTTCGCCCAGATCACAGCCGGGGTTGTTTCTCACCACTGAAGCCACCACTCCCGGGCCGCTTATGCCGATATTCAGCGCCGTTTCCGGTTCGCCCGGGCCATGGAAGGCTCCGGCCATAAAAGGATTGTCTTCGGTCGCGTTGCAGAACACCACCAGTTTGGCGCAGCCCAGGCCGTCCCGGTCTGCGGTGGCCTCAGCCGTAACCTTGATAATCCTGCCCATGTCAGCCACTGCATCCATATTTATGCCCGATTTGGTAGTCCCCAGGTTGACCGAAGAACAGACCCGTTCAGTTTCAGCCAGGACCCGGGGTATGGTCTTGATCAGATTATAATCGCCATCGGTATAGCCTTTGTGCACCAGGGCTGAAAAGCCGCCCAGGAAGTTTACCCCTACCTCAGCGGCAGCTCGGTCCAATTCAAGGGCTATGGCAAAGATGTCGTCTTCACTAAAGCCGTTGACAAGCATGGCAATGGGGGTTACGCTGATCCGCTTGTTGATGATGGGAATGCCGTAATCGCGCTGGATTTCATCGCCCACTTTGACCAAATTGCCGGCCAGGCTGGTAATCTTATCATATACCTGCCGGGCAGTCTTTGCTCCGCTGTCAGCCCTGCAATCCAAGAGGTTGATGCCCATAGTGATAGTGCGAATATCCAGGTTCTGGCTTTGAACCATATTGATGGTTTCCAGTATTTCCTCTTTGCTGATTTGAAACGGCATTTGCACCCTCCTTATAGGCCAGAAGGCGTTGTTTGGCCCCTCTATAGAAGCGAAGCCTCCACATGACACGACAGTGAACCGTTAACCATCCGTGGGCACCGGGCAAACTGGCAACAGGCACTACACGTGGACTCAGCGTAGATCGTTTATAAAGGACCGGTCCTGGTCCCTAACTCAGCGATTCGTATACTCCTGCCTTGTCCACCATCGAGTTCCCTGACATCACTGCCGGGTGTCCGCTATCCTCAGATGCGGTGCATGTAACGGAAGATGTCTTCGTGCTGCACTGTAACCTGCAGTCCCAGTTCCTGTCCTTTTTCATCCAGCCTGCGCTTCAGTTCGGCCAAATCCACGGTGCTCTGCGAGAAATCCACCACCATCACCATGGTGAAAAATCCCTGCAGTATGGTCTGGCTGATGTCCAGGATATTAACATTGGCGTTGGCCAATACCCCGGAAATCCCGTATATGATCCCAACCCGGTCATGCCCCAGAACGGTGATAATCAAACGATTGCCCTCTTCCATGGCATCCTCCTTTAATCTTGGTCAGGGTGGCAGGTCAAAGCCTTTTTTACAAACTGTCAACTACCCCGGCGCAGCGCTGGCACAAAGTTTCATGCCTGGGGTGGGTCCCCACGGAGAGGTCGATCACCCAGCAGCGTTCGCATTTTTCGCCCGGAGCGGGCTGTACCTCAACCGCCAGGCCGGGAACATGCTCCAGGCTGACCGCTTTGTAAGGCAGGGCTTCCACAGGCACTACCCGGCAGCTGGATACGATAAACATCTTCTCTATCTGGTCCATACCGTTAAAGACCTGTTCCCAGTCCGGACTGGCATAAATGGTGATAGCCGCCCCCAGGGAATGCCCGATCACTTTTTTCGCCCGGGCTTCTTCCAGGGCCTTGGTGACCACTTCGCGGGCGCTCAATACCTTATCCATGCGCTTCTCCAGGTCATCATCCAGGTATTTGTCATCCGGCATCGGCCATTCCAGCAGCTGCACGCTCTCCGGCTGCCCCTCGCGGCGCAGGTATGACCAGATCTCTTCAGTGGTGAAGGCCAAAATCGGAGTCAGCATCACCACCAGGCTGTTGATAAGCTGGTACAACACCGTCTGGGCGGCCCTGCGCTCGGGATCATCGGGTTTTGAGCAGTACAGTCGATCTTTGAGGATGTCAAAGTAAATGTTGCTCAATTCGATGGTACAGAAGTTGTGGATGGAATGAAACACTATATGGAATTCATATTCATCATAGGCCCTGGTGACCCTGCGCACCAGTTTATCCAGCTTCAAGAGAGCCCAGCGGTCCAGGTCGGTCAGCTTTCCATAAGGGACCTGATCGCTGCTCGGGTCAAAGTCATACAAATTGCTCAATATAAAGCGGCAGGTGTTGCGGATCTTGCGATAGGCTTCCGCACTCTGCTTGATGATGTTCTTGGAAACCGAGACATCGTTGCGGTAATCCGCCGATGACACCCACAGGCGCAGGATGTCGGCCCCCATCTCCTTGATCATCACCAGGGGATCTATGACATTGCCCAGCGATTTGCTCATTTTACGGCCCTGCTCGTCAACTGCAAAACCGTGGGTAAGAACCTGGCGATATGGGGCTCTGCCCTTGACAGCTACCGCAGTGGACAGCGAGGAATTGAACCAGCCGCGGTGCTGGTCGCTGCCTTCCAGATACATATCCGCCGGCCAGCTCAGCCCCTCAAAGGTCTCCAGCACCGCCATGTGACTGGAGCCGGAGTCAAACCACACGTCCATGATGTCGGTCTCTTTGCGGAAATTGCTCCCGCCGCAGGCCGTGCATTGGTAGCCTTCAGGAAGCAGTTCGGCTGCGTCTTTGATAAACCAGATGTCAGAACCGTGCTCGGCGAAAAGCTTGCTGACCCGGTCAATGGTTTCATCGCTTATCACGTGCTCTCCACAGTCATCGCAGTAGAAGATGGGAATGGGCACTCCCCAGGTGCGCTGCCGGGAAATGCACCAGTCGCCGCGGTCGCGCACCATGTTGTAGATGCGCTCCCGTCCCCAGGCCGGAATCCAGCGCACATCATCAATGGCCCGAAGAGCATCCTCGCGGAATCCGTCGATAGAGGCGAACCACTGCTCGGTAGCCCGGTAGATGATGGGGTTTTTGCAGCGCCAGCAGTGGGCGTATTGATGCTCGATCTGGCTGGCCTGCAGAAGCATGCTGCGCTTTTTCAACTCTTCAATTACGGCATCATTGGCATTGTGCACATACAAGCCTTCAAATGGCCGAGCTTCAGCGGTAAAGCAGCCGCGGTTGTCAATCGGCGAAATGACTTCCAGGCCGTAGATTTTGCCCACCAAAAAGTCCTCCACACCGTGGCCGGGAGCGGTGTGAACACAGCCGGTACCTGCATCGAGGGTAACGTGCTCGCCCAGCACCACCAGAGAATCGCGTTCGAAAAAGGGATGGCTGCAGACCACCAGCTCCAGCTTTTTGCCGGTAAACTGCTGCAGTATCTGTACATTTTCCCATCCCAGTGCCTGGCTGACTTCTTCCAAAAGGCCTTTGGCCACCAGGTATTTTTCGCCGTTTACTGCGATTAACACATATTCATAATCGGGGTGCAGGGAAATGCCGGTATTAGCCGGCAGGGTCCAGGGAGTCGTGGTCCAGATGACGATGAAAGCATCTTCGGGCAGCAGCCCTTTGCCGTCCTTTACCGGGAATTTGACGTAAATCGAAGGTGACACCTTGTCGCCATATTCCACTTCGGCCTCGGCCAGGGCGGTTTCGCAGTCACCGCACCAGTACACCGGCTTGAGGCCTTTGTAAATGTAGCCTTTGTTGGCCATGGCGCCGAAAACCTTGATCTGCACCGATTCAAAAACCGGGTCCAGGGTCATGTAGGGGTGCCCCCAATCCCCTCTTACGCCCAGGCGCTTGAATTCCTGGCGCTGGATGTCCAGGTATTTTAAGGCGTATTGTTTGCAGTGATTTCTGAATTCCACCACATCGGTGCGGTGGCGGTCCAGACCCAGGTCCTTGATGGCCTGCTGTTCAATGGGCAGTCCATGGGTGTCCCAGCCCGGCACATAGGGGGAATCGAACCCGACCATGGATTTGTATTTTACGATGATGTCTTTTAATACCTTGTTCAGGGTATGGCCTACGTGTATGTGCCCGTTGGCATAGGGCGGCCCGTCATGAAGTATGAAGGTGGGCCTGCCGGCATTTTTGGCCTGCACCTTTTCATATATGTTGATCTTTTCCCAGAAATCCAGGATTTCAGGCTCGCGCGTGGGCAGGTTGGCCCGCATCGGAAACTTCGTTTGGGGAAGATTCAGGGTCGCATCGTATTTGCCTTTTGCCATGTGATTCACCTCATGTAGTTAATTTGCTCTTATTGCGTTTATTGCGGGTGGCGGCGCTAACTAATAAAGGCCCTCATCCTCAGGGACGAAAGGCCTCTTCCGCGGTACCACCCATCTAGCGCCTGTTTAGCAGCACAGGCGCCGCTTTTAGCCCTGTAACGCGGGCAAACGTTCAATCCTACTGTAGTTTCGGTTGAAGGCTCCCGGGTGATCTTCATCGCATGGCAGGAGCCGGCTCGCACCCACCCGGCCTCGCTTGGCCTTGACCAACACGACTACTGTCCCGTTCACAGCCGCCTATTATCACGCTTGGTCCAAAAATGATATTTTATTGTAGCACATCCCTACGGGGCTAGCAAGCAATCCCAAAAAAGCCAATCAGCAATATTTTTCGGTGCTTGAGGACATCCCTGGTTTAAGCGCACCGAGCAGCAAGGATTTAAGTAGTAATTTTGCCCGATGTTTCAGGTAATCCGCTATATGGTGCCTAGGTTTATGGCGATTCTCTTTAAAGATTCTGGCCTATTACCGTTATATTGATTGAACCTGGTACTTTACCGCAACTCGACTCCCACAAACAGTTGTGGCGCATTTTCCGTATATTGATTGTTGCCAGGCAGTGTGGTGATTATACCAGGGGCAGGAGTAGTTGGTTAAAATGAGGCTGCTTTTTTGGAGACATGGAAACTTGGCGAATGGACAAGACCCTGTGGTGAGCATTTGACCAATGAGGAGCGCCACCAAGCCTGTTGGTCAGGTTCCTCCGGTACCTGGAAAAGCACCGAGACGGTTCAGCCTCTCGTTCAACAGCTGAACCGTCCCGTGCTCCCCCCTATTCCCTCTATTTCTAGGGTTACAAACTACTACCGCTAAATATTTTCCAGTGGCCGCAGCCATCACAACCTGATTAATACGCACACCCATGGAATTAAACCCGGTTAAACTGCAGACAGCCTCTGTTGCAATACATCCTGACCGCAACATGATAATCCCTGAGCGCTAAAGGTACATCTGTGTATTGAACCCTAAACCATCAATGACAGCGTACAATAATTAGAGCCTACCCATCGATTGGATCAGGGCTGGTATCGCTATTCTACTGCTTATCAGCTTAAAGCATGATGGTTTTACCCGGAAAGGCGGGCGTGATTCAAGTATGAACCGGGATTCTCAAAAAATCTTCTAGATTGTACTTATTATAGCATAGTGAAATAAAAATCAATATGCTGTGCGAATATTCTAATAACAAAATATCGGTGACAAATAAGTGTGGTGCCAGGCACCACACTTATTTTTCGTGACAAGGGGACGGTTCTTTTGTCACCTGTCGATGTTTTTGGGGCATATTGCCTCCAGCGGGCAGGAAGCGCATTGCGGAGCACGTGCTTTACATACAGCCCGCCCGTGGCTTATCAAAAGGTGATGCGCTTCAATCCAACGCTTGCGGGGAATAAGGGCTTTCAGGGCTGCTTCGGTTTTATGGGGCTGTTTGGTATCGACCAGACCGAGCCGGTTGCTGACCCGGTGCACATGTGTGTCTACTCCTAAGCCCGGCAAACCGAAGGCTACTGCCATAATAACATTAGCGCTCTTGCGTCCTACCCCGGGGAGTTTGATAAGCTCATTAAATTCGCGCGGGACTGCTCCGCCATACTTTTGTACCAGGAGTCCAGACAGTTCTTTTATGTGGCGGGCTTTGTTGCGATACAAGCCCACCCCTTTAATAAGCTCTTCCAATTCCTCCAGTGGAACGGCTGCCATCTGTTGCGGGGTGGAATACTTGCCAAACAACTCCCTGGTCACCTGATTAACCTGCTCGTCCGTGCTCTGGGCCGACAAAACCACAGCTATCAAGAGCTGAAACGGGTTCTGGTATTTCAGCCTGGTTCCGGCCTGTGGATAGCTCTCCCGCAGTATATCCAATATCTTCTGCACTCTTCTTCTATTCATTGCCTCTTTAATAATAACTGTGGTGCCTGGCACTACAGTTATTTCAATAAGTGAATAAGTGTGGTGCCTGGCACCACACTTATAGGACTTTGCTGAGGAAGGACTGGGTGCGCGGGTTCTGGGGGTTGTCGAATATGGCGGCGGGAGTGCCTTCTTCGACGATAACCCCTTCATCCATAAATATGACCCGGTGTCCCACTTCGCGGGCAAACCCCATCTCATGCGTAACTACCACCATGGTCATGCCTTCATGAGCCAGGTCTTTCATAACCGCCAGAACCTCGCCCACCATTTCCGGGTCCAGCGAGGAAGTGGGCTCATCGAAGAGCATCACTTTGGGATGCATGGCCAAAGCCCGGGCAATGGCCACGCGCTGCTTCTGTCCCCCGGACAGCTTGGCGGGATAGACATGGTCTTTATCCGGCAGGCCTACTTTGCGCAGCAGGTTGATGGCGATCTCCTCAGCCTGCTCTTTGGGCATGCCTTTGAGTATCATGGGGGCCAGGGTAATGTTCTCCAGGGTGGTTTTATGGGGAAACAGATTAAAAAGCTGAAATACCATGCCCACCTGCTGGCGCAAGGCATTGATATCAGTTTTGGGGTTGGTTACCTCCACCCCGTCTATGAAAATATGGCCGGAATTAACCGTTTCCAGCTGGTTGATACAGCGCAGCAAAGTGCTTTTGCCGGAGCCGCTGGGTCCGATTATGCAGACCACTTCGCGTTCTGCAACGTGGAAATCGATGCCTTTTAATACTTCCAGGCGACTGAAACTCTTGTGAACTCCCCTTACCTGTATCATTCTGTCGCCAGTCTCCTTTCGACCCAGTCTCCCAGCATGGAGATGGTCTTGGTCATTATATAATAAACCACACAGACGGCGCCCCACACCCAGGCCGGTTCATAAGTGGTGGAGTAGAGCAATTTGCCGCGGTGGGCCAATTCCATAACCGCAATTACTGAAAGCAGTGAGGTGTCTTTCAACAGCATGACGAACTCGTTTATCATAGGCGGAATCACTATTTTATAGGCTTGCGGCAGTATCACATAACGCATCGCCTGGCTGCCGCTCATGCCCAGCGAGCGGGCGGCTTCCATCTGCCCACGGTCTACCGCCTGAATGCCGGCGCGTACGATTTCGGCTACATAGGCCGCGCTGTTAAGTGAGCAGGCAATCACACCGGACAAAAATGGCCCGGCATCAAAAAATATCGGCAGAATACCGAAATAGAACAGCATAATCTGCACCAGCAAAGGGGTGCCCCGGAAGAAATCGATATAAAGGACCGCTATCATACTCAATGGCCGAAAACGGGACATTTTCATCAAAGCAATAATCAATCCCAGGATCATGCCGAAGAAAACGGATAAAGTAGTTATCTCCAGTGTCAACAAGCCGCCCTCGACAAAGTTGAGCCAATTAGAAGTTACTACCTTAAAACCATTAATCTCTTGTAGTCTATCCCATAGCACAATCCCGAAAATCATCGGGTATGGCGTTATGGACATCGGCTGCTTCTCCTTCCCAATAAGATGCCTGAAAGAGCAGGGCTATCCCCACTCTTCCAGGCATTACTTAACCTGTTCTTATTGACTGAACCACTTCTTGTAAATCTCGTCGAATTCTCCGCTATCTTTCAGTTTGGCCAAACCATCGTTGATGAGATTCAAAATCTCGGTATTGCCCTTCTTAACACCGATGCCATACTGGTCGTCAGCCTGGAAGACTTCGCCCACAGTCTTGATCTTGCCTTTGCCGGTGGTCGTCATATAATAATCCGTGACCGCCCAGTCGTTGATAACACCATCGGCCCCGCCTTTTTCCAGTTCCATAAAGGCTTCGCCGATATTGTCAAAAATACGCACCTCAGTTTTGGGATCCTTTTCTTTCAGCTTCTCGGAGGCATCAGCTCCGATGGTGCCTACTTCAGCGGCCAATCTTTTGCCGGCCAGGTCGTCGTAACCCTTGATGTCGTTGTTGTCAGCACGCACCGCCACAATCAGACCTCCGTTAAAGTACGGCTCGCTGAAATCAATGGCTTTCAGGCGTTCTTCGGTGATGGACTGCGCTGAAATGGTGACATCCACTTTATCAGTCTGCAGGGCGGGAATCAAAGCATCAAATCCCATGCTCTGAATCTCCACCTCATATCCCTGCACTTTGCCGATGGCGCGAATCAGATCCATGTCGAATCCTACGAATTCACCGCTGTCCTTGTCAACAAATTCGAAAGGTGCATATGTAGCTTGAGTGCCTACCCTGAGGACTTTTTTTGTCTCAGCAGGAGCCTGGCCTTGCTGCTGTGGTGCGGGTTCTTCCTTCTGGGCGCAGCCAGCCACGGCTACCAGGCTGCAAATCAGCATGGCAACCAACAACAGTCTCAACAACTTCTTCATCTTCTCCTCATCTCCCTCGCTCATTTTTCGGTCTCCCGAGATTCAACAGTTGAATCCATTATACATTTATCTATTCAGTACGACAACATAATGGGATTTTCCTCCTTGAGGTACATGTGTAATGAGCTTTTGAGGCTGGATCTGGGGGTTTTTACCATATTATATGCGGGCCGGTCCGAAAGCGAATCAGGCGCTCAGAGAGGGTCAGGCCAAACCGTAGAGCAGTATCAGCAACAGCGGCACCGCCACAGATAAAACCACTCCATTGAAGATTCCCAAAAGGGTGTATTCTTCCGGAAGGCTGTGTTTGATGACGGGGAGGGTCACATCCATAGTAGAAGCCCCTCCTATCCCGAATGGCGATAACTCAGAAAAGCGGGTCAGAAATGGAGCTGCGGCGAAGGTGAGTATTTCCCGCAGTATATTGCTGAGCAGGGCTAAAAGACCGATATCGACACCGGACTGATGGGTGATTATTACCGAGGCAAAGGAGTAGAATACCATGGTTCCGCCAATGGCCGCGGAATCTACCGGATCAAGCCCGGTTATAAGGCCGGCCAGCAGCCCCCCGCCCACGCTGCCGATGGTGACCATGACCGGGACCATGGCGTACAGCCACAGTTTTTTGGTGCGGGTGAGAAATTGGAGCGAGCCGCGAATAGTCACCCCGATAGATATGCAGATTATTACCAGTGACAGGCTGAAAAGCACACTGGGAAGATTGGAAGGCATGCTGACCCAATACCGGCCGCCCAGCACCCCCGCGATCAAACAGGCCGTGATGATCCCGACCAGCAGTGCTTCGCGGCCCAATCCTGAGCGTTCACGGGGTTTCCTGCGGCGGATGAAGCGGTGGATAAAAAGCCGTTCATAAAGGAGCAGGACCAGTACGCTGACCAGGCTGGTGGCCAGGCAGTACAGCACCGCCTGGGCTCCCAGCATGGGGATGGCCTGCATGATTTCCTGATTCCGGCCTAAATTCATGCCCATGGCCACCAGCAGAATATACAGCCCGGTGCGTATCATGGGGTCGGCCCAGCGGTATAAACGATTGCTGAAAATAAATCCGACTATCAGGAAAATGAGCACCAGCCACATCGCAGTGCCTCCTTAAATGGCTTAAATTTAGCTTGCCCCAAGCCGGCCGTTTGGTCTGGGCGATGCGC
>Ga0209537_1001080_pt1 | contig 31869 bp, 29 predicted proteins | sample BioPla4DNA1_FD_187698 | JGI IMG/M metagenome (GOLD analysis project Ga0209537, IMG submission 187698) | Biogas fermentation microbial communities from Germany - Plant 4 DNA1 (SPAdes) (version 2) | ecosystem: Engineered > Bioreactor > Anaerobic > Digestate | place: Bielefeld, North...
CTGAAACATTTATGTATGTCCTTTCTGTTATATTTTGTGTTGCAACTTAATTATAACAAGGATTTATCATAAATGTTTTTTATTTTATTGATTTGTAAAATTATTCAAGTATTTTTGCACTATTATAGTTATAATAATAATAAAATAAGGATATAATAACTTGTAATAAGTTTATAAATACTATATAATATTACCTATAACAGATTTATAGAGGTGGATAAGATGGCAAAAAGGATTAATGCTGATTATATAGGTGAATTAGCAAAAGATGTATCTAATAATATTATTATTGACTATGATGAACTTCCTAAATATGATTTATTTTTATCTCAAGTAATAGATTTCTTAAATGACAAGTTTTCTGATGATAAATATACCAATAATATAGTACAGAATTATATAAAAAGTGAAGTTATAACTAAACCTGAAGATGGTAAGAAAAGAGGCTATACAAAATTACATCTTGTACAATTAGTTCTTTTAAGTTATATGAGACCAGTATTAACTACAGAAGAAATTAAAAAGGTTTTCACTATGGCATTTAATGATATAAATAATAGAGAAGATGATATAATATCTTGGGAAAAAGCTTATAGAATATTCTCAGAAACCCAAAGTAAAAGCTTTAAAAATTTATTAGCTAATTCTTCAATAACAGAGGAAAAAATTAATAATGTAATTTCTGAATTAAATCTTAATGAGAAAGATAAAAATAGTATAAGTACATTTTTAATAGTAATGTCATTAATTGCTCAATCAAGTGCTATTAAAAAGTTAGCTCAAAAAATTATTGACGAATATTATTTAGAATAAATTTAAATAAGCTCCAAAATTCTTATTTATTGCATATATGAATAATGGGGTGATCTAGAAAATGGAAGATGTAGTTCAACTAATATCAAATTTAGGTTTTCCAATTGCAATTTCTTTATACTTGTTAATTAGAATAGAAGGAAAGTTGGAAAATCTTACGATTAGTATTAACAATCTTTCACAAAGTATAAACTCAATAAAAAATACTTAATTTATATTTAAAGAAGGGGTTGTTTATAACAACCCTAATTTTATAATTAAGATGATGTTTATAATTTATTTATATTTAAAGATTGGAAGATTATATTATGATTAGAAGAACGATTATTAAGGAATCTGTTAGAGGAATAATTGAATATGTTTTAAAAGAAGGAAGTATAGATGATAGATATCTAGGAAGAACTAGGGCTATTGAAGGAACCCTTGCCCATCAAAAGCTTCAAAAGCTAAATGAAAATATTTATGAAAATTATAATAAGGAAGTTCAGTTAGAAGAAGAGTTTATTATAGATGATATAGGCCTAATTGTTGAAGGTAGGGCAGATGGAATAATAATAGATGGTGATAAAGTTTATATTGAAGAAATTAAATCTACATATAGAGATTTAATTAATATAGATGAAGATTATAATGAGCTTCATTGGGCCCAAGGAAAGTTTTACGCTTATATTTATGCTCTTAAAAATAAACTTAATGAAATATATGTAAGATTGAGCTATTTTCAAATAGAGACTGAAGAGGTAAAAAGTTTTGATAAAAAATTTCAAATTAAGGAATTAGAAGAGTTTATTTATAATATATTAAGCGAATATAAAAAAATGATTATTTTAAGCTTAGAACTAAAGGAAGAAAGAGATGAATCAATTAAAGAACTTAAATTTCCTTTTGAAAAATACAGAAAAGGACAAAAAAAGTTAGCAGTTACCTGTTATAATACAATAAAGGAGAGAAGGATTTTATTTGCACAAGCTCCTACTGGAATAGGAAAAACAATATCTACTTTATTTCCAGCGGTTAAGTCTTTAGGAGAAGGTAAGGGCAGCAGAATAATGTATCTAACAGCAAAGACTATAACCAGGACTGTTGCCGAAGATACTGTAGAAACTTTAAAAGAAAAAGGCCTTGTATGTAGGAATATAACTTTAACTGCTAAGGAAAAAATATGTTTTAAGGAAAAAGTAAAATGTAATCCAGATTATTGTGAATATGCTCTAAACTATTATGATAAAATAAACGAAGTTATTTATTTTCTATTAAAGAAAGAAAATAATTTTTCAAGGACTAATATTGAAAAATATGCAAAGGAATATAAAGTATGTCCTTTTGAATTATCTTTAGATTTAAGTTTATGGTGTGATTTAATAATATGTGATTATAACTATGCTTTTGATCCTAAAGCTAGATTAAAAAGGTTTTTTGAAGAAGATATTAATAGTAATATATTACTTGTTGATGAAGGACATAATCTTATAAATAGAGCAAGAGAAATGTTTAGTACTGAGCTTTATAAGAGTAAAATCTTAAGTGGAAGTAAAATAGTTAAAGGAAGGGCTAGAAAGTTATATAAATCTCTAAAAGATATTAACTCATTTTTTATAGAATTAAGAAGAGAACTTCAAGAAAAGGAAATTAATAGTTTATATAAAAAAGAAGAATATAAGGAATTATATAAACTACTTAGTAGATTTTTAAAAGAATGTGATGAGTACTTAATAATTGCCCAAAATACAGAAGGATATGAAGAAATAAAGGACTTATATTTTGATATAAGGAGTTTTATTTCAATTTCTGAGTTATATGATGATAATTATGTTACATTAATTGAACAGGAAAGAAGCGATATTAAAATAAAATTATTTTGTATAAATCCTTCAAAAAACTTGGGAGAAATAGTAAGAAAATCTTATTCAAGTATTATTTTTTCAGCTACATTAACACCTTTAAGTTATTATATTAATTTGTTAGGTGGAGATATTGACAGTTATAGACTTAGATTACCTTCTCCTTTTAGTAAAGAAAATTTAAGAGTATATAAAAACCCTTTAAATATGAGATATAAATATAGAGATAAGAATATAGATAAGCTATGCGAGATAATAAAAAATTTTACTAACGAAGAGATAGGAAATTATATGATTTTTTTTCCTTCATATGAATATTTGAAAAAAGTTTATTTAAGATATGTAGAATTATATGGTGAGGAAAGAACTATAGTTCAGGGAGAAGCTTTAACTGAAGCTGAAAAAGAAGGGTTTTTAAGTAACTTTTATGAAGGTGCTAATATAAGTGCTTTTTGTGTTATTGGAGGAATGTTTTCTGAAGGGATTGACTTGCCAGGTAAAAAGCTTATAGGAAGTATAGTTATAGGGGTAGGATTTCCTAAAATATCAAATGAAACTAATATTATAATGGATTATTTTAAAGATGAAGGATTTGATTATGCTTATGTGTATCCTGGCATAAATAAAGTTATGCAGGCTATAGGAAGAGTAATAAGAAGAGAAGAAGACAAAGGAAGAGTACTATTGATAGATGATAGATATTTTAATAGAAAATATATAGATTTATTGCCAAGTGATTGGCAAGGGATGGAATAGAGGGGGAAAAATGAGAGTAATTGATTTAAGTCATAAAATAAGTGAAAATATGATTACATACACTAAAGATGAAAGGCCAGAAATATATAATATGGCAACTATTGAGAAGGATGGATATAATGAAAAAAAGTTAAATATCTGTACGCATATAGGAACTCATATAGATGCTCCAAGCCATTTTATAGAAAAGGGAAAGAATATAGATGAATATAGTGTAGAAAATTTTATTGGATTAGCTTTAATAATAGATGTTTCTCATTTAGAGCAAATAACAATAAAGGATTTATTGCCTTATGAAAATGCATTAAATAATTGTGACTTTTTAATATTAAAAACTGGATGGTACAAATATTGGAATAAGGAAGAATATTTTTATAATTATCCTAGTTTAACTGAAAACGCAGCAAAATGGCTTTGTGAATTTACTATTAGAGGAATTGGTATAGATGCAATATCTCTTGATAAATTTGATAGTATTGAATTTGAAATACACAATATTATCTTATCAAGAGGAAGATTAATAATAGAAAATTTAAATAATCTAGATTTAATAAAATCAGATATGTTTACTTTAGTTACAATTCCATTAAAAATAAAGGATGGAGATGGTTCTCCAGTAAGAGCAGTAGCACTGGAAGAATAGCTTCAATAGCAATTTTAAATTATAATGTAAAATTTGGAATGATCTTTAGTTACTTTAAAACTTAAAAGATTAAATAAAAAAGCTATGGCTAACGAATTTTAACTCGTTAAGGCGATAGCTTTTTTATAATTCAGATATGTTAAATTATTAAAACTCTATTATTGAATGAGTTATATTCTAGTTATTTTAAATGTAAGCTGTAACTAGCCGTAAAGATTTCATTAGATTTTAACATTTGATTTCCTTCTTTATCTTTAAAATCACCTTTAAAATCAAAGAAATCTCCATGACCATACCAAGGTTCAATACATATAAACGGAGCTCCAGTTGCTTTTGTCCATAAAGCTAAATATGGAAAGTTAGTAAAATCCATAGTTATTGACTTATTGTTTTTATCTGATTTTAAAGTTATGGAGTTAGATTTTAATGAATCAAATATTAAAGCATCATATTCAAATAATTTTAAATCAAGCTTTATCTTATTTTGATTATTTAAAAATTCTTTTCTTTCTCTTGTAAAATAGCCAGTATTTATATCAGTAAGCATAACTTCAGCAGTTTCTTTTTGGTCAAATTCAAAATAATAATCTTCAAATTTTTCGTTTTCAAATAAAGGGCACATAAAGGCAGGGTGTCCTCCTATTGAAAAATACATATCTTTATTATCTAAGTTTTTAACTTCATATCCAACCTTTACTCCATCTTCTAAAAGATCATAAGAAAGTCTTAAAGAAAACTTATAAGGGTATAACTTTAAAGTATCTTCGTTCCATAGTAGTTCAAAAACAATTCTATTTTCAGTTTTTTCTATCATATTAAATTCTCTTACTCTTGCAAGCCCATGTTGAGGAAGATTATATTCCTTTCCATCTACTATATATTTTCCATCTAGAACCTTTCCAACTATAGGAAATAAAATAGGGGAATGGTATTTCCAATAAGCTTCATCTCCATTCCATAAAAATTCAACAGAATCTTTCTTTGTAATTAAGTTATTTAGTTCTCCCCCATAAGTATTAGCAGTAATTTTAATTTTTTCATTTTCTAATGTATATATCATAAAACCTTATCCTTTCTAAATTCATTTATGTAAATTATAACATAAATAATTATGATTAGAAATCGTTTAACTTTATATCGATTAAATAATAAAAAGAGATATAATATAGAAATAGATATAATACTAAATAGGTTATAATAGTATATATAAGAAAGATAATATTAATATATTTAGATAGAAAGGAGAATTTAGGGAGAAATTTCATTTTATTATATTTCTCGCTAAATTATATAAATGAGTAGAAATAGCAATAGAGAAAATACTAAACTTGAGAAACTTGTGTTTTTTATAGTAAAAGTTAATAATGATGATGTATTTGCTTTAGCAGCACAATTAGCTTATAACTTAATATTATCATTTTTCCCTTTTTTAATATTTATAATGAATCTTATTGCTTTTAGTCCTTTGGATTCTTTAAATATTATAAGTGCTCTAGGAACACTTCTTCCAGATAATGTTTTAAGCCTGATAGCTACCACATTAGATGAGATAGTAGGAACACAGAATGTTGGATTATTGGGAGTTTCTATAGTATTAACTATTTGGTCTGCTTCTTCTGGCTTTAGGGGTGTAGTTAAGGGGTTAAATAAAGCTTATAATATCCGAGAAAGAAGAAATCTTATGAAGATGCTAATGATATCAATGTTTTTTACCTTGGCTCTTTCAATGGTAATAGTATTAGCACTTGCAGCATTAGTTTTCGGTAATTTAATAGAGGAATATTTAATGGTTATATTACCTTTTGAGTCAGTAGTTAATTTATTGTGGAATTTAATTAGATATATAGCAGTAATAGTAATTATGGTATTTGTTTTTGCTTTATTATATAGATATACTCCTGCAGAGAAAATTCCATGGAAAGAAGTTATTCCGGGAGCAATTTTTAGCAGCTTAGGATGGATAGTAATATCTTTGATATTTTCATTTTATGTAGATAATATTGCTAATTACTCAAGGCTTTATGGAAGTCTTGGAGCAGTATTTGCTTTAATGATTTGGTTATATATAACATCATTCATTTTACTTATAGGAGCAGAAATAAATTCGGTATTATCAACGAGAAGAAAAAAATATTAATTTTATAGTTTTATGTATATAAAAACACTAACTGGATATAATCAAAGAAGAAAGTCAGGAGGTGTATAAAATGAATAAAATAGTATTATTAGGAAAATTAATTAAAGACCCTGAACTAAGAAATGTTGAAGGTAGCGATAAAATTTTCACTAAATTTATAATTGCAGTAGAAAGAAATTTTAAGTCATCAGATGGAACAAGGAAATCTGACTTAATACCAGTAACCTTTTGGGGAAGAAAAGCAGAAGTTATTTGCGAATATATGAAAAGAGGCAGCTACATAAGTTTGAGTGGAAGACTTAGAACAGGAAGTTATGAAGATAAAGAAGGCAAGAAAAAATATATTGCAGAGGTTATAGGTGAAGACTTCAAATTTGTTAATAACAGGAGAGGTGAAAAAGATTCTAAATCAACAGAAAATATTAATAATTTAGCTAATTAAAATAAAAGGTCAGTTACATTTCTGTAATCTGACCTTTTAAATTATGGATAAGTTTTATTTATATTAAACTTTATTGGAGTTGTTTTTTATTAAAATATATTTTGAGCTAACATAGTAGCCTTATCAGTTCCATTTTTGATACCTTCAATTATTTTAACTGATGAAGATAAATCACCAATTAGTATTCCTCCAACTAGTTTATTATTGCTAAAGAATAATTTAATATATTTATTCTCTTCTGGATTAATTGAACCTATTTTTTCTAAGGCTGCATCATCAAAATTAATTGATCCTGCAGAGAAAATATTGGCTTCCATAGCTGCAAATATAGTAGAAGAAACGAATTTTTCAAATTTTAAGTCATCACCAACAGCATTTGCTCCAGCAACTTTACCCATTTCAATTGCAGCTGGCCAATTTCCATAATATATACCATTAAGTTCGGCAACGTCACCACAAGCATATATATCAGGTAAATTTGTTCTCATGTTCTCGTCTACAATAATTCCTCTATTACATTCAATTCCAGTAGATTTAGCTAAATTTATATTTGATCTAACTCCAACTGAATAAATAATCATATCAGTTTTAATTAATTTACCGCTCTTTAGTTGTATAGACTTAACCCCATTATTATCTGCATTTATAAAATCTACAGCTTCTCCTAGAAGAATTTCTACTGGAGTATTAGTTATTATATTTTTAAATAAGTTTGAACCTTCTGTATCTAATTGACGAGGTAGTAGTCTATCAGCTAATTCAATAACCGTAACTTTTACATTTTTCTTTTGTAATTCCCATGCAGCTTCTAAACCTAGTAAGCCTCCACCTACAACAACAACATTTTTTACATTAGGAAGTTCATTTTTTATGATTTTAACATCAGCAAGTTTTTTTATTGTATGAATTCCTTTTAGCGTTTTATAATTTTCTGAGTTAATTTCTATTTCTGAAGTTTCATATTTAACTTTTGTTGGAGGAACAAAATTATAACTTCCATTTGCTAAAATTAACTTATCATATTTAATTTGTTCATTATTATCAAGTACAATAATCTTTTTATCTTTATCTATAGAATTTACATTAACGCCAAGGATTTCGATAATATTATTTTCTTTATACCAATTTTCTTTTTCAAGATAGAAAGTATTATCTGGTTCTTCAGTTATTAAATCTGAAAGTTGAGTTCTAACATAACTATGTTCAGGTTCGTTAGAAATTAATTTAATAACAGCATTAATATTTCTTTCTCTTATAGCTTTTGCCGCATAGAAACCAGCTGCACCATTACCAATTATTACAATGGTTTCTTTTGTATCACTAGTGAATTTATTTTCTTCTCTTGGAATTTCAATAAATTGATCACTACCAGCACCACAAACGGGGCATACATCTGGAACTGTTTCTGCTTCAAATATTTCTCCGCAGACAATACATTTCCAAAGTTTTAATTTGCCACCACTGGGAGTATCATCAGCACTCTTTTTTCTAGTATCTTCCTCTTTATCAAAAGGCACAAATTCTCTTTCACCTATCAATGTTTCTGCAAATCTTACTCCAAATTCAAAGGCTTCATTTAATTCTTCATCAGAAGGTTTAAATTTAACTTTTAAACTTGGTCCAAAGAGTTTCATATTTAATTCGTTTAATCTTGTTTCTATTCTTGGTATAGCTTCACCGCTCCAACCATATGAACCAAAGGCTGCAGCTAATTTTCCGCCATGAATAACTGGATTTAATTTTGTTAATACATCACGTACAGGAGGAAGTAATTCAGATACTATTGTTGGTGAACCAAATAAAATTCCTTCTGATTCTTCGATGCTTTCTACGATATTATTAATATCATTTTCTATAACATTGAATAATCTAGCTTCTACATTTTCAACAGATTCTATTCCCTTTGCAATTTCTTTTGCCAAAATTTCAGTGTATCCATATGCAGAAACATAAGAAATACTTACAACCTTATTTTTATTCTTAGCTTCTTTTGGAGTACTCCATTCCTTGTAAAGCTCTATAATTTCCATAGGATTTTCAACTAATACTGGGCCGTGACCAGGTAAAATCATATCGATTTTTAGGTCTTTTATCTTATCTATAGCCTTTAGAACATAAGGCTTAAAAGGTCCAAATATCATGTCAAAATAATATTTTAATGCTTCCATGTAGTGTTCTCTATTTTCAACTTTACTGTTTATTATATTTTCTGAAGAATAGTGAGAACCAAAGGAGTCACAAGTTATTAAAACTTCATCTTCTACAATATAAGTGTAGATAGAATCTGGCCAATGTAAGAATGGAGCAGAGATAAATCTAAGAGTTTTATTCCCTAAGCTTATTTCAGAACCATGTTTTACAGTAATAGCTTCAAAGTCTCTATTTGCAATATCTTTTAGAAAGCTTAATGCAGTGGCTGAACCAACAATTTTAGCATTTGGTGAAAGTTCTAGTAATTTTGCAACTGATCCTGCATGATCAGGTTCAGTATGATCAACGATTATATAGTCTATTTTTGTTATATCAATATTTAAGCTTTTTAATCTTTCTAAATATTGATCAAAAAATTGAACTTTAACAGTTTCAAATAAAGCTATTTTTTCGCTTCCTTTAACTACATAAGAGTTATAACTAGTTCCATATGGAGTGTACATAATTATATCGAATACTCTTAAATTAGGATCAAGAGCACCAATCCAATAAATATCTTTCTTTAATTCTAAATGTTTCATAAAATCACACCTTATCTAAAATTAATATTATTTAATAATAGTTATCTAATAATTAATATTATATGATAATTAATTAACAATATCAATAGATATTTAATTTTTATTTTTAGTAATATATTTTTGAATATATAAATTATTTTTTATAAGTTTATTTTAACTATTTTAAGGAATATTATTATAAAAATACTATCAAATTTAATGAATATTCTTGCTTTTTCTTAAATAAAAGAGGAAGAAGTTAATGAATATTTTTATTAAATTAAATTGAATTAATAAAAATATTTTTGCTAAGAAAAAAATGTAAAAAAATAAAGAAATATTTTAATTATTAACAAACATAGTTTGACATTGTTTTAATAAAATGTGTGTTATCTTTAAAATATGTTGAAAAGATATTTGAATTTATGGGGGGGAATCTTGATGTATATTGAAAATAGCATAGGTGGAAATTGCATTAAAGAAGAAAATAAAGAAATGAGGTATTACTATAGGCTTATTAAAGAGGATTTTATGAATGGACATGCGTATGGAATAGAAGCAGAAAGGCAAGATTTTGTAGGAGATAAGCTTGTGAAAATTGAAAGAGAAGAGATTAGAAAAATTTCTAATGTTAAAGAAAAAGTTGAAAAATTACTTTATTTATTAAATGATAATTTAGTTTCACCTATTCATATGGTTGACATATTAGGTTCCTATGTTGATAAATATGTGTCAGATTTTAATTAGAACTTTTTATAATAGAGCCTCTAATTATAGTAAAATATAATTAAGAGGTGATTATATGATATTAGGTATAGGAACAGATATAATTGAAATAGATAGAATAGAAAAAGCCATAGAGAAAAATCCTAATTTTTTAAATAAAGTTTTTACAGAGAAGGAAATTGAACTTTTTAAATCTAAAAATATGAGATATGAAGTAATTGCTGGCAATTTTGCTGGTAAAGAAGCCTTAAGTAAAGCTTTAGGAACTGGAATAAGAGGGTTTGCTTTAAAAGATATAGAAATATTGAGGGATCATCTTGGAAAACCAGTTGTAATAATTAATGATAACATTAAAGAGATAATAGGAACCGAACATAAAATTAGTATATCTATATCTCACAATAAAAACGATGCTGTATCCTTTGTAATTTTGGAGGCGATATAATGCAATATATAATGTCAGGAAAAGCTTGTAAAAACTTAGATAGATATGCAATAGAAAACTTAGAGATTCCGAGTATTATTTTAATGGAAAATGCAGCAAGCGAAATTGTAGACAAAATAAAAGATTTATATAACGACTTAATTATTTTTTGTGGAAGTGGTAATAATGGAGGTGATGGATTAGCTATTGCAAGAAAATTAATACTGTTAAATAAAAGTGTAACAGTAGTTATAATAAGTGAAAAAGATAATTATACAAAAGACTTTTTAGTAAACTTTAATATATTAGAAAAAATAAATGCAAATATCATTAAGATAAGAGCAATTAAAGATCTTAGCAAGATAAATCCTTTAAAATATGATGTAGCTATAGATTGTATTTTTGGTGTTGGATTAAATAGAGATTTAAATGATTTTTATTCTAAAATTGTAGAATTTATTAACTTGAATTTCAAAGACATAATTAGCGTTGATGTTCCTTCAGGAATAAATGTCGATACAGGAAAAGTTATGGGAACTGCTATTAAAGCAAAAACTACATATACTTTTGAAGCAATAAAAAGAGGATATATTAGTTATAACTCAATTGATTATATTGGAAATTTAGAACTATTAAGCATAGGAATACCAAAGGCGGCCAAAGAAGTAAATTCTGAGGGGATTTTTATGCTTGAAAGTATAGATTATAAGAAAATATTAAATAAAAGAAAAATATATAGTCATAAAGGGGATTTTGGTAAAATTTCAATAATAGCTGGAAGTGAAGGATATACTGGAGCAGCTTATATAACTGCTCAAGCTTGTGTTAGATCTGGAGCTGGCTTAACCACTTTAATATCCTCAAAATATGTACAAGATATATTAAGTTGCAAGTTAGCAGAAGCTATGACTTTAAACATAAAGGAAGAAAATAAAGTTAAGAAAACATTGGAAAATTCTAATGTAATAGCTATTGGTCCTGGATTAATAGAAGAAATCTACTGTAATATTATAAAAGAAATAGATAATTATGATAACAAATATTATGTTATTGATGCAGGAGCCTTAGATGTTTTTTCTAAAGATAGAGAATTAATGAATATAATAAAAGATAGAGGAATATTTACACCTCATCCAGGGGAAATGGCAAGACTTATTGATAAACCTATTAGCTATGTTGAAGAAAATAGAATAGAAGTTGCTAAAAAATATGCAAAAGAAAATAATATAGTAGTTTTATTAAAGGGATATAAAACTGTTATAACTGATGGAAATTTTGTTTACATAAATAATACTGGAAATAGTAAAATGGCTTCAGGAGGTATGGGAGATTGCTTAACAGGAATAATAGCATCACTGCTTGGACAAAAACATTCACTTATGGAGTCAGCCTTACTTGGAGCTTATATACATGGTTTAGCAGGAGAGGAAGCTAGTAAAAATAAATATAATGTTATAGCTTCAGATATAATAGATAATATTTCAAAAGTTATGGAAAATATATCTAGATAAATTTTAAAGTAAGAATAAAATCCTTATAAAGCTAATATTGTAATAATAAATGATAGCTTTAGGAGGATTTATGAAAAGAAAGATATTAATAGGAACTTTGGTTTCAATACCTGTTATTATTATTATATTAATAATAATATTTAGATTAACAGCAGAACCAAGTAATGAGGAGATAATAGAAACATTAAAAAATATTAAAAATTATAGTACAAAAGTAGAATATATAATTAAAAATTCAAGGGGAGAAGAAAGAGAAGAAACAATTCAATACTATTGTAGCGAAATAGGTGGAAGAATTGATTTTGGCGAACACAGAATAAAGTTCTATAAGGACGACAAAATTATAGTAAAAGATAATATATCTAATAAGAAATATGAAATTGATAAAGATATGGATAATTTTCATTCTTTAGCCTTTATGAATCAAATGTTGAATTTACCTATGGTAGATGGAGAAATAAAAGAAGGTCAGGAAGAATGGGGAGATACTGAATACCTTGAATTAATTTGCCAGCTGCCTTTTAAAAATGAACATTTAGATAAGGCTAGAATCTTTATAGATAAGAACAATAAAATTCCAATTGGAACTATTATTTATGATAAAAAGGGTAATGATAAAGTAAAAATAATATATAAAGAATTTCAAAAATTAAAAAAAATAGATAAAGAATTATTTTATTAAAAAAATTAACCAGTTTTATATTTGTGATTATTTGTAAGTTGTAAGGGAATAGATGCGTAAAATACATAAGTATAAATAGATTTTTAAGTAATATTTTTGTTTTTTTAAAATAAAAATTTAAAAATACTTAGAAATACTTAGAAAATAACAATTTGATTTTGACAATGTGACATAATTTGCAATATAATTTATTTATACATAGAATTTCTATATGGAGGCAAATTATGTCTAAAAAGTATAAGAAAATTTATTTCAAAAAAAGTGATATTAGAATAAAAAGTGTAAATAAATTTAAAAAAAATAATATAATAAAGTATGAGAATGATAAAATTGATATAGATTTTTTAGAGATGATGAAGGAAGGTTATAAAGAGATGTCTAAAATTAATTTGGAGTTTTCGCAACTTCCTTTCGAATGTGAACTTGCAGATATTAGGGAATATGAGAACTGGCTTTGCGGAGTGTGATATTCTAATGACCACTATGGTAGTAAAAAGAGGGGACATTTTCTATGCTGATTTAAGTCCAGTAGTCGGATCAGAACAGGGGGGAATTAGACCTGTTATAATAATTCAAAATGATATTGGGAATAAATATAGTCCGACAGTTATAGTATCAGCTATAACATCACAAATAAATAAAGCAAAATTGCCTACACATGTAGAAATTTCTTCAGAAGAATACGGTTTAAATAAAGATTCTGTTGTTTTATTAGAACAAATAAGAACTTTAGATAAAAGAAGATTAAAAGAAAAAATAGGACACATGACAGATAGTGACATGAAAAAAGTTAATAAAGCTTTATTAATTAGTTTAAACTTAGAAAAAGAAATTTAATAATTTAAAGGCATATAAAGTGTACGTTTAATAATTTAGAAACCCTTTTGGGTTTCTTTTGTTTATATAAACAAAAGATAATGTGATATACAATTGATTTAAAAGAGTAACATTTATAACAAATAATATATATTTTATTAAATTCAATATATATTAAGTATATACAAAAGAAAAAGGCTATGATAAAATAGTTTTAGCAAAATAGGGCAACCTATTCACAGGTAAATTTAAATCTTAGGAGGATGAAAAATGTCAAATAATATTGAGGAATTAAAAGAAATATCTAAAACTGTTCGTGGTGATATTATTTCAATGTTAACAGAATCTCGTTCAGGACATCCTGGTGGCTCTCTATCAATAACAGATATACTTGTTACATTGTATTTTAAAGAAATGAATATTGATCCCAAAAATCCAAAGGATGCGAATAGAGATAGATTTGTATTATCAAAGGGGCACGCTGCACCTGCCTTATATAGTGTTTTAGCAAGAAAAGGATATTTTGATCCAGAAGAATTAAATACATTAAGAAAAATTGATTCAAGGTTACAAGGACATCCTAGTATGAAGTCATTACCTGGAATAGATATGTCTACGGGATCATTAGGTCAAGGAATATCAGCAGCTGTTGGAATGGCCTTAGCTGGTAAAATTGATAAGAAGGATTATAGAGTATATTCAATCTTAGGAGATGGAGAATTAGAAGAAGGCGAAGTATGGGAAGCAGCTATGTCAGCAGCTCATTATAAGTTAGATAATTTAACTGCTTTCGTAGACTTTAATGGACTACAGATAGATGGAGATATAACAAAAGTTATGAATCCATCACCAATTGATAAAAAGTTTGAAGCTTTCGGTTGGAATGTTCTAACTATCGATGGTCATAATTATGAAGAAATAATTGATGCAATAGAAAAGGCTAAAAATTATAAGGGTAAGCCAACAATGATAGTTTGTAAGACAGTAAAAGGAAAAGGAGTTTCCTTTATGGAAAATGAAGCTGCATGGCATGGAAATGCACCGAATAAAGAACAATGCGAACAAGCGCTAGCTGAAATCGGAGGTAATAGATAATGAGTAAGAAGATTGCAACAAGAGAAGCTTATGGTAAAGCGTTAGCATCATTAGCAAGTGTTAATGAGAATATAGTAGTTTTAGATGCGGATCTTTCAAAATCTACAAAAACTGCAGATTTTAAAGCTGTTTGCGAAGAAAGATTTTTTAACATGGGAATAGCAGAAGCTAATATGATGGCTGTTGCAGCTGGTTTATCAACTTGTGGCAAAATTCCTTTTGTAAGTACTTTTGCAATGTTTGCAGCAGGAAGAGCCTTTGAACAAATTAGAAATTCAATATGTTATCCAAAGTTAAATGTAAAAATATGCGCAACTCATGCTGGATTAACTGTGGGAGAAGATGGAGCATCTCATCAAGCTGTTGAAGATTTAGCCTTAATGAGAAGTATACCAAATATGACTGTAATATGTCCTTCTGACGGAGTTGAAGCAGCTGCTGCTATAAAAGCAATTGCTGAATATGAAGGACCTTGCTATGTTAGATTAGGAAGAGCTGCAGTTAATATAATAAATGATGAGGATACTTATGAATTTAAAATAGGAAAAGGTGTAACTTTATCAGAAGGAAATGATGTAACAATAGTTGCGACAGGAATAATGGTTGATGCTGCTCTTGAAGCAAAAGAAGAGCTTAAAAAGCAAGGAATTAGTGCAAGAGTTATAAACATACACACATTAAAACCTATTGATAAAGATATTTTAATAAAAGCAGCAAAAGAAACAGGAGCAATAGTAACAGCAGAAGAACATAATATTATTGGTGGTTTAGGATCTGCTGTTTCAGAAGTTTTATGTGAAGAATATCCAGTACCTGTAGTTAAAGTTGGAGTTAATGATACTTTTGGAGAAAGTGGATTGCCAAATCAATTATTAGAAAAATACGGCTTAACTTCAGCTAATATAGTAGAAAAAGTTAAAAAAGCTATCTCTTTAAAAAAATAATATATATTTAAACTAATAGCTAATTTACCATGCAAATTATGAAGAAAGAGCTGTTCTATATTATAGATGAAACAGCTCTTTTTTCTTTCTATTGAAAGTGTATATAAATAGAAATATAATATAATTTTGGATATGTTATATATGAGGATATAAATTGCAAAGTGTGGGAAAATAATAAAAAGTCTAATAGGGGGACGAAGGTTAATGAAAGATAGATTAAAAGAATATTTATTAATTTTTATTGGTGTTATATTAGTTGCTGTAGCCCTTGAATATTTTTTTATTCCTAATGATATAGCAGCTGGTGGAGTAACAGGATTAGCTGTAGTAATAACTAAATACATTCCAGTGATTTCTACAGGATCATTAGTTTTTATAATGAATTTAATTTTATTTATTGTAGGATTTATTTTTCTTGGGAAAGCATTTGGGCTTAAAACAATAGTAGCTAGTTTATTATTATCAGGAATTATGATATTTATTGAACAGTTTTTTAACCCTTTCGCATTAACAGAAGATCTAATGTTAGCAGCAATATTTGGAACTGCTATAACAGCTCTTGGTATGGGGATAATTTTTAATGTTAACGCATCTACAGGCGGTACAGATATAGTTGCAAAAATACTAAATGACTATTTTAATATTGATGTTGGTAAATCGTTGTTAGCTGTTGATTTTATTATTACTTTACTAGGTGCTTTAACTTTCGGATTAGATAAAGGTTTATATGCAATGTTAACCGTAGTTATGAATGGAATTTTAATAGATAAGGTAATAGAAGGATTTAAGAAATGTAAAGAAGTAATTATAATAAGTACTGAAAACCATAAAATATCACAGTTTATTATGAATGATTTAGATAGAGGATGCACATATCTTAAGGGAATAGGAGCTTTTAGTGGTGAAGAAACTCGTGTTATATATGCAGTTTTAGGAAGAAGTGAATTCATAAGATTAAAGCAATACATTTCAAAAGTAGATCCTCAGGCTTTTATAACTGTTGGAGAAGTTCATGAAGTTATGGGAGAAGGTTTTGGAGATTTAGGATAGTATAAACTTATAGTAGGAGGAAAACGAAAGAAATATGAAGACGATTAAAGAATATTTTTTATCAACAATTGGAGTTGCCATTGTTGTGATAGGATTAGAGTATTTTCACTTCCCTAATGGAATTGCATCAGGAGGTATTTCAGGGTTAGCTCTAGCTATTAATGCAATTTTTCCAATAAGCCCTAGTGTTTTTATGTTTATATGTAATTTAGTTCTATTTGTATTATCATTTATTTTTATAGGAGGCTCCTTTGGGATTAAAAGTATTTATTCAGCGATGTTGACATCTGCTTTTATGTGGCTTTGCGAAAATGTATTTCCGCCTATAGTCGTTACTGATAATCTGCTTTTAGCTAGTATTTTTGGCTCAGCAGTAGTAGCTTTTGGGACAGCTATAGTATTTAATCAAAATGCATCAACAGGAGGAACGTCAATAATAGCAAAGTTTATAAATAAGTTTTTTCATATACCTATAGGTCAAGGATTATTAATTGCAGATTGTACAGTTACAATTTTAGCAATATATTCTTTTGGAGTAGAAAAAGGCTTATTTGGTTTATTAAGTACCATAATAATAGGTAATTTAATAGATAAGTTTATTGCTGGAATAAATCCTGTTAAGCAAGTATTTATTATAACTAAGGAAGAGGATTTAATTGTAGATTTTATTAATAATAAAATAGATAGAGGATGTACAATACTAACTGGGAAAGGTGGATATACTAAATCAGATACTGCAATAATTTATTCAGTTTTAAATTCTAAACAATTTATTACATTAAAACAGTTTATAAAAGAAAATAATCCTGAAGCTTTTTTAACTGTCAGTGAATCTACTGAAGCCTTAGGTAAGGGATTTGTAGAATATTAAGAAAGTATTAAAAAATCATTTATTGTCTATAAAATAAGAAAAATAGTTTTTTTAAAACATTGTATTATGTTATAATAACGCTATAAGCTTAAAATTCTATTTAATAAGCTAGGCGAGAGGTGTTTTATAATGATAAAGTTTGATAACGTATCAATGTTATATGATAATAATGTTAAGGCTTTAACTGACGTTAATATAAGTATTGATTCGGGAGAATTTGTTTTTTTAGTTGGACCATCTGGTTCAGGTAAGTCAACTTTTATAAAGATGTTAATAAAAGAAGTAGATCCAACTGTTGGAGAAGTATATGTGGCAGGAACTAAACTTTCTAGTATAACTAGAAAGCAAATTCCATATTATAGAAGAAAGATTGGAATGGTTTTTCAAGATTTTAGACTTATTCCAACTTTAAATGTGTATGAAAATGTAGCTTTTGCTATGAGAGTTGTAGAAGCATCCCCAAAAGAAATTAGAAAAAGAGTTCCAATGGTGTTATCATTAGTTGGATTATCACATAAATATAAAATGTTTCCTAACGAATTATCTGGAGGAGAGCAGCAAAGAGTTGCTTTGGCAAGAGCAATAGTAAATAATCCTTCAGTTTTAATTTGTGATGAGCCAACAGGAAACTTAGACCCAGAAACAGCAAAAGGAATAATGGAATTGTTAGAAGATATCAATAGGGGTGGAACCACTATTGTTATGGCAACCCATGCTAAAGATATAGTTGACCATATGAAAAAGAGGGTTATAGCTATAGAAAAGGGATATATAACAAGAGATAGTAGAAGGGGGATGTACGAAAATGAAGATTAATTCAATGAAGTATTTTTTTATAGATGCTTTTAAAAGTCTAAAAAGAAATAGAACATTAAGTATAGCTGCTATTATAACTGTACTTATAACATTCTTTATATTTGGTACATTTGCTCTTCTAGGCTTGAATTTTAGCAGGGCGGTAGAGGATGTAGCTTCAAAGATAGAAATCAAGGTATATTTAAAGGATGATATAAAGCTAGTAGATCAGAGAGAAATAGAAATAAAATTGTCTGAGCAAGAAGGGGTAGAGGAAGTAATATATGAAACTAAGGAAGAAGCTTTCTTAAATTTTAAAGAAAGTTTTAAAGATAATCCAGGGTTAATACAAGGATATGATTTAGAGAAAAATCCTTTACAAAATTCATATATTGTTAAATTAGAAGCACCTGAATATGCAGATTCAATAGAAGCAGCAGTAAAGGATATGGCAGGGGTAGATGATATTACTAATGCTAGAGAAATGATTGAAAGTATTAGCTCTTTTGTAAATGCTGTAAGAGTTATTGGAATGGTGCTCTTTGTGGTATTTATTGGAGTATCAATTTTCTTAATAACTAATACTACCAAAATAACAGTATTTTCTAGAAGAAGAGAAATTGGAATAATGAAATATGTTGGGGCAACAGATTGGTTTATAAGATGGCCTTTTATTATAGAGGGAATAGTAATTGGATTAATTGGCTCAATATTATCAGTATTTTTATTATTCTTTGCATATAAAGGAGTATATAACTACATAGTTTCTAGTGTATTTATTGCAAATATAATTTCGCCAAGCTTTATACTTGGACCTTTAGGATTAGGATTTATATTAGGTGGAGCTGTTATTGGTTCAGTAGGAAGCGCCTTTGCCTTAAGGAAGTTCTTAGATGTATAAAAAAGTGAAATAAAAGATAGAATAAATTATATAATATTAAGTGGAGATAATTCTCCACTTAAAACATATTTAAGGTTAATTATTAAATAATTTGTTTTTATAATGTTTTTGAAAGGAAGTATGTATTTATATGGAGGATAAGAATAATCAGGTGCAAAAACGAAGCTTAAAAAAACCAATAATTATAACATTAATAATCGTTATTTTTTTAATTTCAAATATATTCTTATTTTACTTAGGTAATATTCTTGCTATGAATGGAGTAACTATAGGAAAGGTTAGTGAGGATGTAGCAAGTGATTTAAGTGATATAAAAGATGTACAGAAATATGAGCTGTTGTTTCAAGTTAGAAATGCACTGTTAGCAAAATATGATGGAGAAATTGATGATGAAAAATTACTGGAGGCTGCAATAAAAGGAATGACAGATTCTCTTAATGATCCATATACGGTATTTATGAATGCTGAGGAATATAAGCAATTTATAGAGCAAAGTGAAGGAGAATTTGTTGGGATAGGAGCCCACCTAGGAATTAAAGAAGATAAGGTAACAGTAATTGCTCCTATAGAAGGTTCACCAGCAGAAGCAGCAGGATTACAGTCAGGAGATGTAATAATAGAAGTAGATGGTAAAGAATTAGTGAATCCTACTCTAGATAATACAGTTGCAATGATAAGAGGGGAACAAGGTACTAATGTAACTCTAAAAGTTCAAAGAAATGAAACAGAAATTCTTGATATAGTAATTAAAAGAGATGTAATAAAAGTTGAAGCTGTTAGAGGTGAAATTGTAGAGGATAATATAGGATATATTCAAATAACTTCCTTTGATGAAGATGTTGCTGATGAATTTAAAAATAAAATTTTAGAATTAAAAGATAAGGGCATGAAAGGAATTATACTTGATTTAAGGGGAAATCCTGGAGGTTTCTTAAATGAGGCAGTTGAAGTTGCATCGCAATTTATAGAAAAAGGAAAAATTATCACTTATACAATTGATAAATATGATAATAAAGTAGAATCAAAATCTGTAGGTGGAGATGCAATAGGAATGCCTTTAGTTGTATTAATAGATGGAGGAAGTGCTTCAGCCTCAGAAGTAGTAACAGGAGCTCTTAGGGATTATGGAGTTGCTACTACAGTAGGGGAAAAAAGCTTTGGTAAGGGTATAGTTCAACAGTTAATAGAATTTGAAGGTGGAACTGTAGGATTAAAAGTGACAACATCAAAGTATTATTCACCAAAGGGAGAAAATATACACAAAATAGGAATAACTCCAGATATAGAAGTTTCTATACCAAAAGAAACTATGCAAATGGAATATAATAGAAGTATAGATACACAATACTTAAAAGCATTAGAAGTATTAAAAGATAAAATGAAATAGGAGGCTCGGATGGACTTAATATTATATACTTTAAGAGCTGTAGCTTATGCCATAATTGAGCCTGCTCACATAATTACTTTAGTTATTTTAGGTGTAATATTTTATTTTAAAAATAAAAAAGTATCTATGATGCAAAGATTAACTTTAGGGGAAAGTATAAACTCTCCCCTAGAGCTTACACTTTCACAGATATCACTAGGAATAATAGCTGGAGCAGTAGCAAGTGTAATTCTTGCTTTGTTAGGAGTTATGTTTAATGAAAATTCAGGAATAGAATTTATTTTTCTGATATCAATAGTACTTTTATTTTTTAAGAAAAAATATATGTGCTTTTCTTATTCAAGTTCTATATTAGGACTTATAAGCATTTTAGTTAATATCTTTGCAGATGTTACTAATACTGAAGTTTACTTAAATATTGATATACTAAGTTTAATGACTTTTGTTGGTGTAATGCATATAATAGAAGGATTTTTAGTTATTGTAGATGGAAGTAGGGGAGCGATTCCTGTATTTACAAATAAAGATAATAAAATATTAGGTGGTTTTGCTTATAATAGATTTTGGGCTTTACCTGTTGCAATATTTATTATTTTTTCAGGGAATTCTTCAAGTGTAATGACTACAGCTGTAGAAACACCAACTTGGTGGCCTATATTAAACAATAAAGAAACTATGTTAATATTGGCTAGTACAATAATTTCTGCAATTCCTTTTTACGGAGTTTTAAGTTATAATTCAATAACTTTTACAAAGAAAAAGAAGGAAAAAACTCTTTATTCAGGAGTTGGAATTTTAATATATGGATTAATATTATCAGTGGTTTCTCAATTAGCTGCTTACGGAATTGTTGGACAAATTATAGTTATTACTTTTGCACCAATTGGACATGAATTTATGCTAAAGATACAAGAGAAATTAGAAAAAAGGGGAAAATACATATACTATACAGATGATAGTGGTGTTTCAGTTTTAGAAGTATCTCCATATTCTTATTTTTATAGAGATGGTATAAGAAGAGGCGATAGAATAATAGAAGTAAATAATGAGAAAGCTCAATCAGAAGTTGATGTTATTAAAGTTATAAAGAAAGAATTAAGAGAGATATCTATAAAAGTAATAAGAATTTCCGGGGAAATAGTCGATTTAAAGATTATTCCAGAGAAAAATAGGTTAGGAATATTATTAGTACCTAAAATGGTACAAGATAATAAAATGTATAAAGTAGAAGAAAATAACTTTAAAAAAGTATTAGAAGAGATGAAAAAAAAGAAGTAGGATGTAACCTACAAAAAATAAATAGACAATATTCCATGAGATAATAACTGTGCAAGAAGTTCTAGATTCATAATAGCTTCTGCATCAAGTGTTTTCGTTAAACTCGCATTCGCTCAAATAAACGAACAACACTAGGATGCAGGAGCTATTATATATAATGTTGAATATATATTCTATTAAGTATAGAATATATGTAAAGTTATTATAAACATGGAGGTGAAAATATGCCGGAGTTTAAGATAGTATCAAATTTTAAACCAACAGGTGATCAGCCAAAGGCTATAGAAAGCTTAGTTGAATCAATAAAAAGAGGAGATAAGGGTCAGACACTGCTTGGAGTAACTGGATCAGGTAAAACTTATACTATGGCTAATATTATTGAAAGAGTTCAAAAACCTACATTAATTTTAGCTCATAATAAAACCTTAGCTGCACAGTTATGTTCAGAGTTTAAGGAGTTCTTCCCTAACAATATAGTAGAATACTTTGTGTCATATTATGATTATTATCAACCAGAAGCATATGTCCCGCAAACAGATACCTTTATAGAAAAAGATGCATCTATCAATGATGAAATAGATAAGTTAAGACATTCAGCTACATCAGCCTTATTAGAAAGAAGAGATGTAATAATAGTTGCATCAATTTCCTGTATATATGGACTAGGTAATCCAGAAGAGTATAAAAAATTAACAATTTCATTAAGACCAGGAATGATAAAAGATAGAAATGAAGTAATTAAAAAATTAATAGAGATACAATATGAAAGAAATGATATAGAGTTTGCTAGAGGTACTTTTAGAGTAAGAGGGGATTCTTTAGATATTATACCATCCTATTCGTCAAGCAAAGGAATAAGAGTAGAGTTTTTTGGTGATGAAATTGAAAGAATTAGAGAGTTTGATGTTGTAACAGGAAACATAATAGGGGAAAGAAATCATGTGGCTATTTCACCAGCATCTCACTTTGCTACTTCAAAAGAGGTATTAGAGAGAGCTATAAGGCAGATAGAAGATGAACTTGAAGATAGGTTAAGAGAATTAAATAGTCAAGGAAAGTTGTTAGAGGCTCAAAGATTAAGACAGAGAACTAATTATGATATTGAAATGATTAGGGAAATGGGTTACTGTAGTGGAATAGAAAATTATTCAAGAATATTAGATGGAAGAGCACCAGGAACTCCGCCTCAAACCTTACTAGATTACTTCCCTGATGATTATTTAATGTTTATAGATGAAAGTCATGTCACTTTACCTCAGGCTAGAGCAATGTATGCAGGAGATAGATCGAGAAAAACTACATTGGTGGATTATGGTTTTAGACTTCCTTGTGCTTTTGATAATAGGCCATTAAAGTTTGAGGAATTTGAAAAGAAGATAAATCAAGTTATATATGTAAGTGCTACACCAGGAGAATATGAATTAGACCATTCAACAAATGTGGCTGAACAAGTAATAAGGCCTACAGGCTTATTAGATCCAGTAATAGAAATAAGGCCAGTTGAAGGACAAATAGATGATTTGTATGGAGAAATAAGAAAAACAATAGATAAGGGTTATAGAACGCTTATAACTACATTAACAAAGAAAATGGCAGAAGATTTAACTAAATACTTATCTGATTTAGGTATAAAAACTACCTATATGCATTCAGATATAAAAACTATAGAGAGAATGGAAATTATAAGAGATTTAAGACTTGGAAAATTCGATGTATTAGTTGGAATTAACCTTTTAAGAGAAGGATTAGATATTCCTGAAGTTGCATTAGTTGCAATATTAGATGCAGATAAGGAAGGATTCCTACGTTCAGAAACATCCCTTATACAAACAATTGGTAGAGCTGCAAGAAATGCAGAAAGCAAAGTTATAATGTATGCTGATGTAATAACAAGGTCTATGGATAAAGCTATAAAAGAAACAAAAAGAAGAAGAGAGAAGCAGATTAAATACAATGAAGAACATAATATAATACCTAAAACTATTGTTAAAGATATACGAGATGTAATAGAAGCAACAAAAACAGCAGAAGAACCATCTATTTATGAAGTTATTAAGGAAGGCAATGTAGAAATTTCATCTAAGGACAAAAAGAAATTAATTAAGAAATATACAGAAGAAATGATGGAGGCTGCTAAAAATCTACAATTTGAAAGAGCAGCGGAATTACGTGATTTAATTAATGATTTAAAAGGTAAATAAATATTAAAAGAGATTGGTTATAAAAATCAATCTCTTAAATTTTATATTTGTTTTGTAAACTTTTCCATAATTGAATAGTAATGTTTCTTATGATAAAATTTAATTTAAATATAAAAATTGATTTGGGGATTTATATCAATTTTTTTATTTAAGGAGGGCTATAATCATGGAAGTAAGAATTATCAGGTACGGTACTGATGATTATCAAAAAACTTTAATTCTAAGAAATGAGGTTCTTAGGAGACCTTGGAGGCGCAGCATTTATGATGATGATTTAAGAAGTGAAGTAGATAAGGATGTCATTTTTGGGGCGTTTAAAGAGGAAGACATCTTAGGAGTTGGAACTTTAAGTCATAGTGATAATAAAAAAATAAGAATAAAATACTTAGCTGTTAATTCTAAAAATCAAGGAAAAGGAACTGGTTCTGCCATTTTAAGAGCTATGGAGAATTATGCTAGAGAATTAGGATATAAAAAGATAATTCTTGAAACAAGATTGAGTGTTAGAGAATTTTATCTTAAGAATGGTTATAGAACTACAGGTAAAATATTTATCTCAGAAGTTATACCAGTCAAACATATTAATATGGAAAAGAGAATATCATAAAAATTAAGAAATAGGGAGCCTTTAAAAGGGCTCTCTTTTTAAATGCAAAAACATAAATTGGAAAATTAAAAACATTGACAAGGATATATTAATTGACAATAATTATAATAAAATTTAGAATATAATTAGGAACATTAGTTCGAGTTTAAAAATTTATATATAGAAAAAAATATATAATATAAACAGAAAGGGATTTATTTTATGAAAGATAAAATAATAATAAAGGGAGCAAAAGTAAATAATTTAAAAAATATATCACTTGAAATTCCAAGAGACAAATTAGTTGTTTTAACTGGCTTATCTGGATCGGGAAAATCCTCTTTAGCTTTCGATACTTTATATGCAGAAGGACAGAGAAGGTATGTAGAGTCATTATCTTCATATGCAAGACAGTTCCTTGGGCAAATGGATAAGCCTGATGTAGAAAATATAGAAGGATTATCCCCTGCAATATCTATTGCTCAAAAGACTACTAGCAAAAATCCAAGATCTACTGTTGGAACTATAACAGAAATATATGATTACTTAAGACTTCTATATGCAAGGGTTGGTAAGCCATATTGTCCTAAATGTAAAATACCAATTGAACAACAAACTGTAGATCAAATTGTGGATAAAGTCATGAACTTTGAAGAAAGAACCAAAATTCAAATATTAGCTCCAGTAATTAGAGGTAAAAAAGGCCAACATGAGAAAGTTCTTGATAAAATGAAGAGAAGCGGATATGTAAGAGTAAGGGTTGATGGTTCTATTTATGATTTAACTGAAGAAGAAATAAATTTAGATAAGAATAAAAAACATAACATTGAAGTTGTAGTTGACAGAATAATTGTTAAAGAAGGTGTAGAAGCAAGATTAACAGATTCAGTTGAAGCAGCTTTAAAACTTGCTGATGGTATAGTAGTTATAAACATAATAGGAGGAGAAGATATAACTTTTAGTGAGAAGTTTGCTTGTCATGAATGTGGTATGAGCATAGATGAAATAGAACCTAGACTGTTTTCATTTAATGCCCCATATGGAAAATGTGATCATTGTGATGGACTTGGGTCATTAATGGAACTAGATGAAGATTTAATAATCCCAAATAAAGAATTGAGTATAATGGAAGGTGCTATTGCAACTTGGGGAGAAGGAAGATTAAAAGAAGACTCTTGGACTTATGCAATTTTACAAGCCTTAAGTCATGAATATGACATAGATTTAAATAAACCTGTTAAGGAGTTAAGCAGAGAGGAATTAGATTTAATTTTATATGGAACTAATGGTAAGAAATTAAATGTAACATATATTAGAGATGGAGTTAAAACTCAATATAATTATGCATATGATGGTGAAATAAATTCATTAAAGAGAAGATATATAGAGACAAATTCTAATGATATGAAAGCATATATTGAGCAATTTATGGGAAATAATACTTGCCCAAAATGTAAGGGTGCAAGATTAAATAAGGAAGCTTTAGCTGTTTTAATAGGTGATAAAAATATTTATGAATTTACAACTCTTTCGATTAAGGAGGAGCTTGAGTATATAAATTCAATAGAATTTTCTGAAAAGGACAAAAAAATCAGTGAACAGATAGTAAGAGAAATTAAAAATAGACTTACATTCTTGGTGGATGTTGGCTTAGATTATTTAGATTTAGCAAGAAGTTCAGGTACCTTATCAGGGGGAGAAGCTCAAAGAATAAGACTTGCAACCCAAATAGGTTCAGCTCTAATGGGAGTATTGTATATATTAGATGAACCAAGTATAGGACTTCATCAAAGAGATAACGATAAACTTATAGCAACTTTAAAGAAATTAAGAGATATAGGAAATACAGTTATAGTTGTTGAACATGATGAAGATACAATGAAAGCAGCAGATTATATTGTAGATATAGGCCCGAGAGCAGGAGAACATGGTGGCAAAGTAGTTGTTGCAGGAACTTTAGAAAATGTAATGAACTGTGAAGAATCAATAACAGGCCAATATTTAACTGGGAAGAAAAAGGTAGAAGCTCCAAAGGAAAGAAGAAAGGGAAATGGTAATTTAATAAAAATCAAAGGAGCAAAGGAAAACAACTTAAAAAATATAAATGTATCAATACCTTTGGGAACTTTAACAACAGTTACAGGTGTTTCTGGTTCAGGAAAGAGTACTTTAGTTAATGAAATTCTCTATAAGGGATTAAATAGGATAATAAATAAAAGTAAAAATCCAGTTGGAGATTATAAAGAGATATTAGGATATGAAAATATAGATAAAATAATAGATATAGATCAAAGTCCTATAGGAAGAACTCCAAGATCAAACCCAGCTACATATACAGGAGTGTTTGATATAATAAGAGATTTATTCTCTACAACAACTGAAGCTAAAATGAGAGGATATAGTAAAGGTAGATTTAGCTTTAATGTAAAAGGAGGAAGATGTGAAGCTTGTTCTGGAGATGGTATAATAAAAATTGAAATGCAATTTTTATCTGATGTTTATGTTCCTTGTGAAGTATGTAATGGAAAAAGATATAATAGAGAAACTTTAGAAGTAAAATATAAAGGTAAAAATATTGCTGATGTTTTAAATATGACAGTAGAGGAAGCATTGGAATTCTTTGAAAATATACCAAGAATAAAGAATAAGCTTGAAACATTATATGATGTAGGCCTTGGATATATAAGATTAGGTCAGCCTTCGACACAGTTATCGGGAGGAGAAGCTCAAAGAATAAAATTAGCTGCTGAATTATCAAAAAGAGGTACAGGAAAAACTCTTTACATTCTTGATGAACCATCAACAGGTCTTCATATAGATGATGTAAACAGATTAATAACTATACTTCAAAGATTAGTAGATGCAGGTAATACAGTAGTAGTTATAGAGCATAATTTAGATATAATAAAATGTGCTGATTATATAGTAGACTTAGGACCAGAAGGCGGAGATAAGGGTGGAACTATAGTTGCAACTGGAACTCCAGAAGAAATAATTGAGGTGGATCAGTCTTATACAGGTAAATATCTTAAGAAAATCCTAAGATAATTATAAGATTAAGCCAGTTGTTATTTTTATTTAATTATTTTAATATATAATGATAGTATAATAACTAATTAGAGGTGAAAAGATGGATTTTTCGAAGGTTATAAGACTGGTTTTTGGAATAGCGTTTATAGTAATACTTTATTTCATTATTTTTTATGCTTTAAAGATAATGTATAAGGATGTAAAAAGTGGTGGAAGAAAAAGACCAAGTTCTACTAAAAGAAACTATGGAATAGAAGTTGTTAGTGTAGGAGAAAATTCAAATTTAGAAGAAGGATCTATTTTATTACTAAGAGATGTAATTACCATAGGAAGAAAAGAAGGTAATACGATAAGACTTAGTGATCAATATGTATCTGGAAATCATGCTGAAATTAAACTTAAAAATAATGAAATAATTATTAGAGATTTAGAAAGTACCAATGGTATTTTTGTTAATGATGTAAAAATAAAAGAATATTTTAAATTGCGAGCAAACGATAAGTTTAGGATAGGTAGTGCAATATTTAAAGTTATTAGATCAGATAAGAATTAGGAGTATAAATATGAATAAATTAAAGTTAGAAAAAAGAGTGCTTAAATTAATTTATTTATTATGTATTTTAATATTTACTAATTTGGCACTACTTGAAAAGCCTTTAAACAAGAATGCAGTTTTTATAGGATTAGGTCTTTGTCTTATAATAGGTTTTTCTCATTATTTAATAAGAAGATTTTATCCAAATGGAGATAAATTCTTATTTATATTTTCAAGTATATTAGCAGTTATTGGAGTGGCTGTACTATTTAGAATAGATCAAAGTATGGCAATTAAACAATTGTTATGGGCAATATTAGGAATAACTGCTTACATAGTTATTTCAGTAGCTCTGCCTAATATGAGTAAGTTTGCAGAGTACAGGAAAATATATATGATTATAACTTTAATCCTTATGCCAATGGGATTGATTTATGGACTTATATTCAATGTTGAAACAAATGGGGCAATGAATTGGGTATATTTTGGCCCCTTTGGATTTCAACCTTCTGAATTTGGGAAAATATCTTTAATTTTATATTTAGCTTCTTCCTTGAAAGATTATGAAAGTAAAAATAATATAAAAGCAGATTTCAAACAGCTTATAGTACCAGCTCTAATTGTAATGTATTCTTTAGTATGTATGGTTCTTCAAATAGACTTAGGGTCTACACTTATATTTTTTGGTATAGCAGTTACTATGCTTTATATAGCAACATCTAAGAAGAAATATGTGTTTACATGTCTTGGTCTTTCAATAGTAGGAGCTATAGGTGCATATGGGGTATTTAGTCATGTTAAAAGAAGAGTTATGGTATGGCTTGATCCTTGGAAGTATGCAAATGATGAAGGTTATCAGATTGTACAAGGTTTATATGCAATAGCATCTGGTGGATTATTTGGAGTTGGATTAGGTAATGGATTTCCAGATTTAATATTTGCAAGCGAAAGTGACTTTATTTTTGCTGTAATATGTGAGGAATTTGGAATAATATTTGCAGTAGGAATTATGATATTATACTTCCTTCTATTTTATAGAGGAATTAGAATAGCTTTTGTTACTAGTGATAAATTTAGTCAATTGTTGGTAGTTGGCTTAAGTACAATGATTGCATGTCAAACATTAGTTATTATAGGGGGAATATTCACTGTAATACCACTTACAGGTATAACATTACCCCTTATAAGCTATGGAGGAAGTTCAATGCTCTCAATGTTCTTTGCACTAGGAATGTTACAAAAGGTATCAGAGGAAAATTAAATAAGGAGGAAGCCATGAATTCTCTAGCAAAAAATGTTAAAAATGTAATGATAATATTTCTTTTTTGCTTTATAGCATTGATATCCTATATAGCATATTTTCAAGTATTTAAAGGACCTGATATAGCAGCAGATTCAGGTAATAGAAGACTTTGGGCAAAAAGAAATGAAGTAATAAGAGGAACTATTTACGATAGAGATGGTAATCCTATTGTTACTAGTGCAAGAATTGACGAATATAATCAAAGTAGAGATTATGCATATGGAGACTTATATGTTCATGCTTTAGGTTATATAGATGAAAGATATGGTATTACAGGTTTGGAAGAAGAATTTGATGAAGAATTATCAAAATATAATAGCTTTACAAATAGTTTTAGAAGTCTGCTAAAGGATTTTGATTTAAAAAGTGCAATAGAAAATAGAAATGAAGAAAAAGTAGGAAATGGTATAATTACAACCTTGGATTATGATCTTCAAAGAATTGCCTATGATGCTTTAGGAGATAGAAAGGGCTCAGTGGTTGCTTTAAATCCTAAAACTGGAGAAATTCTTGCTATGGTATCTAAACCTACTTACGATCCAACTAATTTAGAAGGAGCAATGGAAGATGCTAATAGCGGAGAAGATACTGAAAGCAGGTTGTTAAATAGAGCCTTATATGGAATATATCCTCCGGGATCTGTTTTTAAAACTGTAACTTTAGCTGCGGCTATTGAAAATGATCCGGCTGTAACAGCTAGAATTTTTGATGATCAAGGCAAGATTACATTTGAGGATGGAATAGAACTTAACAACTTTATGAAGCAGGCTCATGGAAGTCTAGACTTAAAAACTGCTTATAGAGTATCAAGCAATGTTGTATTTGGAACTTTAGCCATGGAAATGGGTAACGATAAATTAAAGGAAGTTGCAGAAAGGTTTGGCTTTAATGCAAGAATACCAGGAGTAGGTGTATCTATATCACAAAGTACTTTTCCGAAGTTAGGAGAATATGAATTAGGGAATATAGCTCAAAGTGGTATTGGTCAAGGGAGTGTGGCTGTAACCCCTATGCAGATGGCTATTGTTGCAGCAACTGTTGCAAATGATGGAGTTTTAATGCAGCCTAAATTAGTTAATAAAGTTATCGATAAAGATGGAAATACTATAAAGGAAATAGAAAATAAAGCACTTAAGAGTGATGTGATTTCAGCAGATATAACGGCTATTATAAAAGAATATATGAGTTATTTAGTTTCTAATAATATATATAGATGGCCATATTTTGATGGAACTAATGCAGGGGGAAAAACAGGAACAGCAGATTATATGGAAAACGGAGTAGAGGCAATTCCTCATGGATGGTTTATATCAATAGCACCAGTTGATGATCCTAAAATTGCAGTTGCGGTTATAGTTGAAAATGGAGAAAGTGGGGCAGGTTCTGCTGCAGATATTGCATCACAGGTGGTGCGGCAAGCAGTGCTTGGCAATTGATAGTTGAAAATCTAAAATATATAAATAGAGATAAGAACAATTTTTCTTGTTTTTATCTCTATTTTTTACTTTTCAATCAATTATCCATAGCTAATTATTAACTGAATAAGGTTTTGATTCATATATTAAAATGTAAAATCATTTAAATTTTTAAATACAAGAGAAAAAATTTATGATTAAGGAGAAGGATATATGTTTAGATTTGAAGAATTAGAAGTAGATGGATGCTATTTAATAACCCCTATGGTTTTAATGGAAGATAAATGTGATTTTATAAAAATATTTAATAATACACAGTTTAATATTTATGGATTAAGTACAGAATTTAAAGAGGAGTGCTATGCAATTGCAAAACCAGGTGTAGTTAGAGGAATGCACTTCCAGAGACCTCCAGAAGCACATGATAAATTAGTTACATGCTTAAGTGGTTCAATTCAAGATGTTGTAGTAGACTTAAGAAAAAAATCAAGAACCTTTGGGAAATATACTGTGATAGAGTTAAACGAAAATAATAGAAACATTATATATATTCCAAGTGGTTGTGCTCATGGTTATTATATAAAAGGAGAAAAAAATGCTATAATCTATTATAAAGTTACAAAACCCTATATCTTAAGTTTAAGAGATGGAATTCATTGGTCATCACTAAATATACCTTGGGAATTTTTAGATAAATATGAAGTAGAAGTTGAAGAAGAAGATGAAAAATGGCCAAGATTCGAAGAGTTTGAATCACCGTTTTAGGTAAAAGTACCTTTTGCAGTTCACAATTCACAGTGTACAGTATGCATTATGAATTGTGAATTGCAATAAAATTCCTTTTGTTTACTTAAGATTAAAATGTTAAAATTTATATACAAAGGAAAAGCTTTATGGAGGAGTGTAATGTTTGATTTTGAGTACCATTTGAAAAACTTACCAGAGAAGCCTGGAGTTTATTTAATGAAGAATTCTC
>Ga0209537_1001082_pt1 | contig 31728 bp, 25 predicted proteins | sample BioPla4DNA1_FD_187698 | JGI IMG/M metagenome (GOLD analysis project Ga0209537, IMG submission 187698) | Biogas fermentation microbial communities from Germany - Plant 4 DNA1 (SPAdes) (version 2) | ecosystem: Engineered > Bioreactor > Anaerobic > Digestate | place: Bielefeld, North...
TGACAGCACAACTGTAGAAGCCGACATTCACTATCCTACCGATGCAAGCCTGCTTGCTGACGGCATTAAAGCCGTTAGCAAAACGATCAAGAAGCTGAAAAAATCCGGTGAGGAAGCGGCCCAGGATTTCAGGGATCGTACCCGTAGTGCCAAAAAAAGAGCATTTAAAGCCAGCAACGCCAAGGGTAAAAAAGACCAGATTAACAAAATCACTTCTGAACTTGTAGAAATTGCTGAAAAGGTTGTTGGCTCTGCTAAAAAAATCAAAGACCGGCTGGAAGATGGGCACCTGGGAACAAAACTTGGGCGGCAGACAGAAATTCTTGAGCAGGTTATCCAGCAAACCAAAGAAGTATTGACAGGTAACACTCACATTCCAGATAGGGTGGTAAGTATTTTTGATCCCGAGGCCAGGCCCCTAAAAAGGGGGAATCGCAGGGTTCCTGTAGAGTTTGGTCGTAAACTTTGTCTTACTGAGACTGAAGAGCGCATAATCACCGGCTATGATCTGAAAAACGGTAATCCTTCTGATACGGAACTTTTGTTTCCCGCTATTGAGAAGCACATTAATGTAACAGGTAAGCTCCCTTGGGCGATAGCAGCCGATGCCGGATTCGCTTCTGCAGAGCATAAAGAAACATTAATTGCTATGGGCGTCAAAAGAGTAGCCCTGAGATTGCGTGGCCGCAAGAAAGAGTATGAAAAGGAAAGTTGGTATAAACGTTTGCAGCGTTTTAGAGCCGGCATAGAAGGTACTATCAGTCTGCTCAAACGGAAGTATGGGCTGAAAAGGAGCCTCTACAAAGGTACTGCCGGTAGTAGGCAATGGGTAGGATTTGGAATTATGGCCTACAACCTACAAAGAATTGACCAACTGGTATAGCAAATTAGCAAAATTGCCGGTAGGTAATAGCTTCGGCTAAGAAAATTTTAGGTTATTGGTTGTGAATATAGTTTTCAAAGAACAGTTTTTCAGGTGAAACTAATTACATAATACGACAAATGAGAAGAATTTCCTTGTTAAATTATGCATTTTAACAAAAAATTTTATAATACGGCACCATTTACAACCAACATATTTATTTTTTCGAAAAAAAGGCTCTAATCAAGGCCCTTCCTTTTCATTTTTATGGATATGATTTTATTGCCGCCCAAAAAGGGACAGGAGGATATAATTCATGATGCTTAAATATCTTAAAGCAATCGCTTGCGGTAAAGACAAACAATGCGAAAAGCTCGTCGCGGCCTATCAGCAGAACCTGGACGAGCTCCTCGATTATATGACGTTCTTAAAGATTGTTTGGGAATAGCGGGGTAAACAGGCCTTTACCCCGCTATTCGGCTTAGGCAAGGGCAAAACGCCAGCGGCCTTCCTCATAGCGGACTAATCCTTGCCGTGCTGTATTATTAAGATGCCTGGATATATCAGACTGATTCAGGCCTAAAACCTCGGAGATTTCCCTGGTTGAAAGAGATCTTTCCCTCAGCAGCAGCATAATTTGACTTATAGCCAGTTTGTCTCCAATTAAATCGTCATACAACCTGGCAAACTCTTCACTGCCATAAAAAGCTTCGTATTCTTCCATTGTCTCAAACTGTAATCTCAGCCTCTCATTGATGGCTACCCTAATGTAGGGTATCAGCCTGGTAATTGCGTTAAGCTTGAACTCCAAATTGATTTCCGATATCCTTTCGCCTTTGCCTAAAGGGCCTAAGCTCTCTATCTCCCTGCCAAATTCATTCATAACATTGGCAAACCGGATTCCTTCGCCGGCAGATACCCATTCAATCCTCAATCTTTTCGGGTTTATCCCCATATGTTCCATTATTTTCTTCACAACAAGCACCATATTTAACGCATAGTAATTTCCATGAGTGATGTAATGACAGTCGCTGAGATGGCAACCTCCGATAAACATACCGTCTGTTCCGTTTGAGAAAGCCCGGAAGATATGTTTCATGTCGACTCTGGCTGAGCACATGATCCTTATCAGCCTGATATAAGGGGGATATTGAAAACGGGAAACCCCGCAAAGATCCGCGCCTCCGTAACAGCACCAATTGCATATCATCCCAATGAGCTTTGGTGTAAATTTAGAATCATTACTCATATCGTTGTCTAACCCTCCCCTAGAAAATAAGTTTTCTCCTCGAAAGTAAAACCAGCTTGCCTGCATTTATACTTTGAACCGCGCATCAATTTGGTTTAATAGCTGTTGATCGGTATAGTGTTTTAATTGTATAGCTCCTGTGGGACAGATTGAGTTGCAGAGGCCGTCCCCCTTACAAAGAATAGGATTAACTAAAGCCTTTCTGCCCCGCGGCGTCTCATAAAATTCAATAGCACCATACTTACAGGCTGCGATACATGCTCCGCAGGAAAGACAGTTTTCCTCGTCCACACTGCAAACAGAGCCGGAGGCAGTGAATGTATCATGGGAAAGAAGCGTTAAGACCCGGCCGGCAGCTCCATAAGCCTGGCTGACGGTTTCCGGTATGAGCTTAGGATAATGAGCCATCCCGCACATGTAAACACCTTCCGCACCAAAGTCAACAGGCCTTAATTTGGCATGGGCTTCCTGGAAGAATTCATCCGGGCCCAAGGTTACTTTAAAAAATTGAGATATTTCCTTTCTGTCTGCAGAGGGAACAACAGCAGCAGCCAAAGCAACTATATCCGCGTTTATTTCCAGCTTTTTACCTAAGATGTAATCCGGAACAATAACCTTTAGGACAGGCCGGCCTTCTTCATCCGCGGCGGCCTCTACCTGAGGTTGGTCATCCGGCTCATAACGGATAAACCTTACCTCTTTGCCTGCCGCTTCCCGGTAATAATCTTCTTTAAACCCATATGTTCTCATATCACGGAAAAGAATGTAGACATCCATCCCGGGATTTATTTCTTTTAGTTTAAGCGCATTTTTAATCGATTCGCTGCAGCATATCCGGCTGCAGTAGTTTCTATCTTCATTTCTGCACCCTACGCACTGGATCATCACGAGGCATTCCGCTCCTGTAATCTTTTCATTCCCTTTAACGATCAGTTCCTCCAGCTCCAGGTGGGTCATGACCCTGTCATCTTTTCCGTACAGGTATTCGGTAGGCTTGTACACTTCAGCCCCTGTGGCGATGACGGTTGCTCCATGTTTAATCTCCAGATCCCTTCCTCCGGAATTTATCCTGGTTGTAAAATTCCCCACATAACCGGTAGCCTCTGTGATAACCGTATTAGTATAGACATGTATCAGGGGGTTCTGATATACCTTTTTGATAAGATCACGTAAATAGGCCTGAACATCGAGCCCTTCCAGAGTGTAATGTATTTTTCGGGCTGCCCCCCCCAGCTCTGCTTCTTTTTCCAGCAGATAAACATCATGACCCTGGTTGGCTATGGAGAGAGCACAGGTCATGCCGGCCACCCCCCCGCCGACCACCAAGGCTCTCTTATCAACGGGCAGATCGAATTCCTCTAACGGCTCTAAATGGCAAGCCCTGGCCACCGCCATACGGATAATATCCTTTGCTTTTTGATTGACCGCGTCCTGTTCTTTGGAGTGGACCCAGGAGCAATGTTCTCTGATATTTGCCATATCAAAACAATACTGGTTAATCCCCGCCTCCCGAAGAGTGTCCCGGAACAGGGGCTCGTGGGTCCTGGGTGTACAGGCGGCGACAACCACCCGGTTAAGCCCTCTTTCCTGGATATCCTTGGCCAACATGGCGGCTGATTCACTGGAGCAGATAAAGAGATTTTCTTCAGCGTGAACAACATGAGGCAAGGTTAAAGCATACTCAACGGCGGAAGGAACATTTACAACCCTTCCGATATTAGCTCCGCAGTGACATACATAGACACCAACTCGGGGCTCCTCTCCCGAGATGTCCCTTTCCGGCGGATAGATTCTTTCTTTAGAGAGATTTCCTCGCCGGTAGGAAAGAAGTTCACCGCACTGGGAACCGGCTCCGCTGGCGGTCATCACCGATTCGGGGATATCCAGGGGACCCTGAAAAGCGCCGCTGACGAATATTCCCGGGCGAGAGGTCTCCATGGGATTAACAGGGTTGACTTTACAGAATCCATGGGCATTGAGCTCAATTCCGAACGTTTCGGCCAGCCTTTTAAAATCCGCAGGAGGAGTCAAGCCAACTGATAAGACCACCATTTCGAATTCTTCCTCTTTGACTCCGTCATCCGCGGTAGAATACCGGACCATAATATTCTTGGTTTCCGGATCTTCTCTTACTATGGATGAATAACTTCTAATAAAGCGAACCCCGGGAAGGTTCTCCGCCCTCTGGTAGAACCTTTCAAAATCTTTCCCATAGGAACGTATATCATTATGAAAGATAGTGCACTCGGTTTCAGCATCATGGTCTTTCGCCAGAATAACCTGCTTTTGCGTATAGGTGCAGCATACGGCCGAACAGTAGCTGTTGCCGCCCGGCGTAACCTGCCTGGAACCGACGCAGTGAATCCAGGCGATTTTACGGGGGTGTTTCTTGTCGGAAGCGCGCCGTATCTCGCCTTCGTATGGCCCTGTGGCGCAGAGCAGCCGTTCAAAGTCCATACTGGTTACCACATTCTCAAACTCGCCGTAGTGATATTCATCCCTCAGCTTAGGGTCATACGGCTCATAACCCGGAGCCAGGATGATAGCCCCTACTTTTACTTCTATCGTCTCAGCTTTCTGAGTAAAATCTATGGCGTCGGATTGACAAACTCCCTGGCAAATGGTACATGTTTTGTCCTGAAGATAAAGACAGCTTTCATCGATATAAGGTTTAAGGGGAATTGCCTGGGCAAAGTAGATATGGATAGCTTTGTTCTTCGATATTCCTTGATTAAACTTATCGGGGTATACGGCCGGGCAATATTCTACACAAACAGTACAACCGGTACATTTGCTCTCATAAATATACCTGGGCTTTTTAGTCAGCGTTACCCTGAAGTCTCCGGCTTTCCCCTCCACCTTCTCAACCTCTGTATAGGTTATGATCTCTATATTGGGATGCCTGTCACATTCCACAAATTTAGGGGATTCAATACACATGGAACAATCATTGGTAGGAAAGGTCTTATCAAGCTGGGCCATATGACCGCCGATGGTCGGGGCACTGTCAACCAGATAAACCTTAAAACCTGCCGTGGCAAGATCAAGAGCCGCTTGAATACCGCTGATCCCTCCGCCGACGACCATCACATCTCCGAAATTACTGCCTGTAAGATTTCTAACAAGCTGATCTCCAATTCTTTCTGCTTCTTTTTCCATTTATCTCCATCCTTATCAGTTTTATTTACCCGCAATAATAAAAATAAGAAAGCGGGTTTACCGTCGTAACCCGCTAAAATTCTATCAAATGACCTGAAATTTTCCCAATACATTATTTCTATTTCCTTAATGGGATGTATCGTCGATATCTATTCAGTTTTTGAAGGAATAATAGAAAGTAAAAAGGCTAGTCCTTTAATTGAAGTTCCACGTTATTTAGACTTACCGCGTAATTCCTCCAACACTTGGGCTAAACCCGTGTAAATAGCTGAAAAACCGCAAATAATCCCTTCATATCCGGCAATTTTCGTGATTGCCATATTGCCTGTCCAGTCCCCCGCGGCAAGCAGGAAAAACAATATGGCCAGAGACCCAAACACAAATTGAAGACGCGGATTTATTTTAAGCGTTCCAATAAACATAACCGCTGTAAACAAACCCCACATAAAAAGATATGCTCCCATAGCAACGCTGTCAGCAGGATCTCCCCATGCTCCTTTAGGGATAACCAGTAAACCGACTAATGAAAGCCAGAAAAGTCCATAGGAAGTGAAGGCGGTAGTACCGAATGTATTGCCCTTTTTCCATTCCATTATTCCGGCAATAATCTGTGCTATCCCGCCATAAAAGATACCCATTGCCAAGATCATGCTGCTCATTCCAAAAAAGCCAGCATTGTGCAGATTGAGAAGCACTGTCGTCATTCCAAAACCTAATAATCCAAGGGGAGCCGGATTAGCTGTGGAATCCGCCATAGTGATAATTGATTTATTAGATTTTCCTTGCATATTTCATCCTCCATTATTAAATTTAAATTTAATCAAAAATAACGACCTGCAAGGTTGTGCCTGTCCCTTAAAAAAATAATTCCGACTGTATTTTTTGAGAATAACAAATGTCATAAATTTTTTACTCTGTTGACGAATAAAACACAGCCCCTTTGATTATTTTGCGGGTTTTTTCACCACCCCCTTTTCTTATTGGCCTTTTATTTGCAGGTCTGACCTTTTTTTATCTTACCATATCTTATTACCAAAAGGTATTATAGCCGGAAAATCAAAAAACGTCCACGGTGTTGCCCTTTTAAATATATTTTCACAAGTAAGCCGTATAAAAGGGCTTTTGATGTTGTTCTTTATTGTTATACTGGATATAAGGCGGCAAAAAGAAGGCTTAAAGGAATCGCCACAAAAATTCCCGGAAGGAGATTGCCTACTTTAATTTCTTTTATTTGAAGAATATTCAAGCCGATGCCGACAATCAACAAACCTCCGGTTGCACTCATTTCCGTAATAATTGGCTGGGAAAGAACATTCTGCAATAAACCGGCCGCCAGGGTAATTGCTCCTTGATATAAAAGCACCGGAATTGCGGAGGCTAATACCCCGGCTCCCATGGATGTGGCAAACACAATTGCAGTAGTGCCGTCTATCAACGACTTGACCATCAGGATGCTATGGTTTCCTTTAATTCCGCTTTCAATGGCTCCCGTTATGCTCATCGCCCCTATACAATAGATCAAGCTCGCGCTGATAAAGGCTCTGGTAAAACGTCCATCTTCACCGCTTATGAATTTATTTTCCATCCAGGTTCCAAAGCTTTTTAATTTTTTCTCAATATCAATCCATTCTCCGATAACTCCGCCGATAACGAGTGAGCCAATCACAACAAGAGAATTATTTGTCTGTAAAGCCATATCAATTCCGACCAGAAGCACGGCCAGGCCTAAGCCCTGCATTATCGTTGAATTCATTTTTTCCGGCATGGCATGGCCAAACAGAAGGCCCAAAGCCCCGCCCAAAATTATTGCTGTAGCGTTGACAATTGTCCCCAGCATGTTCAATTCCCCTTTAGCTTAAGAGAAACCCTGTTTTATTTCGGGAACGAAAAAGGACATAATTTACCACCGGCCTACCAAATTTCTGCTTTAAGCCAAAATTACTCTGGCATCCAAAGCTGCCACCCGGCCATCAAAGGCCAGTAGAGGGTTTAAGTCTATTTCCGAAATGGCCGAATTTTTCAGCACCAGCTCTGAAAGAGCAGCCAGACAATTAATCAACAAATCCATATCCACAGCTTTAACACCCCTGGCCCCTTTCAGCATCTTACTTACTTTTGTTTCCTCGATCATTTCCCTTGCTTCCTCCCTGCTTAGAGGCGGGATTCTTAAGGAAATATCGTTTAATATTTCCGTAAAGATTCCCCCGGCTCCAAAAGCCAGTACAGGACCAAATACCGGGTCCCTTTTACAACCGAGCAAAAGCTCAATTCCACTGGGCAAATGTTCCTGAATAATCACCCCAGAAAGACGTGCACCCGGCTGCTTTTGTTCGATTTCCGCATACATAGCCGAAAAAGCTTCTTCAAGCTGCCGGCTGTTTTCAATATTGAGCCTTATCCCGCCAACATCCGACTTATGAATAATGTCCGGGCTTACGATCTTCATCGTTACAGGGTAGCCGATCTTGTTGGCGAGCGCTAAAGCCTCCCCGATGTTCTCTGCCCGGCCCCAGCGGGCTACGGGAATACCGTATGCTTCCAGAAGGCTCAGAGCGTCGTCCTGGGACAAGTTGCCCGTTTTACCGGCGAGAAGCCGGGCCGCATCCCCGCTTTGCCGGTGAGGCAAAACAAGTTCCTTATGCCTGCGCACTTTCTTTTTAATCAGGTGGTGATATTTATAAAGCGCTGCGAGGGCCCTGGCAGCGCGTTCAAGGGTAAAATAATACGCCACTGTATTGTCTTTTTCCAATTCTTCTTCATAATAGCGGTAGTTATTGCCACAGGAGGAAACAACTACCGGCTTATCGGGATATTTACCTGCTATCTCCCGTATATCTCCCGAGACGTCCAAAAAATCTTCATCAGTAGTTAAAAAGGAGCCGGTCATGCAAATTACAGCATCAACCTGCGGATCTTGCAGGAACGCTTCCAAAATGCGGCGGTAGCAATTCTGGTACCCGTGAAACATGGCGGCAGGCCACATATCCATTGGGTTAGTGCAATGCGCCCATTTGGGAAATAACACTTCGAGCTGCTCTAAAGTGGCCTTTGTGGGGACGGCAATTTCCAGTCCGAAGCGGATGCAGGCATCTGCGGCCATTACTCCTGCCCCGCCGGATATTGATACTATCCCGATCCGGTTTCCCTTAATACCGTTAAAGGTACAGAAAGCTTTACTTAGATCGCCCATCTCCTCAGCATCCGCCACCCGGAGCAAACCGCACTGTTTAAAAGCAGCGTCAAAAACCCTGTCCTCGCCGGACAGCTTGCCCGTATGGGAACTCGCGGCCAGCGATCCGGCGGGGGTGCTTCCCGTTTTATAGATAATCACTGGTTTCAGCGCCGCAGCATCTTTAGCCGCCTCCATAAACCTGGTCCCGTCACTCAGGCTCTCCATGTGGATATTGATTACTTTAAGACGGGGATCCCGCGCCAGGTGGCCGATCACGTCCGTGACGCTAATATCGGTGGTATTGCCGGAATCAACAAGTATTCCTATGCCGGTGCATAGCTGGGAGGCGCCTAAATAGAAAGTTCCTGTTTGGCAAGTAATCCCAATCGGTTTAATGGGATTAATAAAATCAATAAACGAGGTGCAAAAATTATGATAGTTGTTAACAATGCCCAGGGTGTTGGGCCCGAGCACCCGAATGCCGTTTTTTGCTGCTATGTCAAGGAGCTCTTGCTGCATTAAAATGCCTTCTTCATCCCCGTCAAAAAAGCCCTGGGCGACGATGATCACAATTTTAACCCCTTTTGCGGCGCATTGTTTAAAAAGCTCAATAACCGCGTCACGGGGTGCACAAATAACCGCCAGGTCCGGCACTTCCGGCACTTCCAGCAGGGAGGTAAAGGCACGGCACCCCAAAATTTCTCCTCCCTTTGGATTAACCGGATAAATGCGCCCCTTATAGCCCCGTTTAAGCAATACTTCCAGAGCGCTGTTACTGCCCCGGCCTGTCCGGCTGGTAACTCCGACAAGTGCAATGGACTCCGGGGCGGTTAACTTTTTGTAATCGCTGTCTGGCAGCATTTATGAGGACCTCCTTAAATTAAGCAATTTCTTTTATTTACTCTTTAACAGTTGTTAACATGATATTCCCATCTTATCAATTACAAGAAAAAAAGTCAGCCCCCACGTTGCTTCTATATAAAGTAAAGCTTACATTCCCAACTGGTTACAAATGGTTAACACCTTTTTCAAAGAAAAGCCCCGGCACGTTCATCAGCCGGGGCTTGCCTGTGTACCAGCTTCTTTTCCCTTGTCTTTTTATTCTTCCGTTATTTCCATCTTCTTCATCATCTGTTCCAAAAACTCTTCCTGAGTAATGGCACCGCTTACATCGGGAATCTTGACTTCTCCACCAAAATCATACAGCTCGAAATCCCCTGACATTGCCATTTCAAAGCTAACCGCGCCTTCAGGGCTTATGGTCTCATCCAGTTCATACTTCATTTCCATATTAAAAATCATGCGATCTGTTAACAATGTCTCTTTGTTAATATAAGTATCCACATAATAGTTTATCTCCATCGTGGCATAAAGCTGCTCGAGCACCTGCTCAAATCCATCCATAGAATCTGCCATTTCTGCTTCATCTTGCCCGGCAGTTCCCTTAAGGCCGGACAGCAGGCCGCTCAGATCAAAATCAGCCATAAACTCCGTCAATATTTTTTTAAATGTAGCGCTATCAACATAGTTGCAGATTGTATAGTATTCTTGCCCGTTAAATTCAGCATCATCCCCAAAAACATAAAGGATCCCAAACTTGCGCATCATCTCCAAGGATTGCTGGGGAGTTGTCTGCAGCATGCCGGTAAGTTTTTCCATCATATCCCCGTCCAGCAGATCCTGAACTATCCACTGATCGGACAGGGGCGTTTTTTGATAAATTTTGTTTTCCGTCCACACCATTTCAGTGCTCATTTCCCCGCCAAGTAAGGCTGAGCCTTAGTTTAAAGTTGTTATTAAACATATAACCCCTTTACAATATTAGACTGCAATTTGTTTAGTTAGGTTCTTTCAATTTTTATTTTATTCTTCTTCCCCTAGCATCAGTCTTTCCAGCTGAAGTGGTTCAATGTATTCTCCATTCCGGTATACACGCATGTTGCCTCCGGAAATTTCATCTATCAGAGCCACATGTTGATCTTCGCCGACTCTTCCAAATTCAAATTTGATATCATAGAGTTCCAACTGTTTTTTAGCCAGTTCCCTTTTAACAATTTCTCCAATTTTCCTGGTTAACTCAACCAATGTCGTATATTCTTCTTTGGTCATTATCTTTAGCATCTCAAGGGCATCAACTGTTATCAAAGGATCATTCCTATCGTCATCTTTTAAGGTTACTTCCACGTACCCGTCCAGCGGATCCCCTTCATTACAATACTTGCCATAGCGCTTATAAAAACTGCCCACTGCCCTATATCTTAAAATCACTTCTACGCCCTGTCCAAACATTTTTGCAGGTTTTACAGTCATGGTTGCTTGATCAATATCCGCGTCCACAAAGTGAGTCGGGATACCGGCCTTATTGATTAGTTCAAAAAAGAATTTTGTGAGCCGAAGTCCGGCTCTTCCGGCACCTTCAATGGACAGTCCGACTGTATTTGCACCCGGGTCAAATACTCCGTTTGTTCCTGTGACATCATCCTTAAATTTTAGCAGATAATTGCCGTCTTCTTTGCGATAGACATCTTTAGTTTTACCCTTGTAAATCCTTTCCAAAAAGCACACCCCTTTAATCGTAAATTGCACCGGTTAATCTACTCCCATATTACCAGTTAAACGAGAAAAAGTCAGCCCATGGATATTTTCTCCAGAGTCCTAAAAGAACAATCCTGGTTTTTAGGAGTACTGCCCATGGATATGCCGAAGATAACCGGTACCGGCCAAATTGCTTGTAACGTCTGCATCTTTCTGATGAAATAAAAAACGGATTACCGCCTTGAAATACTTTAATCACAAAATGTTGGACAGATACGTAATATATACAATATATAATATATTTTTCTTTTATAAAGGAGAGAGAGCAATGACCGGGATTGCACCAGGGGCGTTTGTGCAGAAGTCGCTTGGCCTCAATTTGTTTTTCCTGCGTATTATGAAAGAACACTCTTTCTTCCTTCAAGCAGCCTTTGTTCCCAAGAATGGTAACCTGGCCGCGAGGGCAGATAAATTCAGACATGACTTCGAAGAGTTGCTGGAGGAAGCTGTTGAGTTGGCAGACGGTAACGTTAGCAGGGTAGTTTTAGATTCAGGTGAGATAGTAACCGACAAGACAATTGAAGCCGAAAAAAAGACACAATTCTTATCAGGAGCCGCATTTAATACTCGCCTGACCCGAAGAGAAACTCGGTTAAAATTCGGACCCGGAGATCCTGATTTGGCAAGGCAGGTGGAAAAATTTAATGACCGGGTCATCGCAGAAACCGCGGCCCTGGTCGATTTCAAAACTGAGATTCTAAAAGACATGCTCGAATGCCGCCTTTTTACCTGGAATTTCCCCCTGCTGATCGAGCATATCAGGCGTGAAGCGCAGTTTTTCATCGCACATCTGCAAAGGCTGCAAAATGGAATCACCTTGGATCCCACCGAAGAAATCATTCAGGAAAAGGTGTTTTGGGATCGTATCATGGCAGAACACTCTTTATTCATCGCTCATTTGCTGGATCCCACCGAAAAGAACCTGATCATGACTGCAGATAATTTTGCTCGTCAGTTTTTCGGTCTAGAAAGCCGTGCCAAACAGGTAAAGCAGACAAATTCGCGGTTGCCGGATCAGCTGTTAGATGACGAAATAAGAGCGACCGGAGAACTTAGGGATTTCAAAAGTGCGGCCAACGATATGATTCTCGCCTGTAGGATCAGGTCTATCATAATACCATTGCTGGCTGATCATGTCTTGCGCGAGGCGAATCATTTCTACGCAATACTAACCCAGTATTACAACCAATGATTGTTTGCACTGGGGGAATACTGAAAGTTGAGAAACAGAGTTCAGGCAATAAGTTGCCCATACTTTTTAAGCCGATCGCAAATGTCGGCTTTCTTTTATTTATTGCTGATGGGGGGTTGCCCGGCTCTGACATCCGGCAGGGTAAAGGCGAGGACAATCCCCAAAACCGGAAGCAGGCTGATAATGTTCATGGTAAAGGGCAAGCCTGCGTAATCAGCGATGGCACCAAGTATTGTGACCCCGATGGAGCCCATACCAACTCCAAAGCCCAGCAACAGGCCTGAAGCCAATCCGACGTTATGCGGCAAAAGCCTTTGTCCGAAAACAACTGTAGTGGAAAAGGTCGAAATCACTGAGAGGCCGCAAATAAAAGCCAATACGGGTATCCAATAGCCGTTTAAGTTCAAAAAGGGATAGATCGCCACTAACGATACAACCATGGAGACCAACAGACCGTTACGCCCACCGAAACGGTCTGCAAAAGGCCCGCCCAACAAAGTACCTACCGCGCCCGCAATGAGAAATATACTGACCAAATATTCAGGCTCAGCAATTCCTCTAAAACCGGGGAAATAAAAGGGAATAAAATAAACAAGTCCGGAGTGTATCCATGACCTTACGGTTACGTACAAGATCAGCAGCGTTAAGTACGCTACCCTAGTGCCGCTGATTATGGTCTGTTCTTTATCATTTTTTTTCTTGGACGATTTTTCCTCCAGAATCTGTTTAAATCCGGGCAATAAAAACATAAAAACCAGTGCAGCCAATACTCCCGGGATCATTACACCAAAAATTGAGCCCATACCGGAAAAACTCAGGACAAATACCGCGAACAAAGGGCCAAGACCAAAACCGAGATTGCCTCCCACCGAAAAGATCGCCATTGAAGAACCGGCCTTGCCGTCCTCGCTGACAAAATGAGCCAATTTAGACCCTTCCGGATGGTATCCCGCCACCCCGACACCGCTCAATAGCACCGCAAGCAATAGCAATCCGTAAGAGTTGACCATCCCGGCCAGCGCCAGGCCAAAACCGGAAAGGAAAAGGGCAAGGGGCATTAACCAGGGCATGCTGTAACGGTCGCTCAGTACTCCAAAAACCGGCTGGATAATGGCAGAACTAAGTGTAAAAGCCAGCGCAACGGTCCCAACTTGAAAGTAGTTCAGGTTTAAACTCTCGGCCAGTAAGGGTGTCACGATGGGAAGGACGCCCTGGCCCAAATCAACAATAAGATGTCCAATGCTCAAAATCCATAAATACGAGTTAAACAATTATTTTTCCTCATTTCTGAGACTATCGCAACAACAATACCACGGCGGGGACAAACCATACTTGATAGCAGCATCATCTGCTCCAACTAGCCAAACATATATTCTGTAATTGTCTGATAAACCTTAAACAGCAGATTATTTAACTTCTTGTCCTTAAAGAATTTAAGTTCAATTTTCAAGCCGCCTGCAAGCGTAAGTTTAATTTCCGAATCCAAATCAAAGCGGCCTGCGGTTTCAATTGCATAGGTAACAATACTTTTATAAGGAATTGAATAATATTCTACTTTTTTACCGGTTAATCCTTGCTTATCAGCAATAAGTATACGTTTATCAGTAAATACTGCCACATCTCTGATTGTTTTCACAGCAAACTTAATTGTTTCCGCTTTATGAATTAATTGTTGCAACTCAGGAGTTACTTCTACCTCATTATAAAAACTAAAAACTTTAGTTGCATTATCTCCCATTGCTCAGCCTCCTTGCTTCCTTTTCAAATATTATTTACCAGTCAATAGTATCAGGATACTCGATACCCGCCAAGCGAATACTTTCCTTTGGGCATCCATATTCTAATGCTGCTTCCTCTACTACTTCTTTTATTTCCAGATAATCCTTATCAGTGCGAAATTCTGCTATTCTTCTGGCCATTTTTGTTAAATTTTTTTCTCTTTTTTCTTTGCTCATATTAATATATTCGATGTTTAAAAAGTCTATATACTGCCCGGCTATTTCCTCAATACCGATATAATCGTTATTCATAACTTTTAACCAGCGGGCGAATGATGCCTCTGTAAGCAACTCCCTGACGCATTTCTGAAATTTGGCTTGAAAAGTCCGTAATACTGCGATTGTTTCATCCCAGATAACCCTTCTGTTAAGGAGATCATTATACCCATATCTCGATTTTGCAAGCGTTCTTGCTCGCAACTTAATAAGTTCATTCAATGCAATCATGACGAAAAACATTTCCGGATAGAGATAATTGCACTGATAATACACGTTTTTTTTCGGAGCAATAACGGAGTGGAATTTCATCAGATCCTCAGTCATTCCATTGTTCACCAGCTCCACATCCCTATCCCCCTGCATGGCATGTCTCACGTCATAGCATAACCCTAACACGCGAGTTGAAATATCAATATAGCTTGTATATTTCTCAGAAAATTCGTCAATTGTAATCTCGTAGAAAGCATTAACTAAGGCATTTAAATCGTTATAATCACCGCTTATGCAAACGCCTGCTCTATTTTTGGTATTCCGCAACGTTATCATTGTATTACCTCATAGCAAAGCTTTTCCTTCACCCAGTCAACTCATTAGTTACTCCCAAAAACAAGGGGCTATAAAAACTTAGCTTTTTATTATCGTCTTTCTTGCACTCATCTTTCGGTTTGATCCGCCACTAACCTGGCAGCGCCGTATTTTTCCCTTAGCCGGGGTTTTTCAATCTTGCCGGTAGGATTACGGGGCACATCATCAAAAATAATCCTCCGGGGGCGCTTGTAGCGCGGCAGTTGAGCACAGAAAGCATTGATATCATCTTCAGTACATTTAGCACCTGGTTTCAGCTCGATAATAGCCGCGGCTATCTCGCCCAGGCGCTTATCCGACAAGCCGATGACTGCAGCGTCCTTAACAGCCTCATGCCCCCGGAGAAAATTTTCAATCTCTACCGGGTATAGGTTCTCTCCGCCGGTGATAATGACATCTTTTTTACGGTCAACCAGATAAATAAAGCCGTCTTCATCCATCCTGGCCATATCCCCGGTTAACAACCAGCCGTCCTTAAGGACTTCCGCAGTTGCCTCCGGATCGTTATAGTAGCATTTCATTACCCCCGGACCCTTAACCGCAAGCTCGCCCACCTTCCCCTGCGGTACAGGGAGTCCGTTTTCATCGACAATCCTGGCTTCCCAGTTGTGCCCCGGGATACCGATGGCACCGATTTTATGAATATTCTCCATGCCCAGATGGACACATCCGGGACCGGTCGATTCGCTCAGTCCATAGTTCGTATCATAAAGATGGTGGGGGAAATATTTTTTCCAGCGTCGAATTAAACTGGGAGGGACGGGCTGTGCGCCGATATGCATCAGCCTCCAGCAGGAGAGGTCATAATCCTCCAGCTTTACGTCTCCCCTTTCAATTGCATCGAGAATATCCTGCGCCCAGGGAACCAGAAGCCAAACAATGGTAACTCTTTCCTCGGAAACTGTTCTGAGGATCCATTCCGGTTTTACTCCCCGCAGCAACACAGCCTTGCTCCCCGCAAGTAAACTACCGAACCAGTGCATCTTGGCACCGGTATGATAAAGGGGGGGAATGCATAAAAAATTGTCGTCGCGGGTTTGGCCGTGATGCGCCTGTTCAGTATAACAGGCCGACATAAGGCTGCGATGCGGATGCAGAATGGCTTTGGGAAAGCCGGTAGTGCCCGAGGAAAAATAAATTGCAGCGTCATCTTCGTCTGTAAGTTTTATTTGCGGAGCTTCAGAGGAACAATTAGCCGTAAGGCGGTCATAGCTTTCCGCAAAGGAAGGACGATTTTCCCCTGCAAACAAGAGCATTTTCACTTGCGGAATCTGCTCAAAAATGTTTTCTATGCGGCCGATAAATTCAGGTCCGAAAATCAAGCCAACGGATTCCGAGAGGGACAGGCAATATTTAATTTCTTCGGCCGAATAGCGAAAGTTTAGCGGTACGGCGATCGCGCCGGCCTTTAAAATGCCAAAATAAATCGGCAGCCATTCCAGGCAGTTCATTAACAGAATAGCGACCTTATCCCCTTTTTTTATCCCGCGCTTTAACAATAAATTGGCTAGGCGGTTTGCTTTTTCATCAAAAACTCGCCAGGTTATTTCACGCCGGTACTCGCCGGCAGGGCTGTTTTCAATTAATTCATATTCACGCCAGGTGACATTGTGTTTTTCCTGGAGGTCCAAATTGATCTCCGTCAGGCATTTTTCCGGCCCATAGAGATCCGCATTGCGCGCCAATATTTCCGTAATGGGCATTATTCCTTCCTCCCGTTCTACTCATACGGCCAATAGCCAAAGCCGGCCTGATGTTTATATCCTAAGTTATATATTCGTTTAGCTTAAGGATATATCCTTCATTGCCAACAGAAATTCCCCCGAAACCTGAAGAAAACATGTTGAAAAATGGCGCCGCCGGGAAAAGGGGCTATCAGTATATTGCCCCACGGCTCAGCACAGTTTTACGTCCTCTGCTCTATAAAGGAAGTACTTATCTGCCTGTGAGGGCCATTGCCCAAGCCTTATCAATCGCAGTGGACTATGATAAGGCCTCACAAACAGTCTTCCTAGGGGAAAAGGAAAAGACCCCGCTTGAATCAAAGCATTTTAGTCATCTCTGGCACTGCCAGTTAAGCTTTGACAAAAGCCAGCTTCTTGTGAACGGCAAACAATACCAGTCCGGAATTCTTTATACCGGGAAAGATGGCTTTAGCGAAATGGGGGGCTTTGTTCTGCCTAAAGGACAGTTCCAAAAATTTGGCGGGGTAGCCTGCTTGGAAGATAACGACAATACTACCGACGAAGTTACCATTAAAATTAGAGAAAAAGACCAATCCGGCAAAGTATTAAAAGAACTTAAAGTGAAAAAAGGCGAATCCATAGCTTTTGAGATCGACATTTCCAAAATCCAGGAACTTTATATTCAAAACCTGATTTATGAGCGGGTGCCTAAAAACACTCAACCGGACATCATGGTGATTGCCGACCCATACTTTAAATAAGCTTTTAAAAGCCATTAATTACAGAAATCAAAAGGGCGGTCAAGTACGTTATTATAAACCAGGCCAATTTTACTGTGCTTGGTTTTTTTTGGTATCACATAAAATGTATGAGCCGTAAGATAGATGATAATTTAATACTTTTAGACACAGAGGAAAAGGAAAACATAACAGCGAAGTATTGGCAAGAAATGTAGGTTTTTATTCTCCCTGAAAAGAGGATGATGAAATGGCAGACCTGTTGGAACAGATCAGGCGGGAACTGGTTAACAACGCCGATGAGGCGACAAAGAAAAGCGGTAAAAGATTTTTTAAGGAAGAAGTAAAACTTTATGGTGTAAAAACAGCAACAGTGACAAAGATATCCAAAGAGGCATTTAAGAGCATAAAAGATCTCCCGAAAGAAGAAATATTTAATTTATGCGAGCAGTTGTGGAAGTCCGGAATGCTGGAAGAATCATTTATTGCCTGCAACTGGTCATATCAAATAAATAAACGGTTTGCAGAGGACGACTTTTTTCTGTTTGAAAGATGGATAAATGAATATGTAAGCAACTGGACAGCATGCGATACCTTCTGCAACCATACAGTAGGGGCATTTGTGGAAATGTATCCCGAGTACATAAAAAAGCTCAAGGAATGGACCCAATCCGCAAATAGGTGGGTCAGGCGCGCCTCTGCGGTGTCGCTTATTATTCCGGCAAAAAAGGGGCTGTTCAAGGAAGACGTCTTTGAAATTGCCGACAACTTGCTTTTGGATACCGACGATCTGGTTCAGAAAGGTTATGGCTGGATGCTGAAATCCTTATGCCATCATTATGAAGAGGACGTGTACCGCTACGTCTTAAGCAAGAGAGATATTATGCCCAGGACCGCCTTAAGGTATGCCATAGAAAAAATGCCGAAGGAAAAGAAACAAGAGGCAATGAAAAAGGAAAAGAAAAAGAAAGGGTAAAATGAGTAAGGGAGTTATTAAGAAAAACGAAATTACTGCCCCTCCCTACATAAATTGGGACTTATTTTTGAAAAAACCATTGACTATCCCCTTGGATGTTGGCTTAAGCTTTTATTGAGGTGATAAATATGTTTATAAGCGAGGTTAGCAAAGTTACAGGTTTAACAAAAAAGGCGATTGAGTATTATGTGGAGAAAAACCTAATTGTTCCGTCTATTTTGGAAAACGGATATAGAGAATTTAGCGAAAATGATGTTAACCGGTTGAACAAAATATCTGTTCTTAGAAAACTTGGGATAAGCATTAATGAAATCAAAATCGTTCTCGATGATGAAACAGGGGAATCTTTACGTAAGCTATCTACTCAGAGAGAATTAGATCTTCAAAGAGAACAGGTTAAGAAAGCAATACTTAATAAACTTAGTTCCGGAATAGGGTATTCCGAAATTGGCGCTGAATTACAAACAATTGAAGATAGCGCAACAATTACTGAGAAGATATTGGAGGCCTTTCCTGGATATTATGGCAGATTCATTTGCTTACATTTTTCCCGGTTTTTAAATGAACCAATTGTGACTGAAAAGCAAAGAACCGCATACAACAGAATTGTATCATTTTTAGACAATGTTCCTTCACTTGCTCTTCCAGAAGATTTGAAGATTTTTCTAACGGAGCATATTGAACACATGGGAACGGAAGAAATTAATGAAATGATAACTAGTTTAAAAAAATCAATTGAAAATCCTGACGACTTTCTGGAGGATAATAAAGAAACTCTTGAATAATATTTAGCCTTTAAGCAAACAGATGAATACAAGAAATTCCCCGCATTTCAAATTCAATCGTTATTAAAAGAGTTTTTCAGCACAAGCGGTTATTACGATGTGTTTATCCCTGCATTAAAAAAATTAAGCTCCTCCTATGCCGATTATTACAAGCAACTGGAAATAGCAAATGAAAAGTTGCTGGCTAAATACCCGGAGATAGAAAAAATGAACGCCGAAATAAAATGAAGACTCTATCCGAAAACAAGCCATTTGCTTGGATTTAAGCTTTATGTTCTATTTCCGTAACACATTCGCTTTTAATCTTTTCAACGAGAAACTGGAGAGCAGCAACAACATGGGGCCTAATATCGCCGCCGATGAGGACATACATGATGTCATCCCCGATTTCCAGCCGGCCTTCATTAAGCCACACTTTAACATAGTATATCCCGTCCATCTTGTATGTTTCCGCAATGGCTTCCTCAACTTTTGCCGCATCATAGGAAAAGTCCATTCCTTTTACCAATGAACCATCATCAAGCCCCTGGCGGACCTTTGCTTTAGGCGTTTGGCGCACAATGCCATTATGAACTAAAAACATCCCTACCTTTGAAGCAGAAGGGTCTGCTTTTGCTTCCTTAAGCCATTCATCAATAGACGGCGGTGTTTTTTTATTAATCATTGCCGGATACGCTCCTTTATATATAAATCTTTACTAACTGCCGGTCACCCGGTACTGCCGCAGGCAACAACAGAGGCTGCTGTTTTGGATCATAGCATAAATAAAGAAATAATACACCTTTAGCTAAGCAAATTTTTTTGGTTGCTAAAAGCCTCTCTGTTCTAAAAAACGCATCAGACTGTAAGCGCACTGGGCACGGGTAGCCGGCCTTGCGGCATCGAAACCGCCGTATAAAAGTCCCTTTTCCCGGGCGACCCGTACGGATCCAGCATACCAGGCCTCGCCCGGTTTCGCAACAGTTCGTTCTTTCTCCCCAAGGGCGCGCACCAGGATGGTCATTACCTCCGCACCGCTGATATTGTCAGCGGGAGCGAAAAGGTTTTTACCTTTCCCCCTGATCAAATTATGCTCAACAGCTACACGTATATAAGGGTTTACCCAGTGTGATGGGGGAACATCGGCAAAACGGGTAGTTGTAAGATTTGATCCGGGAGACTTGCCCAGTGCAGCCACGATCATTTTGGCAAATTCATCTCTTCTGACCGGGTTTTGAGGACGAAATGTCCCGTCAGGATAACCGCTTAAAACCTGTCGAAACACAAGTTCGCTCACATCAGCGAAAGCGCTGTGATTAGGCGGCAAGTCGGTAAATCCGGCATTTTTCCTGTGCAGCAGCGTATAGATGCTTTCCCCGCGGTTTATATCGCCCAGGGCAGCTAAAGCCTGGTAGGTGGAGATAAAATCCATTTCTCCGCCAGGGCGACGGCTAAAAGAACCGTCGGCACGCCGGTAACGGAGCAGGGCAGAAACCAGGCTGCCGCCTTTGCGCGTCCACTCCCGCCCGGCCGGGTCGATGTCCAGCATAATCAGCCCGTGAATTACCTGGGCAATAGATTCGGGGCCGCTGCTGCTCCAGGGAGAAAAATCCCCGTTATCCTGTTGCTGGGACTTTAAATAGTTCAGGGCTTTGCGCACAGCAGGGTGATCAGCGTCCAAGCCCAATGCGGCAAAGGCCATCAGGGCCATACCGGTCATATCCACATCAGAACTGCTCATGCCTGTTTCCACGCTGACCCCCCCATCCTCCTTCTGGTTGTTGACCAGCCAGCTAAGGGCCCTAAATCTGTTGGGGATCGGCTCACCGGCCACGTAGAGGGAAAGGATGCCCCAGATGTGGGCATTAACAAGGTTTTCGCCCTCGCCGGAAATAAGATCGCCAAATTTACCGCTTTCCCTTTGTGAATCCTTAACCTTTTGCACCAGGTTGTAGCCTCCGAAGTTTCGCGGGTTTACCCCCGCGGCTACGGCCCCCACAATGGTACGGTGATAATCAGTGCTGCGCCGGGCATCAAAGAGCTGTCCCCGTCTTACCTGCTGCTCCCGGACGCGGACTAAACTGTCCACCTTCTCCCCCGCACCAACCAGAGCCAGGATAGGCCAGTCCAGCCGCTCAGAAAAATTGCTTGCGCCAACCGCTTGACGCACATGCCTGACGGTGGACGAGAGGTCCTGTGTTGTTGCCAGGAGCGGCGCGGGCAACATAGAAAAAAACATGATGAAAAGTAGCACTAGGCAAAGAACTTTCTTCATAGTTAATCCTCCTTTTTTCCCCGGACTGTCTTTTCAGATATTGGGTAAAAAGACAATCTTCGTTTAAACCTTCTTAAAATTTCAGCCGCTTCAGGACCCAGAAAAACCATAAATAAGGCATTGGACATTGCATGCATGAAGTCAAAACCAATTCCGGCAAGGATAGTTGCTATAAAGGATTGAATTGTCAGGGGGTAGACAAATGTAATCCAGTGCCAGAAATTCATAATCCACCCAAAGACAAATCCCCAGATGAAACCCATTCCGGCAAAAAACCAGCGGGGAAACATTTTCTTTTTCCGAAAAATGACTCCTCCGCACACACCTGCAAGCCCCCAGGCCAGCATCTGCCACGGGGTCCAGGGACCCTGCCCCAGGAACAAATTTGAAGTAAAAGCAGCCGTGGAGCCGACAAGAAAGCCGGCCACAGGACCAAAAACATGGCCGCATACCAAGACCAAAAAGGTAGTGGGCTGCAAACCGGGAACAGCGGCAAAGGGCACCCTCCCCAGGCCGGCCAGGGCGGCAAGGGTAGCAATAACGGCAATTTCTGCCGGGGCAATGCGGCGCCGTTCATACCAGAGATAAACAGCAGCCAGGGCGGTAACCGCCATAATTAGGCTGAAAAGGGAAAGGTATGTCGTGCTCATTTTTCTACCCCATGCTGCCGGTTAGTCAATTTGCGCAAGGCCGCCTCCACAGTGGGCACGTTTTCATCCATACCCCGGAAAAGACGGTTTATCTGGGGAGCATAGTACAGGGAATTGGCAAGCACCGTTTCCCGGTCTCCATCGGCTACTACCTGGCCGTCATGGAGGATCAGCACCCTTGTTGCCACTTCGACAGCAAACTCCACGTCGTGCGTTACCACCACGATTGTTTTTCCCTTATCCTGGATTTTTTGCAACAAACTTGCCAGATGCTCTTTCATCGCCGGATCCAAACCTCTGGTAGGCTCATCGAGCAGCAGGATATCCGGATCAGTAACCAGCACAGCGCCAAGGGCAATGCGCTGTCTTTCTCCTCCGCTGCCATCCCGGGGATGGGCCTCTGCAAGGTGTTCGATCTCTAATAGTTGCATCGTTTTTTTAACCCGCTCAGGATTTTTGCTGCCGCGCACCTTGATTCCGTAAGCAATTTCCTCCTGCACCGTATTATGAAAGAGATAATCGTTTGGATCCTGGGAAAGATAGGCAATACGGTCAGCAAGCGTTTCTGCACGCTTTCCCGTTATTTCCCCTCCTTTTAGAAAAATCTTCCCCCTTTGAGGGGATAAAAGTCCGTTAATCGTTTTGAGCAGGGTAGTTTTTCCCGCCCCGTTTTCCCCCAGGATGACCGTAATTTCGCCGGGATAAAAGGAAAGGTTAATACCCTTCAGGCAAGGGGACCGGCTGTCATAGGCAAATTCCAAATCTCTTATCTGCAGGAGGGGAGACGCGGGAACGCCTGCCTTTTGAACAGCCCTATTTTTCATGCCCGCGGTAAGGTGCAAGCCGTTTTGCCGCAGCAGTTTCCGCCCCTCTTTGATCGTCAGGGGGACGCTTCCCAACTCCAGCTGGGAAAAAATCCGGGCAACAGGAGGCATGAAAGAGAGATATTGCCCTCCCCCCCAGGAGGCCATTTCCCGGGGTGTCCCCTGATGGATTACTTTGCCCCGCTCCATCAGCACAATCCGGTCAGCAAGGTGAAAACAACGGTCTGTTCTTTGTTCCACCAGGATAACCGTAAATCCCCATTCCAGATTAAGGCGCTGGATATAATTAAGCAGTTCTTGGGCTGACACAGGGTCCAACTGGGATGTCGGCTCATCCAAAAGGAGTACCCGGGGATACATTGCCAGCACGGATGCCAGCACGACTTTTTGCTTTTGTCCCCCCGAAAGAGTGAAAGCGGAACGTTTTCTCAGCGCTGTCAAATCGAAAAGAGAGAGAACTTCCGCCACGCGCCGTCTCATTTCAGCAGGATCAATGCCCAAATTCTCCAGGCCAAAAGCTATTTCCTGTTCCACGGAGGTCATCACCAACTGCTGTTCCGGATCCTGAAAAACCAGGCCCACTTCCCGGGCCAGACGCTTTTTATCCCAACTGCCCAAAGGACGGCCGGCATAACGAATCTCCCCCCCGATGGCCCCTCCATAATAATCGGGGATCAGACCGGCCAGCGCCCGCAGCAGGGATGACTTGCCGCAACCGGAAGCACCTGTAAGCAGAACAAATTCTCCTTCGCTAATTTTCAAATTAATATCAATGAGAGCCCCGTCATTTTTTTCGGGGTAGTAGTAGGTTAAATTTTCCACCTCAAAAAGTTCCACTTATTCCACCCCCAGGCTAATAAGGCCGGAATCATGAGCATGACAAACAAAGCCGGCAAAACCGCGGCCTGATGCGGGGAAATAATAATTTTCTCCAGATACGGATAAAATGAATAACCTCCCCATCCCCGGCCCAGGCTAAGAATAATAATGGACAAGGCAAAAAAAGAAGCAATGAATATAAGGGTATCCCCAAAGCGCCAGCGGTGACGGAAATAACTGGTGCGGGAGCCGCTCCCGTAAGCCCTGGCCTGGATGCTTTCCCCTATGTTAAAGCTGTCTTCCAGGGAAGAAATCAAGAGCACCCGGATCAGCGGCAACCGGTTTTTAATCCTGGTAAAAAGGCTGCCCGTATGAAAGTTTGCTCCCCGGCACTGGGCAATCTCCCCTGCGCTTTGCAGCTTGCGCAAAAGATAAGGAATGGTTTTGGTGGCCAGCGCCACCAGCAGGGCAGAGCGGGGAAACAATTTGGCAAACATGGAAAGGGCCCGGTCAGGGTTAACTGTACGGTTATAAAGCATGAAAGCAGTAAACACGGTTAGCAGGCGAAACCCCATTACCAGCGCAAAAACCAAAGTTTCCAGGGTAACGGTTATCCTTCCCAGTCCGGGAAGCACGGGACCATACAGTAAAACAGTGCCCCCAAGGCGGTTGATCAGTATGTTGATCAATGCGAGCATGGCAATGAGCGCGAAAAAAAAGCGTGCCTTCTGAAACCAGTCATCCAGGCCTCCCGAAGCTGCCAAAGCCGTAAAAACGGGGATAAAAAGGGCCAGTAGAAATAAGGGATGGCAGAGCGTCACCGCTCCCGCAACAATAACCGCCAAATAGGCGAGGGTTGCAGCAGGATGGAGGGCTTGAAAAAACAAATCTTTTTCCTGAAAAATAAGCATGGAAGTCTCCTTTTTTCGTCATCCAATACCTTTTGCAGCACAGCCGCGTCTATTGCTTACCATCCCCTGTCTACTCTCCACTGCCTGCTGTCTGCGGCAAGCCCAAAACCTTGCCGTGTACCACCAGAGCCCCCACTTTTTTTTCAAATTGCCCGGGATTTTCCACCAAAGCATTCACCAATCCGGCCAGGCCTTCCGGATCAGTGGCAGTGACAAGCCAGAGGGGATGGGGATCCCCTAAGCCTGCTGCGGTAGCCAGGACAGCCCCGGTTTTTTCTCCAAACCCTTCGTTCTGCCGCAGGGCATGCTCGTCGAGGGGGTAAAAGCGCCCGGGTGTCAGCTCAGCAAACCAACCCGTCCGATCCCGGTGCTGCTGGATACCTTCCCAAAAAGGGCTCCCGCAGAGCTGTTCCCAAAGGGCTACAACCAGAACCATTTGGGAACGGTTCGACGCGGCTGTCTCCGAATAAGGGACCACTTCCACAGATTTGGCACCCGCTTCTTCCAGGAAGCCGGCCAGTTGCCCTGCCCACTTGTCGCATCCCTCACCGGCCAGGATGAGCGTATCCCGGGTTTTCCCCCCGTAACCACCGCTGAAAGGCTGGGGAAAGGCCCCCACCACCGCGGGAGTAAAGGCAATTTCACCCCAGGGACGGTAATCCCACCAGATGACATCCCCGTCGGCAGGAACATATTCAGCCGGGCCCTCATCGGAAAGAATGCCATTGACATAGTAGAACCAGTCCACCTTCCGCCGCTCCTCTCCTGTTTTTCCGCTGTAACCGGACTCGAAACCGTTAATAGCATTAACAAAACCGCCGCCGTACTCCGTTTCCACATCCAGATGCTCCTTTAGAAGTTCCATGACAGACTGGTTTGGCGTGACGGGCACTTCGGAGCAAAAGATGTCTTCTGCACCGAAATCCCGGGTTACCCAGAGACTTGCAGTCCCTGCAGCATCTGCAGGCAATTCTGCGGGTGGGCTGCATCCCCCCGCAAACACCATCAGAATAATTAACAGGCAGGTAAAGAAGACCCGTTTATTAATTTCCATATGCTCTTCATGCTCCTCCTGTCCGGACCAATTGTCAACAGCCGGCCTGTTCCCCTAATATTAATAAACCGTGCAATACTACCGCTGCCTGCGCGCGCGTCGTTGTCCCCAGCGGTTGGAAGGAACCGTCCGGAAAACCTTTCATCAAGCCGCGTGAAACTGCTTTAATCACGCTGTCTTGGGCCCAGGGGGCAATCGTCCCGGCATCCGCGAAGGAAACATCCGCCATTTCCATGCCGGCAGCGGGAACATTTACCCGGGAAAGCATCACGGCCATCTGCTCACGGGTAATCTTTTCATCCGGTTTAAATGCCGTTTCAGTAACCCCTTTGACAATCCCTGCCTGCATGGCTGCATTTACCGCATCAAAATACCAGGACCCTTTGCTGATGTCTGTAAAGGGAGATCCCTTCCCTCTCCCGGTATCCAAACCCAAAGCATTAACCAGCATGGCGGCAAATTCAGCCCGGGTCACATCCCTTGAAGGTTCGAACCTGCCGTCTCCCACACCTTTGATGATGCCGTGCCCGGCCAGGTAATTAACGGCCTCGTAAGCCCAAGGGTACTTTTCCGGCGTGACATCATTAAAGGCAGGCACAGCGCCGGCAGGCTCCTCTGCTTTTTGCGGGGCGAAAACAGCAAAGATGGAAAAGTGGTCCAAAAGAGCGCTGATGTAGCCGCTGGATAGATCCACTACTGCAGGCAGGGCGTACCATTGCCCATTTTTTTCATCCAGCCAGGCAAGCACCAGTTCAGCCGGGAGATGCTCATCGGGTACAGCCAGGCGGATAGAGAAAAACACCGGCCTGGAAAACTCCGTGCCCCCCGGTCCCAGGCGGTAAACAGGGGAAACAGGTTTATGGTCCGGCGCTGCTGGCAAATTAACGGCAGATATCTCTTCCACTGTGAATTCGGCACCCGAAGCAAGAGAACCCCCATCCACCTGCAGCAGAACCTCTCCGATAGTATCGCTGATCACGGTATCCTCACCGGGATCGACAAGCTGGAATATACTTACAATATTGTCTGTCAACTTCTTTTTGAGCGCCTCTTTTTCTTCTTCACCCATGGGTGAGCCGGTACCTATGACGACGGTCAGGTTTAAGGCCTTCTCCAAAGGTATGGATTTAATGCCGTCTTGCCGTAATGCCGCGAGCTGCTTGCGGGCAGAAGAAGTGATTTCTTTGAGCCTTTCCATCTCCTGAGACGTAAGGGCTGTTGTAGGTATCCTTGGAGCCGCGCCGGCACCCGGTCCGGTCACACCGGCATCAGCAGCCCAGAACCATATCACCTCATCGCCGTTGCTGACGCTGTACGATTTTGCCGGAACATCGGGGATAACACCGTTCACCATGTACTTCCAGCCGGCTGTAGTGGTCAGATCCTCCCTCTCCCCTGCTATTTCATAAATGTAGGCATCGTTTTCCCGGGTAGAAAAAGGAATGCCTGTCTCTCTCAAGGCTTCCAGGGCATTGGCCCGGTTGGCAGGTAGGACCACATTCCTGAAAAAATAATCGAAACTTTTCCCGGTAACCTGAACCGAAACACTGATGGATGAAGATGCTTGGCCGCCGCTGCCGGGAGAAGAACCATTGTTTCCTGTTTCAGGAGTGTAAGCAACAAACTTGGTGAAGTGGGTGGTCCAGATTACCAGGTCATCTCCAACATCAATTTTACCCGCCTCACCTGAAGAAAGCTCTGCCGACGCTGCAATCCGGGAATCGCTACTGAGCGTTTTGGTGATCTCCGTTACCGGTGCGCCGGCCCTTGTATAGCCGACCGATTTGCCAGCCTGTCCGGAGATAAGCAGCCTGACAGGCTTGTCGAAATCCAACTGCCCCTCGGGGAAGCCCACCTCGATTACCGCGCTCACCGTGCCATCGCTTACATTTACACTACTGTTATCCAGCAGTTCGGGCAGTTTGATGCTACCGTTCCAGTTGCCGGGACCGCTTACCTTTGTGCCCTGGAAAATGTCGAGTCTTACAATCCCCAGTGGGGACGTTGCCTCAACTTCTATGGAAGGCAACGTGGCTGTTTCTTTATCTCCTTCAGTTGTGGTAGAAGCATTTAGCCTGGCTCCTGCCGCACCCTGGGGAATGGTAATGCTTAAAGGGGCATCATCTACCCGGATGGCAGATTCTTCAATAGCAAGATCTTCCCCGACTGCTACCAGCCCGGATATGACCGCAGCATTGGTGTTGGCGTTTTCCGCACCCCACTCCCCGGGCATGGCAAAACCGCCGCCTTCCTGCTGTCTGCCCTTCAGGAAGGTAAGGGCATCATTAATAGCAGCATTAACATCAACACCTGGATCCTCCATGTAGTTGGAGAGGGCGACCAGCGCCCATCCCGTGTTGTCCAGCTGGCTGAAGGCGCCGAAACTTCCATCGTGATTCTGTTGCGCTAAGAGGTAATTAACAGCGCTTTCCCGGTTGGCTGCCGCTGACCAGCTGCCCACGTTTTTTCCAAGCTCCCTGCCCGCATCCAGGGCAACGATAGCCCAGATGTGTTTGCCAAGTTCACCGAAGGAACCGTTTTCCTGCTGCTGGTCCGCCAGTTCTGCAAAAAGGTTCCTGTTACCCCAGATATTGGCGGGATCAAGTCCTACTGACAGTAACCTGAAGATATAATGAATGTGTTCATTACCCGTCGCATCTGCAGCGAACCCGGGATCGGTGTTCCGCCAACCCTGGGTACATTGCCAGGGCGCACTGTTCAGATCTTCTCCTGCCGTGCGCAGCGCGGGAAGTCCTTCCCAGTTTTCGGGTGCAGGGTAATTAGTCTGATACCACTTCACCGCCTTTTTGATCGCCCTGGAAAGTGTTTCGTGTTTCGGGTCATAATCCGGGGCCTGGCCGGCTCTGTGCTTGGTTGACTCGCCGTAAGCCAGATCAACCAGCGCTGCCAGCGACTGGGCTGTCGCGCCTTTAACCGCGCCTGCCGTGTCTTCCTGCCACCAGAAGCTTCCGTCCGCCTGCTGAAATTTTAGAAGAGCGTCGAGTACCGTATGGCCGTTTTTCACCCAATCGCTGTCAAGTGGGTCAAGCGTTACTGTTTTTTTTCCAACGGTCAAGGAAACTGTGGGCCACTGATACCGGCTGGATTCATTGTTCCACTCCGCGTAAGGATAGAAAGTGCCCGTTTGATTTAAAGTGAAAGACAGTTTACCCGAGCCGTCCGTCTGTCCGATTGGTGTATCGGCAGCAACCGGGCTGCCCCAGTCATCTAATTCACCACTAACGTAAATATCTGCTCCTTCAACCAGGGTAGTATTACCATCGCCGTCAGTATATTGAACCGATACAGTTACTGTCTCGCCCGCTTCAATTTCATTTTTGTCAATGCCTAGTGAAAGAGTATAACGAGCGAGGTTGGAGTGTACAAAGTGCAAGGAATCCCCATCAGAAAGGGTGTATTGATCCGCTCCCACCATTGGTGATGTTCCATTGACATAGTAGGACCAATAGCCTTTATTGCTATCGTCATCGCCAATCTGGTCAACAGTGATACCCCAGCCCCAGTCCTTTATTTCAAAATTAATTCCTTCTTCATAGACATAAGCAGCCACAGCTCCCATGGCCGTGTGGCGATCAAGGGTATGCCCGCTGATTGTTATCTCTCCGGCCGCGACCTCGTAATTTTCTACATTAAATATATCACCGTCAAGGCCGGTGGCACGCAGATTAACAGTAATTGTCGGCTCAGGATCGCTGTTATTGGCCATTACAGCAGTCAGCATCACGAAAGATAATATGAATAAAAGGCTTAACAACCATGTCAGACGATTCCTGATAACTTTTCCTTTCGCTCCATGATGTGACATTGCAGAAAACCTCCCCTCGTTTAATCGAAAATCCCGGTGTAACACAAACCCCGGCTACCGGCAGCCGGGGTCAAAGCGGTCTATGCATTATTGTCATAAAAAAACACCACCTTCCCCTATAACCCGTAGGGTAGTAGTAACAAATAAACAGGCAGGTCTCCTGGCTCGGGTTCGTTGCCGTTTTCGCCTTCCCATCCGGGTAAATGCTTGCCGGACAGTGGCCAAATGGAAACAGCTCCCCCTTACAGTGGCGGGACCGCGCCGGACTTTCACCGGCTTCCCTATTAACCCCAAAGGGACCTGTTTAAAAGCATATTTATTTTTCTATTTATTCATACTATAACACCTTATGCCCCCTAAAACAATACGGACATACCAAGACTTTTCGCTGATAGCAAAAAGATATCTCCTTAACTGAAACGAATTTTATTGAATAACCTCAAAATAATTGATAGAATTAAGTTATTGATTTTTCTTAATGGCAGCTCTAATTAAAAAATAAATGAGGGTTTTCAACATGGAACAAATAACGCTGATTATTGAAGACCTCAATCATTTGCGTGAGATGCTGGCGTCAGACGAAATTTGTACGCATTCAGCAGTGGCCGGAACAATTCTTGTACAGCTTTATACCGCTCGAAATGAAGGGGCATGGCTCCAGGCCGTTGCCGTGGAGATAGAAAAAGCATTGCCGGCTGTGGTGGTGGGAGTGACAACAGTCGGAGAGATCGCGGGCGGCTCTTCGCTCTCCGGGAAAACGGTGGCTGCATTTTCCTTTTTTCGCTCATCCCAAGCTGATCCCATTATCTTGTCATGCCGTCCGGGGGAAGAACTGATGGTTGGACGCTCCCTTGCCCACAAGATCGAACGCTTAGGTGTTAATGTCAAGGGTATGCTCCTGCTGGCCACCCCCCTCAGTATAAATGTTCATTATGTCTTACGGGGAATGGCGGAGTCCTCCCTTTGCTTTCCGGTATTCGGAGGTGGAGCAGGAGATTATGCCTCCATGAATATTTCTTTTGTCTCATACGGTTCAACCTCCCTCTCCGGGGGAATAGTTGCTGTGGTGCTTTCCGGGCCGGAGCTCCATGTGGAGCAGCTGGCCTGCCTCGGCTGGAAGCCATTGAGCAAGGAGATGACAATTACAAGTACAGACGGCATGCTGGTTAAATCTATTGACGGCAAGCCGGCATTTTCAATTTATCAGTACTATCTTGGCATTTCCAACGATGATACCTTTTCCGTCAGCGCCATAGAGTTCCCTCTCCTGCTGCAGCGGGAGGATGAATGCCTGGCGCGCATACCGGTTGCAGTGGAAAAGGATGGCGCTTTACGATTCCTTGCGGATATTAACACAGGAGAAAAGGTTCGTTTGGGGTATGGCAATCCTGAAATGATTATCGACGATTCCAAGCGAGCTCAACAGCGCATGGAGAGTTTTGTTCCGGAGGCAATTTTTCTTTATTCCTGCGGAACCCGCCGCTTTTTAATGCAGGAAGACGTGGAGCTGGAGACCGGCCCCTTTGAAAAAATCGCCCCAACTGCTGGATTTTATACCTATGGAGAATTTTGCGGCACATCCAACAACTTGTCCCTATTAAACGGAAACCTGGTAGTTGTCGGCTTGCGGGAAGGCCCGCCGCGACAGCGGAAAAGAACTGTCACAGCTGCTGATACAATAATCGCCGATCCTGTTCCTAATGACCCCTATGCACACAAACATATGAAGATTATTGCACGGCTGCTTCATTTTATTGAGGTTGTGACAACGGAACTGGAACATTCCAATTCCGAACTGGCCCGGCTCTCAGTAACAGATAAACTGACCCAGCTTTACAACCGCTTGAAGCTGGATGAGATGCTGACCCGCGAGCTTTGCCGCGCCAAGCGCTACGGTTCAAAATTTTCCATTATTCTCTGCGATATTGATTACTTTAAGTCTGTAAACGACCTCTATGGTCATCAGGTGGGGGACAAAGTTCTTGTGGAGTTTGCCAAAGTCCTGAAGAATAATCTGCGGAAATCGGACGTTCTGGGGCGGTGGGGCGGTGAAGAGTTCCTGATCATCATGCCCGAAAATGGTATCGAGGAAGCAGAGATGCTGGCGGACAAGCTGTGCAAAAGAATAAGCGAACATGAATTTCCGGTAGTTAAACAGGTGACCTGCAGTTTTGGTATTGCTGCCTATCAAACGGGCGATACTGAAGACACCCTGCTGGCACGGGCTGATAAAGCTCTTTATGAAGCAAAGCAGGGCGGCCGCAACAGAATAATGTTATATATGGTTTTATAGTATAAAGCCTTAAGCGAAAATGAATAGGACTGTATAATAAGGTTAAGGCTTTATATCGCCCGAAGCGTAAAAACGCAATAGGAAGAATAAAATTTTTGCCGGG
>Ga0209537_1001093_pt1 | contig 31555 bp, 32 predicted proteins | sample BioPla4DNA1_FD_187698 | JGI IMG/M metagenome (GOLD analysis project Ga0209537, IMG submission 187698) | Biogas fermentation microbial communities from Germany - Plant 4 DNA1 (SPAdes) (version 2) | ecosystem: Engineered > Bioreactor > Anaerobic > Digestate | place: Bielefeld, North...
TTGCGCTTTTAATATTATGTGCCAGTTCTTTTTCTACCAATCTCTTCATTACAAATGGCTTAAAGAGTTCCAGTGCCATCTCTTTAGGAAGACCACATTGATACATTTTAAGCTCAGGGCCTACTACAATAACTGAACGGCCAGAATAGTCTACTCGCTTTCCAAGTAGGTTCTGCCTAAACCTACCCTGCTTACCCTTTAGCATGTCACTCAGGGATTTTAAGGGCCTATTTCCAGGTCCTGTTACAGGACGGCCTCTTCTACCATTATCTATAAGGGCGTCTACAGCTTCCTGCAGCATCCTCTTTTCATTTCTAACGATGATATCAGGAGCTGCTAAGTCCAACAGCCTCTTTAACCTGTTGTTTCTATTTATTACCCTTCTATAAAGATCATTAAGGTCAGATGTGGCGAAGCGTCCTCCATCCAGCTGTACCATGGGGCGAAGTTCTGGGGGGATGACAGGTATAACATCCAATATCATCCACTCAGGGCTATTTCCAGATTTACGGAAGGCCTCTACTACTTCTAAGCGTTTTACAATTCTCACCTTTTTCTGACCTGTGGCTGTCTCCAACTCTTCCCTCAGCTCCTGGGATAGCTTATCCAGGTCTATCTCCTGCAGGATCTCCTTTATGGCTTCAGCACCCATTCCTGCTTTAAAGGCATTGCCATATTTCTCACGGCATTCCCTATACTCTCTATCATTCAAAAGTTGCAGCTTTAAGAGAGGTGTATCACCGGGATCTATAACAATATAGGAAGCAAAGTACAGTACCTTCTCCAAAGATCTTGGGGACATATCTAGGATAAGTCCCATTCTACTGGGGATGCCCTTAAAATACCATATATGAGAGACTGGGGCAGCTAGTTCAATATGCCCCATTCGCTCCCTTCTTACCTTGGAGCGAGTTACCTCAACGCCACATCTGTCACAGATTATACCCTTATATCGTACCCTTTTGTATTTACCACAATGGCATTCCCAGTCTTTTTGGGGGCCAAAAATCTTCTCACAAAATAGGCCATCTTTTTCCGGTTTTAAGGTTCTGTAGTTTATGGTCTCAGGTTTTTTAACCTCTCCCCTGGACCATTCTCTAATTTTGTCCGGAGAAGCTAAACCTATTTGAATGGCATCAAATTCGTTTAGATCGAACAAGGGCTCTCTCTCCCTTCCTTTTTTAAATCTTAATCCTCGTCATTATCATCTAAGGCTATGTCTTCGATATCTTCAAAGAGAGTGTCGTTTAGGTCTGGAATATCTACTATATCGTCTATATCAAAGTCTTCCATCTCTTCTTCTGGAATTTCTTCTTCCTCTTCTTCTTGAGTTTCGTGTCCCTCAATATTTACATCCAATTGGGTATCATCTTCGTCATCTTCTAAAATCTCTAATTCTTCGCTTTCTTCAGATAGCACCTTAACATCCAAGGCCAAGCTCTGCAGCTCTTTGATAAGCACCTTAAAGGATTCAGGAACACCAGGCTCTGGGATATTTTCACCTTTAACTATAGACTCGTAAGTTTTGACCCTACCTACTACGTCGTCTGATTTTACAGTGAGCAGCTCCTGCAATGTATGAGCAGCACCATAGGCTTCTAAAGCCCAAACCTCCATCTCTCCGAAGCGTTGACCTCCAAATTGCGCCTTTCCGCCAAGAGGTTGCTGTGTTACTAAGGAGTAAGGTCCAGTAGACCTAGCATGAATCTTATCGTCTACCAAGTGGGCTAGTTTTAGAAGATACATATAACCTACCGTTACTTTATTGTCAAAGGGTTCTCCAGTACGTCCGTCATATAAAGTCAGCTTTCCATCGGCTGGCAGTCCCGCTTTCTCTAAGGTTTCCATAATATCAATTTCACTAGCTCCATCAAATACCGGTGTAGCAACCTGCCATCCTAAGGCTTTAGCCGCTAGACCTAAGTGGGTTTCCAAAACCTGTCCTATATTCATACGGGACGGCACACCTAGTGGGTTTAGAACTATATCAAGGGGTGTTCCATCAGGCAAGAAGGGCATATCCTCCTCAGGCAATATTTTGGATATAACACCCTTGTTACCGTGACGACCAGCCATCTTGTCTCCAACAGATATCTTTCTCTTCTGAGCTACATAAACCCTTACCAGTTCATTTACTCCAGGAGGTAATTCGTCTCCATTTTCCCTAGTAAAGACCTTAACATCAACAACTATACCGCCCTCACCATGAGGAACTCTTAAAGAAGTATCTCTAACTTCCCTGGCTTTTTCACCAAAAATAGCCCTCAGAAGTCTCTCTTCAGCTGTTAGCTCTGTCTCTCCTTTAGGGGTGACCTTGCCTACCAATATATCGTTAGCCCTAACCTCTGCTCCAATTCTGACAATACCTCTTTCGTCTAAATCCTTTAGGGCATCTTCCCCTGTATTTGGAATATCTCTGGTAATTTCTTCAGGACCCAGCTTGGTATCTCGAGCTTCTGCTTCATATTCTTCTATATGAATGGAGGTGTACACGTCCTCCTTAACCAATCTTTCGCTTATTAGGATAGCGTCCTCAAAGTTATATCCTTCCCAGGTCATAAAGCCTATTAGCACATTCTTGCCTAATGCAATTTCTCCATTTTCGGTAGCAGGACCGTCAGCTATAATTTGGCCCTTTTTAACCTCATCTCCTACATTGACTATAGGCCTTTGGTTAACGCAAGTTCCCTGGTTAGAACGCTTAAATTTAAGTAGCTTGTATGTGGTAATTTGACCAGCCTTATTGCGAATATCAATGGAGTTAGCAGATACTTTGACTACCACTCCATCCTCTTTGGCCAGCACCACTACTCCCGAATCCTTGGCAGCCTTGTATTCCATACCAGTACCAACGATAGGTGCCTCTGTCCTAATCAAGGGGACAGCTTGACGCTGCATGTTGGCTCCCATTAGGGCACGGTTAGCGTCGTCATTCTCCAGGAATGGGATCATAGCAGCGGCTACCGAAACTACCTGCTTAGGCGAAACGTCCATAAAGTCAACGCTTTCCCTGTCAACTTCATAGATATCTTCCCCGACTCTAGCCATTACCCTATCGTCAACAAAGCGGCCTTCTTCGTCAAGGGGCTCGTTTCCTTGGGCTATAACATACTGGTCTTCCTCATCTGCAGTGAGATAAACTATCTCGTCTGTTACAACACCCTTTTCTTTATCTACCTTTCTATAGGGAGCCTCAATAAATCCGTATTCATTGACTCTGGCATAGGTGCTAAGCGAACCAATAAGTCCAATATTGGGTCCTTCAGGGGTTTCGATGGGGCACATACGTCCATAATGGGAATGATGAACGTCACGAACTTCAAAACCTGCTCTTTCCCGGCTCAAACCGCCTGGACCTAGAGCACTCAATCTACGCTTATGAGTCAGCTCTGATAGGGGATTGGTCTGATCCATAAATTGAGATAATTGGCTGCTGCCGAAAAATTCTTTAATAGCAGCGGTTACAGGACGGATATTAATAAGACCTTGGGGGGTAATGACATCCACATCCTGGATGGTCATCCTCTCCCTGACCACTCTTTCCATCCTGGATAATCCAATCCTAAATTGATTTTGAAGCAGTTCCCCTACTGAACGCAAACGTCTATTTCCTAGATGATCAATATCATCCACATTCCCTATATCATATAGAAGATAGATGATATAATTTACAGTAGCTACTATATCATCCACAGTAATGTGCTTAGGTATTAGCCTGTCTATATTCTCTTTTAAAGCTTCCTTAAGCTCTTTTTCATCAGAATACTCATCCATTATTTCCTTTAAAGTAGGATAATGGACATACTCATTTATACCCAACTCTTCTAGGTCAAAATCTAAATGATACTTAGCATCTACAAAGTTATTGCCCACAACTTTAGCAACTTTTTCTTCATCAATTTCTATTAATACCTGATTGATACCTGAATGTTGGATCTCCTTAGCCTTATCCAGGCTTATTCTATCACCTTTTTTAGCTAATATCTCGCCAGTTTCAGTATTTATAATATCTTCAGCACATTTTTTCCCTGCGATTCTGGAAGCAAGGGATAATTTTTTATTGAATTTATATCTACCAAAACGAGCCAAATCATACCTTTTTGGATCAAAGAATAAGGAATTAAACAGCTGTTTTGCACTATCAACTGTGGGAGGCTCTCCAGGTCTTAAACGCTTATAAATTTCCAAAAGTCCTTCTTCATAGGAAGTTGCATTATCCTTATCCAAGGTCTTAAGAAGTCTTTCATCCTCGCCCATTAGTTCCCTGATTTGGCTGTCTGAACCATAACCTAAGGCTCTCAGCAATACTGTAATAGGAAGTTTACGGGTACGATCCACCCTAACATAGATAATTTCATTAGAATCAGTTTCGTATTCAAGCCACGCACCCCGGTTTGGTATAATGGTGGCAGAAAATAGTTTTTTCCCAGCCTTATCTATGGAGTCTGAATAATATGCACCGGGAGAACGTACCAATTGGCTAACAATTACTCGTTCCGCACCATTTATAATAAAAGTTCCCTGTTCTGTCATTAAAGGGAAATCTCCCATAAATACTTCCTGTTCCTTAACTTCTCCGGTTTCTCTATTGATTAACCTAACCTGAACCTTTAAAGGCGCTGAATAAGTAACGTCCCTTTCCTTACATTCCTCTACAGAATATTTGGTATTCTCTCCAAGTTTATAATCTACAAATTCTAAAACTAGATTCTCTGTGTAATCGGTGATGGGAGAAATGTCATTGAACACTTCTCTAAGGCCCTCTTCCAGAAACCATTTGTATGAACGTTTCTGTACCTCTATAAGGTTGGGCATCTCCAGAACTTCATCTATCCTGGAATAACTCATGCGAGTCTTATTTCCCATCTTGACTGGATGCACCATGCAACATCTCACCCCTTAAAATTAATAAACCAAGAAAATATTAAAAGCCCCTTGACCCAAAAACCCGTTGGGCAAAAATGCCAAGGAGCATTATTGTCTATTATTCCCACAAAAAAACACTTTATTCCCCCATTATCATAGATTAACCTTATCTTAGTTTTTTAAACATAAACTATCTATAATTTTTGATGTTTTTAAGTAAAACCATACATTAATGCAATTTATAACATTATCATACAACAAAAGCATTGTCAAGGGGTATTCTTATTTTTTTCAAAAGAAAAAGGACTTGTTACTAGTCCTTTTTCTTTTGTAGTTGTATTTAACCTTATTTTATTTCTACTTTTGCGCCAACTTCTTCTAGTTTAGCCTTAGCTTCTTCAGCGTCTTCCTTGCTGACTCCTTCTTTAACTGGCTTTGGAGCGTTGTCTACTAGATCCTTAGCTTCTTTTAGACCTAGACCAGTTAGTTCTCTAACAACCTTGATAACTTTGATCTTTTGAGCTCCAACATCAGCTAGCACAACATCAAATTCAGTCTTTTCTTCTGCCTCTGCAGCACCAGCAGCTCCACCAGCTACAGGAGCAGCAGCAACAGCTACAGGAGCAGCAGCGCTAACTCCAAACTCCTCTTCAAATTCTTTTACTAATTCAGCAAGTTCTAAAACTGTCATATTTTTAATGGCTTCCATAATTTGATTCTTGTCCATTTTTATACCTCCATTTTAAATTATAATTTTTAAATTCTATTTATTCGCCTTGTGCTTCTTTTTGTTCTTTAATAGCGTTAAGAGCATAAACTAAAGCTCTCATAGTTCCGCTGAGCACTCCCACCAGGTTAGCAATAGGTGCGTTCATGCTGCCCAGCAACTTAGCAATAAGTTCTTCTCTAGATGGAAGTTCTGCTAATGCCTTAATACCATCTACGTCAATTACTTTTCCGTCAACTACACCCACCTTAAATTCCATTTTCTTATACTTTTTAATAGCATCTGTTAGGATTTTGGCAGGAGCTACAGGATCATCTATACCAAATGCTATTGCAGTAGGACCTTCTAGGTGGGGTATTATATCTTCTAACCCTATTTCCTTTGCTGCAATCTCAGTTAAAGTATTCTTGTATACCTTATATTCTACATTGGCTTGACGGAAACTGTTTCGAAGTTCTGTAACTTCTTGAACATTCAACCCTTTATAATCTACCAAAATAGCGCTACTGGAGTTTGTAAATTTATCTTTCAATTCCTGTACTATTTGCGCCTTCTTCTCTTTTACGGTCATTATCCCAGTCACACCTCCTCTTGAATCCCTTTCCCTTACATCAAAAATACCCTCTTACCGTATGGTTTAAAGCCAAATGGCAAGAGGGCAGTATACTCCTATTTGCTCTCTTACCTCGGTAGGCCCTGAGTTTAAACTGCTTTTTAGCAGTACCTACTGTCTACGGCAAGATGGTATTTTCTATTCAATTCTCTAAAAGTCTACTACAAAACTTAATAGTTGTCAACCTTAAAATGCACTTGGATTTATTTTAATTCCAGGGCCCATGGTGCTTGATAAAACAATACTTCTTAGGTAGGTTCCTTTAGCGGCAGCTGGTTTTGCCTTTATAATAGCATCCATAAGCACTGATAAGTTTTCATTTAGTTTTTCGGTTTCAAAAGAAGCTTTTCCAATAGGAACATGGATAATACCTGCTCTGTCCACACGATACTCAACTTTACCTGCTTTGATATCTTGAACAGCCTTTGCTACATCCATGGTAACAGTACCGGATTTGGGATTGGGCATCAATCCTTTTGGTCCTAATACACGCCCTAAGCGTCCAACAAGAGCCATCATATCAGGTGTTGCAACACAAACATCGAAATCCAACCAGTTTTCTTCTTGAATCTTCTGGACCATTTCCTCTGCACCAACATAGTCTGCTCCTGCTTGTTCAGCTTCTTTTGCTTTATCTCCTTTTGCAAATACTAAAACCTTTACAGTTCGGCCTGTTCCATGAGGAAGTACTACAGCTCCTCTTACTTGCTGATCTGCGTGTCTAGGATTTACTCCCAGTCTAACACTAGCTTCAACAGTTTCATCAAATTTAGCCTTAGCAGTCTGTTTTACAAGCTCAATACCTTCTTGAGGATCATATAGCTTTGTGCGATCTACCAATTTAAGGCTATCAGTATATCTCTTTCCTTTTTTCATTCTCTTACCTCCTTGTGGTGTTGACGAAAGCTTATAGCTTTCTCCCACTTATTATAAATCAATTAGAATATTATTCTACTACAATACCCATGCTTCTTGCAGTTCCTTCAATCATGCTTATAGCTGCCTCTAAGCTAGCGGCGTTTAAGTCAGGCATTTTAAGCTCTGCAATTTCTTGAACTTGTTGCTTTGTAACTTTAGCAACCTTTTCCATGTTGGGCTTTCCAGATGCCTTCTCGATACCAGCGGCTTTCTTAAGTAAAACAGCAGCTGGAGGAGTCTTTGTAATAAAGGTAAAGGAACGATCCTGATATACAGTAATAACAACTGGAATGATTAGCCCTGCTTGCTTAGCTGTTTTTTCATTGAATTCCTTACAGAAACCCATTATATTAACAGCATGCTGTCCTAGAGCTGGTCCTACAGGTGGCGCTGGTGTAGCTTTTCCTGCTGGGATCTGCAATTTTATGATTCCTGTTACTTTTTTTGCCATGTTGACACCTCCTCAGTTTAAAGGTCTTAGATTTTTTGTATCTGGTCAAAATCCAAGTCTATAGGAGTTTCTCTCCCAAACATAGATACAGATACACGCACTTTTTGCTTATCGGGATAAATCTCTTCTATAACTCCAATAAAGTTTTCCAATGGTCCCGATATAACACGAACGTTGTCTCCAACTTCTGCCTTAAGCTCCACTGGAATATTTTCTACACCTAACTTCCTTATTTCTTCATCAGTAAGAGGTATGGGTTTGGAGCCAGGCCCTACAAATCCCGTGACACCACGGGTGTTTCTTACTATATACCAAGACTCATCTGTCATGATCATCTTCACTATTACATATCCTGGGAAGATTTTGCGCATGACAGATCTTCTTTTCCCATCTTTAACCTCAATGTGTTCTTCCATGGGAACTTTGATCTCAAAAATTAGATCTTGGAGACCTCGGTTCTCAACCATCTTTTCTAGGTTTGCTTTTACCTTATTCTCATAGCCAGAATAGGTATGGACCACATACCATTTAGCTTCTTGGTCCCTTTCTTTTTCAGACATAAGACCTAGGGTCAAGCTTTGTGACCCATCCCTCCTTAATTAAGAAATTAATGTAAATAATTTACCCAATCCAAAATCTACAATACCAATTACAACGGCAAATAACAAAATGAGAACCACCACAACAAGTGTGTGATTGGTCAGATCTTTAGTATTTGGCCATGAAACTTTTTTGACTTCAGATACAACTTCCCGGAAAAACTTTCTCATGCCTTTTCTAGGCTTGTTTTTCCTGGCCACAGCTTTAGTAGCTGCCTTTCCCTTTGCCATAACAATTCACATCCTTATTTTAGCCATATTGGCTATAGTTATACCAAGCCTTACCAGCCAAAAGGCTTTAACGGGTTTCTCTATGAAGGGTGTGACTTCTGCAGAACTTGCAGTATTTTCTCAGCTCCAGACGTTCAGAGTTAGTCTGTCTGTTTTTTGTGGTATTGTAATTGCGCTGCTTGCACTCTGTACAAGCTAAGGTTACCTTTACTCTCATATAGAACACCTACCTTAAGCATAAATACTTAATTAATTTAACACATATATAAGTTTCTGTCAATTATATTTCCACACATTATGCATTTATTATAACTCAATCTATGATGCTAGTTCAACAGCTATTATGCTGTTATAGCATGAGCTAATATTGCATTAAATAAGAGACTGGTGATAATGACCAGTCTCTTATATCATATCATTAAGTTAAGCTTCTAGATTACCCGATAATGCCGGAAACTACGCCAGCACCAACAGTTCTACCACCTTCGCGGATAGCAAATCTTAGTCCTTCTTCAATAGCGATGGGGGTGATAAGTTCTACTTCCATGTCAATGTTGTCACCAGGCATTACCATCTCTACTCCCTCAGGTAGATTGATTACGCCGGTAACGTCAGTTGTTCTAAAATAGAACTGAGGTCTATAACCATTGAAGAATGGGGTATGTCTTCCACCCTCTTCTTTGGTCAAGATGTAAACTTGTGCCTTAAACTTAGTATGAGGCTTGATAGAACCTGGCTGTGCTAATACTTGACCTCTCTCAATTTCATCTCTTTGTACACCTCTTAAGAGGGCTCCAATGTTGTCTCCAGCTACTGCTTGATCAAGAATCTTTCTAAACATCTCTACACCAGTTACTACAACGCTTCTTGGCTCATCAGCCAATCCTACAATCTCAACAGTATCGGATACTTTAATAGTTCCACGCTCTACTCTTCCTGTAGCAACGGTTCCACGTCCTGTAATGGAGAATACGTCCTCTACAGGCATCAAGAATGGCTTGTCTACGTCTCTCTCAGGTGTTGGAATGTACTCGTCTACTGCTTCCATTAGCTCTAAGATTGGTTTGCAATCTTCATTAGTAGTTACATCAATGGAATCATCATTGAGTACTGCTTCTAATGCCTTAAGAGCAGATCCCTTTACGATTGGAATATCATCTCCTGGGAACTCATACTCATTTAGAAGCTCTCTTACTTCCATCTCTACTAGCTCAAGTAGCTCCTCATCGTCTACCATATCAGTCTTGTTCATGAACACAATAATGTATGGTACGCCAACCTGTCTTGCTAGTAGAATGTGCTCTCTGGTCTGTGGCATAGGACCGTCAGCTGCGGATACTACAAGAATAGCACCGTCCATCTGTGCTGCACCGGTAATCATGTTCTTTACATAGTCAGCGTGGCCGGGACAGTCAACGTGGGCATAGTGACGGTTATCTGTCTCATACTCAACGTGGGATGTGTTAATGGTAATTCCACGTTCCTTCTCCTCAGGAGCCTTGTCAATCTCATCATATTTTGCTCCCTGAGCTTTTCCTACTTTAGACAATACCATTGTGATTGCTGCTGTCAATGTTGTCTTACCATGGTCAACGTGTCCAATGGTTCCTATGTTCACGTGAGGCTTCGTTCTTTCAAATTTTTCCTTAGCCATCTCTTCTTTTCCTCCTTCGTGACCCGGCTACAGTCGTTTTTTATGTAAATTCTAATTACACATGGCCAGGTGTTTCTTTTTTGTTTTTATATAATAATGGAGCCCACGACCGGGCTCGAACCGGTGACCTCCGCCTTACCATGGCGGCGCTCTACCTACTGAGCTACATGGGCTTAAAAATAAATGTAAATATGGAGCGGGTGATGGGAATCGAACCCACGCGACCAGCTTGGGAAGCTGGTATTCTACCATTAAACTACACCCGCATGTTGTCTATTCGTTTCTAACGAAAAGATCAGCATGCTTGAGAGTGTCACGTTTAATAACGTCATTGCAATGAACACATTATATAATACATCTAAAAATTGATTTTGTCAACAACTTTTTTAAAAAATTATTCCCTTTCTTCTAGATAACGCTCTACCTTCCGTTTAACCCTCTGCAGGGCATTATCTATGGATTTTACATGCCTGTCCAATTCAGCAGCAATCTCTTGGTATGTTTTCCCTTGAAGGTAGGATGTTAGCACTTCCCATTCCAGATCACTTAACAATTCTTCAATAACATTTTCTATATCAGAAAATTCTTCTTGCCTTATTATAAGCTCCTCTGGATCTGTAACCCTAACTCCTGATATAACGTCCATAAGGGTCCTATCGGACTCTTCGTCATATATAGGCTTATTAAGGGAAATATATGAGTTGAGAGGAATATGTTTTTGACGAGTAGCTGTTTTAATGGCAGTGATAATCTGCCGAGTAACACATAACTCTGCAAAAGCCTTAAAGGAAGAAAGCTTATTGGGTCTATAGTCTCTAATAGCCTTATATAAGCCTATCATTCCTTCCTGCACTATATCCTCACGATCTGCACCTATGAGGAAATAAGAGCGTGCTTTAGCCCTTACAAAGTTCTTATATTTATTCAGCAAATACTCTAGTGCATATGAATCTCCATTTAAAGCTAGTTCAACGATTTCTTCGTCTAGCATCTCATCATAGTCAACAGCTTTTTCTTTGGCAGTAGCTAACTCCACCAAAATCCCCCCACAATAATGTCAACAATAGTCAGGAAGTGCAATAATATCAACAAGTCAATTATACATTACATAATCCTAGCAAGTCAAGCTATCTTTGCCATTTCAAGGCCTCTATTTCCTTATTCCTGGCCCCTTTGTCTCACTATCTCATACATTAAAACTCCTGCCGCCACCGAAGCATTCAGAGATGATATTCTACCCTTTTGGGGGATCCTTATTAGAAAATCGCATTTGTCCTTTACAAGACGCCCCAATCCTTTGCCTTCGCTTCCAATAACCAAGGCTATGGGGCCTGTTAAATCCTTAGAAGTATATAAATCTCCATCCATATCTGCACCTGCTACCCACAAACCATGCTTTTTTAGACTTTCAAGAGTGGAAGCAATGTTGGTTACCTTGGCTATGGGCATAAATTCAACAGCACCAGCTGATGCCTTTATCACCGATGGAGTCAGGCCTACAGCACGCCTTTTAGGAATAATAATTCCATGTGCCCCGCAAGATTCCGCTGTCCTTATTATAGACCCAAAATTGTGAGGATCTGTTATTTCATCTAAGACTATAACAAAAGGAGGTTCATTTTTTTCTGATGCATGGGCCAAAATTTCATCTACCCCTACATAGGAATAGGGGGTAACAAATGCTATAACCCCTTGATGGGACCCGTCGGTTAGGGATAACTCATCCAACCTTCTTCTATCCACTTCTTGTACCACTACACCCTGTTCTTTAGCTTTCCGGATAATCTCCAGGATAGATCCTTCCCTGCTGCCTCGTGCAATTAGAAGCTTATCAACAGTCCTACCTGAACGAAAAACCTCCAATACAGGATTCCGTCCCTCTACTTGGTTTTCGTTAAATTCATCTTGCCCATTTATTTTATTTTCTGTCCTAACTTCCTGTTTGACCAAAGACTTTTTGTTCCTCTTTTTCATGTTGATTTACTCCTTTTATTTTTTATAAGGTTAAAAACTTCTCCCTTACTTCCCCCGCCCTGCCACAGGTCATTTTTCCTTCAGGACATTTACCCCTTACACATCCAGGTCCAGCATTTTTAAATAAATTAGGGGCTACTTCCTTAACTAGTTTTAGCATCTCTATTGCCAGATTTCTAATTTCCCACTGAGCACGGTTACAGCAGCGAAGACTAAAAAAGTGTAAAAGCTCCCTGGCATTCATAGTTACAACAAACTTGGTCTCTGCCGCATTGGGCAATACAAACCGGGCATCTTCGTTGGATTTTTCCCCCTGATTACCCAAAGCTTCGATCCATTGATCATACCAAATTTGAATCTGTCTCATCTGCTTTTCAAACTTTTCTACATACTCATCTCCCAGCTCTTTAATTCTAGGGGGGATTATATAATTAAAAGTCCCTTCCCCATGAGACTGTTCACCAACATATCTTTGGGATTTGACACTAAAGCTGGCTATGCGATGTCTGGTTATTTGAGCTAACAAACTTCTAGAAACTCCTTCAACCCCAAAGGTAAAGCTGACATGTTCCACAGGTGATAGATGACCCATATCCATTAATCTCTGCAAAAAGTTTGCTTGATCCTTTTGCTCAATTCCTTGAGCCAATTCATCGATATCAGCAGCAGAATAACACAGCTTGGCTGCCATAGCTATAACTTTTTCTGGTTCTGGTGTGTATCTTAACAGTTTTACTTTCAAACCGACCTCACTCATAATCTATTTCCTCCCAAAATTATTAAAAAACCATTTTTTTAATTTGCTTCAAAGATTAATTCCCCTATCTCCATCAGGCGATCTGTTTGCTCAGTTAAATATAAATAGCCTAACAAGGCTTCAAAACCTGTTGCATACCTGTACTCTCCTATATCTGCATTTTTGGGCACTGTACCTGACTTTGCATTTCTGCCCCTGCGTACTATATTTTTCTCCTCGTCCGTAAGTTTTTCAAAAATAGCCTCTAAAGTATGGGCTTGAGCACCTGCATTAACAAAATTTATGGCTTGGTTATGCAAATTGTGTACAGTTACCTTATTGGTTAAAATCAAATAGGTTCTAACCAACAAATCATATATAGTATCTCCTATGTATGCTAGCACAAGAGGGCTCATCATCCTAACTTGGTTTTCATTCAAAGTATTACCCGTTAGCTTTTTTAGTCGTTCCAAACATTTATCCATATAAACCTCCATTAGTTGTCTTTAAGAGCTGAAAGCTATTGTAACCTTCCATTGAAAAGGGCCTAGTTGAAACTGCCCATTCAATGGATAGTTCCGAAAACAATTTCCCCTGCTTTGCAGCCTCTTCAATAATTTTGTCTATATTTTTTATATTTGTAGCTATGGTATTATCTTCAGGTTTTATTATTAAGTATTCATCAGAGATATTGATAGTTTCCCTACTGGATTCATAGGCACCGTTGCAGACTAAAACAAAATTCTTACACTTGTGTATAGAAGAATTTAACTCCATTTCTTTGCCTTGTAAGGCCTCTATAAATTCTATGAGCTTGTTTAAAAACAAATCTTCCTCTTCAAATTCATAATTTTCCCTTCCACCATCTTTATATTCAAACTCTAATATATTATTATAGTGCCAGACTGCCTGACCATTGCTTCCATATATCTTGATATAAGGAATGTCCTGTCCAGTATGACACAAAGTAGTATAAAACATTATCTCAACATTATTTGCTGTTTTAATCCTAATACAGCTAGTATCTTCCCCTTCAATAGGATGTGCCTTATAAAGCTCAGCTTGTACTTTTTTTGGAACTGCTGCATCCGCATCTCCACTTCCTGCTACTATAAGGCAATTATGCAAAAGATGGGCAAGAGGATTAGTTATAGATCCATCTAAAACATAGCTACCATGATGGATAAGCTTGCCTGCCCAAGGAGTTCTTTCGTAATAGGCCTGTGTCCGTTTCCACATTCCAACACCTACTACCTTTCCAACACTTCCCAACTGGCCATCTCTAAGCTTTTTGACTAAAGTTCTAAAGGCCTTTCCGGTAATAGTTTGAAAACCTACTTCACATAACTTACCGCTTTTATTAGCAGCCTCTATAATTTCGTCTATATCTTGTATAGTTACTGCCGGGGGTTTCTCCAAAAAAACATTAAACCCCTTGTTTAAGGCATCTATTGCCATGGGTTTATGCAAATGTATAGGAGTAGCTATGGTTACAAAATCTAACTCCTTATGATTATCCAGCATTTCATTATAGTCTGTATAATGTTTTGCACCCAAAGCAATTAGCTGTTGATACTGCTCATCTTGCCTATCCACTTTAATATCGGCAAAGGCTACACATTTTACCATGCCCTTGGCCGCTAGCTTTAACACATTTTCCACATGGACCCTTCCAAATCCATTAATACCTATCAAGCCTACTTTTATCATTAGTTTAACCTCCTAGTATCCTTAACTGCTGCATCATCTTACTCTTCTAGCATGGACTACAAAGCGGGCGTCATCAAACTCATAACTGCATGTGGACAAGGTTATTATCTTATCATCTTTATTAAGGTCAACTTCTATTTTATGCATGGACTTATCCTTCAAAGTATTAATAAAATCCAAGTAATCTTCATCTGATTGGAAATCTTTTCTTACATAATTAAACCCCGCTTCTGTTACATATGCTGAAAAAACCTCCCATTGAGTTAATTTATCCAATGTATAAAACCATATGGTAGTATTTTCCTCAAAAAAATTCTTATCTTTAAACTTAGTTATATCTTTAAACATGGAGCCATCCCGCATATTATGCCCGTACAATATGGTATTCTTATCATCTCCACTGGGAATATTGCGGTAATCCATGAAAATAGCGCCTCTCTTTGATTCCTTACCATTTATATCGTGGGATAAATAATATTCATTGTCATCAGTTTGAACCACTGGATAATCAATAGTTGTCCCAGGAATGATAAGCCATCCAACTACTTCTGGATTTATTTCTAGAATTGGGATGAATTTTTCCGCTATATTTGTTTCATCCCATGACAAATCTTCTTGTTCTACTCCAGAAACCTTTTCATATTGGCCCTCTTGTGTGTGAAATAACTCTCCTAACTCCTGATGCATTTTTTTATTCCTATAACCTTCATAAAAATAGGCCAATATATTCATTGAAGAATAAATAAAAACTACTGTGCAAATAAATAAAAGAATTCTTCTTCCTTTCATCGTCCCTTCCCCACTAAAATATCACAAAATAATCATTCTTCTCATTGACCATCAATATTATACCATAGAATCCTTAAAATAATATTAGATTTTTTTGTTTTATAACTTGAGCTTTTTTTGAATATAATATATAATGAGATGAGTTCGTTTTTAAAGTTTTTTAATGCATTACCGAAAGTTGTAAACATACACTTTCATATGCATTGAAACAAAATGAAACATAAAATGCATAAGGAGGTGTATGTTTATGAAAGGTACTGTAAAATGGTTCAACTCCCAAAAGGGCTACGGCTTTATTGTAGGCGAAGACGGCAATGACGTATTTGTTCATTTTTCAGCTATCCAGGTTGATGGATATAAAACCTTAGAAGAAGGCCAAAAGGTGGAATATGACATCGAGCAAAGCCCTCGTGGTCCTCAAGCCGTTAATGTAGTTCCTTCCCTATAAGTAAGGATAGTAAAAAAGCACTGTTATAACAGTGCTTTTTTTATATATTTTGTGCCGCTTTCTTTATACTGTCTATTTTCTGCTCTACCTGTTCTTCTGTCCAGTCAGGATGTAGAGCTATATTAACTGTCCTACTTAACAATTCTAAAGTTTTCTTGCACATATCATAGCTATAGTTGAAGTTAAGTCCTTGGTTTTGTGGCATGTTATAGGGATTCATGGCAGGATGGCTTGCTCCTCTTTTGTTCATAATTGGATCCCAGTTTATATAAACATGTCTTCCGCTATCTATAGGCAGGGCACCCTCTACTCCTGGACTGTAAGCAAATTTCCTTGCCATATCCTCGTCAGAAAAGATAAATCCTAGATGGGTAGCACAGTCTCCTTCTGAATCATTTGATTTTAATAATGTTAGTCCAGATACCCCATCTAATCCATCCACAATTTGCTTTTTAACCTTTCGTAAGTCTTCCAGTATACCATCTAAGCGTTTTAGCTGAACTCTCATAATAGCGCCGTTGATTTCACTTTGTCTTGCTTGTATGCCAGCAAATGGAGGGGTCCTAAATTTCTCATAGATGGGAAATTTCTTATTATTTTCATCCCATACTCCTCTTTGATCTTTTGCAAGCTCTACATAATCATCTCTGAAGGTAGAGCCACCATCATGTTGATAAACTGCCCTTTCGAATATGTCTCTGTTATTGGTAAGTAGGGCTCCCCCTTCTCCACAGCTTATAATTTTGAAATAATTAAAGCTAAATGCTCCAGCATCCCCTATGCTGCCCAATCTCTTTCCTTTGTAACTTCCTCCTACAGCCTGACATGCATCCTCTACAACAGCTAAATTATATCGTTTGGCAATGTCCATAATGCTATCCATATTGCGGGTATCCAAGCATGTGAACAGGCATAATAACCTTGGTATTAGGACTTATATTTCTTTCGATTGCTTCCGGATCAATCATCAAGGTCTCATCAACATCAACAATGACAGGTATTGCACCTACTGCTGTTACTGCCAAAGCCGATGCCATAAATGTATAAGCTGGCACAATTACCTCATCTCCGGGGCCAACGCCTAAGCCTACAAGAGCAGCAATAAGAGCCGTGGTTCCTCCTGTAACAAAAAGAGCATAATCTACCGATATTTTTTCTGCTAATTCCCTCTCAAAATTGTCTACTTCTTGATTTTTGCTTCCGATCCTAAAAAGTTCCCCAGAATTAACCACTCTAGTAAAGGCATCAATTTCTTCTTGACCCATCCTATACATAGCAATTACCTCCCACCCAGGTTAATTTATTATAAATCCATTTGATGCATTTGTATAATATATTATATAATGCCCTTTTATGTATATCAATGATTTTTTAGCTTCTTTTATTCATTATTTTATATATGTAGTGATTTTTCTTGGCTTTTTATGAAACATACTAATTTATTGTCATATTAAATAAGCAGCATAATCCCCTTATAAGAACAAAAAAGCATGGCTTACAAGGTTATCCTCAACCCTGTACACCATGCTTTCTAAAAGCGCCTTATTTGTATTTAGGATTTATAAAAGAAAGATGTGTTAAAAGGCAATGACCAATCCCCCTTCACCTGCATAGACAGAACTTATACCCCCTGTCTTTACTATTATTACATCTTTAAAGTTATAGCGCTTTAGTACCTCCTCTTTAAAAGCCAAAGCTTTGTCTAAGCAGTTGCAATGAGCTATTCCTAATATCTTCTCTTCCAAATTCTGCCCCTGTTCACCAATGACTTCTACAAGCCTTTTAAATACCCTCTTGGCGCCTATAACCTTTTCATGTAATTGGATCTCACCATTTTTTTCTGCCATTATAAGTCTGACCGATAACATTGAAGATACCTTAGCAGCTAGATGGCTAACCCGGCCTGCCTTTACCAGATTATCAAGGGATTTAATGGTGAAAAAAGTCTTCATTTCTTTTATATAATCATTTACTTTTTCTACAATTTCCATTTCCTTTAAACCCTTATGAACTAGTTCAGAAATTTTAAGGCTAACCAAGGTTTCACCTACAGATCCACTAAAAGAATCAAACACATGAATAAATTTATTTCCTACCTCTTCTAAGAAAAGCTCCTTTGCCAACATGGCACTTCTATAGGTTCCGCTAAGTTTAGATGATATAGTAACCACAAACACACTTTCTTCTCCCTTATATGCTTCAATAAAATCCTGAGGAGAAGGACATGATGTTTTAGGTGCCTGGTCAGATTCTTTCATCTCTCTTATTAAGTTATCAATATCTAACTCACTATCATCCCTATATCTCTTACCATTTACTTCAATTGTCAAAGGAACCAGTTCTAGCTTAGTTTCCTTTAAAACTTCCGAGTTCACATCGCAGCAGCTATCTGCAACTATTTTTATTTTCATACAACGCTCTCCTATCCAAAATATTAGTGACCTTAATCATATTACATATCAAAGAAAATCGCAACAAATATTTCCATTTTTCTTAATTTGTTTATTATGCTGAATTTATATATTAAAGAGTATAACCAAAAAATGACTATTTATAAATTAGAGCATTACTAAAACCCCATACTGATGCAGATTAATAAACTCTAGACAAAATAAAAACAAAGGCTATTTGGATAGCCTTTGTTTACATATTACTTTTATATATCAACGATAGTATAATCTAACTATTATATCCTGATCATAATTACCAAACCCTGCTCCATATATGGTTAGCCCTCCCGGCTCTCCATCTTCTTCTGATACCTCAATCCTAAAATCTAAACTATTTTGACCAATATTTAAATCATCTAAAGTAACGTTAGATAGTTTTACACCATCAATCCAACTGCCTTTTTGGTTTATCTTAAGCACTTTTAACAAACCGTATTGGTTTATATCGCTACTCCACCAAGCTGGTGTAAACCTACCTCTCTTATCGCCAAAATCCCCTGGACTCGTCCATTGCCCTACTAATTTTCCATTTATATAGAAGTTCAACTTAGAGGGCCAATTATTGTTATATCCCGGAGCTTCGGAGCCTAATTCCATACTAATCTCCAACTCATCAAGTTCTTGGTTGGTCATTAGATAATTAGGAATTTTATATTCTATGTATCCTTTCATAAACCATAATATCTTAGCATTTACCCTTTCAACATCCAGAAAGTATCTGGGGTCATCAAAATATCCAATAACCTTTTCTTTAGTAGCCAATCCACAAGTAGGGAATATATTAAAATTGGTATAATGGCCTACAGGTATTATTATCTCATGATATTTGCGTTCACTATCCAATGCTTTAGGAAAATCAATCTCCAAACGATCTATGGCTAAACTACATAATTTTTGAATCCCACCATTGCTCTTGACTCTTTTGCTACAAATAATGCCAGCTTTCTCTAACTTTCTCACATGCATAGTCATTATTGCGCTACTTAAATCTAAGGCGTCAGCTAGTTCCTTTATATTCTTAGGTCCATGAGCAAGGATATTGATAATTTGTAATCTTACTTTACTGGCTAAAGCTTCATAAACGGATAACCATTCTTCACTTGCTTTTATCCTCATTTTTTTAGCTCCTTTACATATAAATCCTTCAACTATTGGCCTATTAAATGTTAATAAAATTATAAATTGCTTATACAAGTTTGTAAAGAATATAATAAATATTTATAGAATATATACTAAAAATTGTTTAAGTTTCTGTTAAAATTTCCATTGTTGTTATTGACTTTCCATAAATATACTAATATAATGAAATTAATATAAATCTTACCGGTTAACAATATCATTAAGGGGGAGTTTCTTTATGAAAAACAGGCTAGTCATAAACGGGGACCTGGGCAGCACCACTATTAGCCGTTTTATCTATGGCCATTTTTCAGAACACCTAGGCAGATGTATCTATGAGGGTATCTGGGTAGGAGAAGATTCTCCTATTCCTAACACTTATGGTATCCGTAATGATGTACTAGAGGCTCTCAAAGATATGGGGATACCTGTTCTAAGATGGCCAGGCGGCTGTTTTGCAGATGAATATCATTGGAAGGATGGAGTTGGCCCAAGGGAAAAGCGCAAGAAGATGATTAATACCCATTGGGGAGGTGTTATTGAAAACAATCACTTCGGTACCCATGAGTTTATGAAGTTATGTGAGCTTCTTGAGTGTGAACCCTATATATGCGGTAATCTAGGAAGTGGCACTGTCCAAGAGATGCAGGAATGGGTTGAGTACATAACTTTTGACGGGACTTCTCCCATGGCAGATTGGCGTAAGGAAAACGGTCGCGAGGAGCCTTGGCGTCTAAAATATTTCGGGGTTGGCAACGAGAACTGGGGATGTGGTGGCAACATGAGAGCCGAATATTACGCCGATGAATATCGTCGTTACCAAACCTATGTGCGAAATTACGGTGAGAATAGAATCTATAAGATTGCCTGCGGCCCTAATGCAGATGACTATCACTGGACAGAAGTCTTAATGCGGGAAGCTAGTAGAATGATGGATGGCTTAAGCTTACATTATTATACTGTTCCTGGTACTTGGGAAGCTAAGGGTTCGGCTACAGATTTTAATGAACAAGACTGGTTTACCACCCTGAAGAAAACCATGTATATGGAAGAGCTGATAACCAAGCATTCCACTATTATGGATAAGTACGATCCTGAAAAACGAATTGGCCTTATTGTAGATGAATGGGGAACTTGGTATGATGTGGAACCAGGAACCAATCCTGGATTCTTGTACCAGCAAAACACTCTCCGAGATGCCCTGGTGGCCGGAACAAACCTTAATATCTTCAACAACCATGCTGATAGAGTGCATATGGCCAATATAGCCCAAACAATAAACGTACTCCAAGCTGTCATATTGACAGAAGGGGAAAAAATGCTTCGAACTCCTACTTATCATGTATTTGAGATGTACAAAGTTCACCAGGATGCTACTTTACTGCCTATAGACCTTGAAAGTGCCAAATATAGCAGTGGAGATAGTTCAATACCCCAAATAAACGCTTCTGCTTCTAAGAATAGGCATGGTGTAATTCATATTTCCCTATGTAATGTTCATCATGAAAGCTCAGCTGCTATAGATATTGAACTTCGTGGTTCTGTCGCCAATAAAGTATCGGGAAGAATTTTGACCTCAGATAATATGCAAGATCACAATACCTTCCAAGAGCCTGATAAGGTGCAACCATCAACCTTCAATGATTTTAAACTTGATCAAAATAGACTTTCTGTCAATCTACCACCTAAATCAGTTGTGGTTTTAGCTATAGAATAAATCAGCAAAGGAGCTGCTGACCAATGAGTAAATTGACAGAATGCAAAGGATGTACTGCTTCTGTTTGGGTTGAAATAGATGAGACCTATGAAAAATTAAAAGCCACTCTTGTAGACCAAAATAGGGCTGTAACTAAAGAAATATATGAAAACAGGTTGAAAACATGTAAATCATGCTCTTCTCTAATCTACAATACCACCTGCAAACACTGTGGTTGTTTAGTTCATGCTAGAGCCTTGGATAAGAATAGCTATTGCCCTGAACCCTCAGGTGCAAAATGGTGATGTTTTCACAAAAGGCCATAGATTTAAATTCTAATCTATGGCCTTTTTACTTGCTTTTCTATTAATCATCCTTCCTTGCTTTGAACACCAAAACCTCTAAAGAAAGATCCTCCTCCAAATAATAGCACTAATAGCAAGAAGAAGAATAAAAGTTCGGCACCGTCATCAAACAAGCCGCAATTGAAGAAAATTATTACTAACAGAAGGAAAAAGAAAAGCAAGCTATCCTCTTTTTCATCGCGAGATCTTCTACCTAATACATCTATTCCAGGCATTAACTCCCCTCCCTCATTACTTTCTAATAACAGGATATGAAATCTATAAATAATGTGTGAAATAATAATTTTGCTGGACAAGTTTGTAAGCCTTGCAATACAATAATGATAACTGATCTGTTGTACTAATACCCATTATCAATAAGAGATAATATATATAATGACAAGTAATTCAACGGAGGATGAAGGTTTTGAAAAAAATGCGTTTAGACCGCTTTCTATCCAATGCAGGAATAGGCTCTCGAAAGGAAGTGAAAGCTCTCATAAAAGGACAAAGGGTTTTGGTGGATAACAATATAATAAGAGATCCAGGATATATAATAGATCCTACTCAAGCCAAGGTTATGGTAGATAACCAGGCTGTAACATACAAAAAATTTTATTACCTAATGCTGAACAAGCCTGCGGGAGTAATATCCGCAACAATGGATAACCTACACCAAACAGTTGTGGACCTGCTGCCCTCCCAGTACCAGCATCTTGACCTTTTTCCTGTGGGAAGATTGGACAAGGATACAGAAGGTCTGCTGATTTTAACCAATGACGGACAACTAGCCCATAGAGTTCTCTCTCCTAAAAATAGGGTACCGAAAACCTACTATGCCATTATAGAGGGCAGGGTAACTTCAGAGGATGTAGACACCTTTCAAAAAGGAATAAAGCTTGATGAGGATTTTACTACCCTTCCTGCACAATTGTCCATTCTTAAGAGCTGTGATAAATCTGAGGTTCATGTCACTATAGTTGAAGGAAAATACCATCAGGTCAAGCGCATGTTTGAAGCAGTGGGTAAAAAAGTTCTATACTTAAAACGGATAAGCATGGGTAATCTATATTTAGATGAAAAACTAGCACCAGGTCAAGTAAGGGAGCTAAGTGAGCATGAGCTTAATTTATTGGATATGTCCAGTTGTCTTTCTAATCAATAATGATAAAATAAAGCTTTCAATGAGTTTTTTATAAGGGAGGAAAAAATGGAACATTATTATAGTGAAAATCCAAAATCTAAGAGTCGTATTTTTCACATTAACTATAATATAAAGGATTTAGAGCTAAACTTTATAGCAGATACTGGGGTTTTTTCTAAAACCAGGGTGGATTATGGAACTGATATACTTATCAAGAGCCTTCCTCCACTTCACGGCAAAATTTTAGATCTAGGCTGTGGTTATGGCCCTATTGGCATTAGCCTAGCTAAACTTAATCCAAGTTGCCAAATAACTATGGTAGATATAAATAATAGAGCAGTAGAACTGTCAAGACAAAATATACAGCAAAACAATGTTGAAAACGCCATTGTACTTCAAAGCGACGGATTTGAAAAAGTAGATGGTCTCTTTAATGCCATAGTTAGTAACCCACCCATAAGGGCTGGTAAAAAAGTTATATACCCTTTGTTTGAGCACAGCATTGATTATCTAGATAAAGACGGTGCTCTTTATCTGGTTATTCAAAAAAAGCAAGGAGCAAAATCTACATTAGAAAAATTAACTGAAATCTATGGTAATTGTGAAGTAATTAACAAAAAAGGCGGTTATTGGATTTTAAGAAGTATAAAGACTTAAGATGCAATCTTAACCTGTTATATTTATCACTGTTACAGAAAACGATAAGTATGATTACTTAAGAAAGGAGTGTTTTCTGTGACAAAACTAAACCAACTAGAACTTCAGAATCTCCGTCATTTAATAGGTAGTCATGAGATGGCTTATCAAAAACTATCTACCTATGCTCAGCAGTGCACTGATCCACAGCTAAAGCAATTATTCCAACAGTCAGCACAGGAAGCCCAACAAAATAAGCAAAGACTGATGAGTTTCTTAGGATAAAGGAGTGATAAATATGCAGGAAAAAGATATGGTAAATGACGTGCTTTCCATGTTAAAAAGTAGTATTACAGGGTACGCCAATGTCATTACTGAGGCTTGTAATGAGCAATTTCGTCAAACTATCCAACAAATGCGTGATAGTGATGAAAAATGCCAATATGATCTTTTTAAGCTAGCTGAACAAAAAGGATATTATAAACCTGCTCAGCCAGCTAGCCCTAACGATATACAAAGCGTCAAATCGGAATTTTCCAGCTAAATTTAAAAGGCCGCTATCTATAATTGGATAGCGGCCTTTGTGTCTTATTGATTTTTCTCAGGCTTTTTATAATCCTCTGGCAGCTGTACTGTTGCTTTTTTTATGATTTGAGGCTCTATGGGAAAGTCATTTATATCTGTAGGAGTCTCAGCAATTTTATCCACCACGTCCATACCCTTAATAGTCTTACCAAATGCTGCATATTCTCCATCCAGATGTGGAGCATCTTGATGCATGATAAAAAACTGACTTCCAGCAGAGTCAGGATGCTGAGCCCTAGCCATGGATATTACCCCACGCACATGCTTTAAATCATTCTGAGTAAAACCATTGCTAGCAAACTCCCCTTTTATGGTATAGCCAGGTCCCCCTATTCCAATTCCTTCTGGATCGCCACCCTGTATCATAAATCCTGGGATAATACGATGAAAGGTCAATCCATCATAGAAGCCCTCTTCTACTAAGGTGACAAAATTTGCAACGGTTTCAGGTGCTTTTTCAGGATAAAGCTCAATTACTATATCCCCTTTTCCTTCAATAGTTAAGGTCACTGTAGGATATTTCACATCCTTTTTCCCACATCCAGCCAAAATAGCTGTTCCCAGTACAATAGATATGGCAATTAATACAGCTGGCACTTTTAATAGTATGTCCATTTTTCTGCTCCTTCCTAGATGATATATATTTGACATGCATGTCTTTAATTATACAACAAAATTGCATTTGCTGTAAATGTATACCAGTTTTAAACTATTTATATCCTTTCATTCTGTACTTTTTTGGTGATACACCTTTTATACGCTTAAATTGTTTTATAAAGTAACTAGAGCTAGTAAAGCCCACTGCCATGGCTATCTGAGTTATATTCATATCACTGCCTAAAAGAAGTTTTTCCGCTTCCCGGATTCTCACGTGATTTAAATATTCTATAAAAGTCTTACCCACAACCTGCTTAAATTTTCTTGAAAAATAACTATAACTCATATTGCATATCTGGGCAGCCTCTCTAGAAGTTATTTCCTGACTATAATTTTGATCCACATAATCGAATAGTCTTCCAAACCTTTGTATATCTATTTCTTTGAGCACTGTGCCAGTTTCCAAAACAATACTCTTTTTCTCCCAATACCTAATAACCCAAAGAAATATATTACAAATCCCAGTTTGTACCGCTAATTCAAATCCATATTTCTTGTGCTGAAACTCTCTATAAATATCTTTCATCAACCTTGGTATTATAGTAGAATCTAATTCTTGTGATTTAAATATTTTTTGATAGGATATATTTCCCCAGGTTAGGGGAAGAATATACTTCATTTCAAATACAGATTTTGACATATATAATATTTCAGGATCAAATTTTAATACAATATACTTAGTATCTACATCCTTCTCTGCTATAATGGAATGAACCTCACAAGCGTTAATAAATACCATATCGCCTTTATTGGCAAGATAACACTGGCCTCCTAATAATATCTTGGCTTGTCCCGACAAAAAATAGAGTATTTCAATATAGTAATGCCAATGAGGATTAATTAAAAAATCCTTTTTCTTATTATGAGATATTTGACAGTCAAAGGGATACTGGGCATCTCCCCAACCAATTTTTATCTCTTCAAAATAAGGTTGTTGCATAAGACTATTTCCTCCATGACAAATTCGTACAATTTTTATATATTTACATTATATACTGAAAAGCGCCGATATGGTAATATATTTTTAAGATTATAATAAGGAGGGTGTGCACTCATGGCAAAAATAGGTCTACAGCTTTATTCCATAAAAGAGCTTACTGAAAAAGACTTTTTTGGATCCTTGGAAAAGGTGGCCAAAATAGGTTACCAGGGTGTAGAATTTGCAGGTTTTTTTGATGCTCCCGCTTCAGAGCTAAAAAAAGTTCTAGATGATTTAGGTATAGTCCCTTGTGGAAGTCATACTGGCATTAATGCATTGGAAGAAGAATTAAACAGAGTTATCGACTATAACCTAGAAATAGGAAACCAATATGTAATATGCCCCGGCTTGCCAGAACATATGAGAAACAGCTATGATGCATATATGAGACTGGCTGATAAGTTTAACGATATAGGTAGAAAATGTAAAGAACAAGGTATTCAATTTGCTTATCACAACCATGACTTTGAATTTGAAAAATACAACGGCGAATATGGTCTAGATATTCTTCTCTCCAACACTGATCCAGATCTAGTTCATATGGAGCTTGACACCTTCTGGGTAGAGTATGCTGGACTTAAATCCGTTGACTTTATGAGAAAATATCCTAAGCAGCATTCTTCCCTTATTCATATAAAGGATATGAAGAGCTTGGATGAGAAAATAAGCACAGAAGTTGGCAATGGCATAATGGATTTTGTAGAAATCCTTAACCTAGCAAAAGAACTAGGAACAAAATGGTACATTGTAGAACAAGAAGAATTTGAAATATCTCAACTTGAAAGTATTGAAAAAAGCCTAAATTACTTAAAAGGTATTAAATAATAAGAATATAGGAGGAAGAACTATGGATAAAATTCGTATTGGTCTTATTGGTGCAGGAAACATTGCTCAAAATTCTCATATCCCTGCTTACCTAAAGCAAAATGATGCAGAAATCGTAGCTGTTTGTGATTTAAAGCTAGATAGAGCCAAAGAAGTTGCAGACAAATATGGCATTAAACATGCTGTAGGTAGCATTAAGGAACTAGTTGCTATTGATGAGGTAGACGCTGTTAGCGTATGTACCTGGAACAATGCACATGCTGAAGCTGCTATTGCTGCTGCCAACGCAGGCAAGCATGTTCTATGTGAAAAGCCTATGGCTATGACCGTTGCCGAAGCTGAAGCTATGAAAGAGGCTGCTGAAAAAAATAATATCGTATTTATGATGGGATTCACCAATCGCTTTAGGGCAGATAGCAAGGTTATAAAAGAAATTGCTCAAAGTGGGAAGCTTGGAGAAATCTATTATGCCAAAGCAGGTTGGTTCCGCAGAAGAGGAACTCCCCTTGGCTGGTTTACTGACCTATCCAAATCTGGAGGCGGCCCTGTTATAGACATTGGTGTCCATGCAATTGACTTAACCTGGTACTTTATGGGTAAGCCTCGTCCTGTCAGCGTTAGCGCTTGTACCTATGATAAAATTGGTGACTATAAGACCAAAGGTGTTAGCCGCTGGGAAGCCTTTGATACAGATAACTTAGTATTTAATACCGAAGATTCAGCATCTGGCTTCATAAGATTTGAAAATGGTGCTTCCATGACCTTTGACGTAAGCTGGGCTATCAATGGTAAGGATACAGGTATATTTAGCGACATATTTGGAACTAAAGCCGGAGCTAGCCTCAATCCCTTTACCATCTATGGTGAAGAAGAAGGATATCTCATGGACTCTTCTCCAGTAGTAGAGCCTCAGGATCCTTTTGCCAATGAGATTAGGCACTTCTTAGACTGCATTAAAACTGGACAAGAGCCTATAGCTACTGCAAATGACGGAGTCATTATCCAAAAGATTCTAAACGGTATATATGATTCTGCAAAATTGGGTAAAGAAATTGTTTTAGATTAATCCTTTGTATTAAATATAAAAAATCTGGGGAAACATCATGTGTCTCCCCAGATTTTTTTATTTAAGGAAACTATTTTATTAAGATCTTAGTACCCGATCTTGATAGTTTTAATTTCAAATGGACGGAAATCAAGATCAAAGGTTTGTGCAGCCTCCAATGATTCTTGGACTTCTTCCAACATATTTGTTATCTCAATTGATGCAGGTACCCTATCTAAAGTCACTTTTGCACGGGTATATGTGCCTTCAGCCTCATAGAGCCTCATTATGAAAGCCCTCTGATTTTCTTCACAGCATTTTACTGCTTCAATTATAATGTTGCTGCTATCTACTTTGGCAAAGGATTTAAATTCTATTCTGCCCGGTTTCACAATTGGTCTAGAGTTAAGGCTGTAAGCCGGTAATACAACATTTTCAGCGCTGAAACCTCCAACATGGGGCAGGAAGGAATACACAAATTCATGCACGCCCACATCTCCTCTTGGATCAGGTCTGCATCCCCCTTTTAGTAGGGACAATCGCATGTCTGACCCTTCCACAGAAATGCCGTATTTACAGTCATTAAGGAGTGCCACTCCGTAGCGAGTTTCGGAAAGATCCGTAAATTTGTGATTTACTACCTCAAACATGGCCTGCTCTATGCTGTTATTGCGGCTTGTTGGTTTCAAGCTATGCCCAAACTGGATTTCATGCCTTGCAAAATTGCTCCTAACTGTTGTATCAAAGCCTACCTTGAGGAAACGATGCTTATCCTTCCAGTCTACAATTGTTTCAAAGTCAACCCTTGGAGTTGTAGAGTAAAATATCATATCCTGTTTTAAGGTGGACTTATCTGACAGCTTATAAGTACTGCGGATTCTAAACTGTACTTTTCCATCAGACACTACTTCCCGATCTACAAGCTCTGCACAGGGTTCAAATTTCATCTGACAGTCGGCATCTATGTCCCAGCTATCCCATGCTGCTGGTACGTCTTCTGCCATAAGGAAAGTATTAAGAGGCAGCCCATCTCCTCGAAGTTCTCGATTCACCCGGGTATCTATAAAGGATTCTATAGTTCCATCTTCTCCAAAGGTAACTCGGGCAAAGGGTGTAGTCAAAACATTACCTTCATATTTAAAGGGAGATTGGCTATGGTCACCGGATATATCTCCTTCTTCAAACTCAATTACCCTTGAACCCATGGAGGGCAGGTGAAGGTTTCCAATGCAAAGCAGGTCTTGCCCATGTATATCCTGAACTCGCTGGGTAAGTAATTCCTTATCTACAGGTACTTTTCCTTCAAAATCTTTTATATAAATTATTTCTTCTCTGTCAAAACCTAAAGTATTTATGACAGATAGGGTATTTTCTTCAGGCTCTGTGGAAATGGTATCTTTAATCAATATATCAGCTTTTTCCAGCAGTTCCCCCATCTCTTGGTAGGACTGGTCATGGGCCTTGGCAATACAGGTGCCTGGCAAAATATCGTGGAACTGGTTCACCAGCAAGGTTTCCATAAGGGGTCTGATTTCAGTATCTTCCGCTACTTTATCTTCAAAAACAGCCCTTAACACCGTCAAGAATTCCAAATCTCTCAAGGCCAGCTCAGCCTTACGGTTATTGCGCTTAATCCTATGTTGATTGGTAAGGGTACCACGGTGTAGTTCCAAATAAAGGTCTCCCCTGTATACAGGAGGATTTATAGCTTCTTTCTCCAATTCAATCAAAAATTGTCCTACATTTACATGTTCAGCTTTGGGACAGCCATCAAGGTCCTTTACTCGCCTTGCCATCTCTATCATCTTTGCCTCTGGACCTCCGCCTCCATCCCCAAATCCATAGGCCACTAAGCGCCTTTTGGACACATGCTTGTCTTGCAGGTAATTAGCACTTCCTCTTCCTTCCAGTTGTTCAATCAATGACTTTGGATCAGGCCAGCAGTGGGTTGTATTAAAATGGGCAAATACCCTTGTGCCATCTATTCCTTCCCAATAGAAGGTCTCATAGGGGAACTTATTAGTATCGTTCCAAGACATCTTTGTTGTAAGGAAATAGTCCACTCTACAGCCTTTCATAATTTGGGGAATAGCAGCACTATATCCGAAAGTATCCGGCAGCCAGAAACAGTTGGATGTATATCCAAAATGTTTTTGTGTATATTTTTGACCCCAGAGAAATTGACGGATCATGGATTCTCCTGAAGTAATATTACAGTCACACTCCACCCATACTGCACCATTGGGCTCATAACGTCCTTCCATAACCTTTTCCCGTATCATTTCAAACAATTTGGGATAATGGCGACGGATCATTTCAGTATGGTAAGCGGAACTTTGTATGAAACGATATTCAGGATACTGTTCCATCAGGCTTATCACATTAGAATAGGTTCTAGCACACTTCTTTACAGTTTCAGGTATATGCCATAGCCAAGCCGTATCCATATGAGAGTGGCCAACAATACCAGCTATTGGGGCAGATTCTGCATTCCTAGCCTCTAGAATCGGTTTCATTATTTCCCTTGCCTTCTTTAGAGCGGATCTCCATATTTCCTCTTCCACATCCTCTACTGAATAATAAACTGTTTTGTGGACATCTATTAGGCATTTGATAATGTCAGCACGCCTGAAGCTTAATGGATCCATTTTCTCTACCAACTGGTTAAGGGTGCGCAGGTCCAGGATAAAGTCTAACACGTCTTGATTTTTTAAACAGAGATAAATGCCATCAAATGTATAACGGAAATCGGACTTAGGCTCGGTCTCAAAAGGCTGGGTTCCAATAACATAATGCCCTGCATAGAATTCTAAAGCCAAATCTATATTTTCATCAGGATTGTAACTATCTACTAGCATATTGCAATAGTGGTTTCCACTTATAGCTGTAGTAGCATATTTACTGGTAAATATACCTCTGGGAATTCCGTTAATCCACAGCATTCCCTCAAAACCACCTACTTTAGGCATTATGTAAATTTTCTGGCCCTTGTATTCATTAGGAAGGCTGACTTTTCCCTTAAACCAGCAATATACACCCTCTCCTCCCCATGTATCGCCTTTGGTGGTATCTACAAAAAGGCTGTCATCCTCTGGTATTTGATGATACTGCTCTGTTGTTTCAAATCGTTTTACCTTTACCTCTCCTATAGTAGAGAAAATATAAGGCTCAAGGGTTTCTTCCAAACGGACAAGCTTTTGCAGCATGCGTTTAATCTGTGGTTCATTCATTTTTATACCATCCTCCATTAGTCTATTTATTTTATGTTCCCCTTATTTAATATACCCTAAATCTTGATACTAACTAAGGCTGGATTACCTAGTTCTCATTATTTTTTCTCTGAATGATAGTTTAATGCCCCTATGTATTATAGATGGTGAAGTACATGTAACTCAAGTAAATTATATATATCCCATTTACATTATCACATAAGTTAACCTATTTCACTAATTCCATGACCTTCACTTTTTGCGAAAAGCCAGTTGTGTAATTCCTGTCCGTCTTTTAAAAAAAGTAGAAAAATAGTGTTGATCCTGAAAGGACATATGATAAATAAGGCTTTTGGCTGATAAATTTTCATAAGACAGAAGAGGCTGGCAAGGGAAACTTGCCAGCCTTTAAAATTACCTAATATATTTAACCTCTCTCTAAAATTCCCATTTTTATTGAATCCTCCACTATCTCCTCCACCAGCTTCCATAGCTCTGGGGCTCCTTCCTTGACAAGAAGATTGCGCTCAAGGACCTTGTCACTCTTTACTCCGTATTTAACCCATGTATGTCCACCAGTTAGATAGTTGCATATGAGGGGCTGAATCCGATCCAAAGAAGCTGCAAAAAGGGCTTCGGGGGTCTTCCTTTCCTCAAACTCATCCCATAAGGCTCTTAACTCCTGGCTCTGATCTGATGGCAATAAATTAAAAAGCCGCTCAGCTGCCTTAAGCTCCCTCTCCGTCTTGTTTAGATTAGCTTCCTCGTCATAGCAAAAGGTATCCCCTGCATAGATCTCCACTAAGTCATGTACCAATAACATCTTTAAAACCTTGGTAATATCCAAATCTTTCTTTGGTGAATATTCATGTAAAATCATGGCCATCAATGCTAAATGCCACGAATGCTCTGCATCATTTTCATTTCTAGATCCATCCATCAACAGAGTCTGTCTATAGATTTGCTTAAGCTTGTCCACTTCTATAATAAACTCTATTTGTTTCTTTAATCTTTCCTTATACATCTAAGACTACCTTTCAAAAAAATCTAGTTAGAATAAACCACTTAAGAATCCATAATTTAATAATATATACAGCGTAATACCTACTACAGCAGCGGTAAGAACAAACTTCACAATTTTTGCTGTAAT
>Ga0209537_1001094_pt1 | contig 31553 bp, 24 predicted proteins | sample BioPla4DNA1_FD_187698 | JGI IMG/M metagenome (GOLD analysis project Ga0209537, IMG submission 187698) | Biogas fermentation microbial communities from Germany - Plant 4 DNA1 (SPAdes) (version 2) | ecosystem: Engineered > Bioreactor > Anaerobic > Digestate | place: Bielefeld, North...
GTAAAATTGAATATAATTCATAAAACTGTCAAGAATTGAAATGACTAAATAATCAAGGAGGACAGTTTTATGTTTAAAGAATCAAAAAGTAAGGTAAACTCAAAAAACAGAAAAACCATGACTACTATGCTAGTGACTGAAGCTAATAAAATAAGAAGGAAAAAAAGAAAGCAAAAAGCCTTTACGCTAATAGAGCTAATGATAGTTTTAGCTGTAATAGCAATATTGGCAATTGCTCTGTTACCTAGGGCTGGAGCCGCTAGAACCGATGCAAAGGTTGTTGGTGTAACCTCCAATGTTAATGCAGTTAGAGCATTTCTAGAAGTAAGAACTGGGGCTAGATTCATAAGTAGTGCTACAGAGTTAAAGGGAGCCATAAATACTGCTTTTACTGGTGAAGATGCTTTGAAAAATCCTATCGATGAGGACTCAGATGCTGTAATTGTTAGTGAATCTGGAGTAACGGATTTAAAACCGGGTAGTGTTGTGGTAATTGTAGGTGAGAATCAGTATGAATTATTTGGAGTAGATAATACTGGTACTAAAATAGGGGATTCAGTAATAATTAAAAAATAAGAAAGGTGAAATATGGGTGTCGATGCATCCATATTTTTGCTATTATAATGTAGACAGATTATGACTAAAGATATAGATAAAAGGTAGAAAAAGATGGTTTGTGAGGTTATAATAAGAATTGTGAGATATCATAAGTATTGGAAAAAATACGGGAGGTTAACATGTTTGAGTTACATTTTTATGCCATTTTCATTTTTGTATTAGGGTTACTATTTGGGAGCTTTTTTAATGTATGTATATACAGAATTCCTAAGGAAGAATCAATTATATCACCACCTTCTCACTGTACGAAATGTAATACTAGATTAAAGGCCTTAGATTTAGTGCCTGTTTTTAGCTATCTATTTTTAGGTAGGAAGTGTAGATATTGTGGCGAAAAAATATCCTCTAGATATGCGCTAGTGGAAGTTGCCACTGCTTTAATTTTCACTGCTTTATATTTAAAGTTTGGTTTAACCTTTGAGTTTTTTAAATTTGTAGTGATGTGTAGCTTCATTATTATAATTGGATTAATAGATTATGATACCACAGATGTATATGCTGTTACTACTTGGCCTGGAATTATATGTGGTCTGTTGTTCATTGGGGTTGGATACTTTTTAGACAAGCCATTCATGGACGGGTTATATGGAGGACTGCTAGGTGGTGGAGTTATTGGAGCAATATTCTTGTTAACTAGGGGTAGAGGCATGGGAAGTGGAGATATAGAAATCTGTGCTTTAGCAGGACTTTATTTAGGTTTAAAAAGTAGTATAATTATGTTATTTTTCTCCTTTGTTATAGGAGGTATTGTGGGGATAATCCTAATGATTACAAGAGAAAAATCTGGTAAGGATGCTATTCCTTTTGGACCTTATATAGCTCTTGGAGCTTTAGTGGCAGTGTTTTTTGGTGAACAGATATTTAGGTGGTATACTAGTTTTTTAATTGGTTAAATTGATTTAGATATTGATATAATAATATTTTTTTGATAACGTTTTACAAGGAATTTAGGCAATTGACAAAGAATGAGCTATGAACTAAAATATTATATAACAATTTAGAAAGCGGTAAAATTTAATAAAAAGTTATAAAAGAATTACTTATATATACCCATGATATGGATGGGAGTTTCTACCGGAAACCGTAAATTTCCGACTATAAGTGAGGGTTAATTTTGTGTTAAAGCATATTAATTTTCGCTATAGTGAAAACTAATATGCTTTTTTTCTAAAATTAATCAACCAATAAGCTTATATTTAATTAGTACTATATAGAAAGGATGTTGATGCATGGCTAAGATATTAAAACAAGCTTATACCTTTGATGATGTTTTGCTAGTGCCAAACAAATCGGAAGTGCTACCAAGGGAGGTTAAGCTAAATACTAATTTGACAAAGAGTATAAAACTTAACATTCCAATTATGAGTGCAGGCATGGATACAGTAACAGAATCCAAAATGGCTATAGCTATTGCAAGAGAAGGCGGTATTGGTATTATTCATAAAAATATGTCCATAGAAGCTCAGGCTTTAGAAGTGGACAGGGTTAAGCGTCAAGAAAATGGAGTTATAACTGATCCCTTCTATCTCTCTCCAGAAAACACTATTGAAGAAGCACAACAGTTGATGAGCAGATATAGAATTTCGGGAGTACCTGTTACAAGTAATGGGAAGCTAGTAGGAATAATAACAAATAGGGATATTGTATTTGAAACTGACTATACTAAGAAGATTTCTGAAGTAATGACAAAGGAAGGTCTTGTAACAGCACCAGAAAACACTACTATTGAAGAAGCTAAGGAGCTATTAAAGAAGCATAAAATTGAGAAACTCCCATTAGTAGATAAGGATAATAATTTAAAAGGCTTAATTACTATAAAGGACATTGAAAAAGCTATTAAGTTCCCAAATGCTGCTAAGGATTCTCAAGGTAGACTATTATGTGGCGCTGCTGTTGGAGTAACAGGGGATATGATGGAAAGAATCGAAGCTTTAGTTAAGGCAGCAGTGGATGTAGTTGTTGTTGATACTGCTCATGGACATTCCAAAGGCGTTTTAGATGCTGTTAGAAAGATTAAAGAAGCATATCCAAAGCTTCAGGTTATAGCAGGAAATATTGCTACAGCAGAGGCGGCTAAGGATTTAATTGAAGCTGGCGCAGATTGTATTAAGGTTGGTATTGGACCAGGTTCCATCTGTACAACCAGAGTAGTAGCTGGTGTTGGAGTACCTCAATTAACAGCAATAATGGATTGTGCAGAGGTTGCTAAGGAATACGGAGTTCCAGTGATTGCCGACGGTGGAATTAAGTATTCAGGAGATATAGTTAAGGCTTTAGCTGCTGGAGCATCTGTTGTAATGATGGGTTCTATGTTCGCTGGTTGTGAAGAAGCGCCTGGAGAAATTGAAATTTATCAAGGAAGAAGCTATAAGGTTTATAGAGGTATGGGATCCATTGGTGCTATGAACTGTGGTAGCAAGGATAGATACTTCCAAGAAGGTAATAAGAAGCTTGTTCCAGAAGGAGTAGAGGGAAGAGTACCATTCAGAGGTGCTGTGTCAGATACTATTTATCAGCTACTTGGCGGTTTAAGATCCGGCATGGGTTATTTAGGAGCTGAAAATCTTAAGGTATTAGCTGAAACTGCTACATTTGTAGTTCAGAGCTCTGCAGGTTTAAGAGAAAGTCATCCTCATGATATAGTAATTACTAAAGAAGCCCCAAATTACAGTGTAAACCAATAAGGAGCGGAGGAAAACATTATGGATAAGGAATTGGTCTTAGTAATAGACTTTGGTGGACAATATAATCAGCTTATTGCTAGAAGGGTAAGAGAGTGCGGAATATATTGTGAAATTGTACCTTATACTTATACCTTGGATAAGATAAAGGCTAAAAATCCCAAGGGCATAATATTTACTGGTGGTCCTAATAGTGTTTTTGAAGAAGGAGCCCCTTCGGTGGATCCTAAGCTCTTTGAGCTTAATATTCCTATTTTAGGTATATGCTATGGACATCAGCTAATTGCCCATCTCCTTGGAGGAGAAGTGAAAAGCTCACAAAGAAGAGAGTACGGTAAAACTGAAGTGAATTTATCTGGCAGCAGTGTATTATTTAAAGGTATGGAAGGGGACAATCAATGCTGGATGAGCCATACTTATTATGTATCCAAGGTTCCTACAGGTTTTAAGGTAATAGCTAGCTCTGCAGAGTGTCCAACGGCAGCTATGTCCAATGATGAAAGAAAAATATATGGCGTACAGTTCCATCCTGAGGTTGAACATACTCCCTTTGGTAAGGATATGTTGAAAAACTTTTTATTTGATGTTTGCCAATTAAAAGGCGATTGGACTATGGCATCCTTCGCTGAATCAAAGATAGAAGAAATTAAAAAGCTCGTTGGAAACAAGAAGGTATTGTGTGCCTTGTCCGGTGGTGTTGATTCTTCTGTAGCTGCAGTATTGGTACACAAGGCAGTAGGAAAGCAGCTTACTTGTATTTTTGTAGACCATGGTCTATTACGTAAGGATGAAGGAGACCAAGTAGAAAAGGTATTTAAAGAGCAATTCGATATGAATTTAATTCGAGTTAATGCACAAGAGAGGTTTTTAAATAAATTAAAAGGTGTTACGGAGCCAGAGAAAAAGAGAAAAATCATTGGTGAAGAGTTTATTAGAGTGTTCGAAGAAGAAGCTAATAAATTAGGAGAAATTGATTATTTGGTACAGGGAACTATTTATCCAGATGTAGTGGAGAGTGGAACTAATACCTCTGCTACTATAAAGAGCCATCATAACGTAGGTGGACTCCCTGAAGATATGAATTTAAAACTCATAGAACCATTAAGAGAGCTGTTTAAAGATGAGGTAAGAGCTGTTGGTGAGGAGTTGGGTATACCTCATGACCTAGTTTGGAGACAGCCTTTCCCAGGTCCAGGCCTTGCCATTAGGGTATTAGGGGAAGTAACAGAAGAAAAATTATATATAACTAGGGAAGCAGATGCTATCTTTAGAGAAGAAATAGCTAAGGCAGGTTTACAGGATAAGATATGGCAGTATTTTGCTTGCTTACCTAATATTCAATCCGTAGGTGTAATGGGAGATGAGAGAACCTATAGCCATGCAGTAGCTCTCAGAGCAGTAACATCCTCTGACGGAATGACTTCTGATTGGGCCCATATACCATATGAGGTGTTGGATAAGGTATCAAGGAGAATTGTAAATGAAGTTAAGGGTGTAAATAGAATAGTATATGATATAACTAGCAAGCCGCCAGCAACAATTGAGTGGGAATAGAATTTGCGAAGTTCGCAAACCTTATAATAAGGGTTTGCGGGCTTTTTATTTTGCCCCAGGGGCGTGCGGTATATGTCGAAAGAGCGAGAACGAAAAAGTTGAAACTCAGGGAATGTAAAGATATAACATAAACTGTCATATACAATAAGATTTGAGATATTATTATAAATAAAAGGGGATATATGGGAGGCAAAATGGAAAGGAAGTATACTTTAAGAAAACTATTATTATCACTATTAGTAATAATAATGATTTTTACGGCAACAGCTTGCAAAAATGATAAGGTAGAGACAGAAAGTAAAAGTCCAAAAAGTAATCAAGAGACAAGTAGAAATATTAGTTCAAAAACACAGGAGCAATTTTACAACTCTATTCTGAAAATCATGGAAAAAAATAATAAGACATTCGATAAGGATTCTAAGTAAGAATACAGTGAGGAGGTGTATGGTAAATTTGTAGCCTTAATTAATGCTGAAAAAAAGTATCATATAGCCTCTCAAAATATAAGTAAAGGTGAAGATATAAAAACAGAGATGTTATTAATCGATAGTATAGATTTTCAGAATCCAGAGGATATTGCTAAACTTAGAGAATCATCAGAAAAGCTTAAAAAATGGATAGAAGAAACTAAAGAGGCTTACAAAAAGCTTAATGAAGAAAATATAAAAGAAATAGAAGGCTTGGATATTCCAAAGGAATATAAAGAAGTATATCTTGACTGGAGAAAGAATAGCCATGCAATATATTATGAATATTTAGAGGAATTGGATGAAACTAATAAAGTTTTATCATCATGCTTATTAGATATGGCAAATTTAATAGATAAGATGAACAATGAAAAGGATAAGGGCTCAGATAAAGAATATAGACAGCAACTTAAGGAAAAGGGGAAGGTGTTTCAAGATAGGCAAAAAACTTTCTCTGATAAGCAGAAAGAGCTGAAGAAGAAAATGAAAAAGGCATCAGAGGAATTTGTAGACAAGACTATGAATCTTGAGTGATATAGCAGAAGTTCTAAGGAATTAACAGAGCTTTTCCCTGGGAATAATTAAAATATAAGAAAAGTCGCAAAACTACTAATTGAGTAGCTTTGCGACTTTCTTAGTTATTGGAGTATTTATTTGCTACCAGATAAGCCATAGTGTATGATGATACTATAAATAAAAGAAATCATAGGAGGACAAAATGAAAAAAGCTTATATTTGGGATTTTGATGGAACCCTATTAGATTCCTACGATATTATTGTATCCAGTTTGCATGAAACATATCAGAAATTCGGTATTGATACTAATAAGGATGATATTTTAAAGCATGCCATAAGATATTCTGTAAGTTCATTCATACATAGCAAGGAAATACTTGAATATTTATCTCAACAGGGCGCATTGAATTTTGCTTTTACCAAGAAATAGTGTAGGAGAAAGAAGTGGAATAGAGGATTTTGTGATAGAAGATTTGCTTGAGATAAAGAATATATAAATTTTGAAAAGGAAGAAGCTATATTAGCTTGAATGTGAACAGCTAAGTAAATAGAATAAAAAAGTCCATTGTATCTCATATTGAATACTAATAGACTATAGATATAAATGATTGCTCATTCAAGAGAAAATAATAAATTTACGAGGTGTACAAATGTTTACAGCCCTATTAGTTATAATTTATATTTCTTTTATTAGTTTAGGTTTACCTGATGCCCTACTTGGTTCTGCCTGGCCTAGTATGTACAGGGAACTAAATGTACCAGTTTCTTATGCAGGCATTATATCTATGATAATATCAGGAGGAACAATTATATCTAGTCTTTTTAGTCATAGGGTTATTAAAAAATTAGGTACAGGAAAGGTAACAGTAATCAGTGTAGCCATGACCGCTGCAGCTCTATTTGGTTTTTCTATATCTAACTCCTTTTACCTCCTTTGCCTTTGGGCTATTCCTTATGGTCTTGGGGCTGGAAGTATAGATGCAGCTTTGAATAATTTTGTGGCGCTCCATTACAAGTCTAGACACATGAGTTGGCTCCATTGCTTCTGGGGAATAGGCGCCACCATAGGGCCTTACATAATGGGCTATTACTTGACTGGTGGTAGGACATGGAATAGCGGTTACCGTATTATTAGTATAATGCAAATTGCATTAACTGCTGTTTTAATTTTCTCCTTACCACTTTGGAAGCAAGCAAATTCAGAAGTGTCAGAGGATAAAAAGGAAGGTAAAAGCAAAAGTCTTACTATAAAAGAATTAATAAAATTAACGGGAGCAAAGCCTACCTTAATTGCCTTCTTTTGCTACTGTGCTTTAGAGCAAACCACTGGCCTATGGGCAGCTAGCTATATGGTAATGAACAGGGGAATAGGAAAGGAAATGGCGGCAACATGGGCCTCTCTTTTTTACTTGGGCATAACAGGAGGAAGGTTTATTTCTGGTTTTATTACCTTGAAGTTAAAGGATAAAGATATGGTTCGCTTAGGGCAAACTGTAGCAGCTATTGGTATAGTTATACTATTATTGCCCCTGGGGAATATTGGACTAGTTTCAGGTTTAATTCTTATTGGGTTGGGCTGTGCGCCAATATATCCGAGTCTACTGCATGCTACACCAGATAATTTTGGACCAGAATTGTCTCAGGCTATTATGGGTATGCAAATGGCATCTGCATATATTGGATCAACCTTTATGCCACCTTTCTTTGGGCTTATAGCTGAGCATATTAGTATAAAAATGTATCCAATATTTTTAGTTATTATTCTGCTAACAATGGTTGGAATGTCTGAAAAATTAAATAAGCTACGTGCTAAAGCTGCATAAATAGTTAGTGGGGCATATTTAAAAATTATATTATGAAAAGGTTAATAGATTCTGTGTAGGAATTAAGGTTTCTGCATAGAATCTATTATATTTTTCTTCGAAATTTGACTTGAATATGTATCAAAAATAGTAACTTTATGGTAAAATGTTATTGTAAAATATGTAATCGTATAAAAGCTAATAATATGCATGAGAAGAAATTTAAGAGCTTTAAAATGTATTAATTAATGATGGGTTTGAAATTTGATATATAAAGTAAGTAGGGAAGGAGTATAGGGATGAAAAGAGCACTAAAACTTTTATTAGTTTCCTCTATTACAACCTTCATGTTAACAGGCTGTATCTGGAATGGTGGAAGGAATCAAGTTAAGAGAGAAAAAAATAAGTATGAGGAGATTATTACTGTAGGCAGAAAAAGGGCAATTCCTAAGGTGGCTAAAAAGAGAGAGGATACTTTAGTGGTGGCGGTGAATGATTTTTATAGCAGTAGGAATCCGCTGTATACTACAAATGGATATGATTTATGGCTAAACACCTTAATTTTTGAAGGTTTAGTATCCCATGAGCAAGGTGGAAAGATAATAAATAATATAGCTCAAAAATGGGAGGTTAGTGAGGACGGAAAAAGGTATACCTTTTATTTAGCACAAGGGGTTAAATTTAGTGATGGCTCCGAGCTTACTGCCGAAGATGTTGCTTTTACATACACTGCTTTATGCGACCCTTCCTATAGAGGACCCTTTGCTAACAGTATGAGGTTATTGGAAGGATATGATTATTATAAATATGGGGATGGAGAAGATGTTATTGGAATTGAGGTAGAGGATAAGTATAAAATATCCTTTACATTTAGGGAAATGGATTCCTCTATAATTTATGATTTTGAAGTGGGAATATTACCGAAAAAGTATTATAACTTTACTAAGGGGCAAATTTCAGAAATGGATAAGCTTATAAATAAGCCTATAGGTTGTGGACCATACAGCATGCAGTCCTTTATTGAAAATCAAGAAGTGAAGCTAATAAAGAATGAATATTATTGGAAGGGGAAACCAAAGATAAGTAATATAATCTTTAAAAGGGCACCTGGTGACGAAGGACTAAGGCAATTAGGCAGTGGAGAGGTAGATATAGCAAAGTTCATAGCTAATGATGATAGGGTTGAATACCTAAAAAGCTTAGGATATATTAACTTGCATATTTTTGATAGTAATAGCTTTCAGTATATCGGTTTAAATTTGAGGAATCCTAAATTTCAAGACCTGAAGATTCGACAGGCTCTTATATATGGCTTGAACAGAGAAAAACTAGTAAAAGAGGTTTATGGTGAGTATGGTTCAACCTTTAATACTCCTTTAGCTAGATGCTCTTGGGCATACCCTGAAAAACTTCCCGCTTATTTCTACAATAAGGAAAAGGCAGAAAAGCTACTAGAGGAAAGCGGTTGGATTAAGAAGGAAGATGGATATAGATACGATGAGAATGGCAATAGATTTACAATTAAGTGGTCTACCTATGGAGATACTAGATATGCAGAGGCCTTGAAAAAGCTAGTTGTAGAAAATTGGAAGGAAATTGGTATAGAAGTTATTGTAGAGGAGTTGTCCTTTGATCAGTTAATGATTAAGGTTTATGATGAAAGGGATTTTGAGATGTATAATATGTCTTGGGCCTTAACTCAAGATCCAGATCCCTCTACCATATTTTCATCAAAGGAAGATTATCCTGGAGGCTATAACACTGTTGGTTGGAGGAATATGGAGAGTGATGAATTGATTAATTTAGCCCTTAAAGAGACTGATATGGAAAAGAAAGAGATTATATATGGTGCTTGGGCAAAGCTAGCAAACGAAGATCTACCTTATATATATGTATGTCAAAATAAAGAGCTTTTAGGAGTGAATTTGAGAGTAAAAGGAGTTGCTGTTTCTCCATATAAGGAATGGACTCAGGATGCATATAAGTTAACTTTAAGCAATTAATTTTGGTTAATTGACAGAAATTTACCTGAAAATATAAAATTTTGTTCAATACACTTGATTTAATTTGGATAATAAAATAAAATTTTATAAGGGATAGAAATGGAGGTTTTTTAAATGGCAAAAGGAATTAGTTTAGATTTATCAAAATTAAGCCCATATGTTTCAGAACATGAAATTTCATATATGGCAGAAATGGTTAAGAGTGCACACAACACTCTACATAATAAAACAGGAGCAGGTAGTGACTTTTTAGGTTGGCTTGATTTACCAGTGAACTATGATAAGGAAGAATTCGAAAGAATCAAAAAGGCAGCAGAGAAAATTAGAAATGACTCTGACGCTCTTATAGTTATAGGTATCGGAGGTTCCTACCTTGGAGCTAGAGCAGCTATAGAAATGCTAAATCATAGCTTCTACAATATGCTTTCTAAGGAAAAAAGAAAATCACCTTTAATTTTTTATGTAGGAAACAATATTAGTTCAACATATATGGCTGATTTACTAGATGCTATTGAAGGAATGGACATTTCTGTAAATGTTATATCAAAGTCTGGAACTACTACAGAACCAGCTTTAGCCTTCAGAATATTTAAGGATTACATGGAAAAGAAATATGGAAAAGAGGAAGCAAAGGGAAGAATCTTTGCTACTACAGACAAGGCTAAGGGTGCTTTAAAGAACCTAGCTGATACAGAAGGTTATGAAACCTTTGTTATTCCTGACGATGTTGGTGGAAGATACTCAGTATTAACCGCAGTAGGATTATTGCCTATAGCAGTTAGTGGTATAAATATAGACGAAATGATGCAGGGAGCAGCTGATGCTAGAGAAGCCTATGCAACAGCAGATTTAGCAAGCAATGACTGCTACAAGTATGCAGCTGCAAGAAATGTGCTATACAATAAGGGCAAGGCTATAGAAATCCTTGTAAACTATGAACCTGCTTTACATTATTTCAGTGAATGGTGGAAGCAGCTTTATGGAGAAAGTGAAGGAAAGGACAATAAAGGCTTGTATCCAGCTTCTGTAGACTTCTCCACAGATCTTCATTCCATGGGACAATATATCCAAGAGGGAAGAAGAAATATATTTGAAACTGTAATAAATATAGAAAAGCCAAGAAGAGAAGTAGTTGTTGAAAGCAGCGAAGAAAATATTGATGGATTAAACTTCTTAGCTGGTAAGACAATGGACTTCGTTAATAAGAAGGCCTTCCAGGGTACCTTATTAGCACATAATGATGGAGGCGTTCCAAATATTGTTGTGAATGTTCCAGAAATTAGTCCTTATTACTTTGGCTACATGGTTTATTTCTTTGAAAAGGCATGTGGAATTAGCGCATATTTATTAGGAATAAATCCATTTGATCAGCCTGGAGTAGAAGCTTACAAGAAAAACATGTTTGCACTTCTTGGAAAGCCTGGCTATGAGAATTTAAAGGCAGAATTGGAAAGCAGACTATAATATGAAAATTATAGTAGACGGAGATGGCTGTGCAGGAAGACATATTATTGAAAGAGTAGCTAAAAGCTTTAATATACCCTTGCTTATCTTCTGCGATATTCATCATATGATAAGCAGCGATTATGCTGAGGTTAGGCTGGTAGATAGCGGTTTCCAAAGTGTTGATATGTATGTTGTCAATAATTGTAGCAGTGGTGATATCATTGTAACTCAGGACTATGGAGTAGCAGCCCTGTGTCTACCAAAGGGAGCAAGGTGTATAAGTCCTTCAGGATATATATTTAATGAAGAAAATATTGAAAGATTACTGTTTGAAAGACATATCAAGTCTGAAATCCGCAGAGCTGGAGGCCGTATAAACAGCATTAAAAAACGAAGCTCAGAGGACGACAGTAAGCTTGAGAAAAATTTAATCAAGTTAATTAAGGAATTGGATTCCAAAGAATAGAGACCCGGCAGGGTCTCTTTCATTTTGCATTTTTGAAAACTTGGTATATCTGAAATCTCAATTCTGACTTCTAGAAAGGTCACAACGCTTTTTATGTGGCTTTGTTTCAAAGAAGTGTTGATATGTATGGTAGGTTAAAGACAAGCATCATTGAATCAACTAGCTTTATACATCAATTATAAAAGATTGCTACTTTCAAAAATTCTAACTTCTAAAACAGAAGGTGCTCCAGTTTTACCTGTAAAGCACCATCATTGAGGTTGATTCTACTGCTACATTACTACCTGTTATAGTTTCAATAATATCAGTACCAGAATAATTTTTGTTAACCACAACATTCCAAGTACCCTCTGGTATGCTAACAGAATTACAATGGTTGGCGCCGTTGTATATTACGATTATATCCTTCCAGCTATCACCATTAGCATGGTTTTCAAGAATGAAGGCTACACAGCTTCTGCCGCATGGTAGGAATTTTAAACTGTTGGCTACTTGATCCTTATCATACATTCTAAAGGCTTTATGTTCTTTTCTAAGTTTAATCAAACCCTTATAATATTCCATTACATCTAAGTATTTAGCTTTTTCATACCAATCCATTCTGTTGATGGTATCAGCACTATTATAGCTATTTTCTATACCACCTTTTGTCCTGCAAAATTCTGCACCAGCATGTATAAAGGGCACACCCATAGAAGTAAGCACTATGCCATCTGCTAACTTACTCATATTTTTAAGCTCCTCTTCTGAAGCGTTAGGACAACTTAATTTAAGCTTATCCCATAAGGTATAGTTATCGTGACAGGAGGAGTAATTTATGTTTTGCTCAGGAGAATAGAAGGTGGCAGGTTTTCCAAAGATATTTAAAGAGCAGCCTGCTGCACAAAACTTAATAGTATCCACCGTTGACTCATTATCGCTTACAAACCCTTTTTCGTGTACATTAAATACATTACCCTTGATGGTATCTCTAATTTTATCGTTAAAGAAACCAATTTCCTTCATTTTAAAGCTATTATATATATTAGCTTTTTGATCATCTCTAAGATTGGTATGAAGATACCAGCCTTCTCCATAAACAATAAACTTTCTTCCTATAGATTTTAGATTTTCATAGATCTGATTCATGGTTTCTATATCATGAATACCCATCAAGTCAAATCTGAAACCGTCTAAATTATATTCCACTGCCCAATACATTATGGAATCAATGATGAATCTCCTCATCATAGATCTTTCAGATGCTGTATCATTACCGCAGCCAGTACCCTGACAAATAGAATCATCATCGTTTTGTCTAAAATAGTAGCCAGGGAAGATTTTTTCGAAATTAGAGCTTTCATGCTCAAATACATGGTTATAAACTACATCCATAATAACACCTAAGCCATGCTTATGGAGAGTCTTAATTAGCTTTTTTAACTCATATATTCTCTTAACTGGATCATAGGGATCTGTAGAATAGCTTCCCTCTGGTACGTTATAGTTTTGAGGATCATAGCCCCAATTATACTTATACGGATGTCTTTCATCAACACTTTTGTAGGAGTAATCAAATATGGGCATAAGCTGCACATGGGTTACTCCTAATTCAAGAATATGGGAGAGACCGGTACTAATTCCTTTTGAGGATTTAGTATTTTCTTCAGCCAAGCCTAGGTATTTTCCCTTATGGGCAATACCGCTGTCAGGATGTACAGATATATCACGTATGTTTGCTTCATATATAATTGCATCAGTATAATGTTCTAGCTGAGGTCCCTTATAAGAGTAAAAGCCAGTAGGGTTTGTTTCCTTTAGGTTTATAATGGCGCCTCTTAGGCCATTAATACCACAAGCTTTGGCATAGGGATCAACAACCTCATTGATTTCTCCATAAACCTTTACTTCATAAGTATAAAAATATCCCTTAAGATTACCTTTTACCTTAACTTCCCAAAGACCATTTTTTTCAACCATTTTAATTTTTTTAGGTTTTTCTTCCACAGAAGGATCTCCCTTTTCATATAGAAGCAGATTTACAAAGGTAGCTACTGGTGACCACAGTCTAAAAATTGTGTAGTCTTTATGATATTTTGCACCAAGCTCCTTGTTGGTATAGTAGGTATTATGAAACTCTTCTGAGGAATAAAAAGAAAAATAGCTTACTTTTGCGCTAAGATCGTTGTAGAAAATAGTAGTTTCCTTTTTTATGTCTATGGCACTTTTTAGCCGAATTAACACTTCATTGTTGTTAATTGTCACATCTTCTAGACTAATTGAAATATCGCCATTTTTGACGATAAATTTATTACAATCAAATTGTGAAAAATCTCCAATTAATACAAAAATTGTGGTAAAATTAATTAGAGAACATTTTTGGATAAACATTAACGCCAGTCCTCCCTACATAGTAATTACAATAATATTATATTATAAAGCTTGATTACTTTAAACTAAAAATAAAAATTATATTTTATGATGAGGTGATTTAATATATGAGTAACATGGAAATCAATTTTAGTATACCAAGTCCATCTTCTAAAAACAATGAAATTAAGGTATTTGTGGAAAAATCCAGTGAAGAAAAGCTCTTATATAGGTTCTTAATAGGATATGATGGAACATGGGATACTATTGAGGATTTCACAGAAAAGAATTATACAATTTGGACACCTGATAAGGATGGTAAGTACATAGTTATGGTACAAGCTAAGAAAATAGATAGTCGAAAGCCATATGATTATGTGGCAAGGACAGAATATATTATAGGAGAAGTGGATACAGAGCTTATTACCCAGGTGCTTCTAAGTGAATACCAATTAAAAGTTGGGGACAAGCTTCATGTGACAGTGGAATCCAATAAGGCTCCAGTAGTTTATAAATATTGGATTAGTAACGGAAATAACTGGGAGTTGATTAAGGATTATAGTGCTGATAACACCCTTAGCACCACTGTAAAAACCCCAGGCAAGCATCAGCTCTTAGTTGAATGTAGAATGTTAGATTCTAAGAATAATTATGACGATTTTTATAAGGTGGACTTTACAGTAGATTCGGTGCAGCCACTAGAAATAAAAGATTTCAAGTGCTTATCAACAGAACTATTAGCCCACAAGGAGCTCCTGTTTCAAGTGGATGCTCAGTATGAAGATAATAGAATGATTCTTTATAAGTTTATTAAAATCGATTCTAACGGAAAGGCAGAACTAATTCAAGATTACTCAACAAAGAGAATAGTAAGCTATGTAGAGAAGAAGGCAGGAGATTATAAGATTCTATGTTTAGCAAAGGATATGTATTCTCAAAGACAATATGATGATAGAGCTTTAATAGCCTATAAAGTAAAGCCCTATAAGGAAATTCAAATTGTAAGCTTTACTAGTGATTTAATTTCACCGCAAATGGTAGACAGTGCCATAGAACTAAGGGCAGTAGTTAAGGGCGGAAGAAAGCTATTATATAGATATATAATAGACGGAAGCTGCTCAGAGGATTCAGATTATATCAAGGATGATCATTATACTTGGAAACCAATAAAGCCTGGCAATTATAAAATCACTCTTTGGGTAAAGGATGAGAGTTTCGAAGGAAAGTTCGAGGATAGTGCAGAAATGGATTTTCTTATCGATGAAGTATCCAATAATGAGGTAAAAATAAAAGAAGTTATAATGAGTAAGGAAAGGTACTTTATCAAGGGAGAAAAAATCCATGTAAGTGTAATGGCAACTGGAGGTTCAAACTTAAGATACGCTTTCAAGGTTTCTAAGGAAGGAAAGGAAATAGAAAGGGTAGATTATGGAACCTGCAACTGGGTTAACTTCACTCCAGAAGACATAGGCAGTTATACTATGGAAATAATGGTTAAGGACAAGTATTCTAAAAGGGAGTACGACTGTCATGAAATAAAGCATCTGGAGGTAATGGAGTTTATACCAGCAGAGATAGACTATGTACTTATGCCTTCTAAGGAAAATTATATGGTAGGAGATAAGATTAAGTTTGATGTAATTACTCAAAGAACTCAGGAAACCTTGGTTAAGTATGTTTTAAAAATCAATAGGCACACCGTAGAAGAGACAGACTACATAGAAAATAAGAGCTATCTATTGGAGCCAAGGTGTCGAGGAGAATATGTATTAGAAATAATGGCAAGAGATAAAGCTAGCACTCAGGTTTTTGATTCTAAAAAGGTTATTAAATTGGATGTTATTGATGCAATACCAGTGGCCAATACAAAAATCCTAAGGGATAAGGTTAATTTGCAGGTAAACCAGGGAACCATTTTCACCGTAAAAGCAGACGGAGGAAAGGATTTACACTATGAATTCTATCTAATGGAGCAAGGTCAGTGGAATTTAGTGCAAAAATATAGCAAGATGAACTATTACACCTTTATGCCCTATAAGCAAGGTACCTATAAATTGTTAGCCTTAGTTAAGAGCTTTTACAATGATTGTGCTTATGAGGATTATGATATGGTGGAATTCAAGGTTGAGTAAGCTTCATAATGGCTTCTTTCGCAGAATTACTGTGAAGGGAGCCATAGTTTTTGCTAGCATATTTATTGTTGGAATAATGAACCTATATATTGTAGAATATAAATTAGGCTAAAAATTACCTAGGAAATATTGATGCCTATACATATTTGAGGAGGGGATTTTCCTGGAACGAATAGATAAGATTTTAAGCAATTTAGGCTATGGCAGCAGAAAAGAAATAAAGGCCATAGTAAAAAAGGGACTAGTTACTGTAGACGATAAGGTGATAAAGGATAGTGGCTATACCGTTGATCCAGAAAAAAGTCAGATATATATTGGGGATGAGAAGGTTGTTTATAAGAAATATATTTACTTGCTTATGAACAAACCAGCAGGAGTAGTATCAGCTACTTTTGATAATTATGATGAGACTGTGGTGGATTTGCTTGAATATGAACACAGAATTTTTGATCCCTTTCCTGTTGGCAGACTAGATAAGGACACAGTGGGATTTCTTCTACTTACAAATGACGGGGAGCTAAACCATAGATTAATATCCCCTAAGTGGCATGTTGATAAGGTTTATTATGCCAAAATTGATAAAAAGGTAGATGACAAGGATATAAAAGCCTTTGAAAAGGGTGTTGTTCTAGATGATGGCTACAAGTGTCTTCCTGCAAAATTAGAAATTATAAGGGCTGCTGAGGATGGTTCTGAGGTACTGGTAACCCTACAGGAAGGTAAGTTCCACCAGGTAAAGAGAATGTTTGAAAGTGTTAGTAAAAAGGTTACTTATTTAAAAAGAATTGCCTTTGGCCCTTTGAAGCTAGATGAAGACTTAGAAGAGGGAGAATATAGAGAGTTAACAGAAGAGGAACTAGTTCAGCTAAAGGAAGCAACAGGCTTATTAAAGGATAAAATATAAAATTTATCCTGCATCTTGATGAATTGTTTACAATTTAATTTGCAAATTGCACTTGAAAAATAATGTTGAATTATATATAATGAAGTTGCAAGGATAAATAAAAAGATTAAATAGCCCCCTTTTTATTTAGATGCGAACACAACCTAGCCCCAAGGGTTGTGTTTTTCCTTTTTTGCTATTTTGTTGCTAGTATAGAATGGTTTAAGGGACCGAAATATGCTAGATAGCAAGTATCTTCTTTGGAGTATATTGCTTTGTTTTAAATAAGTGTTGATGGGCAAATGGGACAAGTCCCCTATAACCATCAACTATTTTTTATAACAAAGTAACAGGGGAAAATGTTTAATACTAATAAGAAAGTTAAAATATTTACATCTTTGAGGGGGCCTGCGTTGGTGTTAAGTAATTCTTTCTTGTTGTCCAAATTTATTTGATGGTATATAATATTAATGCAAGACTTTAGGAGTTTACCACGTGAAAGTGATAATATATAAATACATAATTTAGGAGGAAAGAGTATGAGTGAATATAAATCAAAGCTTCAGGACGATGAACTGGATTTTTTATTTGATGCCATATTAAGCTTAGAAAGCAGGGAAGAATGTTATCGTTTTTTTGAAGATCTTTGCACTATAACAGAAATGAAGGCCTTAGGCCAGCGTATGCAGGTTGTAAAAATGCTAAAGCAGGGTAAGACCTATAATGATATAGCCCACTTAACTGGGGCAAGCACAGCTACCATAAGTAGAGTGAACAGAGCCCTTAATTATGGTAGTGATGGGTATAACTTAGTTCTAAGTCGTATTAATTGGCAGGATAAATTGGAAGATGGAGCATCCAAGGATGTAGTGGAAGGGTCAGATAATTAAATATAAATAAGAATTTCAAGAAGCAATATACAAGATTCCATTGAAGCTTGTTTAGGGCTTCTTTTTTTGCTGTTATATAGTTATCTAAGAGTCCCAACTGAGGATTATATCTTTAATTCCTCTGCCTATTAAAATGTGCTATAATATACTTCGAACAAATGATTATGAAGTATATTAATGGGAAAGGATTATAATAATAGTTATTTAGTGAGAAGTGCATCAGAATGCAAATGATTATAGGAGGAAGGACATGGATCTTAAGAAATTGCTAAACCCGGAGCAGTATGATGCTGCTACCACCATTGATGGCCCGGTGCTCATACTGGCTGGTGCTGGTAGCGGTAAGACGAGAGTGCTTACATATAGAATTGCCCATATGATTGAAGATTTAGGAATCTATCCTTCACAAATCTTGGCTATCACCTTTACCAATAAGGCAGCGGGAGAAATGAAGGATAGAGTTAGGAGAATGGTAGGAGATATAGTAGATAATATGTGGATATCCACCTTTCACTCCTGCTGTGTCCGAATTTTAAGGCGGGAAATAGATAAGCTTGGATATAAAAAAGATTTTACTATTTACGATAGTACAGATCAAAAGACCTTGATTAAGCAATGTATGAAGGAATTAAATATAAACGAAAAAGATATAACTGACAGTGAAATCATTGGTCGCATAGGAAAGGCTAAGGATAATCTAATTTCTGCAGAACAATTCAAAAAGGATAACCAGTACAATTTCAGAGATAATAAGATAGCGGATGTATATGTTCTTTATCAGAAAAGGCTAAAGAGCAACAACGCATTAGATTTTGACGATCTTATCTTTAAAACCGTAGAGCTATTTAGAACTAATAGTGAGGTTTTGGAATTCTACCAGAGAAAGTTTAAATACATAATGGTGGATGAGTATCAGGATACAAATAAGTCTCAGTATGAACTTGTACGTTTATTAAGTAAAGCTCACAAAAACATCTGTGTTGTAGGTGATGATGATCAGTGTTTTCCTAGAGGAACATTAGTTTCCACAGATAATGGAAATGTTGAAATTCAAGATATATCAGCTGGGCAACATGTGTTGTGTGCTGCAGGTAACGGAGAAGTGACTAAGGGAACTGTAGAGAAAGTAATAAAAAAAGAATACAATGGTATAATGGTTAGGGTTAAGACTGAAAAAGGAAAAGAAATTGTTGCTACACCTAATCATATAACATTTGCTGCCCTTAACATAATTCCAGATGTTCACTATGTTTATTTGATGTATAAAGCAGGTGTGGGATATAGAATTGGCCAAACTAAAGCAGTGAGGAGTAGATATGAAAATCAATTCGATAACGGACTTGCGGTGAGATTGAATCAAGAAAAGGCAGACAAAATGTGGATAGTTAAAGAATGTGAGTCAAAAGCAGAGGCTTCGTATTATGAGCAATTCTACTCAGTTAAATATGGAATTCCTACCGCTGTTTTTCATGATAAAGGTCGTTCTATAACTATGAGCCAGCAGTTAATTGATAAGTTGTTTAAAGAAATAGATAGCTATGCTGGTGCAGAGAAACTTATGGATGATTTATACTTATATGAGCAATATCCTCATCATTTTAGTAGTGCAGTAACACGGGGAGAAACTTCTAGAAAAATCATTAACATCAGCTATTTTTCTTGTAAGAAATCTGAAAGCAGAGGATATTATTCACATAGAATTAGTTTCATAACATCTGGAGAAGAGGAACGTGAAAAATTTGTGAAAGCTGGATTTCCAGTTAGAACGGAAGGAGGAAATAGCTGGAGGATTGAAACTGAAAGAAGTAATTATGATGAAGCAGAAGCTTTGGGAAGAAAGATTTGTTCCACAATGGATGGTCTAAGTATCATGAGAAAAGCTAAGCTTACTAATGATAAATCATTTTATTTTATGCCTTTTGGAAGTTTGAGAAAAGGTATGTCGATAGTAATTAATAATAATGGACATTTAGAAGAAGACATTGTCCAAGAAGTGACCTGTGAAAATTACAAAGGCTTTGTTTATGATTTAAGCATTCCAGAACTTCGACAGTATATAGCCCAAGATGTAGTGGTGCATAATTGCATTTACGAGTGGAGAGGCGCAGACATCAGAAATATCCTAGACTTTGAAAAGGACTATCCAAACGCAAAAGTGGTAAAGCTGGAGCAAAACTATAGATCAAAAGGCAACATACTTAATGCTGCTAACAGTGTTATAAAAAATAATAGCGAACGTAAGCACAAGGTTTTAAGAACTGAAAGTGATGCAGGGGAAAAGATAAAGATTTATAGAGCACCTTCCGATAGGGAGGAAGCTCAGTTTGTAGCTTCAGAGATAGAAAAGTTAATAGAAAAGGAAGATAGAAGCTATAAGGATTTTGCTATTTTATATAGGACCAATGCCCAATCTCGTATTTTTGAAGATACCTTTATAAAAAGGAATATACCTTATAGATTGATTGGCGGACACAAATTCTATGACAGAAAAGAAATTAAAGATATAATGGCTTATTTAAAAGTGCTTAACAATCCAGACGATGATATAAGCCTTCAAAGAATAATAAATGTACCAAAGAGAAACATAGGAGCAGCTACTGTTGATAAACTTATACAGCATGCCAATGATATAGAAGATAGTTTATATAATGTAATGCTGGATGTGGATGTAATACCTACCCTAACAGCAAGAAATAAGACTGCCATTAATAAGTTTATGGAGCTTATGGAAGGACTACAGGACTTAAAGGAGCAGCTAACTGTTTCCGAACTTGTAAATGCAATTTTAGAGGATACCGGATATATTAAAGAGCTAGAAAATTCAAAAGAAATAGAAGACGAAAGCCGAATAGAGAACTTAAAGGAATTAGTTTCTGCTGCAGTTGATTTTGAAAATACTTCTGAAGATAAATCCTTGGCAGCCTTCCTAGAAAAGACTGCATTGGTGGCAGATGTAGATAATTATGACGAAGAAGCGGATTCAGTGGTTATGATGACAGTGCATAGTGCTAAGGGCCTTGAGTTCCCAGTAGTTTTTATGGTAGGTATGGAAAACGGCATATTCCCTGGAAGCTCATCCTTTCAAAACCCTCATGAGATGGAGGAGTCTAGAAGGCTTTGCTATGTTGGTATCACAAGAGCTAAGGAAAAGCTTTATATGACTTCAGCTGAATTAAGAATGGTATTTGGAAGAACTTCAGCCTTTGCTCCATCAGATTTCTTAAATGAGATTTCTAGCGATTTGGTAGAATACTTAAATAAGACTCCAATAGCATCAAGACAGGTATTTCAAAGAGGGGACTATGGTGACAGCTATAATACTCATTCCTTAAGAAATACTACAACAAGCTTTGAAGATGCTGCTAAAGAGTTAAATAAAAAGTTAAATTACTTTATGAAGGCAGAGCCTGCAAAATCAAAAGCAGCCTTAACAGAGGCTGAGGCTGTAGCAGGTACAAAAGTAAGGCATGCTAAGTTTGGTGTAGGCACCATAGTAAGTGCCAAGAAGGAAAAGGACGATGTAAAGCTAACAATAGCTTTTGATAACATGGGAATAAAGATGTTTTTATTAAGCATGACGCCATTAGAACTTGTGTAAAAGGTGGTAGAGGTATGGAAGATAAGTTAAAAAGGATGGAGGAGCTCGCCCAGGAGCTAAATAAATATTCTTATGAGTACTATGTTTTAAACAATCCTTCTGTGTCCGATAAGGAATATGATTTAAAATATGATGAATTGAGTAAATTAGAAAAGGAAACGGGAGTAGTGCTACCTTATTCACCAACCTTAAGGGTTGGTGATGTGGTGCTGCCCGAATTTCAAAAGTATACTCATAAAGCTAGATTGTGGAGCCTTGATAAAGCCCAAACCATTGAAGAACTTAGGAATTGGCATAATAGAAACCGAAAGTTAATAAATGAATATAATATGAGTCATGAGGATAAGCTTCCCAAGCCTAAATATATTGTTACTAAGAAATTCGATGGTCTTACTATAAATTGCACTTATGATGAGAAAGGAATTTTGGTAAAGGCTGCTACTAGAGGAACTGGAGAGGTAGGAGAAGATATTACCGCTCAAGCTAAGACTATTAAGACTCTTCCTTTAAAAATTGACTATAAACATACAATGGAAGTCCATGGAGAGGCTATAATGACAAAAGAAGCCTTTGAGGCCTATAATAAAAATGCAGAGGTTCCCCTTAAGAATTTAAGAAATGGGGCAGCAGGCGCCTTAAGAAACCTAAATGTTAGAGAAACTGCGAGAAGAAATCTTTCTGCCTTTTTTTATGATGTAGGTTATAATGAAGGACCAGCTTTTGCTACATATACAGAAATGCTGCAATTTATAAAGGAAAAGGGCCTTCCAATGGATGACTACATAAAAACCTGTGAATCTATTGAAGACATAGAAAAGGAAATAGAATATGTAGGTAGTATCCGTGAAAAACTAAATTATGATATAGATGGTATAGTTATAGCTATAGATGATATAAAAACAAGAGAGGTTTTAGGCTATACTGTTAAGTTCCCTAGATGGGCAATTGCATATAAATTTGAAGCTTTAGAAGCTACCACTGAGCTTTTGGACGTAGAATGGAATGTAGGTAGAAGTGGTAGAGTTAGTCCTACAGCTATTTTAGAGCCAGTAGAGCTAGGTGGTGTAACAGTAAAGAGAGCAACCTTAAATAATATGGATGACATAAAACGAAAGGGAGTAAGGATTGGAGCTAGGGTTTTTGTAAGAAGGTCCAATGATGTTATTCCTGAAATTATGGGAGTAGTAGAAGAAAGCTTAGAAGGCAGTAAGGAAATCCTTCCTCCAACTACTTGTCCGTATTGTGGCAGTAAAGTAATTCAGGAGGGAGCTCACTATTTCTGTGAAAATACCCTATCCTGCAAGCCTCAACTAGTTAAGAGCATTGTTCATTTTGCTAGCAGGGAAGCTATGAATATAGAAGGTTTTAGCGAAAAGACTGCTGAACAGCTTTTTGAAAAGCTAGATATAAAGTCTATACCAGATTTGTATCGCTTAAAGAAAGAAGAATTGCTAACTTTAGAAAAGTTTGGTGAAAAGAAGGCCCAAAATCTACTTGACGCAGTAGAAAAGAGTAAAGAATGTGATTTAGCTTCATTTATATTTGCCTTAGGTATACCCAATGTAGGTAAGAAAACTTCTAAGGATATAGTTAAGAAATTTAAAACCCTAGATAAGATTATAAAAGCTACTGTTGAAGAATTACTTGAAGTACAGGATGTAGGTGAAATTGTAGCAAATAGTGTAGTAAAATTCTTTGCCCAAGAGAGCATAATTAATAACATAAATGAACTACTTAGTCTTGGGGTAAAACCAAGCTTTGAGGAAATAGAAGTTTCCCATAATCCTTTTGAAGGTAAAACTGTAGTGGTAACTGGTAGTCTTAAAAACTACAGTAGAACAGAAATAAAGGAAAAATTAGAAGCATTGGGCGCTAAGGTTTCTAGCAGTGTAAGTAAAAAGACTAACTATGTGCTAGTAGGAGAAGATCCGGGGTCAAAGAGGGATAAGGCTGTAGAACTAGGAGTTACTATAATTACAGAAGAAACCTTTGAAGAAATGATTAAGGAACAATAATAAAAATAAAGAGCTATGGGGGGAATAAATTGAAAAAAGTTTTAGATGGTTTATCCTGGCTATTCGTTGTTCTTACAACAATTTCAGTTATATGTACCTTGCTTTATCAATATAACTTTGCTTATGTTGCAGGCTTCTCTAGATACAGCATTATGAAAATATGTATCTTTATCACCATGCTTCTATGGTCCTTTAAAATGTTAAAATTAAATACAGGGACTAAGAAGTGGGTATATTCATCAATATTTTTTGTATTTGCTGTGATTTCCTTTGTATTCATTTTTATTAAAGATGTATGGTGAAACTGAAGCTAGGACCCTGATATTAGGTTATCATAAGTAGATGAAAGGCAATATATTAGTAGTATGAAATAGCGGCTATATGCCGCTATTTTTATTGTATAGGAAATTATTCTTAAATTCTGACCTCTAAAAACTGCAGAGGAGCTCTTCTACGAATAAGGTAGTTTGGAATGAGTTTTTTTGTGGGTTAATATAATGTATTAAATAAGAAGGATACAGTGGAGTATATGGATTAGCTTTACTCGGAGTTTGTCCTTTGTTTGCAGTAATTTTAAGGTGGGATGGTTATGCTTTCTCTTATGGATGATATCTACTGCAGAATAAGAAGTGAAGAAGCAGAGAAGTTAAGAAGACTAATAAGGAGATTAAAGGTGGCTAAATTTTATGAGAGCTTATCAAAGGGATGCTGGGAGTTTGGGGTACAGGAAAGAGTTATAATAAAAAACGACGAATTGCTGGAAATAAAGTTGAGTCGTAGGGATAAGGAGGTTCTTATCAGGTTTCATAAGACCTTGAAGGTGCTTTTAGATGATTATGTGAAATTCATTAATACTCTAAGGGAAAATAATCTCCATAGGGGTGTATATATAACCACTGGAGAATTTGATAGGGATATAATTGACAGATATTATGTACTAACAGGCTATGGCTATAGGGTTATTCTTGAGGATGGCATGAGCTTTGGTAGAAAGCAAATTGGTTGGAAAGGTAAGGCAAGAGACATATTGGTATATAAAAAATTTAAATTAGCTAGATATATTCCTTAAATTATGCAAGTCCATATGTTTAATATGGACTTTATTTGCTAATAATTTCATATATAGACATTGTAAGCAAAAGGAGAAAAATATGAGGAAACGGGTATTTTTATTATTAGCCTTATTATTTCTGTTTTTAATGACGTCCTGCGTGCAGGAAAAGAAGTATATGAATGCTGAAGTTCAGGATTACATTGTATGTAGCTTCGGAGGACTGCCAAGTAGCTTAGATATGATGGAATATAACTCTTATAAAGGTGAGGAACTATACAAGTACTTATTTGAGGGCCTGGTTAATATGAACCGAAGTAAGAAGATAGTTCCTGCTCTAGCAGAGAGTTGGGACATTGAGGATAATGGTATTCAATATACCTTCCATATTAGGGAGGATGCCTGTTGGAGTGACGGAAGCCCCATTAATGCTAAGGATGTGGAGGATTTTTTTAGGTATATATTATCAAGTGATGCCAAGAATCCTATGGCTCGAGAGCTTTATCCTATCTTTGGAGCAGAGGATTATTACAATGGAAGGATAGACTTTGACGAGGTGGCAGTTAGGGCTACAGATTCAAAAACTCTTGTTATTCGTCTAAATAGCAGCTATCCAGAATTTTTAGAAGTTTTAAGTAAATCTAGGTATGTATTAAGAAAGGGTAAGGAAAAACTAAAAAATTGGAAAGATAACTATTCAACTATTGAATACAGCGGTCCCTTTATTATTAGCGAAATAAATGAAAAAGGGCTTATCTTAAGTAAAAATCCTAGATACTGGAATAATAAAAATATAACCGATGAAAGGTTTCTTTTGCTTTCAGAAATAAGTAAGGAGAGGGCCTTGGCAGCCTATGAGGCAGGACAGGTAGACATTATATACAATCCGCCAGTAAGCGAAGTAGGTCGGTTTATTTCAAGCGATAATACTATTATTGTGAACAGTGATGATGTGATTGCTCTTTGCTTTAACGAAGGTTCTGGCACTATAGGTTCTACTAGAAATCTAAAAAAGGAAATCATGGAGCATGTGGATGTGGATAGGCTAGTAGAAGGGGCACTAGCGGTATTTAAGCCAAAAAAATATGGACTTTTTAAGCCAGTAGGTCTAGATGACAAGATTATAAATAGTGGTGGTGAAGCTGTTAGTGAAAAAGAGGAGACTATATCTTTACTATTGGTAACTGATAGTGATGGTGTTAATAAAAGGATTGTAAAGGAATTAGCGAAACAGCTAGAAGACAGTGAAAACATTAAGCTGAAAACAAAATATATTATTGAGGAGCAATTCCAAGAGGAAATAGAAGCCATAGATTATGATATAATACTGAGAAGATATAGAAAGGAGTTTATAGACAACTATAAATATTTTTTAGAGAACCATACCATTGTACCACTTTTTAATTGTTCCGATGTAATCATAAAAAACAAATATATAGAAGGAATAAAAATTGATGCTGAAGGTAACATAATTTTAAACAAGGTAAAGCAGAAATAGAATTTATTTATCAGCCATTTTTGAACCAAAGCTACATAGTCAAATAATAAATATCTTTCCTGTTAGATGCTAGTTGTTAGATACTATTGGTTATAGCTAAAAGCTAATAGAACAGCAAAAGGCTGCTGCACAACTAAAAGTTTTGTCAGTTGAGCAGCAGCTTTTTCTGTAAATTATTTTAGTAAATAATGAATGGTGTATAATAAGGGGATATTTTTGCTACTGTAGAAGCTGTTTTTACTTGCCTCAAAGGTATCTTTTTTCTTATTATAGCTAATGCTTTTCACGAAAATTGGAGCAAGCTCATTAATCTCAGGTGTAGATATGGAAGGCATTCGGAAATAACTTTCATCCAGCAAGTCTTCTGCTTTATTTGAGAAGTTTCTATATCTTTCAGCACTGTCTAGACTTGGAGAATCAGGCCAACTTAGTACTAAACCAGAGTTGATTAATTGACGCTTATATACTTCTGTTAGAATTTTTTGAGATTCTTCTGGATTTAACTTGGTCATTAATACTTGACATAGAGTATATAGCACTATCTCTTCAGCTGAAAAATCTATGGTTTTTTTCTCTGATTTTTTGATAAATATGCCTAATTCACTATCATAAAAGGAATTAAGAGTTTGATAGATTTCATTAGCAAGATCCTTATATTTAAGTAAGGATAGGTTTTTATAACCACATAAAAAGTTTATGTTAAGTAGACATAAGGACTGCAACTTATCATTAATTTTCTCGCTATCCCAGTGGTTGTATTTTTCCTCCAGTAGGTCGAATAAATCAAATAGTATATGCATGGCATCTTCATTTTTGCTAGCTTCATAAAAAATATTAAAGGCAAAACACAGATTGTTTAACTCGTCAAAGGATAAATTGTAGATTTCATCCTTGTAATCAATAAACATATTAAGTATGTCTAAGGAAAAGTCTCTGTAGGCTACTGCGTCATCGCTATCAGCTAGTAAAGAGGCTTTATAGTAGGCAGCCATGAAAAGAGCTTGTTCTGAAAACTTAAATTTACTGCTTTTGTCTTCAAGTTTTAGTTCTCCAGTAAGGTCGTTGGAGCAGTCCTTTTTATCTATAAAGACTCCTTCACTGCTTCTAAGATTTGAGGAGAAAAAGTCCAACTGCTTTATGGAAAGCTGAGAGTATAGTTTACTGAGAGCGAAGAGATTTACGTCTATATTTTCGAAGGTTTTATAGTAGTGAGCACAATCTGTTAACATTAAATTCATATATGCGTTGCTGCCAGCTAAAATCTCCTTTTTAAAGCTTTCTTCGTCCCAGCCATTCTTTTCTAGTTTAGGATTTGCCTTTTTGTATATACATAAAAGTGGAGAATTTCTCTTAAATATGTTAATATCAAAGTTAGGAATTTTTTTTAGCTTTAGTTCCTGAATGGATGTGCGTATGCCACAATTAGATTGTAGCACAATATGTTTAAAGGACTCTCTTGAGAAAAACAGCAATTGCTTCTCAATATTATCTACCGTTAGAGAGTTCAATCGAAGAAAAGGACCTATATATTTCAAAATATTCACCTCATAAATTACTCCTTATATAATTAATATGAGGTAAATTTAAAAATAGTTCTATTAAATTGGATTTTTACAGAGATGAGATGTGTTTCGCAGGAAGGTGTTAATGTTGAAAGAGGGAAAGTTAAGCTGGGATGCTTTAGAGGAAATTATAGAGGGGAATAGAGGTAAAAGTAGAGAAGAAGTTATACTTCATAGTGGTATTGGGGAAGATTGCACTGTTATTAACTTTGGTGATTACCATTGCGTAATTTCAACAGATCCTATTACTGGAGCTGGGAAAAATATAGGTAAACTAGCTGTTAATATTAATTGTAACGACATAGCATCTAGTGGTGTAGAGCCTATAGGTATAATGGTAACTATCTTGGCGCCAGAAGGTACTAAGTTACATGAGATAAAGGAAGTTATGAAGGAAATAGGACTGGAAGCTGAGAAGCTTAATATGGAAGTGCTAGGAGGACACACAGAAGTAACCTCTGCAGTGAACAGAATGGTAGTTTCCTGCACAGTTATAGGAAAAGGAAAAGCAGGAAAGGTAGTGGCAAGCAGCGGTGCTAAGGTAGGGGATGATATTATAGTTACAAAATATATGGCCTTAGAAGGTACTGCTATTATTGCTAATGATTATGAGGAAAAGCTAAGAAATTTTTTATCAAAGGATGAAATAGAAGAGGCTAAGAGTCTAATTAATTACTTAAGTGTTAAAAAGGAAGGCCTTATTGCAGGAGAATTTGGTGTGAACTCTATGCACGACATTACAGAGGGAGGACTTTTGGGAGCCCTTTGGGAAGTTGCTACTGCTTCCAGGGTAGGCTTTAAAATATTTGAGAATAAGGTGCCTATAAAGAAGATAACTAAAAAAATATGTGCACATTTCAATATAGATCCTTTAAGACTAATTTCCTCAGGAAGTATGTTGATTACCACTGACAAGGGTGAAGCACTGATAAAGGAGCTAGAGCGTAATGGCATAAATGCTGCTATAATAGGTAAAATAACTGAGGATAAGGGTACCTTGGTTAAGGATGATTGCGATATAGAAGTAATGCCACCAGATAGGGATGAACTATTTAGCGGCAAGTTAAGGGAGGAATAAATTTGCGAGTAGATGGAAGAAGAAATGATGCTCTTAGACAAATTAACATAACTAGAAATTATACTAAGTACGCAGAAGGTTCTGTGCTTATAGAATTTGGAGATACAAAGGTTCTTTGTACTGCGTCCATAGAAGATAAGGTGCCACCCTTTTTAAAGGGTAGCGGTGAAGGCTGGATAACTAGTGAATATAATATGTTGCCAAGGGCTACGCAGGTTAGAAAGCCTAGAGATATATCTAAGCTTAAAGTAGACGGTAGAACTATGGAAATTCAAAGGCTCATTGGGAGGGCCTTAAGATCTGTTGTGGATTTAAAGGCTTTAGGAGAAAGGACCATTTGGATTGATTGTGATGTAATTCAAGCAGATGGAGGTACTAGAACCACTTCTATTAATGGGGCCTTTGTAGCCTTAGTGGATGCAGTAAACAAAATACATCGAGTAACTCCTTTTGACACATATCCAATACGAAATTTTGTAACAGCGGTAAGTGTTGGTATAGTAGGCCAAAGCAAGCTTTTGGATCTATGCTATGAAGAGGATTCTAAGGCTGTGGTTGATATGAATGTAGTTATTACAGATGAGGGAGAATTTATTGAAGTTCAAGGTACTGGTGAAGAGAGACCCTTTTCTAGAAAAGATTTAGATGAATTGCTGGATTTAGCGGAAAAGGGGTCAAAACATATAATTCAAGCTCAAAAAAATGCCTTAAAAATGGATTCATTATGGATAGGAACGAGGGGATAAGTATGAAGAAGCTTTTGGTAGCTAGTAATAATCAACATAAAATAAAAGAAATTAAGGAAATACTAAAGGATGTACCAGTAGAAATTCTAAGCTTAAAAGAAGCAGGAATAGATATTGATGTTGAGGAAACTGGAAGCACCTTTATGGAGAATGCCTACATTAAGGCTAAGGCTATTTATGATATTTTACATAATAAAGAGGACTATTTAGTAATGTCTGATGATTCTGGTTTAGAGGTAGATGCCCTTAATGGGGCGCCAGGAGTGTATTCTGCAAGATTTGCTGGTGAGCATGGTAATTCAAAGAAGAATAATGAAAAGCTCCTTTCTATGCTAGAAGGTGTAGAATTTGAAAAAAGGACAGCGAGATTTGTATGTGCCATAGTATTGGTATACGGCCAGAACAAAGCCCTTAAGGTTGTAGGAGAAGTAGAAGGTTATATTACCGATAAGGAATATGGATATGATGGATTCGGTTATGATCCGCTATTTTATACAAAAGAATTTAATAAAACCTTCGCAGAATTGACCCCTGAGGAGAAAAACTCTATAAGTCATAGAGGAAGGGCTTTAGAGCAGCTTAAGAAAGGTATTAAGGATTTATTAAGCAAAAGCTAAAGGGGGAAGATGGAATGCTTATAGCGGTGGTTAGTGATACACATAGGGATTCCTATACGATTAGGGAGGTTCTAAAAAAGATTGAGCAGGCAGATGTATTGATACATTTAGGTGATAACGTAAGTGATGCTGTTGAAATGGCTTCTAAGTTTAAGGGTAGGACTATTTATGTAAAAGGAAATTGTGATTTTGCTCCTTCAGTGCCTTCAGAAATTGTAGAGGAGCTTGGAGGTAAAAGGTTTTTTATTACCCATGGACATAATTATGGAGTAAAGCAAAGTATAGGCTTGCTAAAGCAAAAAGCAGAGCATGAAGGGGCTCATATAGCCTTATATGGACATACACATATATCTAGCGTTGTCTATGAAGGGGGCTTATGGTGTATTAATCCCGGTAGCGCTTGGCAGGGGCGGGATCGCAGTGAAACTATTGCAATGATTGAGATAAAAGAGGGCAACATCAACCCGTGGCTAGTGATTGTGTGAAAATAATGAATTTTAAAAGTTTAAAATTACGAAAAAAAAATAAAAAAAGGTGTTGACGAACACAAATATATCGTGTAGAATAATCTATGTCGCCGGGGGGAAGCGAAACAAACGCAAACCGGTAGACAGCGGGGTGTGGCGCAGATGGGAGCGCGCGTGCTTTGGGAGCATGAGGTCGCAGGTTCGATCCCTGTCACCCCGACCACCTGCGGGTGTAACTCAATGGTAGAGTGCCAGCCTTCCAAGCTGGTTACGAGGGTTCGATTCCCTTCACCCGCTCCAATATGCGTCTTTAGCTCAGCTGGATAGAGCAACGGCCTTCTAAGCCGTGGGCCAGGGGTTCGAATCCCTTAAGACGCACTTAATAAAATTTGCTAATACAAAGTAGCAAATTTTATATGCACCATTAGCTCAGTTGGTAGAGCACCTGACTCTTAATCAGGGTGTCCCGGGTTCGAGTCCCTGATGGTGCACCATGTGGTGGACGTAGTTCAGTTGGTAGAGCACCAGATTGTGGCTCTGGCTGTCGTGGGTTCGAGTCCCATCGTTCACCCCATACTGGGATATCGCCAAGCGGTAAGGCACAGGACTTTGACTCCTGCATACGCTGGTTCGAATCCAGCTATCCCAGCCATTTGGTTCACTAGCTCAGTCGGTAGAGCACATGACTTTTAATCATGGTGTCCGGGGTTCGATTCCCCGGTGAGCCACTGGAACAGGTATCTTGTGCTGAGATTTAAGGTCCGGTACTTGATATCTGAAATGTGCAGGTGTGGCGGAATTGGCAGACGCACTAGACTTAGGATCTAGCGCCTTTGGCATGCAGGTTCAACTCCTGTCACCTGCACCATTTTTATGATGATTTTTAATTTAATATGTGTTGGTAGTTATGCGGGAGTGACTCAATGGTAGAGTGTCACCTTGCCAAGGTGAAAGTTGCGGGTTCGAATCCCGTCTTCCGCTCCACACGCGGGTGTAACTCAATGGTAGAGTGCCAGCCTTCCAAGCTGGTTACGAGGGTTCGATTCCCTTCACCCGCTTTTATTATGCGTCTTTAGCTCAGCTGGATAGAGCAACGGCCTTCTAAGCCGTGGGC
>Ga0209537_1001101_pt1 | contig 31359 bp, 35 predicted proteins | sample BioPla4DNA1_FD_187698 | JGI IMG/M metagenome (GOLD analysis project Ga0209537, IMG submission 187698) | Biogas fermentation microbial communities from Germany - Plant 4 DNA1 (SPAdes) (version 2) | ecosystem: Engineered > Bioreactor > Anaerobic > Digestate | place: Bielefeld, North...
GATGTGGAATCCCGACGGCCGAGATAGAAAAACACATGCGGTTTATTTTCTCTGCCTGAAACCACAGAGCTACCAGATTTATGCAACATCTAGGGGGAAAGCTTAAGCAAATCGAAGTGAAATTCTGCGAAAAACGAAGATAAGTGAAGAAAACGAGAGTATATTAAGGGAGGCAGCATAAATATGACAAGCGTTTATTTTGTAAGGCACGCGCAGCCTGATATATCATGGGAAGATGACAGGACAAGGCCGTTGACTCCTACCGGGTTACAAGACCGGAAGAGAGTAACCGAACTTCTATCCGGGATACCAATAGACTATTTTTTCTCCAGCCCATATAAAAGATCTTACGATACCATTTCTGAATGCGCGGATACATTTGGTATGGAAATACATACAGATGAAAGGTTCAGAGAAAGAAAATACGGAAAAAACGGGTACGGCGTAGAACAGTTAGAAAGACGGTGGAAGGATTTTAACTTCTGTGAAGAGGAAGGCGAAACGCTTAACAGTGTGCAAAGCCGTAATATCGAAGCCTTGAACGAAGTATTAGTTGCCCATAAAGACAAGAATATTGTCGTGGGGACGCATGGCACAGCATTGAGCACGATTATAAACTACTACGACCCGAGTTTTGGCTGCGATGGTTTTAAGCGTATATGGAACTGGATGCCATACGTTATCCGGCTTGATTTTGAAGGGATAAAGTACATAGGTAGGCAAGAGCTGCTGATAGTTGATCGGGGATACTGATTGATCAGCGGGTATCGTATAGCCTGCAATCAGATCTCTAAAAATGGGGAGTGGACATGGGAAAAAGGACGTTGGGCAGTGATGATGAGACTCGTCTCCTAAAGGGATGGGGTTTCCAGGTTTGGTGAATTAATCTTTAGTTACAAATTATGTTTGAATTATAAAAATTCAAGGTATATAATTAGTGTCAAAATGTAATAGAAAAGAGGCGGGGTCTATGAAGTGTGTCAATCATCCCGATAAAGATATTGCGGGAGCATGTGTTTACTGTGGTAAACTGTTTTGTTCAGATTGTCTCATTGAAGTGGACGGTAAGATGTATTGCAGGAATGATATTGGCAATGTTGTAAGAGAAGCGAAGGAACAGGCTTCAACTACAGTAGCAGCGCCAGCAATAAATATTAATAACGTAAACACTAACCAAAACACTAATTATAATGGAGGTATGGCGTCTTATCCATATAAAAGTAAACTTGTAGCTGCTCTACTGTGCTTCTTTTTAGGTTTTTTTGGCATTCATCGTTTTTATGTCGGAAAGTATGGGACAGGCCTAATTTGGCTTTTTACATTAGGTTTAGGTGGGATTGGTGTTATCGTTGATTTTATCGTAATATTAATCGGTGGATTCAGAGATAAGGCGAATATGCCGCTTAAGTAATCGATAAGCTATTGCTTCTGCATAAAGAGCCTACAGTATTAATCTGTTAGGCTTTTCTTTGTATTTACAACCGGACTATATCCCTGTAGTTTTAATAGTAGAATAATGAGAATACCTGGAATTCAGAAAAAAGATTCTTCCATAACGAGGGAAAGATCAACTAAAGAGGCAAGGGGATGCATATGCATAATATGTTTTGTCGGGTAGGGGTATATGATTTAATGGATTTAAAAATAATAGGTGGTTGCTGCGGTACCGATGGCAGCCATATTGACGAAATAGCCAAAAGAATAATTAGTTTAAAAGTATCTATGGAGGTTGATCAGTGATACAATAAAAATTGCTATACCAGGAGGATAAAGTATGAAGATTTACCAAGTTGATGCTTCTAAAGAGAAGCCGTTCAAGGGAAACCCTGCAGGTGTGTGTATATTGGGACTTATTGTAAAGAAGTAGCCGAGTCAGGCTGAAACCGTGTTTACAGTTTTCTTATAGGAATATATAAAGGGGCGATATTATGAGACAAGATTTTTCAAATGTATCAGAGAAAAGGCTTTCTGAATTATTTCCGGTTATTCTGGAGCCACATAATCCAGAATGGCTAAGATGTTATTATTCTGAAAAAGAATTTCTGGAATCCATTTTCAGTGATAAAATCATGAGAATCAGCCATGTAGGAAGTACATCCGTGCCGGGGCTCGTTGCCAAACCAACAATTGATATCTTGCTGGAAGTCTCTGAGGATATTGATTTATCTGAAATAACGGAAAGAATGAGGGACGAGGGGTATGTTGTAAATACTCCGGAGAAGGATATCATCATGTACTTGAAGGGATATACTCCCAGGGGCTTTGAGGGACAATGCGTACATATTCATGTGCGTCATTACGGTGATTGGGATGAGCTGTACTTTCGGGATTATCTCATCATGCATCCGGAAGCTGTTCAGGAATATGGAAGTCTTAAGCTTATGCTTAAAGAGAAATATACCCATGACAGAGACGGATATACTGATGCCAAAGGAGACTTCATCAAAAAATACACAGAACTTGCCCGAGGGGAATTTCCAAATCGATATACTCCAACTTCAAAATAAATGATTGCCGGCTTTTGGCTCAATCCCTACCCATGGCATGGTTGATGACTTTGCTGCGGGCTGAGGGATCATCATATCGATTATACGAGTGAGGTGCTGGTTTTATGGAGAATGAGCTGAAAAACAAAATGTACTCTTTTACCTTGGACTGTAAAGCCCCTAATGAGCTGGCCGGGTTTTATGCGGCACTGCTCAAGTGGGAATCAAGTGTTATTGATGAGGACTGGGCCTGTGTGTATGCTCCGGGAACCCATCAGGGATCGTACCCCTGCATACTGTTTCAGCGTAATCCGGGGTACAAACCGCCTGTGTGGCCGGAAGAATCTGAAGCGCAGCAGCAAATGGCTCATTTAGACTTTGCGGTTAATGATTTGGAAAGAGCGGTTGAACACGCGATCCAATGCGGAGCAGCAGTCGCAGCCGAGCAGTTTTCCGATGACTGGCGAGTCATGTTTGACACTGCCGGGCACCCCTTCTGCTTATGCCAGATGAAATCCGTTATGGAAAGTGAACATTTTGGGTTGCTATAGAGGATATCAGAGAAAATCCTACTATTGTTCTTCTAGAAAATAGCAGTATTATTGGAGTTTTCTCATTTGTGAAAAGTGAGAACGAAACAGAACTTGAATACTTTTATATTGACCCTCGGTATATTGGAAAAGGTTACGGTAAAAAGATGTGGGAAGTGATGCAAAATGATATCTAAGGAAGAGTATTATGAAATAATTAAAACAAACAGGTCGATTCTAAAGGATCCGAACAACCTTAAATGTCCATGTCCAAAAGTGAAGTGCGAGTGGCATGGCAAATGCCAGGAGTGTGTGGCGTTACATAGGTATTATAAGGATCATGTACCTAATTGTTTTCAACAGTTTATCAATGACAAAATCAAGGCAATTGCTCAGATAGGTGAGTTAAATGTGGTTGAAAAAGAAAAAACACCGTCTGAGTATTGGGATTACGTCCGCGAACAAGATAAAAAACAAAAGGCTAAGGATAAATAAGAAGGCAGATAGATTTTCATGCATTAATGGGAGGCTCTTATGGACCAGAATATTATCGCGGTCATATGGGATTTTGATAAGACCTTTGTCAATGGCTATATGCAAAGGCTCATATTTGAAGAATACAAGGTTGGACTTGACAGTCTAAATCAAAATGAAAATTAACTCGAAAGGCGGTATGGATGTCGTTGGATGAGATTTTAATAAAATACCGGATGACCAAAGACGATCTGAAGATGTTCCAGTCGTTTTATCTGAACAGGATACGCCGTTACAACATCTTCATAATACTCTACAGTGTATTACTGCTGTTTTCTTTACTCTTTTGGATCATGACAGAAGGCATTCTGCTGTTCATAGTTATGTTTTTTCTGTGTTTGTTTTTTCTCCTATACTTTTCTGCCTGGTACATAATACCCATATTGCGCTTTAAGGAAGAAAAGGTAAAAGAAATAACATACCGCTTTTCTGACGAAGGAATACAGATAGAAGGCGGCGATACCCTCGTAAAACTTGGCTGGCATCACTATAAGGCCGTTATCATCACACCATGCATGTATATATTCAGACTTGGACCAAGATCATACTGGGGCTTGCCCGTTGATGCCATTCCTGACAAGTTGGCATTTGATCGACTTATATATTCACAGAAAGAGAAGTCCGGGCTGAAGATAAAGGTTTTATAAGTTAACATATAAAACTTGAACAGTGGTGTTGTGGCAAATAAAAAGTAAAGGTTGTGAGGTCGATAATGAATTTGGATCAATTGCGGCTGGATTGCGCTCTAAAACAAAAAAAGGGTTTACACTTTATTATTGCTTCTGTTTTTATTTGGACTGCCATAACTGCGGTTAACTTTACTTCATTACCCGTACTTACAAAAAATCTTATGACTTTCTGTTTTACAGCACCACTTATGCCGCTGGCTTATCTGATTTCAAAGATCATTAAGGTTGATTTTTCAAATAAAGGAAACCCATTGACCCGGCTGGGAATACTGTTTTCATTGAACCAGTTAATTTACATACTTATTGTAATGTGGGTTTATCCAACTGTACCTGACAAAATGGTTATGATTCTTGCTATGGTTTTTGGAGCCCATTTACTACCATTTGGTTGGCTCTATAAATCAAAGAGCTATATAGTGTTGTCAATTATCATTCCAGTCGTTGCGTTGATTATTGGAATAAACTACAGCGCAGCGATTGTTGCTTTAGTTATGATATTGATTGAAATCATGTTCAGTATCCTGCTGCATTTTGAGGTGAAAAAACTCTCCGGAAAATAAAAGGGCATCCCAAAAGTTGATTTTTTAGTAGATATCAACATTGCCTGGCTGGAAACTGAAGAAAAAAGAAGGAGGGTTGATTTAGATGGCGCTTATAAAGCACGAATTCCCCATATTGGAAAGAGATACGGCACAGGATGCCATCATTATGCCAAACAGGGGAGGGCAGTACAGTTTTCCTGAAAAATGCGTCTTTGCATTCCTTGAAGATGCTGTCGATCGTTTTGCTATTAATAATGGTTGCGAAGAAATAACATTTTTCGAATCCATTACAAAAAACTATCCCATCTATAAAACCATTTATAATGGCGAGGAAGTATGTTTTTGTCAGGCGCCATGCGGTGCGGCAGCCGCCGTTCAGATCCTTGACTTTCTGATATCATACGGAGCAAGATACATAATTGCCTGCGGAAGCTGCGGCGCCCTGCATCCCTTCGATGAAAACGAGATAATCATCCCCACTTCAGCCTTAAGAGATGAAGGAGCTTCATATCATTATATTGAACCATCCCGATTCATTGAGATAGATCCCAGAGCGGTTGCCGCCATAAAAAAAGCAGCCGATCAAGCCGGCATACCCTATGAGGAATGCATAACATGGACAACTGACGGCTTTTACCGGGAAACTAAGGAGATGGTCAAATACAGGATGGAAGAGGGCTGCCAGGTGGTGGAGATGGAATGCTCGGCGCTTGCTGCCTGCGCTCAGTTCAGAAATGCGGTCTTTGGGCAGATCCTGTTTACTGCGGATACACTGGCTGAACTGGATAAATATGATGAGAGAGACTGGGGTAAATCTTCTTATGAAAAAGTCCTTGATCTCTCATTTAAAGCTGTGTGCAATTTATAGAATCGAGGATGGTGGATATGAAGAAGTTCGGTGTCGTAATGGTAGGAGCAATACTGGTTATGCTGTTGTCAGGTTGTCGTGTTGTCATAAACCGAGGCGAAAGGGTTGACGGCAAGAGCAACGAATGGATGAGTTTTCCAGATGGCGTGTTTTTAAAGTATACCTATGCTCCTGCCGGCGAGATTTCGGTTTATGAGATGTTTGATACTAATGTGGAGATTTCTTCGGACGGGTCGGTCAGGATCTATTGTAATGATTTTCCGGAAGCATTCATGGATGAATACCCAATAAGGACCATGCAGCTTTCCGAAGAGGGTGTTGCTGCGTTAAAAGAGGCTATTCTTGAGAATAACATTCTGTCACTCAGGGAGGATATAAGCTCGGAATCCAATGATGGTGACTATTATTACCTGACGGTCTATACAGAAGATGGTGAACACAGGACTGGCGGACTGAACCCCATTAATAAGAAATTCATGGCGGTGAAGGATCTCGTCTATGAAATGACCAAAGCAGAGCTTGATGATCTGCGGGATGAGATAAGCGCCATACAGGAGCAGGGCTATATCGATAAGTACTCGTTGGACGGATAAGGAAAGCATATATAACAGTGTTATGTTACATTTGAGAGCATCTGCATATATACGAAGGTATAATACATGACCTGGTAAGGGATAATAGAAGCGCATCGGAGGCTTTCAGCCTGGTGGCTGATCTGCTTAACGCATGATTTCAAGCTGTCTGACAGGGTGTTGCTGAATTATTGTTATAAAATGAAACAGCAGGACGAATAGTCCTGCTGTTTAGCTAAACTTATTGCTGCTGGTTCTGCTGACCTGCATCCATCTGTGGATACTGGTTTCCTGTGTAGGACTGGAATACCTTCTTAACTATATTACCGCCAATGGTGCCTGCCTGGCGTGCGGTAATGTCTCCGTTATAGCCCTGTTTCAGGTTTATACCGAGTTGGTTTGCAATCTCATACTTCATGTTTGAAAACTGAGTTCTGCTTCTGCTATTGTTAGTAGCCATGTTTTCACCTCCTCATGACTTATTATTGATGGAATTTGCGAAACTATAAGTAGAACGTTTTGGATATTTACCAGTTTATATGCGCATTAATGTCAACCAATTGAGAGATATTAAAGGCAGATTCTTATTTGAATTGTAATCTAGAGCGAAGTTGAGAGTTTGCTTCGTAGCTGCGCTACTCGCAATGAAAGGGTAAAGAGCTCCTCGCAATGACATACTAGAAGTGAGAAGCGAGATGTAAGAAGAAACTGAGAAAAGTATTTTGGAAAGGTGAATCAAATGAAAAAAGATAAGATGCGCCATTACAAATATCTGCTTGATCATCACAGGGAAGACAGGGAAGAAATGATAGACGACATGGAAGGACTGCGAATGGGGGAATACGATAATTTTTATCTGGACGAACTATCAGGTTACGACAACCACCCGGCAGAGATAGCCACGGAGCTTTATGATATGCAACACTACATGGCTTTAAAAAAACTTCAGATGGATGAGGTGAAAAGCATTAAACATGCTGAAAAGAAGATGAAAGAAGGAACTTATGGAATATGTGAGCATTGTGGTAAGGAGATTGACTCTAAGCGCCTGGAACTGCTCCCTCAGGCTCGGCTTTGCATTGATTGTGCCAGAAATGAGGAAAGGGAGACCATCAGCGTCAAGGAACAGACTATGGAAAAAAGGCCTTCGGAGGAGCAGGTGACTGACGCCTGGGAAATGAACCGGGATGGTGTACAAAACGAGGCACTGGAAGACCTTATGCATTACGGGTCGTCGACAGATATTGAATAATGCTTATCAAAGCCAGATAAGCAGGAAGGTGTTAGATGACCGCCTGTTTTCACCCACCTTGAACTGCAGAGAAAACTAAAGTAATCTATAGGTAAATTATTAAAGATAGGTGGGAGGAAAGCATTATGAAATTCAGGATTGTACACGCCAATATCAATGTCACAGACATTGACAGGTCTGTTGAATTCTACGAAAAGGCTCTGGGGCTTCATGAGGTGAAGCGGAAAAAAGCCGAAGACGGAAGTTTCATATTAGTCTTTTTGGCCGATGACACCAACACCTTCCAAATTGAGCTGACATGGCTCAGGGATAAGGAAGGAGCCTATGATCTCGGTGACAACGAATCTCACATCGCTTTTGTTACCGATGATTATGAAAAGGCTCATGCGCTGCATAAGGAGATGGGCTGCATATGTTATGAGAACGAAGCCATGGGTCTGTACTTTATTGAGGATCCCGATGGATACTGGTTGGAAATCATACCCCAGCGCTGAGCATTAAATTCCTGCTGAAAAAATCATTGCGCTCAAAGGTTTACTTTTTTGATAGTATCGTATATAATTATCACCAAGTATTAATACCATATCATATTAGCATGGTACTAATTATGATGTTCAAGGTTGGGTGAGCGCAATGAGAAGTTTTGTTGTGGATTACAACCAGAATGGCAGGCGAGTTGTAAAAGGTCTGGGGCACTATGAGAAAAAAACTGTAAGTGACCTGAAGCAACTGGTAAAGAACTGTGCCAGGGAATACGGTAACAAGGTAGGCTTCAAGTTCAAGTCAAGCGATGGGAACATCGTGGAGAAAACCTACATCCAGTTGGACAAGGAAATCGACAGCCTGGGTACTGCTCTGGTTGACAAGGGGTTCAAGGGACGGCGCATAGCCATCATCAGTGAGAACCGCTATGAATGGGGTCTCTGTTACTATGCCATCATTAACGGTACGGGGATCGGTGTGCCCCTTGACAAATACCTGCCTAGGGAAGAAATTGAGAACCTGGTTACCAGAGGTCAGGTTGAAGCCATCTTTTACAGCGCATCATATCACGAAATGATGCGTGAGATATCAAAGACCAACAAGCATTTGAAACTGTATATCTGCATGGATGATATTGCCCTTGAAGGCACCGATGAGAGTTTTACAACACTTCAGAAACTCATTGAAGAAGGGCGCTTACTTTTGTCGCAGGGCAACAGATCCTTTGTAGATGCTGAGATTGACAGAAACGCCATGTCCATTCTGCTCTTCACATCAGGAACCACAAGTGTTTCAAAGGGTGTGAAGCTTTCCCATGCCAATATCGCGGCCAATGTGACTTCCATATCGGGAGTGCTCAAGCTGTACCCGGAGGATGTACACCTGTCTTTACTTCCCTTGCATCATACCTTTGAAAATACCGTAGGGCTTATGTTCATGATGCATATGGGAGTCTGTATTGCTTATAGCCAGGGCATTAAGTACATCGCAGATAATATTAAGGAGTTTAATGTGTCCATTCTGGTTGCAGTTCCAGCAATATTTGAAGCCATTTATTCCAGAGTACAGGATGGCATAAGAAAGTCGGGCAAGGCTGGCCTGGTAAAAGCATTGACAAAGGTATCCCGCACCCTGAGAAAGATGGGGATTGATGTGCGGCGTATACTGTTCAGATCCATACTTGAAAAGCTGGGACCGAATCTGCGCCTGCTTGTTTCAGGAGCTGCGCCTATGCCAGCCGATGTCATCAGAGGTTATGAAGACTTTGGCATCACATTCCTCCAGGGATATGGTCTGACCGAAACTTCACCGGTTATTTCGACCTCCAACGAATTCGTAAATATACCGGGTACCATTGGTTTTCCTATCACTGATGTGGAGGTCTCTATTGATGAGCCGGACGAAAACGGCATGGGTGAGATTCTGGTTCGGGGCGGCAATGTGATGCTGGGTTACTATGAGGCTCCGGAGGAGACTGAAAGCGTATTTACACAGGACGGCTGGTTCAGAACCGGCGATCTCGGCTTCATTGATAAGAGGGGTATCCTCACCATAACCGGCCGTGTTAAATCCATGATTGTTTTCACAAATGGTAAGAAGGCGTTTCCTGAGGAATATGAGATGCTGCTGAACAACATTGCCGGTATCAGGGATTCCTTTGCCTGGGGCTACAAAACCAAGGATGGAGACATCCAGGCTTGTGCCAAGCTGGTGCTTGACACCGAGTATTTCAAGAATAATGGTGATCCCACTGTTGAGGAGATTGGAGAGATGCTTGATAAAGAGGTCAAGAAAATAAACAAGACCCTTCCAAAGTATAAGATCATAAGGTACTTTGTGATGTCCAGGCAGGATCTGGTCAAGACCACCACTCTTAAGATCAGAAGATCAATTGAGCAGGAGAGGATTCAGAAAGTTCTTGATGATAAAGGGCTTGAGATGAGAAAGATGCACAAGCAGCTTATTGATTGAGTGTTATAATTTAGAAAGTAACCGGGATCAGCCGTAATGGTCCCGGTTTTTTCATATCGATATTTATTATTGTACGTTCATTACATATAGAAATGCGTTTATTACATTAGAGGAGCATTAGCTAATAAATGTAATAAAATATTATTGTATCAATAGTAATACCATATACTTGGACAGGGTCGGTTTATTGGTTATAGTAAACCGTTTGGTAAGCAATAATATAGCGGTGTAAGGATATGGTAACTAGTAAGGTAAAAAGGCTTTTGATATTATGCTCACTGTTATTATCTTTGATAAGCTTTGTATTTGACAAGAAGGTTGTCGAAAGCTTCTTTACGGGTTTTGGGTGGCCATTCAGGTTCTTTTGGCATATGAGCCACACAATTCCCGCAAATGCTTTTGATGCACTGAGAAACATTGCTGTTTTCCCGTTTAACTTCCGTATTGAGTTTTATCTTCTCAACGCGCTGATATATTATGGTGTTGTTTTATTGCTTCATAAGCTGATTAGTAATGCCATAGACTTGATAAAAAAGTATAATACTCGTGGTACAAACTGAAAAGTTTATGCATAAAAAGGCACCGGACCGGCAGCGGGTCCGGTGATTTTTTATTTAGAAAGAATAAATTAATAACACTTGCAAAATTTAACATTACGTGCTAGAATATTTCCAAACAAATGTTCTGTATCGGGGGTATTCTTAATGTTCAGCCGGGTTGCAACCTGTGGCCTCACTGGTCTTGACGGTCATCTAATAGAAGTTGAGACCGACATATCCAATGGCATTCCTGCATTTGATGTGGTAGGCCTGGCCGATACATCTGTGAAGGAAGCCAGGGAAAGAGTGAGAGCCGCCATAAAGAACTCAGGCTTCAAATTCCCGAACCAGAGAATAACCCTGAATCTTGCTCCAGCCGATATCCGTAAGGATGGAACCGATTTTGACCTTCCCATCGCCATCGGTATTCTTGTGGCAGCAAAAATCATACCTGAAGAATCGGTAAAAGGCTATTTCATCTCGGGAGAACTGGCCCTTGATGGAAGCGTTCGCCCCGTGCCCGGTATGCTTTGCAAAGCCATCACAGCTAAGGAACTTAATTATGACAAGATGATGATTCCCTCCCAAAATCTGCCCGAGGTTTCAGTGGTTCAGGGCATCGAATACTTCCCTGTTAATTCTCTTAATGAGGCAGTGGCTCACTTTACAGGACAGGGATGCATAAAACCTGCTGAGCGCATTGAAATGGGAAAAAGCACAAAGGCAGCATCAGGATTAGATTTTTCAGATGTCCGGGGGCAGAGCCAGGCAAAAAGAGCGTTGGAGGTGGCGGCCAGCGGTGGGCATAACGTCATAATGATCGGAAGCCCGGGATCCGGCAAGACAATGTTGGCAAGAAGGCTTCCCACCATTCTTCCCGATCTTTCCTTTGAAGAATCACTGGAGGTCACAAAGATATACAGTGTAGCAGGGATGCTTCCTCCTCATACCTCCCTGATTATGGAGAGGCCATTTCGTGCTCCCCACCATACCATGAGCTCCGCAAGCCTGGTTGGAGGAGGAAGAATACCAAAACCAGGAGAAGTGAGCCTTTCCCATCATGGGGTACTTTTTTTGGACGAACTGCCCGAGTTCGGGCGTGCAACACTGGATATCCTGCGCCAGCCCATGGAAGACGGATTTGTCTGTATCGCAAGAATCAATTCCACCATTACATATCCTTGCCGTTTCATGCTGGTGGCTGCGGCAAACCCATGCAAATGCGGCTATTACGGCGATCCTGCCAAGCCGTGCACCTGCTCATCCAGAGAGGCAGAACGCTACTTGGGCAGGTTGAGCGGCCCTCTTATGGATCGCATAGATATCCAGGTGCAGGTACCCACTATCAGATATAGCGATCTTGAGTCATGCTCAAAAGAGGAAAATTCAGAAACCATCAAAAAGAGGGTTAACAAGGCGCGAGCTATCCAGAAGGAGCGTTACAGCGGTTTAGATGTTTTCTGCAATGCCGGGCTCACTGGTGCCTTGATTCGTGAATTCTGCAAGGTGGACGATGAGGGGAGAAAGATTTTAAGGTCGGCTTTTGACAAGCTTAAGCTCAGTGCCCGTGCCCATGACAGGATACTGAAGGTTGCCCGTACCATTGCCGACCTGGAAGAAAGTCCTATAATTCAGGCAGTACACATTGCCGAGGCCATACAATACCGGTCGCTGGACAGGACGGTTCTGGCCTGAAATCGAGAATGGCGCAGGTTGGGGGTGAAGGGTTTGAAAATGCATTTACAGAACTGGATACGACTAAATGCTGTTGAGGGGATAGGGATTGCCCGAAAACTTGAACTTCTGCGCATGTTCAAAACTCCTGAGGCATTGTTTGAAATGGACAGAAAGGAATGGATCGGGTTAGGTCTAAAGCCCGATCAGGCAGATTCACTGCTGTGCCCGGAAAAACTCCAAGAGGGCGCGGAAATTTTGAAACAGGCAGAAAGAAAGGGGATAAGGGTTATTCCCATAGATCACCAGGAGTACCCCGAGTTTTTAAGGTATATTCATGATCCGCCCCTGGTGCTCTATGTTAAAGGGGAGATACCGAAAGGCCTGTGTTTTGGTGTTGTAGGTTCAAGAAAAGCAACAGGATATGGGATGGACGCAGCATTCCGACTGGCATCGGATCTGGCGGGAGAAGGCTGCGTCATCGTAAGCGGTATGGCGCGGGGGATAGACACGGCTGCCCATACCGGGGCACTCCATGCAGGCGGTGTGACCATAGCGGTTTTAGGTTGCGGTCCTGATCAGGTCTATCCTCCGGAGAACAGGGGATTGATGGACAGGATAGCAAAGAATGGGGCAGTTATCTCTGAGTATCCGCCGGGAGTAAAGCCTCAAACCTATCATTTTCCGGTCAGAAACCGGATTATCAGCGGCATCAGCATAGGCGTTCTCGTGGTAGAAGCCGGTCAGAAGAGCGGTTCGCTGATAACCGCCCAGGCTGCGCTGGATCAGGGAAGGGATGTTTTTGCGGTTCCGGGTAACATCAACCATCATAACAGCCAGGGCACCAACAGACTTATAATGGAAGGGGCGAAGCTGGTTCTTTCGGCGGAGGATATTTTAGAAGAGATCCCATGGAGCCTGTCAGCACTGCCCAGGCATAAAAGGAGCCCGGCACCCAGGGATGATCAATTGACCCATGAAGAGAGTCTGATACTTCAGACCCTTAAGACAGAGGATCTCTATCATGACCAGATTGCTGAGAAAACAGGGTTTCCGGGTCATATCCTTTTTAGCTCACTCCTTCAGTTGGAGCTAAAAGGCCTTGTTCGTAAGGATCTGACCGGCAGGTATGCTATTGTTCTTGATTAGTGAATAAACAGGCCGTATATAAAATAGAATTCAATAGAATATGATGGATGGCGGATTTTCATGAAGGTTATATTTATCAGCAAAAGCAACCTGACAGCCGTTATCGTAATCATCGCTGCACTGTTCTTTATCGTTTTTAACACATTTCTAACCCAGGGATACCTGACTCAGGCATCGGGTTCATACAAGGAGGATATTCCTATCTACTCGGTTGAGACAGATGAAAAGAAATGTGCCATCACCTTTGATTGTGCCTGGGGAGCCAGCGATATTCCAAATATTCTGGATATCCTTGACAAGTACCACGCAAAAGCCACCTTTTTCATTGTGGGAGTATGGGCTGAGAAATATCCTGATATGGTCAAGCTTATGGCCGAAAGGGGACACGAGATAGCCAACCATGGATATGGACATCTGCATATGGCTTCAATTCCGGAGGAAAAGATTGAAGAGGAAATCACCCGCTGTACCGAGGTGCTGGAGAACCTGACAAAACAGAAGGTCAGGCTATTCCGCCCTCCCTATGGAGAGTATAACGCCAGGGTGGTAAGGACCGCCAAGCGACTGGGGTATGAAAACATACAATGGGACTGTGATTCCCTTGACTGGAAAAAGGAAATGACAAGGGAAAGCATATTCAACCGGGTGATTAAAAGAACCGATAAAGGCTCTATCATCCTGTTTCATAACGATACCCTTTATACCCAGGATGTTCTGCCGGATATTCTTGACGCGCTTACTGAAAGCGGGTTTGATTTTGTAACCGTTTCTGATCTCCTCATCAAGGAGCCGTACAAAATTCGTTTTGATGGCAGGCAAATACCTGCGGAATAGGAATAAAAACCATAATTATGCATCAGAATATCCATTGTATACCTGCTCTCAAGGTACTATTGCTGATAAAAACTTGTTTAAGGTATCGATTATTTGGTGAAATATATGATAAAGGATTCAAATCAGTCGGTTGATTCTGTATAATAGTATTAATTGCAGATTCTAAACGGACGGGTTATGGAATAGCATAATAACAGGCAGTATGTTCTAAAATACCAAAGACTTTGAGAGGGGTTGGGGTATCAAATGACGCCAAACACACCATTGCATAACAACAGTGTCAGTATCTCAGGAAAAGTGATTTCAAGCCCGGAGTTTAGTCATGAAGTATATGGTGAAGGTTTTTACATAACCTATCTGCGGGTTCCCCGGTTGAGTGATACCTACGATGAATTGCCAGTCATATTTTCTGAGCGTTTGGTTGATCCCGAGGAAGTAAAGGTTGATTCTTACCTTTCTGTAGATGGTCAATTCAGATCCTATAACAACTATAACAGTAAAAGCGGGCGCAAGCTAATGCTCATGGTGTTTGCCAGGGAGATTGAATTCTATGAAGAGGAGGTGACCCATAAGAACCCGAATCAGATCTACCTTAACGGCTTCGTCTGCAGAAAACCCATGTATCGCACAACGCCATTTGGAAGAGAGATCTCCGATATCCTGCTTGCGGTGAACAGAGCGTACAACAAATCCGATTACATACCCTGTATTGCCTGGGGAAGAAATGCCAGATATGCCAGCACCTTTGAGGTGGGGGACAATATCAAGCTTTGGGGCAGAGTACAGAGTCGTGTATATCAGAAAAGATTGTCCGATGATGAGATCGAAGAAAGGGTAGCCTATGAGATTTCAGTCTCCAAGATGGAGGTTGTCAAGGAAAACAACAATAAGAGGGAAGAGAAGGGGGATTGATACCCATGATAAAGGTTGTTTGCGGTAACAAAGGCATCGGCAAGACCAAGTATCTGGTTGCCGGTGCCAATAAGATGCTGGAAGACTGCACAGGAGAAATTGTGTTTATTAACCATGACAATTCTTTGATACACAGTCTAAAACATCCCATCAGATATGTAAACACTTCGGATTTTCCCATAAAAGGCATTAATGAGATAAGCGCCTTCATCAGCGGAATCATTGCTGAGAATTATGATGTAAAAGCTATTTTCATGGACGGTCTGGACAGGCACATCGAGGATCAGACCGATACAAGTAGATTTTTTGAAAAGATTAAAACTTTGTCAGACAAGTATGGAGTAAAATTTGTTTTCAGTATGAGTGGAGATATCAGCGGAACTCCCGATTATGTCATTAAGGAGTATACCTGCTAGCCGATAGACGGGATTTACTTTCAAAGTAAATCCCTTTATAATTGAACTTGAATTAGTGACGAGCTCAAAACATGGACACGTAATAAAAGAGGTTATTAATATAACTTCTTTTATTATGTGACCTTAATTTTATTAAACCCGGAAACTTTATTTACTCTGCAGGGAGGGCTGCAGGAAGGAATACGGCGGATTTCAGCCTTGTTTTGTTTTAATGCGGGGGTAGTAAATGTTGAATATCGCATCAGTCGTGCTGTCGGCAGGGCTGAGAAGCTTTGACAAGTTATATGATTATATTATACCGGATCACCTTTCCGCTGTGCCGGGGATGCGCGTCCTGGTTCCTTTTGGTGCCAGGAACAAGCTCCAATCAGCCTGGATAATCCAGGTGAGACAGGAAGAGACCAGAAGGGAGCTAAAAAGAATCCACGGCATTGTAGATGAATACCCTCTATTGAACCAGGAAATGCTCAAACTGAGTGAATGGATGAAAAACAGGTACCTGTGCACCTGGGGCGATGCCATAAACTGTATGATTCCTGCCGGGGTAAACCTCACCAGACAAAGGATTGTAAAGGCTGTTAACAGTGACTTTCCAGAGAATACTACGCCACTAATACAGAGAATCTTAGAAGCCGGAAGCCAGGGGGTTCCTTTTCAGGAGCTTAGTAAGGAGTTTCCGGATGATCTTGAAGCCCGGCTGAAGGAACTGAAGTCAAAGGGGCATATAGAAATCCATGAATTCTTCCAGCAGCGAGTGGGACAAAAAAAGCAAAGGGCAGTTTATCCTGTAATCGATGAATCTGATTTCCGGGAGCTATACGATGAGGGAAAGGTAAGAAGCGTGTACCAGGCCAGGGTTATGGATTTCCTCTTTGAAGAAGGCTTGTGCTTATTACAGGATCTTTTGCTGATCCCCGGGGTATCCCATGCCACCATCCGGGCTCTACGGAAGAAAGGGTGGGTGGAATATGAGGATGTGGAATTTGAAAGGGATCCCTTTGAGGTTTTAGAGACCGGAACCGACACACCACCAGTCCCCACTGCTGAGCAGAAGCGCGCGCTGGATAAGCTGGTACCGCTGCTAAATGAGAGAAAACTCAATGAGGCTTTACTCTTTGGCGTAACCGGCAGCGGCAAGACCGAGGTCTACCTGAGGCTCATTGAGGAGGCCATACGCCTTGGACGTACTGCCATTGTCCTGGTTCCTGAAATCTCCCTCACACCTCAGATGGTTTCCCGCTTTACGAGTCGGTTCGGCAAACGGGTAGCCATACAGCACAGCAGGCTTTCTCTTGGGGAGCGCTATGACCAATGGCAGAAGATCCGTAAGGGGGAAGTGGATGTTGTCATAGGTGCCCGTTCTGCAGTATTCGCTCCGCTGACGAATCTTGGGATTGTCATTGTTGATGAAGAGCATGAACTGACATATAAATCCGAACAGACGCCAAAATACGATGCCCGCCATGTGGCCAGGGCAAGATGCAATATAAACGGGGCATTGCTGCTTTTAGGTTCAGCCACGCCGTCCATTGGGACATATGCCCGTGCCGAAGCCGGGAAGATCACGCTTCTTGAGCTATCAACACGGGCTAATACCAGGCCTTTGCCCCAGGTTCATACGGTGGACATGCGCCTTGAACTGAGCGAGGGGAACAGGGGCATGATCAGCAGAACCCTTGAGCAGGAACTCGTCCGGGTTAAAATGAACGGCGAGCAGGCCATACTCTTTCTTAATAAGCGGGGTTACGCTTCCTTCCTTCTTTGCAGGGATTGCGGATATGTAATGAGATGTCCTAATTGCAGTGTTTCAATGACATATCACAGAAATGACAGGCATGTGATCTGCCACTACTGCGGGTATTCGGTTCCTGTTCCCAAGGTATGCCCGGGATGCAAGGGGGAGCATTTCAAACCCATGGGTACGGGTACCCAGAGGATTGAGGAAGAGCTGTTAAGCCATGAAGCCGGATTTCGTGTGTTGAGAATGGATCTGGACACAACGGGAACCAAGTACGGACATAAAAGGATTCTTGAAGCCTTCAAGGACGGAGAGGCCGATATACTCATAGGAACTCAAATGGTTGCCAAGGGACATGACTTTCCCAATGTGACCCTGGTAGGGATACTGGCGGCTGACGCCATGTTGTTTTCAGGGGATTACAGGTCGGCAGAACGAACCTTCCAGTTGGTTACCCAGGCATCGGGGCGTGCCGGAAGGGGAGATAAAGAGGGCAAGGTCATACTTCAGGCATACAATGTAGACGATTATGCCCTTCAGGCCGCAATGAAGCAGGATTTTAAGACCTTCTTCAATAAGGAGATTCCCATAAGAAAGCAGCTTAAGCATCCTCCCTTTGCCCATATAGGTATGGTGATGGTATCCAGCACAAATAACAGCCAGGGCTGGGAACTGATAAATAAACTACACAAGACACTTATGGATAAATACGGACATCATGAACATATGATGGTATCGAAGCCTCTAAGGGCTCCAATCTTCGTCATCCGCAACAGGATGAGATGGCGGATCATTATAAAACATCCTTCCACCAGCCTGATGCTGGAGATAATGAGGGATATGATGGATATGGCCGGCAGGATGAGGCTGAAGGAAACAACGGTGAGTGTGGATATAGATCCTGTTAACATGTTATAATCTAATATGTTCACGAATTCTAGGATATTGGAGGATTAGCATGGCTATAAGAAATATAGTAAAAAAGGGCGATGATGTTCTTAGAAAAAAGAGCAAGGAAGTAAAGGAGATCAATGACAAGATACGGGATCTCTTTGAAGATATGAAAGAAACCATGTACGGGTGCGGAAACGGGATCGGTCTTGCGGCTCCCCAGGTGGGAATTCTTAAAAGGATGATTGTAATCGATGTAGGAGAAGGTTTGATGGAGATCATCAACCCCGTCATCCTAGAACAGGAAGGAGAGCAGCTGGAGGTAGAGGGCTGTCTGAGTATACCGGGCGTCTATGGTGAAGTAAAACGTCCTGAAAGAATTGTTGTTGAATATACCAATCTGGATGGAGAGAGAGTAAAGGTGGAGGGAAGAGGTCTTCTGGCTCGCTGCCTTAGTCATGAAATTGATCATCTGGATGGGATGCTTTTCACCGATAAGGTTGTCCGCTATGTTGAACTTGAAGAGGAAAAGGAATAGTTCTATGAAAATCATCTTCATGGGAACCCCGGATTTTGCGGTTCCCAGCCTGAAGGCATTAGTTGAAAACCAGTATAATGTGATCTGTGTGGTGACCCAAAAGGACCGGCCAAAGGGAAGGGGATACAAGCTTGTTCCACCCCCTGTAAAGGAATATGCCCTGGAACAGGGGATCATGGTTCTGCAGCCTGAAAGGCTCTCAAGAGAGCCCGAAACCATAGAAAAAATCAGGGAGTTGAATCCTGACCTTGTTGTTACCTGTGCCTTTGGTCAGATTCTGCCCGACAGCCTGCTGGCCATACCCAGGTATGGAACTATCAATGTCCATGGCTCATTGCTTCCCAAGTACCGTGGCGCGGCTCCCATTCAATGGGCCGTGATAAATGGCGAAACCAAAACAGGTATTACCACCATGCTCACCGATTCCGGTCTTGATACGGGGGATATGCTCCTGAAATCAGAAATTGAAATCCCCGAAGATATGACGGCAGGTGAGCTTCACGACAGGATGTCATTACTGGGGGCAGAGACCCTTATTCAGACCATTAAGAAGCTGGAAGAAGGCACATTAAACCCCGTTCCGCAGGATGACGGGCAGGCCACCCTGGCTCCGAGGATCACCAAGGAAACAGGAAAGATAGATTGGTCATCCCATGCCCGGGATATTCATAACCTAGTACGGGGTACAACTCCCTGGCCAGGTGCCTACACCTTTATTGAAGGAAAAAGGGTCAGGATCTGGCGATCGGCCGTATTGGATCTGGCCGGAGATACCGGAGATCAAGCTTTTCCGGGAACCATTACCGGGCTGGATCAGGAGTCCATGAGGATCAGCACAGGTAAGGGAGTTCTTGAGGTATTCGAAATCCAGGTTGAATCAGGCAAGCGCATGACCCCGTATCAGTACGCTTTGGGTCATGATGAATTGAGAACAGGGATGAAACTGACATAATATGAAACATAGAGCTTACAGGCTATTTGCCATTTCATTGACACTTATTGTTCTGGCCGCTTTCCTTATGGCCTCATGCAGTTTGGGGAAGAAGCCTTCCGACCCATCTCATACCGCGGGGACATCTACTGGCGCATCTCCCACACCGGCCAGCACGGTTCCGCCGGAAGAGCATAATGGGGAGGGTGCTCAGGAGGATCCCATCATCCCTTCGGATAAGAGGATTCATGATCTGATGGATTCCATGACCCTTGAGGAAAAAATCGGCCAGATGCTTTTTTTGGCCTACAGATGGAACCAGGATGGGGGAAATGTACTGGAAATGGACGATGTCTTAGAGGACACCCTTTCTATATATGCCCCGGGGGGATTCGTTCTTTTTTCAGAGAATATAGAGAGCATTGAACAGACAGTTGCCCTGATCGACGGTTTGCAGGCACAGTCAAAGATCCCCCTTTTTATTTCTGTGGATGAGGAAGGCGGATTGGTTACGCGTTTGAACAAGGCGCCTGAGCTTCATTCCACAACCATGCCTGATGCCTATACCATTGGTCTGACCAATAAACCAGAGTACGCCTATTTGGCTGCCAGGGCCATTGGGGCTGAAATCTCAAGCCTGGGCTTTAATATGGACTTTGCGCCCGTTGCCGATATTTTTTCAAACCCTGAAAACAAGGTTATAGGAAGGCGGGCATATGGCACAGAGCCGCAACTGGTGTCAGACATGGTAAGCAAAGCGGTTGCAGGTTTTTCGGATCAAAACATCATCCCCGTGCTGAAACATTTCCCGGGACATGGTGATACCTCAGAGGATACCCATACCGGTGCTGCATGGGTGGATCACGATCTGGAAAGGCTTATGAGTTTTGAACTCATTCCCTTCCAAGAAGGGATAGAAGCCGGGGCTGATGCGGTGATGGTAGCTCACATAATTCTGCCAAAGCTGATGGATGATCCAGTACCTGCCACCCTTTCAAAAGAAGTGGTTACAGGTATTCTGAGAGAAAAACTGATGTTTGATGGGGTTATTATTACAGATGCCATGGAAATGAGTGCGGTCTCTGCCTATTACGAGGATGATGAGGCAGCGGTTATGGCTGTTCTGGCTGGTATAGACATGATATTGATGCCCCGGTCGGTCGAAGAGACCTTTTGCGCCATCCTGTCAGCGGTGGAAAAGGGTGTTATTACAGAGGAAAGGATAGATGAATCGGTATACCGCATCCTGCGGCTTAAAGAAAAATACGGGATCCTGGATAGCAGCATCCAAGGTCCCGATCCGGAGCTTACCCTGGGAAGTCCCGAGCACAAAGCCCTGGTCCAGGAGATTAAAAACGCTTCAAAAAAGGATTGAGCACCCGGAATATAGCCGGGTGGTGACTGGATTTACGAAAGGTTGATTTCATGAAAATGCTTCTTCATATATGCTGCGCACCCTGTTCGGTGGCCATAGTTGAGAAGTTTTTAACTGAGCAGGAGATGGAGCTTGAAGGATTGTACTTTAATCCCAATATCCACCCAAAGGAAGAGTTTGATAAGAGAAAGAATTCGGTTCTTGCCATGTCGGAGGACTATGGGGTGCCCGTTACTATAAATGAACTGAATCTACTGGACTATTGGCGGGACACCCTGCAGCCGGACAAGTCTCAGCGCTGTTCTTACTGTTATGCGGTAAGGATGGATGAGACTGCCCGCTATGCGGCTGAGCATGGGTATGATGTCTTTACGACAAGTCTTCTTATCAGTCCATACCAGGATCATGAATTGATTGTCAGTATGGGGGAAAAGGCGGCATCACGCTATGGCGTAAAGTTCTATTATGAGGATTTCAGGCCCCTGTACCGTAAAGGCAGGGAGAGGGCAAGAGGAAAACACTGGTATATGCAAAAATATTGCGGATGCTACTATTCTTATGGTGAATCTGACCACCCCAAAAAGCCGATATACTTTACAGAAAACAATCTGTAACAAAGATGTATAGTTATTGACTTATTTCGCCTGCGAAAAAAGTGGTAAACTATACATGTACGAAAGAAAAACCTCGAGGGGTGCGAAGAATGAAGAAAATCCTGTCTGCATATCTCTTTGTCGGTTTTATTCTCTTATTCTCAGCCGGTCTGTTACTCAATGCTCAGGCCGCTTCCGGAATAGAGAAAACTGTACCGGGCTCTGTCAGCAAGCTGGCATATAATCAGTCCGGCAACACTGAGGAAATCAGGATTTACACATCCAAAACAACTATACTCAGAAATTTTGTTTTAGAGCCAAATTCAGATTGTAAGAATTACAGGATAGGGATCGAGATTGCTGATGCCGTCATTCACCAAAATGGTGCATTTGACGTCAACCAGGGTTCTGTCTATCAGATTCGTTATGCCAATAAAAAGAATCCCCAGGCGGCCAGCATAGTAGTCGAAACCACAAAAAAGCCTGATTATACCATAACACCCTCCGGGGATGGGAAATACCTCTTGGTAGTACTCAAAAGCGGCGTATCAAATCAGCCTTCTCCAAGTCCTGCACCCTCGCCAGCACCGGCACCGGCAACAAACCAAACCGTGCCAGTCACAAATACTGGCGGGAATACCTCTGTCGGAACCGTATCAAAAAATGGTGCAATTTCTCTGAGCATGCAGGGAGACACCTGCCTTGTAAAGTTTGAAGGTATTAATCTTAATTCACCCTTCGGATCAACAGGAAAAATACCGTCTGTGGAATTGAGACAGAAGGAGAGGATACTTCAGATCACGCTGCCCGGAAAGGACAGCAGGATCAATGACGGAATCATTACGGGCAATAATGTGGTATACGGTATTCTTATAAACTACAACCAAAAGCTTAACAGCACCATTATCCGCATTGTGTATGATGATGCTATAACCTATACCCAGGAGGTATCCGGTGGAAGTACGGTTTTGAAAATAAAGCAATCCAGCACTGGAATCTCAGGATCCACGGGGAGCACAGGAAGTACGGGAGGTACATCTTCGCCTGCTCCAAGTCCTTCGCCTTCTCCAGCCCCTTCCCCGACGCCTGCCCCATCATCGGACAATGAGCCCAGCAGGGGGAGCAGCAACAGGGGCGGTACAATCAATATCCAGGCCGGTGACGGTGAGGATGTTGTTTTAAAGATCACCGGAGCCAATATAGTAGGAAAGTACAGACAGTATGCAGATAAAATAATATCCGAAAATGACTCGGCCAGAAACTCATATGCTTTCATGTTCCCTGCCGAACTGATCGACCTGGGACAGGGCAGTATCAATATAAACAGTGCAGTGGTAAGCACTGTGACCACATTGACAACACCCTCCAACTCATTCCTTCAGTTGCACAAGAAGGATGCATCCAAGGGGTTCAGCATCGTTGAGGGTTCTTCTGCCAATGAGCTTCTGGTAGTGGCAAGATCTCTTTCCGAGGACTCCCCAGGCGCTTCGGTTGGAAATCCCTCAAGCAGTGCAAAGGGGAAACTGGTTGTTCTGGATGCAGGTCATGGCGGAAGTGATCCGGGCGCGGAATTCAGCGGTTTACTTGAGAAAACCTTCAATCTTGACATCACCCTGAAAACAGAAGCAATCCTGAAACAGAAGGGTGTCAATGTGAAGCTGACCCGAAGCAACGATGTGTTTGTAGGTCTTGAAGAAAGGGCTGATCTGGCTAATAAGTGGGGAGCCGACCTGTTCATCAGCATCCATAACAATTCCATGCCTGCCGGAATGAAAGGATCCATGTCCTTCTACTATCCTACAAGCTATAAGGGCAAGACATACGCAAAGATCATTCTGGACGATCTGTATAATAGGCTGAACATGGGAGCCATGGGCAGCAACGGGCTCAAAGGTGCAGATTTTGTAGTTTTGAGAAAAACTAAAATGCCTGCTGTTCTTGTGGAGGTTGCCTGCATGTCCCATCCCGATGATCTTAACCTGCTAAGAAGCGAGTCCTTCAGGCAGAGGGTTGCTGAAAGCCTGGCGGACAGCATAATTAAAATACTGAATCAGATGTGATATATAAGCATCTGGGGTCATACCCCATGATTGATATGGCTTCATGCGGATGATCCATGGACTGCATTTAAGTTTATGATTAAAGGTTTTCATACAGGTTTGAGTATGCCGGTATGAAAACTTTTTTATGCCATCAGCTGTCTTGAAGGTTTCCTGCCAAATACCAAAGTCATCCATTGATTATGCTGGATAAGCAGAGATACATATGATAACATTAATGAATAGAAAAAAGATGAGGATGTTTGATTATGGAAAACTGCAGGTATGACGGACGTAAAAATGACGAAATGCGAAAGGTTACCATAACCCGTGATTATACAAAATATGCGGAAGGTTCGGTATTGATTGAGTTTGGGGATACCAAGGTGATCTGTACCGCCTCGGTGGATGATAAAGTGCCTCCCTTCAAAAAGGGCACCGGAGAAGGCTGGATTACCGCCGAATACGATATGCTGCCCCGTTCTACGGCAAGCAGGAACAACAGGGACAGGAATACCCTTAGGATAAATGGCCGGGCTAATGAGATTCAAAGGCTGATTGGCAGAGCTCTACGGTCGGTGATAGATTTTAAGGCGCTGGGGGAAAGAACCATTATAATAGACTGTGATGTGGTCCAGGCCGACGGCGGCACCAGATCGGCTGCCATCACCGGCGGTTTTGTGGCTCTTATGGATGCATGCAGCTATCTGGTCAACGCAAATATCATTCAGGAGATACCCATCAGGGATTTTGTAGCTGCCATCAGCGTGGGCTATGTCAACGACAAAGAACTTTTGGATCTCTGCTATTATGAGGATTCCCGTGCTACTGTGGATATGAATGTGGTGATGACATCCACCGGCCGGCTGATAGAAGTGCAGGCTACCGGCGAGGAATCCCCCTTTGATCGCAAGGTGCTGGATCATATGCTGGATCTGGCGGAAAAGGGGATAAACGAGCTGGTTTCCATACAAAGGCAGGTTTTGCTGTCCAAGAGCTAACAGGTGGTCAAATTGAAGAGAGTGATTATTGCCACTAGGAACAGGGGCAAGATACAGGAGATCAAAAACCTACTTCAGGGTACGGACTGTGAGGTTCTCTCCATGGATGAGGCTGGAATCCACAAGGATATAACAGAGGATGGCCTTACCTTTGATGAGAACGCGCTCATAAAGGCTGTTGCCATTCAGAGGATCACCGGAGGCATTGTCCTTGCGGATGACAGCGGGCTTGAGGTTGATTTTCTCAATCATGCGCCCGGTATTTATACCGCCCGGTTTTTGGGGGAAGGTGCTCAGGATGCCGATCGCTGCTGTGGGCTTCTTAAGCTGATGGAGGGTATACCGGATGAATACAGGAGTGCACGGTTTGTTTGTTCGGCTGCCATTGCCACAGGTGATGGAGAACTGACAGTGAGGGGTGTCCTGGAAGGCAGGATTGCCTTGAGGGCTGCCGGAAGCAATGGTTTTGGATATGATCCGGTTTTCCTGGTTCCTCAGTATGGCAAAACCCTGGCTCAATTGGATTCTGAGTTAAAGAACAGGATCAGCCACAGGGGAAAGGCCTTCAGGGAAATTGCAGAACGCATAAAGGAACTCACCGGATAAGGACGGCATCACAGAAAAGAGAAGGAATTATTGGAAGCAGATGAAACTGTTTTTAGTCATAAGTGATTCCCATGGGGATACAGTATCTCTTAGAAAAATTGTCAACCAGTATCCCTCAATTCAGTCCATCATCCATCTTGGCGATTATTACAGGGATGCCATAAGACTGAAGAAATTGTATCCGGACAAGGAATACTATATGGTACCGGGAAATTGCGATTTTTCGGTCTCAGGGGTTCCCAATGAGATGATCCTGGAAATTGAGGGCTTGAAGGTGTTAATTACCCATGGCAACAGGTACGGTGTAAAGGACGGTCTCGGGAGACTTAGGTCCCGGGCGCAGCGTGAAAAACTGGATGTTGCATTGTTTGGACATACCCATATACCCCTGGTGGAGAAAAAGGACGGGCTTTTGCTTGTCAATCCGGGCAGCGCCGGTTATCCCCGCGGCGGTCCTTCAACCTATGCCCTTCTTGAAATAGGAAACGGTATTGCTGAAGCGCGTATTATGGAGGTATTATGATTTACTTTGACAACAGTGCAACCACAAGACCATATAAAGAAGTGGTGGATCTGGTAGCCAAACTATCCTATGAAGAGTTTGGCAATCCTGCGTCACTTCATTCCTTCGGCATGCGGGCTGAAAGAATACTGGAACAATCGAGAAAACAGCTTGCGGATACGCTGAAAGCCGATCCGGAAGAGATTGTGTTCACTTCCGGGGGTACAGAGGCCGTTAATCTGGCCATAAAGGGATCTGCGGAGGCTCTGAAACGCTCCGGAAAGCATGTTCTTTCAACGCCTATTGAGCATCCTGCAGCCCTGGAATCCCTCAAGGTTCTTGAGAACATGGGCTATGAAGTGGAAATGCTGAGCGTGGACGACAAGGGTATGATTGATACCGGAGAGCTAAAAAAGAAGCTTAGAAAAGATACCATTCTGGTCAATATCATGATGGTGAACAATGAAACCGGTGTCATACAGCCTGTTACCGAAGCCGGGCATATCATAAAATCAAGCAACCCCAACACGGTTTTCCATGTTGATGCGGTCCAGGCCTATGGAAAGCTTCCCATTGATACCAGGAGCCTCAGAGCCGATATCATGTCCTTCAGTGCCCATAAGATACATGGGCCCAGGGGAGTGGGAATGATGTATCTCAGGCATGGAACCAAGATAAGACCCATAATGTCGGGGGGCGGTCAGGAAAAGCAGTTCCGCTCCGGAACCGTAAATGTGCCGGGTATAGCAGGATTTGCATGTGCAGCCGTAAAGAAGACAGAACAAATGGATCAGGACAACCAGACCATCAAAAGGATCAGGGAAAAACTCATAGACGAGCTTAAGCAAAGGATGCCCGACAAGATCCGGATAAACTCGCCCGAGGATGGCCTTCCGGGGATCCTGAGCATATCCTTTTCGTCGGTCAAGTCGGAGGTTATACTCCACGCCCTTGAACTGAGTGAAATATATGTTTCCAGCGGATCGGCCTGCAGTGCCAAAAAGAACAGTATCAGCCATGTGATAAATGCCATGAATATCCCCGCGCCATGGTCTGACGGCACCATCCGCTTCAGCTTCAGCGGGGATAACAGGGAAGAGGAAGCAGCTATTTGCGCCCAGGCCCTTGAGAATATCATGAATACATTTACTTTATAAATAAAGAAGAGAAGGTACTGAATATGTCGGAAAAAGTGATTCTTGTACGGTATGAAGAGATCTTTTTAAAAAGATCCAACAGGAATGTTTTTGAAAACAGGCTTGTAAAGAATATAAAGCAGCGCTTGGACAATCTGGGAAATATCCGGGTAACCCGCTCCCAGAGCAGGATTTACGTTGAAAGTATTGATGAGGATTTTGACCTGGTTGAAGCGGTGGACAGGCTGAAAAAGGTTTTCGGCATTGCCTCTGTGAGCATTGTCCACAGGATTCCCACCGATTATGAGGTTATCAAGGCATCTGCGGTGGGTATAGTAGCCGACCTCCTGTCCAGGTATGACTATAAAACCTTTAAGGTGGAAACCAAGAGAGCGGACAAATCATTTCCCCTCAATTCCCCACAGATTTCCGCTGATTTGGGTGCTCAAATACTTAAGAATTTCCCACGCCTGAGAGTGGATGTAAGAAATCCTGATTTCGTGTTCTATGTTGAGGTGCGTGAATACACCTATCTATATTCCGAGATCATTCCCTCAGCCAAGGGACTTCCCACAGGTACCGGAGGAAGAGCCACACTTTTGCTTTCCGGTGGTATTGACAGTCCGGTTGCCGGATGGATGATTGCCAAGAGGGGAGTAGAGGTGGATGCGGTTTATTTCCATAGCCCGCCCTATACCAGTGAAAGAGCACGGGAAAAGGTTATCAGGCTTTCGGAAATACTTTCGGAATGGACCATGGGCATGAGGCTCTATGTGGTTCCCTTTACCGAGATTCAGATGGCCATCCATCAAAAATGCCCCATGGAGTATCTGACAATTATCATGAGACGTTACATGATGAAGATAGCTGAGCGGATAGCCCACAATGACGGATCTCTGGCTCTTATCACAGGGGAAGCAATTGGACAGGTGGCCAGTCAGACCATGGAAAGCCTGTTGGTGACTGATTCGGCCGTTAACCTGCCGGTTTACAGACCGCTAATAGGCATGGACAAAAACGAGGTAGTCAATCTTGCCAGGCATATCGGCTCCTATGATACCTCCATTCTTCCTTACGAGGACTGTTGTACCCTCTTTGTTGCAAGGCATCCGGCAACCCGCCCATCTCTGGAAAAAACCCTGGATTACGAGTCGGTGCTTGATGAAGAGCAGATGATAGCCAAAGCGCTGGAACAGGCTGAAACGGTCATCATCTGATCCCAGCCGGAGAGCGTGGATATGTTAGGTCATCTTCCAATGTGGTAAATATTAAAAAGCGGTATCATAAACCAACCGCTGCGGCAACAGCCAGAGATAAACCTTAGGGAGATGAATCTGTTGAACAAACTTGAACCTGTATACCAGAAAGAGGTCAAATGCCCGGTATGTGAAAAGACCTTTGAGATAACCAAAGTGAGAAGCCGCGCGATCCGGCTTGTGAAGCAGGATACAGACTTCTGCCCCCATTATGAGGGTGAAAATCCGCTCTTTTATGAGGCCATTGTATGTTCTCACTGCGGTTTTGCTTCCCACATAACAACCATGGATAGCCTGAACCGCTTTGAGAAGCAAAAAGTCCGGGAGTTGATCACTAAAAGATGGACGCCCAGAAGCTTCAGCGGTAAAAGGACCTGGGACAATGCGCTGGAAGCTTTCAAGATTGTGCTTTTGAACCTGAATGTGCGGGAGGCTGCTCATTCGGAGATAGCTAAGATATGCTTGAGAATAGCCTGGTTATATCGGTATGCCGGAGACAGCGAACTGGAGCAATGCTATTTGAATCACGCTCTCAACAGCTATAGAAGAGCCTATGAGGAAGAGGATCTGTCTGATGAGAGGCTGGATCCTTTCACCATGCTGTTCATTATAGGCGAGCTTTCCAGCAGGACAGGAAAGGAAGAAGAGGCACTCCAATGGTTCAGCAGGCTGATCAGAGAGTATTCCGATCCTAAAAACAGGGGGAAGATACCGAACAAGCTGATTGAAACCACACGGGACAGGGTTCAGGAGCTCAGACAGAACGAGAAGATGAAATCGGAGGTCAACTAGACCATGCTGAAGATCGGCAAGCTGTCCAATGACCAACTTGAAAAAATACTGACCAGTTTCTCTGGAAAACAAAGGGATGAGGTACTAACCAGGCCTGTAATCGGTGAAGACTGCGCTGTATTAAACTTTGGCAGGGATTTATGCGTGGTGACAACCGATCCCATCACTGGAGCAGAAAGCGACATAGGAACTCTTGCTGTCCACATTGCCTGCAATGATCTGGCATCCAGTGGAGCCGAGCCTGTAGGCCTGATGGTAACCCTGCTGGTTCCACCATGGACTGAGTTTGAGGAAATAGCCGAAGTGATGAGCCAGCTAAAAAAAGAGGCTGATCTGGTCAAGGCCGATATCATCGGCGGCCATACAGAGGTAACCGATGCCGTAACCCGGATTGTGGTGAGCATTACAGCCCTTGGGAGGGCAAGGGAAAACGCTGTTGTGACAACCTCCGGCGCCCGGCCCGGCGACCATATCATAATTACGAAGTATGCGGCAACTGAAGGCACGGCCATCCTGGCAAACCTGATGGAGGATTTCCTTGAGGATAGAATCGGCAAAGAGGTTATTGATAAAGCCCGTCAACTAATCGGATCCATCAGTGTGCTTAAAGAAGGGCTCATCGCTTCCGAATATGGCGCTACAAGCATGCATGATATAACAGAAGGGGGTGTGCTTGGAGCAGTATGGGAACTGTGCCATGCCTCTGGATGCGGTGCTGTTGTTTACAAAGACAGAATACCCTTATTGGATGAGACAAGAGTTATTTGTGAATGCCTTGGTCTTGACCCGCTAAAGCTCATATCCAGCGGAAGCATGCTGATAACCTGCGAGGATGGGGATGGGCTGGTGAAAAGACTTCAGGAATCGGGCATCCAATCCTGTATTATAGGTAAAATTACGCAGGATAGCGAGTGTTTACTGATTGAGGGGGATATTGCTCTTAAGATCGATGCTCCCGAATCCGATGAATTATATAAGGCCAGGAAACTGCTCAAGGGGGATTGAGTGATGGGGATGTCATTAGCAACCGAACTTCAGGTGTTTGCGGGCATATGCATCTTTATTCTGGGGCTGTGTGTGGGCTCATTCTTGAATGTCTGCATCTACCGCATTCCCCTGGAAAAATCGGTAGTGTCCCCGCCCTCAAGCTGTCCGGAGTGCAATACACGCCTTACCGCAAGAGATTTGATCCCAGTTCTAAGCTACATATCACTCAAGGGCAGGTGCCGGTACTGTAAGGCAGGAATTTCTGCCCGTTATCCTCTCATAGAGCTATTGACAGGCCTTGTTTATTTGGCTGTATATTTAAAATATAGCTTATCAGTTGAAACGCTGGCACTTTTATATTTATTCTCCATATTGCTGGCGGTGATGTTCATCGATCTCAAACATATGATTATTCCAAATGGCCTGGTTCTGCTGGGTATGGCAGGGGGGGCATTGATAATCGTATATAATTTATTTACACCCTTTTCCCTCTACCAGCCATCCAGATGGTATACACCGCTGATCGGTATGGTTTCGGCATCGGGTATACTGTTCGCGATAGCCCTTGTGGGTTTATTGATCTATGGAAATGACGGTGCCATGGGAATGGGGGATGTGAAGCTTTTTATTCCCATAGGCATGTTCCTTGGTTGGAAGCTGACCTTATTATCACTTTTTCTCTCGGTCATGCTGGGGGGCATCACAAGTATTCTGCTTCTCGTCCTTAAGATTGTTAAAAGAAAATCGGCTATTCCGTTTGGTCCGTTCATAGTTGTCGGCACTTTTATTTCCGGATTGGCAGGATATGATATTCTGTCATGGTATTTTCTCTAAACTGTTGGTATTAATGGTAGAATGATGGTGGCATACTAGTATAACAGTAGATGGCACTGGTATTTTGAGTATATTTATGTATAATGGTTAAGTATAGTGCATTTTTTACCTGTTTATTAATGAAATCTATACATAAAAGGGGATTGGGGATATGGCCGTAAAACAATCAGGTAAAGATTCTGCTTTCCGTAGATTCATTAAAGAGAACAAATCTCTGGCTTTCATGCTTCCGCTTCTGGTAATCCTGGTTGTAGTCCTGATCATTGTTTACTCGGGTGGAGGAGATGAGCCCACCTCATCTGAAGTTCCTACTCCTGCGTCTACACCCTCCCAGACATCGATTCCTTCCATTAATGATCAGACACAGGTGGAGGTACTTCCAAAAATAATACGGGCCTCAGATGAAACGGGCAATGATGCCGTCGTTCAGGATCCGTTCACATCACCAATGAGGCTGACCGGTGTTTTGCTCTATCCGGACTATGACAAAACGAAAGCCATTATCGAATATGGCGGTGTCAGCTATATCGTAAAAAGAAATGAGATCATAGGGAATACTGCCTGGACGGTGGAGGAAATCTTCGAAACCAGTGTCATGCTGGGCTCTGACGGTAAAAACCAGCTTCTTGAACTGGATAAAGATTCATCTGGAATGATTACAAGTGCTGAGTACATCACTGATGATGCTG
>Ga0209537_1001102_pt1 | contig 31353 bp, 20 predicted proteins | sample BioPla4DNA1_FD_187698 | JGI IMG/M metagenome (GOLD analysis project Ga0209537, IMG submission 187698) | Biogas fermentation microbial communities from Germany - Plant 4 DNA1 (SPAdes) (version 2) | ecosystem: Engineered > Bioreactor > Anaerobic > Digestate | place: Bielefeld, North...
TACCGAAGTTGGCTACCAGCAGGCAAAAGTTAAAGTAAATGATATAAAAAATGTAATAGATGTCCAGGATCAAATAAGGGCAACGGGGCTTAATGCCTACAGTATGGCAGAATCATTGGAACAGGCCAATAAAACCCAGGCAGTTATGCAGGGAGTTCTGGGTGGAATTGGAGCAATATCGCTTCTTGTGGCTGCCATTGGAATTGCCAATACAATGATTATGGCCATATACGAAAGAACGAAAGAAATTGGGATTATGAAAGTAATAGGTGCAAGACTAAAAGATATCAGACGCCTGTTTTTATATGAATCATCAATGATAGGTTTCATTGGGGGTGTGCTTGGTGTTGGTTTCAGCTATGGTATTTCGCATTTCCTTAATACGGTGGGAGTCCAGTTTTTGTCTGGCAGTATAGGAATGGGAGGCACGAAGCTGTCAATAGTACCAGCCTGGCTTGCTGTTTTAGGTATGGTATTCAGTGCGTTTATTGGACTGGTATCGGGCTTCCTGCCCGCAAGGAAAGCAACAAAATTAAGTGCTCTTTCAGCAATTCAAACCGAATAATATTCATAATCTTTTTGTTAATCAAAAGGGTTTATTTCCCTGAAGAGGAAATAAACCCTTGATTATTTATTTGGTCGGTTTATGCTTATTTTAAATACTTTTTTAAATATTTTCCAGTATAGGAATTTGGATTTTCAGCTATTTCCTCAGGTGTCCCGCAGGCTACTACCGTTCCCCCCAGGTCTCCTCCCTCCGGTCCCATATCAATAATGTAATCTGCAGATTTTATCATATCCATATTATGTTCAATTACAACTACTGTGTTTCCGCCTTCCACCAATTTTTGAAGTACATCTATTAATTTATGCACATCGGCAAAATGTAAACCTGTTGTAGGTTCATCCAGTATATATATTGTTTTGCCCGTACTTTTTCTGCTTAATTCAGCCGCAAGCTTAATTCTCTGTGCTTCGCCGCCTGATAGCGTTGTAGAAGGTTGTCCCAGTGTTATATAGGATAGGCCAACATCATAAAGAGTTTGAATTTTACGTTTAATTGCCTGAAAGTTTTCAAAGAATTTCAGCGCCTCTTCCACCGTCATGTTCAAAACATCATAAATATTTTTACCCTTGTATTTTACTTCCAGCGTTTCACGATTGTAGCGTTTTCCATTACATACTTCACATGGAACATATACATCGGGCAGAAAATGCATTTCCACTTTTATATTACCGTCGCCGCTGCATGCTTCACAGCGGCCACCACTTACATTAAAGCTAAACCGCCCTTTGCTATATCCCCTTGCCTTTGCTTCAGGTGTGGAAGCAAATAAGTCCCTGATTAAGTCAAACACACCAATGTAAGTTGCAGGGTTTGACCTGGGAGTTCTTCCAATGGGGCTTTGGTCAATATTTATGATTTTGTCCAGGTTTTCTATCCCTTCAATTCTTTCATGTTTTCCAGGAATCGTTCTTGCCCGGTTTAATTTCCTTGCAAGAGCCTTATATAAAATCTCATTTACAAGGGAACTTTTGCCTGAACCCGAAACACCGGTTACACAAACGAACACACCCAATGGAAAGGTAATATTAATATTTCTTAAATTGTTTTCACGTGCACCATATACCGTTAAAAAACTATTCGCAGTCCTTCTGGTTTCGGGAACAGGAATGGATAATTTTCGGCTTAAATAGGCTCCAGTGATTGATTCAGGATTATTCATAATATCTTCTACCGTTCCGCAGGCAACTACTTTACCACCGTGTTCCCCTGCACCTGGTCCGACATCTATAACATAATCGGCAGCTAGAATTGTTTCTTCGTCATGTTCCACTACCAAAACAGTATTCCCCAAATCCCGCAGGTTGCATAAAGCTTTAATAAGTTTGTCATTATCCCTCTGGTGGAGGCCGATACTAGGCTCATCCAGAATATAATCAACACCTACCAGCCCCGAGCCAATCTGCGTAGCCAGGCGGATACGCTGATGCTCGCCACCCGACAGGGTGCTTGCAGCCCTTGATAAAGTAAGGTAATCCAGTCCGACATCAATTAGAAAACCCACCCTTGTTTTCATTTCTTTCAGGATATGTTTTGCAATGGTTAACTGAAAATCGGTAAGCTGCATTTGATCAATAAAACTGTATAAATCTTTAACTGACATATCTGTCATTTCAAAAATATTCTTACCGGCAACTGTAACCGCTAATGACTCTTTTTTTAAGCGCTGGCCTTTACAGAGCTGGCATGGGGTAATGCGCATAAACTCTTCATACTCAGCCTTGATTCTATCAGAAGCTTCACGGTAATGGCGTTCAACGCTTTCAAATATTCCCTTAAATACCACGTCATGTTCGTTGCCTCCCCACCTTCCCTGATAATAAACCTTAACTTCCCTGTCGGTCCCGTACATTAAAATATCATGTATTTCCTTAGGATAGGATTCAAAGGGAACACTCAGCGAAAAATTGAATTCTTTTGCAAGGGCTTCAAGAATTGCCCTTGTCCAGCTTCCCTTATCCTTACTTGACTGCCAGCCATAAACAGTAATTGCTCCTTCATCAATACTAAGGCTCTTATCAGGAATCATAAGGTCTTCGTCAAATTCCATTTTATAACCAATACCATAGCATTCGGGGCAGGCTCCAAAAGGATTATTAAAGGAAAAACTTCTGGGTTCTATTTCAGTAATACTGATACCGCAATCCGGGCAGGCAAAGTTCTGGCTGAATGTCAATAGCTCACCGCCCAGCACATTCACCATTAAAATGCCGTCTGTCACCCGGAAAACACTTTCGATGGAGTCTGTAAGCCGGGACTCTATTCCGGGACGTACAATAAGCCTGTCTACAACAATCTCTATATTATGCTTTATATTCCTATCAAGATTAATTTCTTCAGACAGCTCATACTGAATTCCATCCACAATTACACGTACATAACCGTTTCTTTTTGCCTGTTCAAACACTTTTTCATGACGACCTTTCCTGCCCCTTACAACAGGTGCAAGAAGCAAAATTCTGCTGCCTTCAGGCAATGCCATTACCTGCTCTACAATCTGATCAACCGACTGCCTTTTAATCTCTCTTCCACATTCGGGACAATGGGGAATACCTATTCTGGCATATAGAAGACGAAGATAATCATATATCTCAGTAACTGTCCCTACCGTGGAACGAGGATTGTGGCTTGTTGATTTCTGAGAAATGGAAATAGACGGAGAAATCCCTTCAATACTAACTACATCTGGTTTCTTCATATTACCGATAAACTGTCTGGCATATGAGGACAGCGATTCCATATACCGCCTCTGACCATCAGCATATATTGTATCAAAAGCAAGAGAAGATTTTCCCGAACCGCTGAGTCCGGTTAAAACTACCAGTTTGTTTTTTGGAATATCTATGTCAACATTTTTCAGATTATGTTCAGATGCCCCCCTGATTCGTATATGTGATGAATCTTTCATTCATATCTCCCTTCGTTCATATTAAACTTCCACAATATTATACCACCTTAAACTTCCAATACTTAGCCTGCGGGTCTTTACCCGGGCAGTAACTTAACACGAACTTTATAATTAACATGATCGTATTCTGTCTATTTAACATGATATTATAAAATTAGCAAATTACAAGATATAAGAAGAGTTAAAAAAATGGAAATAATAAATAAGGGTTAAAATAGTGCTACATAGTGCACAGCTTTGCACATGGTTTGTGTTGGAATATTGTATCTCAATTCGTTGATCTCATATCTTTTTGGCACTACTCATATAAAATTAATGATTTGAGAATCCTATTATAAAACATATATTAGGTTGGCACGAAATTATATATGATATATTGAGACATTATCATAAATCAATCAGATTTTTGGGCATTTTGCATAAATATTTGATTGACATAATAAATTTAATATGCTAAACTCTATAGTTGTAAGATGTATCACAACCTACAAATAATAATTATAGGTGTAATGGTTAGTTATGATTGAATCGATCGAAAAACAGAACGTAGTCGATATAGTGTTTCATAAGATGCTCGACATGATTATTGAAGGGTATTGGAAGCAAGGGGAAATGATACCTTCAGAAACAGAATTGAGCGAAGCTTTTTCTGTCAGCAGAAATACCATACGTCAGGCTGTACACAGACTAAGTGCTATTGGTCTGCTTCGTTCCTATCAGGGTAAAGGTACATACGTGGAAAAGATTGATACGAGTTTCTACCTGAATCTGTTGTTACCAGCAGTATTTCTGAATGAAGGTGACAGTATCCGTATACTCGAGTTCATGAAATCAATTCAGGTAGAATGTGTGCGTATAGTTTGCAAAAAAGCATCCGATGATGACATTGTGGCTCTGAGTACTTATCTGGACAAGATGAAAAAAGCAAACGACTATGATTTATATTTTTCTTATGATATGGGTTATCATATGTATCTTGCGAAACTTACAGGTAATAATTTGTTCATAAAATCCATGGAAATTGTTGAAAGGTTGCTTAGTGTTTATTTGCTGGATATTGTAGCTTTTCATGGAAGCGAGAAGAGTATACATCAACATGAGGACTGTTATCTTGCAATTCTGGCGCGTGATGCAAAAAAAGCAGCCGGAATTATGGAGGAGCACTATGATATGCTCATGGAACGTATGCTTAATTGGCTTTCTATGGATGAGGATGAGCGGAAACATGTAAGAGACAATCTATTCAGAGAAAAATAATAATAGATTGCTCTTTTTTTACAGCACTTGTAGCACAACCCACAACCCACATCCTACAATCTTTTATTATGAACTAAAAGCCAGCAGGCTTTTGGAAAATAAAAAAGAAAAAGGAAGGAGAACATTCCAAATGAAAAAGAAAGTATTGAGCATTCTTTTGTATTCGTGATGCTGGCATTATTATGTGCTTGTGGAAGTACAGATTCAGGGCCAGAGCAAGATGCTACAACGGGACAGACTGCTGATGGGTCTTCAGCAGCTGATGAAACAAAAGGTAAGGAAATGGCAACCCTTACGATATCTGGTGTAGTTGGGTCTCCGGGTGGAGATTTGACGGGGCCGGAAAAGCTGTTTAAAGAAAAATATCCGGACATCGAAGTAGAGTATATTACCTGTGATGCCGTCAATCGTGAGCAGATCCTTAAAACAGCCATTTCAGCGGGAGCACCTCCTACAGTTGGTTTTTATTGGGCTACCAGACTGGGTTCTTTTTATGACATTGGCATGTGTCTTGATCTTCGTGATTATCTGGATCAGAGTTATTTTGACAGGATTAGCAAAGATATGCAGGCAGTTAACGTTGGGTCTAACGGTGAACAATTTGGTGTTTCATATTCCGCAGTTTATTTCACAACATTCTATAACAAGGATATGTTCGAAAAATATGGTTTTAGTATTCCCGAGACCTGGGATGATCTTACAGAGATATTTGCAAGACTTAAACAAGATGGTATTTTTGGATTTGCTACAAATTCAGCTACCATGCAGGATTGTCTCTATGCTATGGTCTTTTCCGAACTTGAAGATAAGGTCGGTCCAGGTACATCAAAAGGTATAGCTGATGCTACAATATCTGTAGCTCCTGGTAGCCCTTCCGGTGAAGTTATACGTTCATTCATTGAGCAAGTTAAAGAATGGTATGATGCAGGTTATTGGTATCCAGGCGAAGGCGGTATAAATACAACAGCAGACGATGTTAATGCGGCATTTGCCCAGGAGCGTTGCCTGTGTGTATTTAACTTCAGTGGAGCGTTTGCAACTCATGAGGAATCCTGTGATTTCGAAATTGGTGCTTTCATGATGCCCACATCCAGAGAGGGAATGGACAGATATATGCACATCGAGCCCAGCGTTCTCTTTATTCCTTCAAATGCATCTGAACCTCAGATCAATACAGCTATTGAATTCTTCAAGGTTATACTGAGTGAGGAAGGACAGCAGGCTGTTGTAGAATCCAATAACCTTCCGTCTGTTCCCAGTTACACATATGCAAATATATCTCCCGTATTCCAGGGAGTAATAAATGAGCTGGAAGTAGAAACAAATCATTTTGGTCCGTTTAATCCTACAAGGACAAGCTCTGAAATGCAGACATTTATTAAGCAGAAGATTTTTGCTGCTCCTTTGAGTGGTGTAATGACTATTGATGAAACATTGAATGAAATGGAACAGGTAAGGCTTGAGGCACTTGAAGCCAAACAGAATCGATAGCATAGTATCAGAACAGTAATTGCTGTGGTGCCGGTATCTTTCTGTCGGCACCACATTTAAACAATAAAGGTTTAGAGGGGACATGGCATTAAATGAATAATTCTGTTAAGTATAAAAAAACAGATAAGAGTACATCGGTAAAAAGAAAATACATGATTATAGGGATTTGCTGTGTATTGCCGGCGGTTGCTATTTATCTGTTATTTATGGGTTATCCTCTTTATCGCACCTTTTTCCTTTCGGTAACTAACTGGAGCGGTTTTGGAGAACCTAAGATTATTGGACTAAAAAATTACCAGTCACTGTTTAGGGACAATACGTTTATCCTGGCCCTTAAGAATACAATATATTTTGCAGTTTTTTCTTCTGTATTAAGTGTTGTCCTTGGTTTAATTACGGCATGGTTTATTATGTATATGCGCAGAATAGAAGGACAGGTATTCCGTACTATTTTGTTTGCTCCAAGTATGATAGCCCCGACAATAACAGGTTTACTATTCCTTTTTATATTTACCGAAGATAGAGAGTACTGGTACTGGGGGCTGGAATTATTGGTATCTGCGTTATGATAGCAGCTTTTGAAGCGGGAGCGTCTGAAGTTGCAATAGCGGACATACAGGATATTCGTCTTGAACGCGCAAAGGAACTGGGGGCAACTGAAATTATTAACAGTAAAAACGGTAAGCTTAAATATCAATATTATGATGCGGTTTTCGAATGTACCGGCGCTCGGGAATGTGCAGTAAGTGCAATAAAATCGGCACGTTCGGGCGGAAATGTTGTTGTAATTGGCATGGGTTCCGACGATATGACCCAAATCCCGTTGCTGGACGCTGTATGCCGTGAGATTAGCATTCATGGTTCTTTCAGGTACAGAAATACATACCCGGTTGCTCTGAACATAATAGCCAAACACAAGGAGCTGTTCTCAAAGCTTATTACCCATCACTATAACATTGATGAAGCTGAAGAAGCTTTTATAACAGCATTACATGATCCTTCAGCCTGCAAGGTAATGGTAAATATATAGAATGGCGTTTATTCTTGTTATAATTGTGATATATGAAATAATAATTTACTGAATGAAGTGTCCGGCAGTAAAACTGCCGGGCATTTCACTGTTCTTTTATCATTTTTCAGTTATAAACTGGACCTGGCATATTTATTAATCTGTTTATACAGCTTCTTCACTTTTTTCAGTACGGTAAGGCAATTCATATTGATTTGTTTTATTCAAAACTTAATCTCTGAATTAATGTTCAAAATACATTTCTTATAAAACTTGTCTGAGGTTAAAATAAAACGTATAATTAAAGGGATAACTTAATGCAGCAATTTAATTGGCTGTGGTTAATTTGCATTAATTATACTTAATAAGGAAGGGTATTAATATAAATGGCTGAAAGAAAAGTAATGGAAAGAAATGATGAGCTCATACAGAAACAGTATGTTTATATTGATAAAGTGAAGGAAATAACCGCTGAAACAGTAAACATCGAAGGAAGGCAGCCCACATATGAAGTAAGAGTTTTCGGGTGCCAGATGAATGAGCTTGAGTCTGAGCAGCTTTCGGGTATGCTGGACGCAATGGGGTACACAAAGGCTGCTCCCGGAGAGCCGGCCGATGTAATTGTTTTTGATACATGCTGTGTCCGCGAAAACGCTGAGGAGAAAATATACGGGCATTTAGGCCTGTTGAAGCCTGCACCGGGCGACAAAAAAAGCATTGTTGCAATAACGGGATGTATGATGCAGCAGCCCCATGTTGTGGAGAAAATCAAAAAATCGTACCATCATGTGGGCATTGTTTTTGGAACCCACAACCTGTATACTTTTCCAGAACTTTTATATAAACACTTAACGCAGAAAAAGCGCATATTTGATGTTTGGGACAGTGAAGGCCAGATAGTTGAAGGTACTCCGATAACAAGGGCTGAAAAAGTTAAGGCATGGGTTCATATTATGCAGGGATGTAATAATTTCTGTTCCTACTGCATTGTTCCCTATGTACGAGGCAGGGAGCGCAGCAGAAAAAAGGAAGATATAATTAGTGAAGTAAAAAGGCTTGCCGGGACAGGTTATAAGGAAATTACCCTGCTGGGCCAGAATGTCAACTCCTACGGGAATGATCTGGGCAGAAAGGACGCCTTTGCTGATTTGCTGTACGCGCTTAACGAAATAGACGGAATAAAAAGAATACGGTTTACCACTTCCCATCCGAAGGATCTTTCAGACAGCCTTATCACCGCCATGAAGGAATTGCCGAAGCTCTGCGAGCATCTGCATCTGCCCTTCCAGTCGGGAAGTACAAGGATTTTGAAAGAAATGAACAGAAAGTACACCAAGGAGCAGTATCTTGAGCTGATTGACAGGGTGCGCGAAGCCGTTCCAGGTATTTCATTCACCACCGATATTATTGTTGGTTTCCCTGGTGAAACTGAAGCCGACTTTTCAGACACTCTCGATGTTGTAAGAAAAGTGCGGTTTGATCAGGCATTTACATTTTTATATTCAAAAAGAACGGGAACAAAGGCTGCCGAATTTGAAAATCAGGTTCCTGAAGATGTTAAAAAGGAACGTTTCCAAAGGCTTATAGAAGTACAGAATTCTATCGGTGCAGAAATTAATAAAACATACGAAGGTAAGACAGTTGAGGTGCTTGTTGAAGGTAAAAGCCGTAATAATGATGCTATGTATACCGGGCGAACAAGGAATTACAAGCTTGTTAATTTTACATCATCCGAAGATGTAACAGGCAAGCTGGTTCAGGTAAAAATTGTTAAGGCATGGCCTTTCTGGCTTGAGGGAATGGTAGTTCCGGAGGGAGAGACATCATGAAGCTTACTCCAATGATGCAGCAGTATATGGACACAAAGAAGCAATACAAAGATTGCCTGTTGTTTTTCAGACTTGGTGATTTTTATGAACTGTTTTTTGAAGATGCTGAGATTGCTTCAAGAGAACTTGAAATCACACTTACAGGCAGGGATTGCGGTCTTGAAGAAAGGGCGCCGATGTGTGGGGTTCCATGGCATTCGGCGCACCATTACATAGCAAAACTTATAAATAAAGGTTATAAGGTTGCTATATGCGAGCAGGTGGAAGATCCTGCACAGGCAAAGGGCATTGTAAAGCGGGAGGTCACCCGCGTAATCACTCCGGGAACGGTAACAGATCCTGAAATGCTTGACGAGAAAAAAAATAATTTTTTAATGGCTGTATACTGCCTGAAAAATTACTTTGGTATAGCAGTTGCAGATATTACAACCGGAGAATTCTATACAACCCAAATTGTTTATGGAAATACTGTCAAAAAACTATTTGATGAAATATACCGTTATCAGCCTTCTGAATTAATCGTTAACGAGATGTTATTAAGCAGTCTTTCTCTGGATAATATAAGAGAAAAAGCAGAAATATATATAACCGCCCTTGAGGAAGCATACTTTGACAGGGAAGAGGCAATAAGAAATATTGAAGGCATCAAAGGCTATAATACTTTAAAACAGGACGAGCTATCAATATGCGCATCCGGCGCTCTTGTTGGCTATCTTAAATCAACACAGAAAGTTGATTTAAACCATATAAAAGAAATTCAGAAATATAATATCGAAAACTATATGATTATAGACAGTTCGAGCCGCAGAAATCTTGAGCTTACAGAGACATTAAGGGACAGAAAAAAACGAGGCAGTCTCCTGTGGGTACTTGACAGAACCATGACAGCGATGGGCGGCCGCATGCTCAGAAAATGGATTGAACAGCCCTTGCTGGACATAGACGAAATAAACAGACGCCTTAATGCTGTTGAAGAACTCAAGGACAGGTTTATGATCCGCAGCGAAATAAGGGAGCTTCTAAAAAGGGTTTATGATATGGAAAGGCTGGCATCAAAGCTTGTTGTTGGAAATGTTAATGCCCGTGATTTGCTTTCGTTAAAAGCATCGATGGAGCAAATACCGTATATAACAGAGCTTATGTCCGGTTTAAATTCGGAATTATGTATTAACATACGTAATGAAACAGATCTTCTAAGCGATATTTATGAACTTATTGATAAGTCAATAGCCGAAGAGCCTCCGGTAACAATAAAAGAGGGAGGAATAATACGTGATGGCTATTCAGAACAGGTTGATAATTACAGAAAAGCATTCATAGAAGGAAAGCAGTGGATAGCCGATCTGGAAAGCAGGGAAAGGGAAAGTACCGGTATTAAAAATCTTAAGGTCAGGTTTAATAAGGTTTTTGGATATTACATTGAAGTTACGAAATCTAATCTTTCGCTCGTTCCCGACAGGTACATCCGAAAGCAGACCCTTGTAAACTGTGAACGTTTTATTACCGAGGAATTGAAAAATCTCGAAGATACCATATCAGGGGCTGAGGAAAGGGTTACCGCTCTCGAGTATGAAATTTTCTGCGAAATAAGAGAAAAAATTGCCTCAGAAGTTTACCGTATACAACAAACAGCAGACAGAATGGCTCTGATAGATGTTTTATGCTCTCTTGCAGAGGTTGCAGACAGGGAGAACTATGTTAAACCTGAAGTACATGAAGGCAGTGAGATTGATATAAAAGAAGGAAGGCATCCTGTTGTTGAAAAAGTGCTTGGCACCACTCCTTTTGTTCCAAATGATGCTTTGTTAAATGACAGTGATGATAGAGTTATTATTATTACCGGGCCTAATATGGCCGGAAAATCAACATATTTACGTCAAGTGGCTTTAATTGTTTTAATGGCACAGATGGGAAGCTTTGTACCTGCTACCAGGGCAACTGTTGGAATAGCCGACCGGATTTTTACCCGCGTAGGGGCATCGGACGATTTGGCTTCGGGACAAAGCACTTTTATGGTAGAAATGACCGAAGTGGCAAATATATTGAACAACGCAACACCGAGGAGCCTGTTAATTCTTGATGAAATTGGGCGTGGGACAAGTACTCATGACGGTTTGGCTATTGCATGGTCTGTTATAGAATTCATTAACGACAAGGGCCGTTTAGGGTGCAGAACCCTTTTTGCAACTCATTACCATGAATTGACTGAATTAGAGGACAAGCTGTTGGGAATAAAAAATTGCTGTATAGAGGTAAAGAAAAAAGGTGACGATATAATTTTCCTCAGGAAAATTATACCCGGCGGTGCTGATCAAAGCTACGGTATAGAAGTAGCCGGACTTGCAGGTGTTCCTGAACTTGTTATAGAAAGGGCAAAAAGTATTTTATATGAACTTGATGCAGCTGATATAAATAAAAAAGACAGAACAAAGAAGAAAAACAATAAGCCTGTTGACGGTCAGTTGGATTTATTATCTGCCGGATCCCTTTCTAAAAATGAAAGAGAAGTAATTGAAGAAATACGTGCATTGGACGCTACCACACTGACACCGCTTGATGCACTGAACAGGTTATATTCTTTTCAACAGAAATTAAAATAATGTATTTTGTTAAATAAGGAGTTATTAATGAGTAGGGTTGTTATTCTTGATGAAAGTACTGCCAACCAGATAGCCGCAGGGGAAGTTATAGAAAGACCGGCATCGGTTGTTAAGGAAATGGTGGAGAATTCCCTTGATGCGAATGCTACTTCTATAACAGTTGAAATTTTAAACGGGGGAATTAAAAGTATTAAGATCGTAGATAATGGAGACGGAATTGACGCTGATGATGTGGAAATGGCATTCGAAAGATACGCCACAAGCAAAATCAGATGTATTGATGATTTAAACCAAATCTCAACCATGGGGTTTCGTGGTGAGGCTTTGGCAAGTATTGCATCTGTTTCCAAGGTTGAAGTTATCACAAAAACAGAAGAAGCAGAAACAGGAACACGGGTGGTGGTGGAAGGCGGAAGAGTTTTGTCTTCAGAACCTGTAGGTGCCCCGAAAGGAACCACGTTTATTGTCAGGGAGCTTTTCTATAATACACCTGCCCGCTATAAATTCTTAAAGAAAGACTCAACAGAAGCAGGTTACATACATGATATTATTACCCGAATCGCGCTGGCAAGACCGGATATATCAATGAAGTTAGTAAATCAGGGTAAAACCGTTATTCATACTCCGGGAAATCATGACCTTTTAAGTACTATATACAGTCTTTTCGGTAAAGAAACAGCCCGTGCTGTTATTCCTTTAGAATTATCACAAAGTGGCATTGAAGTTTCGGGGTATATTGGAAAACCTGAAATATCAAGAGGTAATCGCAGCCTGGAAATGGTATTTGTAAATGGAAGATCGGTTTATAACAGGATTATAACGGCAGCTATTGAAGATGCGTATAAAACAAGGTTGATGCAGAAGAGATTTCCTTTCACTGTCCTGAAACTAAACATATCACCCGAAGCTGTTGATGTAAATGTGCATCCTGCAAAGCTTGAAGTTCGATTCAGTGATGAACAGTTGATATACAGGACAGTTAATCTGGCTGTTACAGCAGCTTTATCCGAAGCATCACTAATACAGAATGTTGAAGAGGACAGTGACCACTCGAAAATGTATACCTTCCAGGCAATACCCGAAAGTGAAGCAGAACAGGTAAAAATGGAGGAAAGCAAGCCGGTTGGAAGGTTGGAACAACCTGGTAATTCACTGACGGTAGCCGAATATAGAAAAAAGGAATACTCAGATTACAGTGCGCCAGAAGGATTTGTAAATGTAAAAGACAAAGACGCTTTTACAGAGGAAAGGGAACAGAGCAGAGAAGAAATCCGGGATGTAGTTATTCCGCAGAATATGCAAAAAGCCAATGAAGTAATACAACCGCCAGCAAAGGTTTCTGTGCCACAGGTACAGGATGATCGGGAAAGACTGATAAACGCCCAAATCGTTGGACAGGCTTTTGAGTCGTATATTATTCTTGAGGAGGAAGATGATTTATTCCTGATCGATCAGCACGCCGCCCATGAAAGAATAAGGTTCGAAAAAATAAAGAAGCAATTTACCCTCGAAAACCCCTTTAGCCAGGGACTGTTAAGTCCTTTAACGGTGGAGCTTACCGAATTGGAAATGCAAAAGTTTAATGAACTGGCGTCATATATTAAAAAGCTTGGCTTTGAGGCAGAGGCATTTGGGAACAGAACGGTTATAGTCAGGGCAATACCCTATTTAATGGGAGGGAGTTTTTCGGGCAGAGATTTCAGAGATATTCTGGAAAAGCTAAGTCAGGAAACCAAAGGTGTATTGGAAATAATTCCGGAGGAAACCATTTATATGGTGGCATGTAAAAGTGCCATTAAGGCAAACCGGTCAATGTCACCAATGGAGATTAAAGGCCTGTTAAATGATCTGGTAAATACCGAAAACCCATATACTTGTATTCATGGAAGGCCAATCATAATAAGTATTAGCAAAAAAGAATTAGATAAGAAATTTAAGAGGATAGTCTGAATGGAAGTATTAAATAAAGATAAAACAGTAGTTGTGATTGCAGGGCCTACAGCTTCAGGAAAAACCGATTTGGCAATAAACCTGGCTTTAAAAACAAAGGGAGAGGTAATATCTGCAGATTCAATGCAGATTTACCGCTATATGGATATTGGAACTGCCAAACCCTCTAAAGAAGAAATGATGGGCATACCCCATCATATGATCGACATTGTAGATCCCGATGAAAGTTATAGTGTTGCGTTCTATAAAAAGGATGCTGAAAACTGTATAGAGGATGTTATATCCAGGGATAAGCTTCCCATTATTACCGGCGGAACAGGTCTTTATATAAACAGCCTTATTTATAATATAAAATTCAGTGAAACAGTAATAGATGAAGAGTTCAGGAAAAAAATGAACCAAATTGCGCAAACCGAAGGACCTGAAGTTCTTCACCAAATGCTTCAAAGGGTTGATCCCGAAAGTGCTGAAAAGATCCACTATAATAATGTTAAAAGGGTTATCCGGGCGCTGGAAGTGTATGAATATACAAAAAAGCCCATGTCGCAGCATAAAAAGGAATCCAGAATGGAACCGCCCCAATACAGGTATTTGGTATTTATTCTTAATATGGGCAGGGACAGGCTTTATGACAGAATTAATAAAAGAGTGGATATAATGCTGGAAGCCGGCCTTGTGGATGAAGTGAGAAGACTTTTGGATATGGGCTACAAACCTGGGTCAACTGCATTACAGGGGCTGGGGTATAAGGAAATAATAAGTTATCTGAATAATGAGGTGCCTTTTGATGAGGCAATAAGAGTATTAAAAAGAGATACCCGGCATTATGCAAAAAGACAGCTTACATGGTTCAAAGCAATACAGAATGCCATCTGGCTGACAGGCGGGAGTGAAAATATAGAAAAAAATACTAAAGAAATTCAGGAATACCTTGAAACATCAATTTAGTTTTTATACAATAAGGATAATATAGATTTTTTATTTTTTTGCTTTGATTTTATTTTTGGCGAGGAGGCTCTATTATGAACAAAAACATTAATTTGCAGGATGTTTTTTTGAATCAGGTCAGAAAAGAACACATACCTGTAACGGTATACCTTACAAATGGTTTTCAGCTTCGCGGGATGGTAAAGGGTTTTGACAATTTTACCGTTGTAATTGATACCGAAGGGAAACAGCAACTTGTTTACAAGCATGCAATATCTACGGTATCCCCGATGAAAGCAGTGAACATAATTTTTAATGATAGTGCAAAATCATGATGAACTATAAATTTCTGTGACTTAAGGAAAATGCCCTGAAGTGCTTGTTGATCTTAAGCAGAAACTTCGGGGCATTTTTTGGTTGCTTTTTTTTCAATATTGTAGTATCATTTAATTGAGACATAAGTGTCAAATAAATGACATTAGCAAGGAGTATCACATGCCTAAAACAGAAGACATTATTCAAAAATCAGGAGTGTCCCGAAGCACGGTTTTCAGATTTCTTCGAGGCAATAATGTAAGGCCTGAAGCAAGAAAAGCTATTATTAGGGCCATGCAGGAACTTGGATACAGTACTAAAGAAATATTTTTGAAAAATGTTGTTATTGAGATTAGTGTTGAAAAGGATTTTGAGAAATTTAAAGGTTTCACTGAAGTGGTACAGGGTATCACAGAAAGAGCAGAGAAAAAAAACATTAAAATACAGCTTATTATTCGTACAGGAGATCAAATAAAAAGGGACTACGAACAGTGGAGCCAGAAAAGCAATACAAAAGGAGTCATTATTGTCGGGAAAGATCTGGAGAACGAAACGTTAGAGGCACAATGGCTAAAAAAGAAGAATATCCCGCATATTTTTGTAAACCGTGTTATTGAAGATCCCGAGATTAGTTATGTTGCTGTAGATGTAAGAAAAGCGGCATGTGATATTGTGGAATATCTGATTCAAAATGGGCACAGAAAAATTGCTACGTTAGGGTATCCTGATATGCTCAGAATAGACAGAGATAAGTTGGCAGGATATGATGACGCCTTTAAAAAATGTGGTTTGAAAGCTGATATCAGGTATAAATATATACTGGAGAACCGAGATTCCTCTGAAGATGCTATAGATGCTATTCTTAAAATGAAGGATAGACCCACAGCTTTTTTTGGAATTTGTGACTCCTACGCAATGGAATTCATAAACAAAGCTCATAACGCAGGTTTGAGAGTACCCGACGATATTGCAGTTGTGGGTATGGATGATCTGGACATAGCACAGTACTTTAAACCTGCATTAACAACGGTGAGAACTCCCTTTAAGGAAATGGGAGTGCTGGCGGTGGATTACCTTCTTCAATTATTAACCGAGGATTTAGTCTGTATAAAAACCACCGTTAAACATAGTTTGCACATCCGTGAATCTACATAAAATTTTGGCTCAATTGCCATGATAAATATAATAATAAAAATGGAGGTAGTATTTATGGAAATTCGTTACAGTACACATCCACAGGATGCAAAATACTATACAACAGATGAACTGAGGGAAGAATTCCTGATTCCTCAGGTGTTTATTCCCGGTGAAATTAATCTTGTTTACAGTCATGTTGACAGAATGATTGCAGGCGGAGCCACTCCCCTTGACAAACCTTTACAGCTTGAAGCCGGCAAGGAAATTGGTGCTGATTACTTTTTAGCCCGCAGAGAGATGGGAATTATTAATATCGGCGGCAAGGGAAAAGTTAAGCTTGATGGTGAAGTATACGAGCTTGAAAGCCGTGATGGGTTATATGTAGGTATGGGTATTAAGGAAGTCATTTTTGAAAGTGAAGATCCGAATAATCCTGCAAAATTCTATATCAACAGTGCTCCGGCACATACTTCATATCCTACCGTTAAAATTGAAATCAGCAAGGCTAATCCCAGACATCTTGGTTCATTGGAAAAGTCTAATGAGCGTACCATTTATCAATATGTTCATCCGGCAGTATGCAAAAGCTGTCAGTTAGTTATGGGATTAACCATACTTGATCCTAACAATGTCTGGAATACAATGCCCACCCATACTCATGAACGCAGAATGGAAGTATATCTGTATTTTGGTATGGATGAAAACGACAGAGTTTTCCATTTCATGGGAGAGCCAAATGAAACCCGTCATATTGTAGTGAAAAACGAACAGGCAGTTATTTCTCCAAGCTGGTCTATTCACTCTGGAGTAGGAACAGGCAGTTATACCTTCATTTGGGGAATGGCCGGTGAAAACCAGAATTTTGACGACATGGACCATGTATCAATGGATGATCTAAGATAATTTACTGCTCAATTAAAATGGGTATGAACGGAGGAAGGATTTATGATTCTGGATAAATTTAAACTTGATGGTAAGGTTGCAATTGTAACCGGTGCCAGTACCGGTTTGGGCCAGGGTATGGCATTTGCTCTTGCTGAAGCTGGTGCCAGCATAGTTGGGGTAGACTATGTGGAGATGCCTGAAACACAGAAGAAAATTGAGGAAAAGGGCGGAAAATTCCTGGGTATTGTAGCAGACCTTTTATCAACTGATCCGATTGATGATATTATTAAAAAGACTGTTGAAGCATTTGGTAAGGTTGATATTCTGGTAAACAATGCCGGAATAATAAGAAGATGTGACGCTATAGATTTTTCCGTTAAAGATTGGGACGACGTAATGAATATTAACGTCAAGACTGTGTTCTTTTTCAGCCAGGCTGCTGCAAGGCAGTTTATCAAGCAGGGTACGGGCGGAAAAATTATAAACGTGGCATCAATGCTATCCTTCCAGGGTGGTATTCGTGTTCCATCCTATACTGCAAGTAAGAGTGGTGTAATGGGTATTACAAGAGCTATGGCCAACGAGTGGGCTAAGCATAATATAAATGTTAACGCGATTGCTCCGGGATATATGGCTACAAACAATACCGCGCCGCTTCGTGCCGATGAAAAGAGATCTAAAGAAATTCTCGACAGAATTCCTGCAGGCCGTTGGGGTACACCTGAAGACTTGGGTGGAGCCGCTGTATTTCTTGCATCTTCTGCATCGGATTATGTAAATGGATATACAATTGCAGTAGATGGTGGCTGGCTCGCAAGATAAAATCGGATAGGCAATAATTTAATTAAGACCTCTGTGAAAACAGGGGTCTTTATTATTTGTGTACTTATAAACCCAAATTCAACATATATTTAAAATTAATTAAATATCAACAGGTCAGCAAGTAAATATATATGATGCAACTTTTTTACTTTATTATCATCAATATCAAAAAAAATATTGTTATCTTTCTAAAATTTGTTAAAATGACATTAATACCTATTACCTTTTCAACTAGTGGAATAAAGTAGTATTTCCGAAAAGATTATTTATTAAAGGAGAGAATTCTATGGGTTTTAGGAATTTCATAAAAAGTCAGTTTATTGAGGTTATCGAATGGACAGATTCAAGTATGGATACAATTGTTTACCGCTTTCCTGTTGCGAATAAGGAAATAAAGATGGGAGCCATGCTTAATGTCAGGGAATCTCAGGTAGCAATATTTGTGAATCAGGGTGAATTGGCCGATGTTTTTGGACCCGGGCTATATGAATTATCAACAAACAACCTGCCCATCCTGTGTAAGCTTAAAGCGTGGAAGTATGGGTTTAATTCACCCTTCAAAGCCGAGGTTTATTTTGTAAATACAAAACAATTTCTCGATCAGAAATGGGGTACTCAATCTCCGGTGCCTATGATGGATCCCATGTTCGGACAAATTGAGGTCAGAGCTCGTGGTACATACTCATTCAAGGTATCAGACCCTGCTACATTCATGCGGGAAGTCTTCGGAACAAAGGATAGCCTTAAAACCAGTGAAATAGTGTCCCAACTTCGTTCATACATTATTCAGTATATCAAGGATACCATGGCGGAATCAAAACTCTCATTTTTTGATTTGCAGGCAAACCTGGTTGAATTTTCAGATAAGGTAAAAGAAAATTTGTCTATAAAACTGACACCGCTTGGATTAGAAATGATGAGCCTGGCAATAGAGGATTTTTCTATGCCCGATGAATTAATGCAGGCTTATCGTGAAGGTTCAAAGTACAACTTAATAGGTGGATTCGACAGGCATGTTAAGAATGAAACTTTGAAAGCTTTAAATACTGCAGCAGCAAATGAAGGGGGAATGGCGGGTATTGGTGCTACCCTTGGTGCAGGGGTTTTGTTTGGAAATATGATGAATAAGGGTTTTTCCCAACCTTCCCAACCCGCGACCAGTGAAAAAGTTCTGTGCCCTAATTGCAGAGCTGAAATAAAGGTGGATTCAAAATTCTGCTCTAATTGTGGCAAACCTGTTGGAATGGATACCACCACTTGTGTTAAATGTAATGCTGAAATTCCAAAGGAGTCTAAGTTTTGCATGAACTGTGGTGCTCCTCAGATTAAAGAAAAAATCTGCACAGAATGTGGTGCTAAATTATCTGTTAAAGCCAAATTCTGCGGTGAATGCGGAACACCTGTATAAGTTTTTTTGCGAAGGTAGGAAAACCGCTGTTACTAAAAGCGGCGCAAAATTTGCGCAAGTGCATAGTGAACTAGCCTTATTTAATAAACAGAATAGTATAACGGTTTTGTCATTAAACATATTTTGGGGGTTTTAAAATGAATGAAGTAACACAGCAATTTCCGTGCCCCGGATGTGGTGGAGATATGGTTTTCGATGTAGAAAAACAGTGCCTTTCCTGTCCTTATTGCGGAAACACCATTGAAATTACCAAAGATGATTATTCTGTAATAAAAGAGTACCCGATTGAAACCGCAATGGAAACGGTATCCAGAGACTGGGGCGGCAAAACAACTATCATCCGTTGTGACAGTTGTGGAGCAGAAACGGTTATTGATGCTAATCAATTAACTACGGAATGTGTTTTTTGTGGTTCAATACATATTAGACCAGAATCAAATGAAGATGTAATTAAACCCGAAACGATAATTCCTTTTAAAATTGATAAACAAGCGGCAATAGACAAGTTCAGGCAATGGCTTAAAAAGCGTTACTTTTCACCCAATAACCTTAAGATAATGGCAAAGGAAGAGAAAATACAGGGTGTATATATTCCGTTCTGGACATATGATGCAGACACCTATTCCTTTTACACGGCTGAAAAAGGAATGTATTATTATGTCACTGAAAATGTTTATGTAAAGAACAGCCAAGGCAAAGGGCGCTATGAAAAAAGAAGGGTCAGAAAGACCCGATGGTATTCTACATCGGGTACATACCGCCATTATTTCAATGATGTTTTAGTTTGCGCTTCAAACCAGGAAGGCAGAAATCTGATTAAAAGGCTAGAACCTTTCTATCTGAAGGAGCTGGTTCCATATAAAAGTGAGTATTTATCGGGTTTTTGTGCTGAAAAATATAGCATCGGGCTGGAACAGGGTTTCAACGAAGCAAAGTCAACAATCAGATCTCAATTACACAGCCTGATAAGAAATCAAATTGCTGCCGATGAAGTAAGAAACTTAAGAATAAATACTTCATACTCGGATGTAAAGTTTAAACATATTCTGCTGCCCATATGGATATCGGCATATAAATATGGCGATAAAATATACAAATTTTTAGTTAATGGTCAGACCGGAGAGGTAAAAGGTAAGGCGCCTGTCAGTGCTGTGAAAGTAATTGCACTTATAATTGCCATATTAATTTTAATTGCAGTTTATTTCTTCTACATTAACAAATAGGCATTAGTGGAGTTGATTGTGAGTAACATATCTTTGTTTAATGCTCCTTGTAAACCTACCTGCACAGCCTGGATTAAGCAGGTTTTGCTTTAGTGTTGTTTTAGTACATAGCTTAAGGAGCATTTAATAAATGCTTTAGATGCGCGGCACACAAAACGCATAAAGAAGCGCTTCAGCGTAGGTGTTTCTATGCGTTTTTTAATTTACTCGGTCAGATAAAAAGGTTCAAGCATTTTAGAGGTTTACATAAATCCCTTATAGTTAATAAAAAATGAAAAAGTTGACAGATAGCATGTCTTGTTTTATGCTTATTAGTAGCTAAAATGATTTAGCATTAATGGTAATTTCAAAAATCTTTACATCACCAAATAGAAAAAGTGAGCATTTTGTCTTTGGTAACGACTTCATTTTTCAACATAAGACAAAGTGGTAAAACGTTTTACATCGAAACTATCTGCTAATTTTTCAATACCAAGTTAAGATATAACCTAACCTATGAACAGAGAATAAAATATACAATTTAAGAATGCTGGCATGTGCTGTCAGAATTCTATATCAATAATCACAGAGAAGGGATGAAGTATCATGAGTAAGGATTTATTTCACAATCAGGCACTTTGGACCCATGCACTGTATTTTGATCCAATTAATCAGGCAAAGGTTCCGGGAGGTAGCCACAGGCTTCACTTCAAAGAGTTTAAAAACGTTCCTGGTGCACAAACCCTGGAAAACGGTGACATTGAAATAACATATTATGCACCCGGTGCAAAAACAGTTCAATTAAAAGGGTTGGGCGGTTCTATGGCAGGCACATATGACCTGGAACCTGTTCAGGATATGCCTGGATACTGGAAGACCACTATTACCGATGTTGGCCCGGGTTTTCATTATCACAGCTATCTTATAGATGGCGTTGAAACTTTACATCCACAGCTTCCAATTGGATATGGTTGTTCACAGGCGATGAATTTCATTGAAGTACCCGACCCGAATTTTACAGACTATTTGCTTAAAGATGTGCCTCATGGAACCATCCACATGGAAATTTATAAATCCGCTGTTACAGGAAGATATCGGAATTGCTGGGTGTACACACCACCTAATTATGAAAAGACAGATAAGAGATATCCGGTATTTTACCTTCAGCATGGTGGTGGCGAGAATGAAACAGGCTGGATTTGGCAGGGTAAAATCAATTATATTATGGACAACCTTATTGCAGAGAACAGATGCGAAGAAATGATTATTGTTATGAACTGCGGGTACAATTTTCAAAATATTAAAGATGATGTATTCATATTAAAAGATATTGATGAAGTGATTTGCAGCGATTGTGTTCCTATGATTGACAAGAAATACAGAACTTTGTCAGATCGTGATCATAGAGCCATGGCGGGTTTGTCATTTGGTTCCATTCATGCAAGAATGACTGTGTTGGGGCATCTTGATGTATTTTCTGCATTAGGTATTTTTAGCGGTGGATTCAGCTATAAAAGCCAAGGTACTTTAGGTGTAGATGCACTAGGGATTTATGATTATTCCGATACCTTTGCATCGGCTGATATATTCAATGAAAAAGTGCATCTGCTTTTTGTAGGCATGGGCGAGGATGAAGCAGAAATGGTTAGAGATGCAAAACCAAAAGCACAAAAAATGGCATCGGAAGGTTACAATATCATAGTTAACACTTATCCGGGGCATCATGAATGGGATGTATGGAGAAAGTGTGCCTGTGATATGTTACCGCTATTATTCAAATGGTAGGTTTTTAATCCCATGTTTTTAACAAATTTGGTGGTGCAGCTTTTGCTTCACACTGTACATACATTATCAGTTAAGTGCTTCCCGGGTAGGGAAAAGCACTAAAGTGAGGTTTGTATGCAGAAATTATTTAGTCCAGCCTATTGTTTGCTGTCCTTTGTTAATCTGATAGTCGCATTCGGATACAGCATGATTGCAACGATAGTATCACCCTATGCATTAACTCTGGGAGCAGGTTTAACATTAGCAGGAACGGTATCAGGAATTTTCTCATTATCAGCATTGATAATCAGACCATTCAGCGGAATGGCAATGGATTTAATGAATAAACGCCACATATGTATTTTCTCAACAATGCTGATTTGTGTTTCATTTGTGGGATATGCCTTTGCACCAAACATGGCTGTAATGCTTGTTTTCCGAATACTACACGGATTTGCCTTCGGAATAAACAGCACAGCCAATATGGCTTTGATAAGTGAGTACATACCAAAGGAACGTCTGGGAGAGGGTCTTGGCTATTTTGGCATGGGACAGATTATTGCACATGCTTGTGGACCCGCTATTGGAATTACAATAAGGGATCATTATGGATATCAGGCGCTTTTTTTAAGTGTATTCCTTTTGACAATGTTGGCTGCAGGACTGCTTTTAGTTTGGAAAAATGCAACAGAATTTAAGAATATTAAGGGAAACAGACCTGCTTTTAGTTTTAAAAACCTGGTAGTGAAGGAATGCATTGTTTATGCATTGACTGCAGGGTTATTTTCATTGGGAAATGGTATTGTTAGTTCATTTCTTGTTCTATTTGGAGAGCAAAGAGGAATTTCGAATATTGCATTGTTTTTCGCTATGAATTCAATTGCTCTTTTTCTAATGCGGCTATTGATAGGCAGAGTTGTTGACAGGACAGGTCTTTTATTAATTGTAAACCTATCCTTGGCCTTTACTGCTATGTCCATGCTTCTTATTGGATCCTCCTCCGGTATTTTAACTATTTTGGTTGCCGCTCTTCTGAAAGCAGTAGGACAAGGCAGCGGGCAGATTGCATTGCAGTCTGCATGTATTAAAAAAGTGGATGCCAGCAGAGTGGGAGTTGCAACAAGCACTTATTATATCGGTGCTGATATTGGTCAAGGTTTCGGCCCCATTCTTGGGGGAAAAATTTCAGCATTATTTGGTTATCAAACCATGTTTTTTTACATAGGAGTTTTAATGATTGCAGGTGCAGCACTTTTTAGCGTTTATCAAATACGAAAGGGTAGAGTAAAAGCTGGAACTCCAACAGTATGACTTTATAAGTTCTGTTAATTAATCATTTTATTGAATTAAAGGAGTGAACACTATGGCATATAAATTCAGTGATAACGAAGCTCTTCATTCTGATGCTTTATTTTTTGATGCTGTAAACTTAAAAATGATGCCTTTTACAGATAGGGAAGGTAATACTGGCCCAAGGCATTACCTGGAACCCCCTGGTGTAAAAATTGAGGATAATGGTGACGTTACTTTCTGCTTTTACGCACCAAATGCAAAGAGTGTTTCTGTAGCCGGATTTAAGGGGTTGGCAATGACAGATAAAAGACATGAGATGACCAAAGATAAGGATGGTTACTGGCGCGTAACAGTCAGTGGAATTCCGGCGGGTTTTCATTATCATGAATATTTTGTCGATGGTACATGTGTACTAAACCCTCAGGCTCCAATTGGGTATGGTGCTCATAAGGCTATTAACTTTTTTAATATTCCAGAAGACGATTTCTATATACTTAAAGATGTTCCCCACGGCACACTGCGCATTGAACACTTCTTTTCATCGGTTACAGGCAGATACAGAGATTGTTGGGTATATACACCACCAGGGTACGATGAGGAAACCGATAGAAAGTATCCGGTACTGTATCTGCAGCATGGCGGTGGTGAGAACGAAACCGGATGGGTCTGGCAGGGAAAAGTGAATTATATTTTGGACAATCTGATAGCAGAAAACAAATGCCAGCCTATGATAATTGTTATGAATTGCCTTTACTGTGTGAACCATAGCAAGGAAGAGGAATTTATACCCGGAGATTTTGATTCAATGCTTATGAAAGATTGTATACCCTTTATTGAAAAAAAGTTCAGAGTTGCAGAGGGGAATGAAAACAGGGCAATGGCAGGTCTTTCAATGGGTAGTTACCAGACTACCATGACAACAATGAGAAATCTTGGATATTTTCCGTACATTGGTATATTCAGTGGGACAATTGAAAGACGATGGTACTGCGATTTTAATTATTACAAAAACTTTGAGGATGCTAAAGCCTTTAACGAAAAAGTGAAGCTGTTTTTCTTCGGATATGGAGAGCAGGAGGAAAGAATAGTAAAAGGACTGGAAAAAGATTTAAAGTATTTTGACGAAGCAGGAATTAATTATCAGCTTTATACATGCCCGGGATACCACGAGTGGACGGTTTGGAGAAAATGCCTCAGGGAATTTGTTCAACGCATATTCAAATGATTGAACGAATAAAACAGCGCAATAAAAGGCATGGCGTATTGCAGCCATGCCTTTTTGCATGATTGTAAAATGCCTAAAACAAGCTGCTATATACCTATAACAAGTAAAACAGCATTTACTGAATGGGAAATATATAGTAAATAAATTGACACGAAAAAAAATGTGTGTTTATATATGAGTGTAAAAAGCACTTCGTAATTTTGACATCACAATCTGTACAATCAATATAATACTACCTGGAAATCATAGTTGAGTTATTGCCAGAAAATTCTGAAATGACAAATGTGTTCATAAAAATAATATGGAGAATCCATAAAGCTAAAGCAACATGAAGTAATGGAATTGAGTAAATGCATAACTGCTGAAAAAGCAACCAACAGGTGTTAATTAAGCTATGATTATTCACTTTTAAAGTTTTGGTGTAAAAATCATTCTGTGTCCAGCGATAACTGAAATTGAATAAAAAATATATACAAAAAGTATATGAGAGGTGAGGTATTATGAACAGGATATGTCTGTAGTAAAACGTTTTATCATCATTTTAAAATCATATTTTTAGAGGAGGGGTATCAGTGTACAAGAAAAAAATTTTAAAATCAAGTTTATCGTTTTTATTAACTGCTTTTCTTTTTGTAGGGTTACTTGCTTATGTCCCGGTATTTGCTTCAAATGAACTGTATAAGTTCACATTCACCCCAGCAGAAAAACTTACGCAGGAATCTTTATTTTCATCAGCATCAGCATCTGAAGTTGAATGGATTAGCGGCAGCGGTATTGGTTTTAGTGATGATTTTGTTCTTCAGGGAAAACATATTGAGGGGGAAAGCTACGCAAATGCAGACAATGCCATTCGCCTCAATTTACCTGAACCACTACGTGCAGGCGCAACTTATGATATTCAGGTATCTTATTATATTCCTTCTGAGCTGAACCCAAACACAACCTGGTTTTTTGGTCTCGGCATTGTATTAAACGGTGATTACTCCAATACTGAATATAATCTTCCGTCAAATGCCTGGTCCTCGGGTTTTGGACAGAAGGACAGCTGGAGAACGCTCAGCGTTAGTACGCCTGTGATGACTGAAGACATTACAAGCATTGATTTTCGTTTTTGGGAGACAATAATACCAACCATCCTGATGTTTGGTATATTGACAATATCGTAATTACACGTCCGGAATGGGATCTTACCCTGCCTTCATTGGCAGAAGCTTATAAAGACAGTTTTCTGCTTGGTAACATAATATCCCCTAATCAAATGGATGCCAATACTACTGCAATGTATAAGCATCAGTATAATGTTGTTACAGCAGAAAACCATATGAAGCCCATGTACCTCAGTAGTGGAAAAGGTCAATATGACTTTTCAGGCGCCGAACCTATTGTTGAATGGGCTGAGGAGAATGGGATTCTACTTCATGGGCATACATTGGTGTGGCATTCTCAATCTGCCAGTTGGCTGACCAATAACCCTGACAATACTCCGGTTACTCGTGAAGAAGCCCGCGAAAATATGAAGGAATTCATTGATAATGTTGCAGGTTACTATGCCGGAAAAGTTATTTCCTGGGATGTTGTTAATGAAGCTTTCGATGGTGGTTCTCTTCCCTTCGATAATTGGAGAGATGTATTAAGAAAGAGCTCTCCATGGTACAGGGCATATGCCAATGGTGCTGACCCAACAAAGGGTGAAAGCGGAGCAGACTATATTTATGACGCATTTGTTTTTGCCCGTCTGGCAGACCCGAACGCAGTTCTTGAATACAACGATTATAATGAAACAGAAGACTGGAAACGGGAAGCAATGGCTCAGATGGCTGAAGAACTGAACGAAAAGTGGAAGACCGATCCCCGAAATACCGATCCCAGCCGCAAACTCATTGAAGGACTTGGTATGCAGTCCCATCATTTCACAGAGCACCCAGATGTATCCGAAATAGAAGCATCCATTCAACGTTTTATTAAGGCTGGAGTCAGGATCACTGTATCCGAACTGGATGTTCCCGTAGGCCATTATAATGGACCCACTTCTCCAACCCTTACATACGAACAGCAGGTAGAACAGGCTATCTACTATGCTCGTTTGTTTGAATATTACAAGGCTTATGATGCCCATATTACACGTGTAACTTTCTGGGGTCACTCAGATAACAGAAGCTGGCGCGGCGAGTACAGTCCACAGTTGTTTGACCGTACATTTGCTCCAAAAGAAGCGTTCTATGCAGTTCTTGACCCAAGCGGCTACCTTATGGAAAAAGGTCTTACACCTCGTTCACTGTATGACTTGACAATTTCCGCCGATACCAGTGAAATTGTTGCTGGTGAACCAGCAAGCATTCTTGTTAATGCTGTTTCTAAGGATATTCAAAACTATAATGTTGTTGCTTACCTGGAAAAGGATGGCATAAAATACAGCGATGAGTTCCAGCTTACAAATGGTACTGGAAGGGTTGAGATATCCGAGGCTCCAGAGGCCGGCGAGTACAGGATTATTGTCAATGCCTATGACAATGATACACTTTTCGCTTCAAAGGCTGTTAAGCTATTGATTACCGAAAAACAGCATGACTATGCCGAATTACCCTTCATACTAAGAAATGAAAACTTTGCATTCCATGAACGCACCGATGCACTGATTATTGACGCAGGAAAAGAAGTAGATGGTTCTTCTTTGAATATTTCCGATTGGAGCGCTCATGTTCTGGCCACTAGAATAGTGGATCCGAGCTATGTATGGTATGATGGCCCCCGCGAGATAATCGATATTTATACAAGCAAAGTAAATGATGTAGGTTATCCGTCCGATACAGGAAGATACATTGTAATAGATTTTCCTGACGTAGGGTGGGGTGATGGTGGCTACACCAATGATGAAGGATATACATTTGATTCCCAGTATACAATTACCTTCAGCGGTACTCATATTGACTTTGTGGACGGTTCTAAGTTAATACCTGAAGCGTTTGTTCAGACTGGTGTTGTTAGTCCAGTCCTTGATAAGTTTAAATATGCAAATCATGACGGATTGGATTATAGCTATTTTTACAGCGAGAATGACGAAACACCGCTTCCACTGATTGTTTTCTTCCATGGCGGCGGCCAGGGCAATGATATTTATACACCTATACGATTCAGCAACGGCGGTACAGTATGGGCGAACCCGGAAAATCAGGCAAAATACCCATGCCATGTTCTGGCACCACGTAATGCGTCAGACGATGCTTCCATACGGAAAGTTAAAGAAGTTATTGATCAAATGATTGCTGATGGTAAGGTTGACCCAAATAGGATCTATGTAACCGGGTTCTCTATGGGCGGAGGATCTACATGGACATTCCTTAGAAATTTCCCTGAAATACCGGCAGCTGCTGCGCCAATATGCCCTGCCGGCGGACCAAATAATGTGGAAAATGCATTGAAGGTTGCTTATTTACCGCTTTGGACCTTTGTTGACCAAGATGATTTCCTTTACTTCTTGGTTGTTAATAACAATAATACTTACAGCCAATATTGGAATGACTCCTTATTATCTATTTTGCCAGAAAACAGGCTGGATAATCCTCCTTATAACGGATGGGTATTTGATCCTCACTGCTCATGGCTTCCCGTATACAATGAATATATTGACCCGGATCACCCGGAACGCGGAATGCTAATAGACTGGTTCTTCACAAAAAGCAAAATCAGAGGTATTGAAGATGTCGCAGTTGACACAGTTCCCGGGGTTGCACCCGTGCTGCCGGAAACAGTGACTGTATCTGTTAATTATAACGATATCGGCATTGTACAGGAGCAAAAAGCAGTTGTATGGGATGATATAAACCCACAAAGCTATGCCACCCATGGCGTATTTACAGTACAAGGCTCGATAGAAGGCTGCGTTGAAAAGGCAACAGCCCGTGTGATTGTTGCAAATACTATCGAGAATTCGGTGGTGCTGAAAGGGGCAACTGAAATACAGCCTGGTAGTGAGTTTACTGTAGAAGTGGATATGGAAAATGTGGCTGATGATGTTTATGCAGAAGACATCACTATTACTTACGACTCTGACCTGTTTACTCTTTTGGATGTGGAAGCAGCCGAAGGCGTTGAGATAATAATTCCTGACGAAGAAACCGAATTGGTTCCTGGAATTGTACGTGTTATTGCCTTCAGTAAAGAAGCTCTTACTGGGAATGCTTCCTTGTTAAAGTTAAAGTTCCAAGCCTCTGATGCTATTGGGCAAACAGGTGAAATCTCCGTTTCGTCAGCAGAGTTGGGTGTTGCACCAGAAGGAACAGTAATTCAGGCATTTGGCGGTACGCTGCCGGTATCCATTCCAGGTATTCCTGTAACCGCAGTAAGCCTTGATAAAACAACATTATCCTTTGATGCAATAGGTAAGAGCGAAAAACTGACAGCAACGGTTGAGCCTGATGATGCAACCAACAAGAACGTAACCTGGTCTTCAAGCAATCCAAGTGTTGCTACAGTAGATAATGGTATTGTCACTGCGGTTGGTGAAGGAACAGCGGTTATAACTGTCACCACTGAAGATGGCGGTAAGACTGCTACCTGTACCGTTACTGTCAGAATTGAAACAACTATTCCTGTTGAAGGTGTAAGTCTTGATACAACCACCCTGTATATGACAAAAACAGGACAGAGTGCAAAGATAACAGCAACGGTTGTACCAGCCAATGCAACGAATAAGAACGTAACCTGGTCTTCAAGCAATACCGACGTAGCAACTGTGGACAATGGTATTGTTACCGCAGTTGGAAACGGAGAGGCAATTATCACAGTTACCACCGAAGATGGAGGTAAGACGGCAACTTGTACTGTAACCGTGTTAATTGGAGATTTGAACGGTAATGGTGGTGTAGACATTGGAGATTTGGCAATAGCAGCATACTACTATAATACCGACAGTTCCAGTGAAAACTGGTCACAGGCACAAATAGCTGATGTGAATAATGACGGTACAGTTGATATTTTAGACCTTGCAATCATTGCAAGAAGCATTCTGAACTAAACATAACATTTATTGATATGGGCAGATTTTAAACTCTGCCCATATCATTATCAAACAATATCAGTTAAAAATATATTATCTTTATTTATGGATATAAACCATGTTGCATAATAACTTAATATTTTAAGATAGAAATATAAGCAGGTTATTATGGACAAGTTCTTATATATCAGGGGTGAAAATTATGCATAAAATGAGTAAAAAAATAAATATATTCCTGATGCTCGTTCTTATACTGACGCTTGTCACTCCTTCTTTTGCCGGAACGGGCATTACTAATATAGAGGTCTTTGTAACAGAATCAGACGGGCAGATAACGTTACAGTGGAATGACCCGGATTACGGGGATTTTTCCCGGATGAAAATTACCGGCGCAGCAAAAACAGTTTATGTGGATAAGGGGGTCCAACAAGCGATTTTTACTAATTTGGTAAATGGAATAGAGTATTCCTTTAGGTTATCTGCTATAAGTAATAGTGGCGTGATTCTGGGCGAAACAGTTGTTTTTGGTATTCCCAGAGATGAGACTCCCCCGGAACGGGTATCAAATGCATACGGGATACCAGATGACGGATGTATTTTTTTATACTGGAATGATCCGGCTGATAAGGATTTAGACAGAATTAGGATAGAAGTTTCAGACAGAGTTATTGAAGTGGATAAGGGAGTGGAGCAGTTATTAATCGATGGTCTTGATAATGGAATTGAGTACCGTTTTGTAATTACTGCAGTGGACACTTCCGGGAACGAGTCTGACGGTGTAGTGATTACATCAATTCCTGAGGAAGGGGTAAGAATACATCTGAGTGGACCTGAACAAGTGCAAAGCGAACAGACATTTTCAGTCACTATGGATGTGTCTTCTTCCCGAAACGATATATATGCAGTTCAAGCCAGTTTACAGTACGATGCCGATTATTTTCAGTACATAGGGTATGAAGAACCCGAGAACGGTATTAGCGTTATACGTATTGATGAAAGCACTGAAGGATGCATAACTGTGTATGTTGCCAGAACTGATAACACACCCATAACAGGACAGGGAAACCGTATTATTACGCTAGAATTTAAAGCTGGAAATGTAGTAGGAAATTACACAGGGTTATTTAACATTGAAAACGCTTTGGCAGGAACAGCACCTCCCGGCGATCAAATACCTGTTGCGTCCAATTCCATCAACATAACAATAGCATCGGTTATTCTTCCTGAAGTGTCAGATGTTAAAGTTCTTTCAGGAGACACTAAAATCACACTGTCATGGACTGATCCACCGGGTGGCGAATATGACCGTATTCTGATAATTGTAGATGGAACAAAATCCTATACCGTGGAAAAAGGGCAGCAGACTATCACTATTCCAGATCTCATCAATGGAGAGGTTTATCAGTTTGTTTTGAAAACTATGGATTCTGAAGGAAATACATCCCAGGGAGTTACTGTGTATGGAAGCCCTGAAGCGGGAGATCAAATTCCTCCTTCAGAAGTAACCAATATTACCGTTAAAGCTGGCAATTGTTTTCTAAAACTAAATTGGAATGATCCAGAAGATGCTGATTTCAAAAAAGTAATAATAACGGTAAACAACAGTGACGTTTATGAAGTTGATAAAGGTGTTCAGCAGCTCGCTATCAGTGGATTGGTTAACGGGCAGGTGGTAGCAATTAAAATACAGACGGTGGATGAAACAGGGAACACATCCGCTGGAATAAGTATAACCGGAATTCCTGGTATATTAGGGGATGTGAATTACGA